>Ga0193733_1000662_pt1 | contig 10898 bp, 7 predicted proteins | sample U1s2metaG_FD_145076 | JGI IMG/M metagenome (GOLD analysis project Ga0193733, IMG submission 145076) | Soil microbial communities from a riparian zone of the East river system, Colorado, United States - U1s2 | ecosystem: Environmental > Terrestrial > Soil > Riparian zone | place: USA: East River... | reverse complement strand
TGAACATCTTCGCCAGTTCGCCCAAGGTCATGCCGTGGCGAATCGGAATCGGGAAGTAGTTCACGAAGCTTTCGCGCCCGGACTCTGAGATTGCGCCCTGCACCAAAGAACCGGTAATCGGATTCGGGCGGTCGAGCACGATAAGTTCAATTCCCGCCTTGGCCGCGGCTTCCAGAAAATATCCAAGCGTCGTTTCGTAAGTGTAAAAACGACTGCCCGCATCCTGAAGGTCGACCACCACCGCGTCAAGGGTTTTGAGAACCTCCGGCGAGGGTCTGCGGGCAGCGTCGCTTGCCCCGTAAACGCTGTAGACCGGAACGCCGGTGACGGGGTCCCGCGAATTGCCGACCTGGGTCGTATCCAGCGCGCCGGTAACCCCATGCTCAGGGCTGAAAATCGCGTCCAGCGAGATGGCCGGCGCCTGCGCCAGAACATCGATGGTTCGACGCCCTTGTAGGTCGATTCCGGTTTGGTTGGTGAGCAGTCCGATTTTCCTTTTCCCCGTGGTCGCGGCGATCGGATCGAAGTTGTGCGATTCCAGCACGTCAATCCCGGTGTGGACCGACCCGTTGCGCATGGCCACCCGGCGGGCGGCAGTCTGCGCTTCGTTGTACCCGGTGAGGCTTTTCCAGCGCAATTCATCCTGTTCGCTGACCGTGAGGGGAAGGGCCGCAGCCACGGCCGTGGCAAGCTTCGAGCGCAACGCCACCGCGCTTCCCTTCCCGCGGGGGTGGACGGCGTTGGCCAGCAAAATAATAAATGTGCGGGTAGTCGGATCGATCCAGATCGATGTGCCGGTGAATCCGGTGTGTCCGAACGATCCCACGGGCAGAAGCTCACCGCGGTTGCTCGAAAACGGCGAGTCAATGTCCCACCCGAAGCCGCGCAGAACCGAGGCGGTTGGCGGCTGCTGCGGCGTGGCCATCTTCTCGACCATATCCCGCGCCAGAATCGGGCCACCGTTCAGCAGTGCCTGCGCGAACTTCGAGAGATCATCCGCGGTCGAAAAAAGCCCAGCATGCCCGGCTACGCCGCCCATGCGGCGAGAGGTAGGGTCGTGCACCACGCCGCGGAGCATCTTGTTTTGTTGGTCGTATTCGGTAGGCGCGATCTTCGACCGCCAAGCTGCGGGAGGGAGAAAACGAGTGTGCGTCATTTGCAGCGGAATGAAAATGCTCTTGGCGGAGTACGCATCCAGAGTGGTTCCAGTGACCCGCTCCACCAGCGCTCCCAGCGTAATGAAGTTAATATCGCTATACAGAAACCTCGAACCGGGTGAGTAGGCAGGCCTCTCGGCAAAGGCCATGCGAAACGCGGTATCCCGGCCTTTCCAGGCCTCCGCCAGATCCAGGTCTTCCCGCAGCCCGGAATAATGGGTCAACAAGTTGCGAACGGTGGTGTCCTGCTTGCCGTTGTCCGCAAACTCGGGAATATATTTCGCGACTGGGTCATTCAACCGGACTGCGCCCTTTTGCACCAGTTGCATCACCGCTGTCGTGGTGGCCACGACTTTGGTAAGTGACGCGACATCAAATATCGTATCAACAGTCATCGCCTCCCGCTGCGGCTCAAGCGCTCGGTTTCCGAAAGCTTTGCGGTAGACCACCTGACCGTTATGCCAGACAAGCACCACGGCGCCAGGAATCTCACCGTCGTGGATGGCGTCGGCGACAACAGAGTCAAGCACGCTGAGGCTCGAGGTTGCCTTTGGGGTAGGGCTCGGTGTGGGCTTGTGCGCCCCCCCCGCGCCAACCGAAGCAAGCGCCACCAAGAGCGCAATTGCAACGGGGCTACAGGTATTCGACGGCCGAGTTGTCCAAATCGAGTGGATACCTTGAATTTACACAACCGATACGGGTTGCTCAAGACACTGAAGTAAGGGGTGGCGTTCGTGGTATGGGCATCCCCCGTGGCGCGCGCTTTTCGTAACTGGCCTCCCCGCCGCCAAGCCGGTTGGAATGCTCGCGGAAAACGCTGCAGGGTCCGAGCCAGCGCCCCCAGACCAGGCCCGCCTTTACCCTTCCCCGGAACTTTGTTATAACCCCAACATCGAGCATACGATCCCTTTGTCAGAAAGCTCTGCCTCGCCGAAAACCGGCGCCCAAGCCGCACCTCGCTTTCCCGCTCCTGCCTATGAGGGGCAGGATGTGATTTTTAGGGAAGCTTTTGCGGTGCTGGACCATGCCGTTGCCCAACGTGCCTTTCCCGGCGTTTCGATAGCGGTTACGTCCCGAAGAAAACTGGTCGCACTGAAAGCTTTTGGGCGGTTCACCTACGAACCCGATTCGCCTCAAGTCACCACCTCCAGCGTCTTTGATCTGGCTTCGGTTTCCAAGGCAGTGGCTACCACCAGCATGGCGATGATCCTCTACCAGCGCGGCCTGCTCGATCTAGAAACGCCCGTGGCCGCCATCGTGCCAAGGTTCGGAGAGGGCGATTCGCGGCGCCGCGAAGTCACCGTGCAGATGCTGCTGGCACACTCTTCCGGCCTGCCCGCCTACGAAAAGTTGTTTCTGAAGACCACCAACAAAGCAGACCTGCTCGCCTCGGCGTTCACCACCCCGCTCGCGGCTGACCCTGGCACCAGGACCGAATACAGCGACATCGGCTTCATCGTGCTTGGTGTCGCGCTGGAGCGCATCGCCGACGAAACTCTCGACCGCTTCTGCCAGCGTGAACTGTTCGGCCCGCTGGGGCTGGCCCACACCACCTACAATCCGACAGCGGCATGGCGCGACTCCATTCCCCCCACCGGCAACGATCTCGGTTTCCGCCACCGCATCGTCCAGGGCGAAGTGCAGGATGAAAACGCCAGCGTGCTGGGCGGCGTGGCCGGACACGCCGGTCTGTTTGCCACTGCCGAGGATCTGGCCACTTTCGCTCACGTCCTGCTGCAAGCAGGGTGGCCCGATGTAGGTGAACAAGCCATGGGCCCGGAAATTCTTCGTCCCGACACCCTGGCGCTCTTCACCCGGAGGCAGGGCTCGCCGACCAGCACCTCCCGGGCACTGGGCTGGGATACGCCCTCCTCACCATCGCAGTCAGGAGAATATTTCTCCGCCAGTTCCTTCGGCCACTTGGGATATACCGGAACCTCCCTGTGGATCGACCCCCGGCGCCAGCTCTCCGTCACCTTGCTCACCAATCGCACCTGGCCCGATTGCAGCAATCAAGCAATCAAGCATGTACGCCCCAGGTTTCACGACGCGGTGGGGGCAGCGCTCGACACCCCGTCTCAGGAGAAAAACGGTTGAAACGCGGAGGCGGAAAGGCGCGGGAGGATCTGAGCCGGCTCGTCACCGAGCAGGGCAATCGCGCATCCGCCGGCCTGGACTTGAAATCGGCATTAGAAGTCGCACGCGTGATCAACACAGAGGACGCCGCAATCGCGACCGCGGTGCGGCGTGCGCTGCCCCAGATCGCACGCACCATCGACCTGATTGCGAGCGCTTTGAAGCTGGGCGGGAGGCTTATCTACGTAGGGGCCGGCACCAGTGGCCGGATCGCGGCGCTGGACGCAGCCGAGTGCCCTCCCACGTTCAATGTCGATCCCAAAACCGTTCAGTTTGTCATGGCGGGCGGCCCCGCGGCCCTGGCCGCCGCGGTGGAAGCAAACGAGGATTCCCGCAGCCTCGGCGAGCGTGAAATGGCGAAAAAGAAACCGGGCCGGAACGATGTCGTGGTCGGAATTGCGGCCAGCGGGCGCACTCCGTTTACCCTCGCCGCCCTCAACTACGCCCGCCGCAAGGGAGCAAGAGTGGTCGCCGTGACCTGCAATCGCAACACGCCCCTGCAGAAGGCGGCGCACCTGGCCATCGTGGCCGAAGTGGGTCCCGAAGTGATCTCCGGATCCACACGTATGAAAGCTGGCACCGCCCAGAAAATGATCTTGAACATGCTCTCGAGCGGAGCCATGACCCGCCTGGGATACGTCTACGGGAACCTCATGATTAATGTCCATCCCAAGAACTCGAAGTTGGCGGCTCGCGGCGTAAGCATTCTGCAACGCGGCGCCGCGGTGGACAGGAAAACAGCGCAGCGAGCACTTAGGGCTGCACGAAATAGTGTCCCGGTGGCGCTGGTGATGCTGCACGCCGAAGTGGACCGCCAGTATGCGGAGCAGGCACTGCAATCAGCCGGAGGACACGTCCGCCAAGCCATCGCCGCGGCCCGCAGCCTGTAGGTGGGGTTTCGCGCGGCGCCGCCGTCCGTCCGGCCATCCGGGGGAGGCATCCCTCAACCCAGCGAAGGCGGGCACTAAAATCCGATTGCAAGCGGCAAGCACTTCTTGATCTTGATTCCGAGAGCCGGAAGACCCACCAGTTCAAGGCTTGTCTTCCCCGGCTGGTCTCTCCCCCAGGCGTGACCTCCGAGAATCATGATTCCCAAAGCGCCCGCTCCCCATCAAACTGACCTCAAGGCCGTGTCCTCTCGATTAACAATTTCCTGCCCGCTCTTTCCCGCCCTTCCCGTTAGAATAGTCGGACGCGCCAGGCACGTTTCGCGCCTTGGCAAGTTCCTAACTCACGACGGGAACGATCTCACGATGGATAAATTTGTCATCCGCGGCGGCAATCCGCTGCTAGGAACAATTCGCGTTAGCGGTGCCAAAAACGCCGCCCTGCCGGCCATGGCAGCGGCTCTGCTCACCGACGAACCAGTTGTTCTCGAAAATATTCCGCAGGTACGCGACATTGAAACCACCCGCAAACTCCTGGCCGCCATGGGCGCCGAAGTCGAACTGGGATATGGCCGGGCGCAACATCGCACCACCATATGCGCCCGCCATCTGACCAGCCCCGAGGCCTCTTACGAATTGGTCAAGCAGATGCGCGCATCTTCGCTTGTCCTGGGCCCGCTGGTGGCCCGCTGCGGCCGAGCCCGCGTCTCGCTCCCCGGCGGCTGCGCCATCGGAGCACGCCCCATCGATCTTCATATCAAGGGACTGGAACAGCTCGGCGCGAAGATCACCCAAGATCACGGATACGTAGAGGCGACCGCCGATTGCCTGAAAGGCGGCGAGATCATATTCGAAAAGATAACCGTGACCGGTACCGAAGACCTGCTCATGGCCGCCACGCTGGCCGATGGCCAAACCGTGCTGCAGAACTGCGCCCGAGAGCCGGAAGTCGCCGACCTTGCCGACCTGCTAAATAAAATGGGGGCGCAGATTGAAGGGGCCGGCACCTCCACGATTCGGGTGAAAGGCGTGAGCAAGCTGCATGGCGCAAAACACCGTATCATTCCAGACCGGATCGAAGCCGGCACGTTCATCCTTGCCGGTGCGCTGACCGGCGGAGACGTAAACATTGCGGGGTGCGACCCCAAGCATCTCGGCGCCCTGCTAGACAAGTTGCACGAGGTCGGCGTGAAGACAGCTCAATCCGCCGAATCGGTGCGGGTCATGGGCGATGCGCCCTTCCAGGCCGCCGATATCACCACCGAAGAGTACCCTGGCTTCCCCACCGATATGCAAGCCCAGTACATGGCGCTAGCCACGCAGGCCGAGGGAACGTCGATCATCGTCGAGAATATTTTTGAGAACCGCTTCATGCATGTCCTGGAACTGGTGCGCATGGGTGCCAATATTAAGATCGAAGGGCGCCGCGCCGTGGTGCGCGGTAAAGCGCCGCTGAGTGCGGCGGCGGTACAGGCTTCCGATTTACGCGCTTCCGCGTCGCTGCTGCTGGCCGCTCTGGTGGCCGAAGGCGAGTCCATCATCGATCGCGTCTACCACATCGATCGCGGCTACGAACATATCGAAGAAAAACTACGAGGCGTAGGAGCCCAAATCCGCCGCATCGGCGAGATCCTCCCCAAACGGGCAGCCGCTCCCTCAAGAACCTAAGCGAACTTGTGAGGTGCCCCTTGGCACGCTTGCGCACCTAGGGCTTTGATGAGCGTTATCCCGACATGCTTCTGAACCCAGCGGCTCGGCTTGCTTCCGGATTGCGGCTCCGTCTATTTTATTTGAGTGCAACGCTTGTTTCTGACCATCATCTGGGTGGCCCTACTCTGCGGTTCAGGACGTGCGCAGGTCGCACCTTCCCCGCTTCCGGTTGGCACGATCATCCCCAGGGTGGTTTGCCGCGCTGACAGCAAGCAGAGCTATGCCCTCTACCTGCCATCTAATTTTTCGAGCACCCGAACCTGGCCGATTATTTATGTCTTTGATCCAGCCGCCAGAGGTCGCATTGCCGTGGAGGCGATTCAGCCGGCAGCCGAAAGGTTCGGCTATGTGGTCGCGGCTTCGAACAACTCTCGCAACGGCTCCGTGGGAGACTCTGCCCAGGCCGCGAACGCGGTGTGGCGAGACACACAGCAAAGGCTCCCCGTCGCGGAACAGCGCCGCTATCTGGCTGGCATGTCGGGGGGAGCGCGCCTGGCCACCAGCATTGCTCTGTCTTGCCAAGGGTGCGTGGCCGGGGTAATCGCCAACGCAGCCGGTTTTCCCTTGGGCGCCGAACCAACCCGAAGCATGAAGTTCGCTTATTACGCCGCTGTCGGCAATGCCGACTTCAACTACGGCGAATTCGTGGACCTACGGCGAAAACTGGACTCCGCCGGCGTGCGCTACTGGATTCGCATCTTCGACGGCCAGCATGGATGGGCGCCGCCCGAAGTCTGGAGCGAGGCCCTCGATTGGATGGACATTCAGGCCATGTCAGCCGGAACGATGCCGCGCGACCCCTCGCGCCTGCAACAAACTGTTGTCAGCGAACTTGCTACCGCCCGCGGATTTCAGTCGCAAAACAATCTATTGGCCGCTGTCCGGCAGTATCAATCCCTAGTGCGCGAGTTCCGTGGGCTGGCTGACGTCAGTGCCGCGGAAACTTCGCTGGCAGAGCTGGCCAAGGGCAAGGCGGTGAAGACCGCCGAAAAAGAGGAGGCCTCTGCCCTCGATCAGCAGGCAGAAATGACCGCCAGCCTCTCCGATCAAATGCGGGCAATCGCCAACCGCGACCGCGACAATGTCGATATCGTGGACCTTAAAGACAATATTGCCGACCTCAAGAGACGGGCAGCCGAAGCCCGCAATTCAAACCAGCTGAAGGCTCTGGTCGTGCGCCGGGCGCTGGGAGGACTGGTTGTGGAGGCTTATGAGTCAGGGCAACGCAATCTGGAGGAAAAAAACTATCGCGGCGCCCTGATTTATTTTGATTTGGCCGGGGCCGGGTCAGCGAATCCCGCGTGGGCGCACTACCAGCGGGCTCGCGCTTACGCCATGCTGGCGGACAGAAAGAAGATGATCGGTGAACTCAAGACTTCGCTGGCGGGGGGTTTTCATGAAACGTCTGCGCTCGAAGCGCTGGAGTTTCGAGCTTTTCAGGATCAGGCAGACTTTCAGGCTCTGGCGGCAGAGTGGAACCTTGCCGCGGAAAAGGAAAAACCGGAACCCTGATAACCCCTTGGCAGGGGTGGAAAAATAAGGGATCGGGCTGGGCTTTGGGAAGGACACGCCTTCGACAAGCCGGGAAACCCATTTGAAACACGCCGCCCGTTTCGTTTAAAGAGCAGCGACTTTTAGCGGGCCTGCTGGGCCGTTCTGGATCAGGGGCCGCTACGATTGGTGCTTCAGCCCGCGGCCCTATTTTCCGCATTCAGAACACCTTCCAAACGAAATGAGCGAGCAGGACGAACAGCAGGATCATGAACGCGCCGATCCAGAGCAGGAAATTAGCGGTCAGTTTTGAAGATTCGATTTCTTTCTTGTCCATAGCACAAAGGACACGCTCCGGGCAGGTTGTCCGGCGGCCGCCGAGGTTCGCTCGACTCGACAGGGGAGGACGACGATCCCGACCCGGGTTGTCGACAGGGAGCCAGCCGCGATCGTGGCCTTCGCGGCTTTTCGGGAAATCACGTGGGAACGTGCCTTCCTACTTCGTTGGTGGCGATGGCCGAGGTGCGGAGGCGAGGGCGTCGCCGTCCCCGCCATACCCCAACTCCATTTCTCTTCTTCTCTTTCTCTTCGTTAGTGGCGCCCGCCGCCGCCGCCCCCGAAGCCACCGCGGCCTCCGCGTCCGGGACCGCCACGACCACGACCTCTTCCACCCCCGCCACCGGGTCGGCCGCCACGGCCGCGGTCTCCGCCTCTGTCCGGGGCGCGATCGCTGGTACGTTCCGGGCTACGCTCTCCTGCCCCAGCTCCAGCAAAAGGTGCGTCACGGTTGAAATTGGGTTCGTCATCAGCGAAATCGCCGCCACCTTCGATGGTCAATGCGGGCGCGGGAGCAGGTTCGCTGCCGCCCTCTCCGCCGCCATCAGGCGGCAGCTCGCCGCCGCCCATTTTGGCGCGCTGTTCCTTGAGGATGGCCTTGCGCGACAGGCGAATGCGGTTGCCCTCGACGGCCAACACTTTCACCAGCACTTGGTCGCCCTCTTTCAATTCGTCGCGCACGTCCTTGATGCGGTGTTCCGCGACTTCACTGATGTGCAGCAGCCCATCGGTCCCGGGAATGATCTCGACGAATGCGCCGAAATCAGCCAACCGGGTCACGGTGCCGAGATATGTCTTCCCCACCTCGGCCGTGGCGGTCAGGTCGCCGATGATCTGCAGGGCTTTCGCCGCGGAAGCTTCATCGTTCGAGGCTACGTTGACTTTGCCCGAATCCTCGACATCGATCTTCACGCCGGTGCGCTCGATGATGCTGCGAATCATCTTGCCTCCGGGCCCAATCACGTCGCGGATCTTGTCCACCGGGATCTGCAGGGTGTAAATACGCGGTGCGTACGATGACACCTTTTCGCGGGGACCGGGCAAGACGCCGTTCATCTTGTCCAGAATGAACAAGCGTCCGCGCTGCGCTTGGGATAGGGCTTCGCGCATAATCTGAGCCGTGATGCCGCCGACCTTGATGTCCATCTGCAGGGCGGTGATGCCGTCCTTGGTACCGGCGACTTTGAAGTCCATATCGCCGTAGTGGTCTTCGGCGCCGGCGATGTCGGTCAGAATGGCATATTGCTCGCCCTCCTTGACCAAGCCCATGGCGACTCCAGCCACCGGCGCCTTCAGGGGAACGCCCGCGTCCATCAGTGCCAGTGAAGCTCCGCAGACCGTCGCCATCGAGGACGAACCGTTCGATTCCAGGATGTCGGAGACTACGCGCATGGCGTACGGCCACTTATCTTCGTCCGGCAGGACGTTCGAAATAGCCCGCTCCGCCAGCGCGCCATGGCCAATCTCGCGCCGCCCTGCACCACGCAGAAATGCAACTTCTCCAACCGAAAACGGGGGGAAGTTATAGTGCAACATGAAGCGTTTTTTGGCTTCGCCTTCGAAGACTTCCAGGCGCTGCATGTCGTCGCTTGTACCGAGCGTCGTGGTTACCAAGGCCTGGGTTTCGCCGCGGGTGAAGATCGCAGATCCATGGGTACGGGGCAGGATGCCGACCTCGATCCAGATGTCGCGGATCTGGTCGAAAGCGCGGCCGTCGGGACGGCGTTTGTGGTTGATGACGTGCTCGCGGAAAATGCGTTCGCGCAGGGTTTCGAAGTAGCTTTTGAGTTTTTTCTGAGCCGCTTCGTCTTCCGCCGGCAGCGCCGCCAGTTGTTGTTTCTTGAGTTCACGGACCAGATTGTAGCTTTCCGCCTTGGGATGCTTCTGGGTGTCGAGGCGATCGGTGAGGTCGGCACCGATGCGACTCTTGAGATCGTCGTAATAGGCCTGGTCGAACTCCGGCGGAGTAACCGGCCGCTTGGGCTTCCCTGCCCTTTGTTTGAGATCATTGATGGCGGCGCAAATCTTCTTGATTTCGGTGTGGGCGAATTCGATCGCGTCCACCACCGTTTCTTCTTTTACTTCCTTGGCGCCGGATTCGATCATCACGATGCCTGCGGAAGTGCCCACGACCATAATGTTCAGCAGGCTGTCCCGCATTTCGCTGTAGGTGGGATTAATGACGAAGCCGCCATTGACCAGGCCCACACGCACGGCGCCGATCGGTCCTTCGAACGGTATGTCAGAAATGGTGAGCGCGGCCGACGCGCCATTGATGCCGGCGACGTCGGGATCGTTCTCGGTATCCGCGGAGAGGACAAACGCGATCACCTGGGTTTCGCAGCGGAAGCCTTCCGCGAACAGCGGACGGACCGGACGGTCGATCTGGCGACTGGTGAGAATTTCACGCTCGCTGGGACGCCCTTCGCGCTTGATGAACCCGCCGGGAATGCGTCCGCCGGCGTAAGTGTATTCGCGATAGTCTACGGTCAGGGGGAAGAAATCAATTCCTTCGCGAGGATCAGGATTGGCGGTGGCGGTGGCGAGAACGACGTTGTCGCCAATGCGCACCACGACCGACCCGTGCGCCTGCTTGGCTAATTTCCCTGTTTCAAATGAGATCCGTTTACCGCCGGCAAGCTCAACAGATACTTCTTGTTTCATGGTTCATTTCCTTTTGGGCAGGAGGACACGCCAGTGCGTTTGGAAGAGACTGCACAGTTGCAGGGCAAGAGCCAGTAGCGCTTTGGAGATCGCCGGAAACACACCGTTCGCGGCATTTAACCTTAATGGGTGACGACCGTCTGACAGTGATTCCGATGGTGGTCCGGCGAGAACACCCCGAGCCGGGAACGGCCCCGCTGAAACCTACTTACGTAGGCCAAGCTTGTGCACAACCGTCTTGTAACGCTCGGAATCGTATAACTTGAGGTAGTCCAGCAGGCGGCGACGCTTGCTGACCAGCATGAGAAGACCGCGGCGCGAACCGTGGTCCTTCTGGTGCGTTTTGAAGTGCTCCGTCAATTGACCAATGCGCTCGCTCAGCAACGCGATCTGGACTTCGGGGCTGCCCGTATCGGTGGCATGCGTCCCGTACTGGTCGATGAGGGATTTCTTTTGCTCTCTGGCTAGCACTAACCTAGTGCACTCCTGTCTTCTATTGGTTTCAATTCGTTGGTAA
>Ga0193733_1000660_pt1 | contig 10907 bp, 7 predicted proteins | sample U1s2metaG_FD_145076 | JGI IMG/M metagenome (GOLD analysis project Ga0193733, IMG submission 145076) | Soil microbial communities from a riparian zone of the East river system, Colorado, United States - U1s2 | ecosystem: Environmental > Terrestrial > Soil > Riparian zone | place: USA: East River... | reverse complement strand
CGCGGGAGTGTTACATCTGGGAGTACCGCTGCTGGTCGTATTGTTCTCCTATTTTGCATTGCGGCAGCTGTATTATCTGACGAAAAGAAAATGGCTGGCTTTGATCTTGTTTGGCATCGTTGTGGCCGGGATTGCGGCGGCCGGCGCGTACTTTGCTCGCGCTGCCGTTCTTGCGTTGCCGGATGTGGCTGATACGTCCATTCCTTCGGCCAGCGCCTGGGCTCAGAAGCGCCAGATCGAATTGCCGTTCACTGATTTTGAGAGTCTTAGAGAGGCTGTTGTCAACACGCTTGGGCAGGAAGCGCAGTATCTTCGAAACGTTGCGAATTTTGCCAAGAGCACCGCGACGGTAATCGTTTTCAGCATACTGGGCATCGTCGCAGCCGGGAGCCTCTTTTACAAAACCGGACTTGACCCATACCGGGGCACGCATCGGGTGAAGAACAATCTCTACTCCGTTTGCTGTAACGAAGTTTCGACGCGATTTCGCGATTTCTACCGCAGCTTCGCCACCGTCATGGGCGCCCAGATCACGATCTCACTGATCAATACGCTATTAACCTCGCTTTTCCTGCTCGCAGTGCGCCTGCCGCACGCGCCACTACTCATTGCAATCACCTTTCTTTGCGGCCTCGTGCCTATTGTCGGCAACCTGATTAGTAACACCATTATTGTCTTCGTCGCTTTGACGGTGTCCCTGAAACTGGCGATTTCGGCCCTCATATTTCTCGTTGTGATCCACAAATTGGAGTACCTCTTAAACAGCAAGATCATCGGCGACCGCATACGGAATCCCGTTTGGCTGACGTTGGTCGCGCTGATCATTGGCGAACGACTCATGGGCATCCCTGGGCTCATCCTCGCGCCAGTGGTGCTAAACTATCTACGGGTAGAGATGCTGACGGTCGAAGTTCCGGCTCCGGCGGAGCCGGAACCGGAAAGAGTTGAATCGTTGAATCGTTGAATCGACGAAGAGCTTTTCGTTTGTACGATTAAAGTTTTAATCGGTTAACCCCGATCTACGTCGTGAAAGCCGGCTTTCTTGAGAAACTAATCGAACGACTCGGGCGCATCGGGCCAGAAGAGGTACAGAATTATTTTCTGCGTCTGGCGCAGGAAAAAGGTTTCCTGGAAACGGTTTTCAACGCCATCCAGGAAGGGATCATCGTGACCGATTCCAAAGGCCGGATCACTTATCTCAACGACGCAGCTTGCGGATTGTTTGGACTGGAGGCGGCGGAGGCAATCGGCAAACCGCTCGATGAACGCGTTCGAGGTTTGGATTGGGAATCGCTTACGAAAAGCCCCGGGCCTGTCAGTCATGACATGGAAATTTTCTATCCGCAAAATCGCTTCATCAATTTTTATATCGTGCCGCTGGTGATGGAACACCGCGAGTCCGTAGAGGTGACCACGCATCTGCGAGGCGTCGAAGAGGAAACGGGCCAGCCGACTTCCCAGAGCTTCGGCGCGCCAGGCGGGCACGTGGCTGGAAGTGGGGAGCAAGTTGGCCACGTCATGATCCTGCGAGATATCACTAAGAGCCGGCGCACAGCCCAGCAAACTATTGAGTCGGAACGTTTGAATGCGCTGACCTTGCTCGCAGCAGGCGTGGCGCATGAAATCGGAAATCCACTCAACTCGCTGCACATTCATTTGCAATTGATGGAGCGCAGCGTCCAAAAGCTGCACGGCGAAGCGAAGGCGGAACTTCAACAATCGATTGATATCGCACGTTCAGAAGTCAACCGACTGGATTCGATTGTGACCCAATTTCTTCGGGCAATCCGGCCATCGCGGCCACAGCTCCATCCGGAGAGCCTAAACACGATAGTCGAGGAGGCAGTGCGCTTTTTCACGCCCGAAATTCAAGACCGTGACATTGTCGTCGAACAAGAACTGCGCTCTGATCTGCCCTTGCTTCAGCTTGATCGCGATCAGATGAAGCAAGCGTTTTACAACGTGATCAAAAATAGCCTCGAAGCGATGAAGCGCCATGGCACTTTGCGCATTCGCACGGACGTGGACGACACGCATATAATGGTGAGTTTCGTTGATACCGGCAGCGGTATGTCGGCGGGAAACTTGAGCCGCGTTTTCGAGCCTTATTTCACAACAAAGCCATCGGGAACCGGTCTTGGATTGTTAATTGTGCGCCGCATTGTGCGTGAGCATGGCGGCGAACTCTCCATCGAGAGTAACGAAGGCGAAGGTCTCACGCTTACGATTCGATTGCCGTACATCGAGAAGCGAATCCGAATGCTGGAAGCAGGCGAAAGCAAACCAGAGGGATGAAGCCCCCTTCATCACCAAGGCTGGCTTAATCGTGGCTAAATGTTTTTTTTAACAAGCCTTCGAACTGGCGAAAGAGAAGCCCGAGATAGGCTCCGGGCGATTGCTTGAAAAGTTCGATGATACGTGGACTGAGATCCTGCTCAGGGTCATCAAGTGTTCCGAACAGACGCACATTGGTCCATAGATAGCCTCCCTGCTTGCGATTAAAGACTTCTTCAGGATTCGGCAGCCAGTCGAGATATTCACGAGTAAGCCCAAGTCGGATTGTGCCGCGCAAACGACGTTGGTCGATCAACAGTTCTCCCTCGATCCGGAATTTCCCTCTTTCTTCGATGGAAATGTCTTTGACGTCGATCTTTGGATACTTCCATCCGAAGCCGAACGAGCACTCATTCAACTCCAAATGTTCAAATGATTTCTTCTGTGCAAGCTCTGCGAGCTTTTCCAGAAGTGGAACCTCATCAATTCGTCCCTTACGAATGCGCAACGAACCTTCGCCCGATGAGTTTTCTAGCTTTGGATCTGTTCCCGTCCAGTGAATGTCGCCGAAAGCGCTACCCTTGAGACGCGCTTTCCATTCGGCTGGCAGCCACGGGCGAATTGGCACCGCATTGAAGTTCGCTTTGAAATCGACGCTCCTATCCTTTCCGATTCCTGCGTTTGCCTGTGCATGAATGCTTTCTTCGCTACTCGAATTCGATGCAAGGTCGATGTCGTAAACCGTGATCAGTGTTTTGGTGATGAGAAGATGCGCGCGGCGGAGATCCAGATCGGGAAACAAAGCCATCTTCAGTCTGCCGCTGGTGGCAACGTATTCAAAATCCGGTCCATGAGGCGTAATGAGCAGTTGTGTATCGAAAAATCCGGCGTGCTCGCCGCGGAAATCGCCAGGTACGTTGGCGTGATCCGATTCAATCTTTTTCAGATAGACTCTTTTGGGCAAGAAAATGGCAAACCATGGCTTGGGCGCCATCGCTTCAGGATTCGCTTTGTAAACCTGAATCTCGACGTCGCCGGATTGCACGCGCACGTCGCTGAACCTCCACTGCCGCACAAAGACGCCCCACGGATCAAACGTTGCCGTGATGCCACGAGCATCGAGTGACTTCATCGCCTTCTTTCCATTCCGCGCTTCATAACTCTCGCTTTGCGCTGTGAATGTACTGGTGCGTCGGATCGGCGAGTAACGGCACTCAACGAAATGCAAGCCTTTAGCTGTCTCGGCTTCCATCGCCTGACGAAATGAATCGCTCTCAATGTAGTGCGTCAGCAGCAGACTATGAAAAACGGCTACGCAACCAGCGGCTGCGATCAGAAAAAAAATCGCAATCGCTCCTGCGCAAATGAGCAGTTTCCTTCGCAAGAAGGGAAGATAACGAGTGAAACTAAAATGACGAAACGGCGAACCATCCGCCCGTTGTCATTCCTTCGTCATTCCAAGTTGCGTAAAGAGAAACGCGTAGATATCGGCCAATTGTTTAACCCGCTCGCTTAAGGCTGTGCCCTGGCCGTGGCCTGCGCTGGAGCTCGTCCGCAATAGAATTGGGTTCTCAGATTTGTTGGCTTCATCCAGGCGCGCAGTCATCTTGCGTGAGTGATAGGGCGCAACCCGTCCGTCGTTGGCGCCGGTCATCATCAGGACCGAAGGATATTTAGTTCCATCGACAACGTGATGATACGGGGAGTAAGCGTAAAGCGCTTTGAATTGCTCTGGGTCTTTCACCGTGCCGAACTCGGTCACGTTGAACGCGCCGTTCGGCGCCAATTCGACTCGGAGCATGTCGTAAATTCCCACTGAGGAAACGACTGCGCGGAACAAATCAGGATGTTGCGTGATCATCACGCCCATCAAAAGGCCGCCATTGCTTCCACCCTGGATCGCGAGTTTTTCCGGGCGCGTGTACTTCTCTTTGATCAGGTACTCGGCAGCTGCCGCGAAATCGTCGAACACGTTTTGCTTTTTCGTGAGATTGCCGGCCTTATGCCAGTCTTCACCGAACTCGCCACCGCCTCGAATGTTTGCCACCACGTACACGCCGCCGCGATCGAACCAGAGCCGCCGCGTAAAATCAAAGTTGGGCGACATGCTGATTCCGTAGCCGCCGTACGCGTAGAGCAGCGTCGGGTTGTTTCCATCGCGCTTCATTCCTTTTCGAGAAAGGACGTTCAGTGGAATTTTCGTGCCGTCTTTTGAAGTGGCGAACTCGCGCCGCACTTCAATATCAGCAAACGAGACAGGGGACGGGCTCTGCAGGGCCGTCTTTACCGGCTCGGTTTTCCCATTGAGACAATGGAACCACGCCGCCGGGTCGGTGTAGTTCACATCGCGGAACAGGAGCGACCCGTCTTCAAGCGCGAGCAATTCCTGCACAGCAGAGATTTGTGGGGTCGAGATCGTGGTTTCATTCTTGCCATTCAGATCGAAGCGCCGGATTTGCGATGGTCCTCCAAGCAGATCGGCAACATAGAGCGCATCTGTGCTCGGCACGATCTGCTCGATCACCGCTTCCCCGGAAGCAACAATCTCCGCGGCATTTTTCAATTCCGGCACATCGAGCGGCAGACGCAGAATCTTTCCGCGCGGCGCACCCGCGCGCGAAAGCAGATAAAGCGCGTTATCGCGCCCGAGGCGCGCGAGTTTTATCTGATCGCTAAACTGCGTGATCTGCTTCCACGTCCCGTCTGGCCCGAGCAGATAATGCGCGAAATCCCCGCCATCGCCGTTCGCTACAGTCGCGAGAATGTATTTGCCGTCGCGGGAAGCTGCGAGGGTGATCTCTGCGATTCGTGGGAAGTCTTTGCCAATCGAATATGTGTCCTTTGTGTCGGGCGTGCCGAGCTTATGAAAGTAAATCTGCTGATAAAAATTGAGATCAGCATCCGGCCGCTCGCCTTTCCGAGGAAAGCGCGTGTAATAAACCCCGGTCCCATCCGCGTTCCAAGCCGCGCTGCCGCCTGCCGTGGGATATTGGACATGCGCAATCGTGTCCGGCAGCGCTTTGCCCGTCGCAGTTTCGTAAAAGTGAAGTGTACCGTCTTCGCTGCCGCCTTTGGAAAGTGACATGGCGACGTGTTTGCCGTCCGACGACGGCACAAACCAGTCGATCGCTGTCGCGCCTTTCGTGTCGAGGACGTTCGGATCGAGCACTACTTTTTCCGACTTAAGATCGTCCGCCGACGCGAGCGTCACCAACAGCGGCTGTTGTTTCGGCGGCTGGAACTTCATCGCGAACAGAATTCCGGGGCGCGAGACGAGCGAGGAATAGCTCGGCGATGTTTTCGCGTACCATTCTTGTAATTGTTTTTCAATCGCCGCCCGATCGGGGAAGCTGTCGAGATTCTTGCGTGTCTGCTGGTTCTGCGCGTCCGACCACGCCTTCACCTGCGAGTCCTCGTCCGATTCGAGCCACTGATACGGATCTTCCACGGTTACTCCATGGTAGTCGGTGGCGACAGGTTTCTTTGGAGTGTCAGGCGCGCTCTCGGCCAAAGTGGTGTCGTTGAGCGTAAATGCACCGGCGATCACGGCCACAAACAGGAAAAAATTCGCTTTCATGCGGACAGACAATACTCGCGCGCGTTACTGGCGAAAAAGGTTTTACTAGGGCCTGGCCGGCGCTGGTGACGCCTGCGAAGCCACCGCGTACTTTGGCTCCTTTACCTGTTTGCGAACGGCCGCGAACAACCTTCGAATTCCCGTCAGACTTACGCGATTGTCGATGAAGGATGGCAAAGAGCCGCCGCTATCTGTGTAGATGGAATACGTGGCAAGGGTTTTTGCCGGTCCTTGAGGCTCAAGCCGCCAGCCGCCCTCGCAAATTTTTACGCGCACTACACCTTTCTTTTCGGGCGGCCCCAATTCATTCGCTGGCGACCACCGGCTCGTATAGACCACACCATCCGGTACGGGCAATGACTTCTTCGAAACGCGCAGTGTGTAATCACGATCTGCGCAAATCTTTGGCGACAGCCGCTGATACCCAATCATCGTGTCGCCATCTTGTTTAATCAGCCGACATTCCGTCGTGAAAGGCATGAACTTTGGATAATTTTCGAAATCGTCGATCACAGCGCACACAGCACGAGTTGGCGCGTCAATCGGGCCGACTGCCTTGAATTCCTTGTGCGGCGAACCTGGGCGCGGCCGGCTGTAGATTTCAAGATCCTTGTCACGACCCACGAGTTTCCAGCTCGTGTCTGCGCTGCCCGCGTCCGCGCCAGCAACCAGGGCGGGACAGCCGGCAAAAACAATCGACATCAGACCCCGCAAGACTCGCTGACGCACGCGCGATGATACACGTTTCCGGCGCAAGCGCCACAGAGTCGCAAGGTTTTGTCACAGCGTGGACCTCTCGCGAGCCACAGAAATGTTTTGAATCTCCATGAACTCTGCGTTCTCTGCGGTTAGTTGTTGGTTCCCTTATGGATCTTCAGCCCACTGTCCTGATCGTCGACGACGAGAAACATACGCGCGATGGACTGCGGCGTTTGCTCGAGAACGATTACGACGTGTACGTCGCCGCCGATATTGCTGGTGCAATGGACGTGCTGGAGCGCGAGCAGGTCGAAGTGCTGCTTACTGACCTGCGCCTTGGCAATGAAGATGGGATGGTCCTAATCGATCGCGCACTGAAAATGTCGCGTCCGCCGATCTGCATCATGATGACCGCTTACGGCTCGGTCGATGTCGCAGTCGAGGCAATGAAACGCGGCGCTTACGATTTCGTCACCAAGCCGCTGAATCTCGACAAAGTCGAACTGCTCATCGCGCGCGCGGTGCAGAGCCGCAAGCTTGAGCAGGAAAATCGCGCGCTCCGCGAACAGGTGGATGAACGCTACGGACTCGAAAATATCTGGGGCGATTCGCCGGCGTTGCATGAGGTGCTCGAGACAATCAAACAAGTCGCCCCTTCATCGGCCAATGTGTTGATCGAAGGCGAGAGCGGCACGGGGAAAGAACTAGCGGCGCACGCCGTTCACAACCTCAGCCGGCGTAACAAAGCGAAATTTGTGGTTGTACATTGCGCCGCGCTTTCGCCGCAGCTACTCGAGAGCGAATTGTTCGGGCACGAGAAAGGCGCTTTCACCGGGGCGCATGAACGGCGCATCGGCCGGTTCGAACAAGCCAATGGCGGCACACTTTTCCTCGATGAAGTGGCGGAGATCGACTCCAGCACGCAGGTGAAATTGCTGCGCGTCATGAGCGAAGAGCGTGCGTTCGAACGCGTCGGCGGCAACCAAACATTGCGTGCGGATGTGCGCCTGATCGCAGCCACAAACAAAAATCTCGAACAACTCGTGCGCGAGGGAAAATTCCGCGACGATCTTTATTTTCGCCTCAACGTCGTGCGCATCGTTATGCCACCGCTGCGCGAGCGAAAAGAAGACATCCCGATTCTGGTCCGCGGATTTCTGCGCCATTTTTGCAAGGAAAACCAGAAACCGCTTCTCGAACTCGAGCCGGACGCGATGGACGCGCTGTTGACTTACGACTGGCCGGGCAACATTCGCGAGCTGCGCACCGCAATCGAACACGGTGTCGTCATGGCAACCGGCAAACAAATTACGTTACGCGATCTGCCGGTGGCGGTCCGCCAGGCGGCAACGGCAAAATTGCCCGGCGGTGTTTCGCCAACTGAAGCGTTCGGCGAAAAAACCAGCCCGCTCGATCTGCACGAGACGGAAAGGAGATTAATTGCTCAGGCACTCGCTGCCACGAATGGCAACGTCACCGCTGCTGCCAAAAAACTCGGCATCAGCCGCCGCACGCTTCATCGCAAAATCAACGAAATGAATCTGGCGAAAACGGCGTCAAGCAGCGACTTGTAGCGCGAAACCTTTGGGACTCCGACTGCTTGGAATATCAAAACTTTCCCGTTTACGAACGATCTTTCGAGCGTTTCAATTAGGCCGTGACCGAACAGAAAAAAATTTTCGGAACCGATGGGGTGCGCGGAGTCGCAAACGTGGAGCCGGTGACGGCGGAGACGGCGCTGAAACTTGGCCGCGCTGCGGCGTACGTCTTCGCGCAAATGAATCCGCGCAGGACGCCTGACGGGGCGCGACCGAAAATCGTGCTCGGCAAGGACACGCGTCTTTCCGGTTACATGCTGGAAAACGCGCTGGTGGCAGGAATCACTTCGCTCGGAGTCGATGTGCTGGTCATCGGACCGTTGCCTACACCCGGCGTGGCTTACATCACTCGCTCGCTGCGCGCCGACGCCGGCATCGTCCTCTCCGCATCGCATAACCCCTATCAGGACAACGGCATCAAATTTTTCCGGCACGACGGTTACAAGCTGGACGATCAGATCGAGGAAAAAATCGAAAACCTCGTTTTCACTGGCGAGATCGATTCGATTCGGCCGACCGCGAACAACATTGGTCGAGCCACACGAATCGATGACGCGCTCGGCCGTTACGTGGAATTTGCGAAAACTAGTTTTCCCAAGGGAATGTCGCTCGAGGAAATGCGCGTCGCAGTGGATGTGGCAAATGGCGCAGCTTACAAATCGACCCCGTGCGTTTTGCGCGAGCTGGGCGCTGAGGTTGCCGTGGCGCATAACCAGCCGAACGGGATCAACATTAACGACGGCTGCGGCAGCATGCATCCCGAGGAGATCCAGCGCAGTGTCGAAATCAGCGGTGCGGACGTGGGCATCAGTCATGATGGCGATGCCGATCGCGTTCTGCTTTGCGACGAGGACGGCGAGATTGTGGATGGCGATGAAATCCTCGCGATCGCGGCGTTGGACCTTTTGGAATCCGGCCGGCTGGAGCAAAACACTGTCGTGGCAACGGTCATGAGCAACTTCGGTCTGGATGAAGCCCTTGCGGCGCGCGGCGGCAAAGTGGTGCGAACGAAAGTCGGCGATCGTTATGTCATCGAAGAAATGGTGCGGCAAAAACTCAATCTCGGCGGCGAACAGAGCGGTCACGTCATTTTTCGTGACTTCACCACGACAGGCGACGGCATCATTACCGCGCTCCAGATTTTGCGGGTCATGCACAAGACCGGCCAGCCACTGGGCAAGTTGAAGGGCTGCCTGCAAAAATACCCGCAGGCCCAGCGGAATTTGCCGGTGAAAGAAAAGCGCCCGCTGGCCGGCTTGACTGCAGTGATGAAGCTGGTGAACGACGCGGAGAAAGAGCTCTCCGGCAAAGGCCGGGTGCTCCTGCGTTATTCCGGGACGGAGCCAAAAATTCGGCTACTCATTGAAGGGCGCGAGCTCGAGATGATCGATAAGCAAGCGGACCGCATCGCGGACGCGATCCAACGTGAGATTGGAGCATAGGACCCATTACGACAAATGAGCCTCATGCGCGTCATTGAAGCGCTCCTATTTAGCGCGCAAAAACCGCTCTCGATCCGTGAGATTGCGACCGCAATCAAGGGCGCAGAGGACGATCCCGCGGCCGCGAGACCAAACGAGTTCTCGCGCGTGCGCGAAAGCGAAGTTGCCGCGGCGCTCGAACAGTTGAAGATCGAGTACATCGAGCAGCAGCGCGCGTTTCAATTAATGGAGAAGGCGGAAGGCTGGCAGTTGGCAACCGATCCGCAATACGCCCAGTGGGTGCGCCAGCTTTTCCCAGCGCCAAAGCCAGCTCGGTTGAGTGCCCCTGCGCTGGAGACATTGGCGATCATTGCGTATCGCCAGCCGATTACGCGTGCAGACGTAGAGGCGGTGCGCGGCGTGAATATCGATGGCGTGCTGCAAACATTAATAGAGCGCGGGCTGGTCAAAATCGCCGGGCGCTCCGAAATTCCGGGGCGCCCGCTCCTTTATGAAACGACACAGTTTTTCCTCGATCACTTTGGGTTGCGCAGCCTGGAGGAATTGCCAAACGTCGAAGAATTGCGAAACCGGGATTTGCCGGTTGCGCGTCCTGTAGCCAGCATCGGTGATGCCGGCGGACCGGAGTCACCGACCCCGGCTACAACGCCGGAATGACGCGCACCAAGAGATTGGTGCGGTAGCGCACGCGTCTCGCGTGCAACTTCGGATGAGCTTCGCGATCAACTCAGTTTCGAAAGCCATTAAGCGGGCCGTGAATGGCGTTGCGGCGCTGCCAAAGGATTGGACTAATAAGACGCGCTTGGGCTCCGCCGCGGGTGCGTTCGCGGTGAAGATTAGTGCGAATGCAGCAAACTGTCGCGACGATCAGAACGAACTGCGCGCGCCGCATTTTCCAGATGTCACATAACTGTAACGTGCAAAGCAACGGCAGCTTTGACGCTACCCCCGTTTCACCGCTCGCCAGCGGCGCCACAAATATACAGAGACCGGCCCCCCAAGCCTGATCATTCCGGTTCACGAAAGGCTGTGATGTGCCTTATCTGTAACACGCAGGGACTGGCGTGAGAAGCACGTCTTGAGTCACTTTGCGTTCGTCCTGCGAAAACTCTTCGACGCGGCGGCTCAAAAACAAAACAAATGCTTAGCCGATTGCGCGGCTCGCTTTCCGGGAAACGCTCAACGCTAAGCCGTCCCTCAAGCCGGCGCGCCGCCGAGGGCGCCGGGTAGGGGAGGTGTGACCTCGGGGGCTATAACTTGCTTGGGCGGTTTCTCGGCTGGCATTTTCTTGCCGGGCGGCGGAGAAACGCCGGGCGG
>Ga0193733_1000659_pt1 | contig 10909 bp, 7 predicted proteins | sample U1s2metaG_FD_145076 | JGI IMG/M metagenome (GOLD analysis project Ga0193733, IMG submission 145076) | Soil microbial communities from a riparian zone of the East river system, Colorado, United States - U1s2 | ecosystem: Environmental > Terrestrial > Soil > Riparian zone | place: USA: East River... | reverse complement strand
GCGGCGGTTTCTTAAACGCGCTCTTTTCCAGAGTGACGCTGACAATCATCTCGCCGCCACCATGCCATGGCGGCAAGGCGTCGAGAATTTCGGCGCGTCCGTAAAGCGCGCCAATACCGGTTGGTCCACACATCTTGTGTCCGGAGAACGCGAGGAAATCGCAACCCAATTTTTGCACGTCGATCGGCAAATGGCCGATGCTTTGCGCAGCATCCACCAGCGTGAGCGCGCCGACGGCCTGCGCTTTTGCACAAAGTTCGGCGACCGGATTGATGGTTCCGAGCGAGTTCGAAATGTGGGTGAACGCGAAAAGCTTCACTTCGGGTGTGAGCAAGGAAGGAAGCTGATCGAGCGCGAGCGTGCCATCATCCCGCACCGGCACGAAACGCAGCCGCGCGCCCGTTCGCTCGGCTAACAACTGCCAGGGCACCAGGTTGCTGTGATGCTCCATTTCGGTGAGCAGGATCGCGTCGCCGGCGTGAAGGAATTTCCCGCCCCACGCTTGCGCTACCAGATTGATGCTTTCGGTAGTTCCGCGCGTGAAGACGATCTCATCAGCCGTCGCGGCGCCGAGGTAGCTCGCGACACGCTTCCGTGATTTTTCGTATGCTTCCGTCGCGCGCGAGCTCAACTCATGCAGACCCCGATGCACGTTCGCGTTTTCGTGCTCGTAGTAACGGCGAAGCGCATCCAGCACATGTCTCGGTTTTTGCGACGTGGCCGCGTTGTCAAAGTAGATCAGGGGATGGCCGTGTGCCTGCTCGCGAAGGATCGGGAAATCCTCACGGATGGCCTTCCAATCCACCCTATTACCGGCAATCTGGTGCACGCTGTAATCTGCTCCGGTCGTGGCCTTGCGCCACTTTATTCAACCACCTCCGATTAATTCGGGTCTTGCCCCGGCCATTAGCAGTTCTGTAAACTGACGTTCAGGTTCAAAACAACAAACGGAAGGAGCTAATTTTTCATATGAAAACTCTAAGTCTGTTACTAGCGTCTCTCTTCATCGTGGCGGCGGCCGTCGCTCAATCATCGGAGAAAACAAAAAGCGCGCCGCCAAGTTTTCCGCCCATCGCCGAGATCCATGCACATGTTTGCGGGATCCATTTTTACAACGGCGACATTAGCCGGCAGGTCATCGCCGAACATTATTGTGCGCACCTTAGCAATGAAGTTCTGGAGTGCGTCATTTACGATTCCGACAAGCCGGGGGCGCGTTTGATCGGCATTGAATACATTGTGAGCGCAAAGATCTTCGAGTCGTTGCCCGCGGAAGAGAAAAGGCTTTGGCATAGCCACAACTACGAGGTGAAGTCCGGTGTGCTGACGGCTCCGGGAATGGCGGACGCGGCGGAGAAAGACCTCATGAAGGTGTTAATCGGGACCTACGGAAAAACCTGGCACACCTGGCAGGTTGATCGGGGCGACAAATTGCCCCTGGGCATTCCGCAACTCATGATGGGCTTTACCGGCGACGGACAAGCGAAGGCGACGATCGTCGCCGAACGCGATAAACTGTATGGCTCGTCTGATGCCAAGAAAGCGGCACGGGCCGACATTCCGGATGTGAAGCTGGATCCGGGCGCCGACGCCTGGCAAAAAGGCGCGGCGGTTCAGCTCGATTTGAAGACTGTTTCAACAGCAAAGTAACAATCCGGAAGTCCGCTGCCGCGGTTAGTGCGACAAGGGATGGGATCTATTCGGCTTGACCGCGCCGAAAACGAATCCCAGACTCTTTTCAACTTCAACCGGAGGTGCTTATGCGGGTTTTCTCTTTGGCTGTTTCAATTCTTTTTCTGGTCGCGAGGACGGCGATTTGCGCCGAAACAAAGGCAACACCGGAATGGTCGATGAATGCGAGCATCATCGAGGCATGCAGTTGTCCGATGTTTTGCCAGTGTTACTTCAACGACAAACCATCCGCACATGGGGGTGGGGAGCATGCCGGTCACTCTCACGGCGGACAGGGCGAACACTTCTGCAAATTCAATAACGCCTTTAAAGTTAACAAAGGGAACTACGGCGACACCAAACTTGACGGCGCGAAGTTTTGGGTCGCCGGCGACTTGGGCGGCGATTTCTCGAAGGGCCACATGGATTGGGCGGTTCTGACTTTCGATCCGTCGGTCACGCCGGCGCAACGAGAGGGAATTAAGACGATCGCCGAGCACATTTATCCGGTGAAGTGGAACTCGTTCAGCGTGGCCAACGACGCGAAAATGTCGTGGACGGCCACGCGCGATCATGCCGAAGCAAAATTGGATGACGGCAAGACCGGCGAAGTGGTCCTGAATAAGTTCCAGGGAATGACCGACGATCCGATCGTGATCAAGAATCTGAAATACTGGGGTGTGCCGCGAAATGAAGGCTTCATCATGATGCCGAACACGGTGGAAGCATATCGGGCGGGCGACAAAGCGTTTGAGTTCAAAGGCAGCAACGGGTTCATGATCACTTTCGATATTAACTCGAAGGACGTGGCGGCGGCCGCGGCGAAGGAAAAGACCGGCACGTAAGGTCGACAACTAGGGCGTCGTGCTGTCGACGCCCACCCCAGAAGGACGCGACAGGGCGCGTCCCTCCAAGGACGTGAAAAAAACCGCGATCGTTTACTGGCTCATTCCGGCCAAGCCGAAGCGCGAATTGCTTAGCGAGATCATTCGGATTCTGGCCAAGCAATTGGATGCGGCCCGCTTCGAGCCGCACCTCACCATTCTGGCGGCACCGCAAGATCGACAACCGCCAGGAAAAATTCTGCGACGGATCAACGTTTCGCCAATCCGATTGAAGGTTCGAGATATTTCTTGCTCGGGCAAATTTACCAGGACGCTTTTCGTGCGATTCAAGTCGAATGACGCGCTCAAGAAATTAGTCGTCGATCTTGTGCGGGTAACGAAATCACGCGCCAAAGTCCCGCGTGATCCGCACGTCAGTCTTCTTTACAAAAAGGTTCCGACGGCGACGAAGAGAGACCTTGCTTCGACAATCAGACTTCCGTTTCGCGAAGTCGTTTTCGATTCGATCCGGGCGGTGCGTTGCGCGTTGCCCACACGAACGCGCCGTGAAGTCGAAGCGTGGCGTGTGGTTGCGACGAAGCGATTGTCCGGGTAGCGCACGCGTCTCGCGTGGCGGCGACAGCGTTCTCGCCGTCGCGGATTTTCGCGGAATGTTCTGGCGAGACGCCAAAAGTCCGACCCGGACTGGCATCTACACGCGAGACGCGCGCGCTACCCGGAGTGCGCGAACGCCATTTTTGTCTAAATTACAACGCAGTGGAAAGCACGACGGCAAAAACAAAGATTTTCGGTCAGCACGATGAAGCGACGATTAAGCAAATCGAAACCTGTCTGGCGAATGGGGGCGAGCGCGGCGTGCTCTGCGCTGACGGCCATAAAGGTTACGCCCAGCCAATCGGCGGAGTGGTTGCTTACAAGGACAAGATTTCGCTGAGCGGCGTCGGGTTCGACATCGCTTGTGGCAATCTCGCGATTCTGACCGACGTGAAGAGCGAGCAAATCGCGCACAACATTGACAACATTATGGACGATGTAGTGGGTGACATTTCGTTTGGGATCGGGCGCAAAAGCAAAACGCGAATCGATCACGAGTTGTTCGACGATCCGGCGTGGGAGGTGAAGCCGATGCATGATTTGAAATCGACCGCAGCGGAGCAGCTCGGCACGGTTGGCGGCGGCAATCATTATGTCGATCTTTTCGCGGACGAACAGGACCGCGTCTGGGTAGGCGTGCATTTCGGATCGCGCGGTCTCGGTCACAAAACTGCCACACATTTTTTGAAAGCGGCCGGCGGGAAAGACGGCATGGATGTTCCGCCGACAGTCGTGGAAGAGAATTCAGAGATCGGTCGCGATTATCTTGCGGGCATGCATCTGGCCGGGCGTTACGCGTACGCGGGTCGGGAGGCGGTTGCACGACACGTGGTGCGCGGGATTTTGGGCGGGAAAAGTGTCGAAGAGGTGCACAATCATCATAACTTCGCGTGGCGCGAGAAACACGACGGCCAGGAGTATTGGGTCGTGCGCAAGGGCGCGACCCCGGCGTTTCCGGGACAGAAAGGTTTTGTCGGCGGAAGCATGGGCGATGATGCCGTCATCATTGAAGGAGTTGATTCGCCGGTTTCGCGCGAAGCGCTTTTTTCCACGGTGCACGGGGCTGGGCGGATCATGTCGCGCACGGCAGCGAAGGGGCGGTTTGTCAAAGTTGGTAACAAACGAATTCGTCAGGACGGATTGGTGCGGCACGATGAGATGATGCGATGGTTGCAAGATCGACATGTTGTCTTACGCGGTGGCGATCTCGATGAAGCGCCACAAGCGTACCGGCGTTTGCCGGATGTGTTGGCCGCGCACGCGGGAACGATTCGCGTTTTACACACGTTGCGACCGCTTGGCGTAGCCATGGCCGGACGCGACATTATCGATCCGTACAAGGACTAATAAATATTTAGCGATTTAGTGATCGGGTGATTTAGTGATTTACGGCGAGCGCGTTTCTGATTTTTCCCTGCTCAATCGCTTACTCACTAAATCAGTAAATCTCTAAATGAATGACATCGTTGGCATCGACCTCGGCACGACGAATTCGTTGATCGGCGTGATGGACGCGGGCTTTCCCGTACTTCTCGCCGATGAGAACGGCGATCGTCTTACGCCATCAGTCGTTCACATCGGGGAAAACGGCGAACCGCTCGTCGGCAACTTGGCGGTTCGCATGCGCGCGGTAAAACCCAAGTCGACGATTTATTCCGTTAAACGCCTCATCGGTTTGGGCGGCGATGATTTCGCAAAAGAAGATGTCGATCTTGCCTACGAGATCGTGCGGCGAAAAGACAGAGCGTTGCGCATTCGAGTCGGTCAACGCCAATACGTGGCGGAAGATATTTCGAGTTTCGTTTTGCAAAAGCTGAAGCGGGAAGCGGAGCGCGCGCTTGGTCGCCCGGTTTCACGGGCGGTCATTACGGTGCCGGCGTATTTCAATGATGCGCAACGCAACGCGACGAAACGTGCGGGTGAGTTGGCGGGATTTACGGTGGAGCGAATCGTAAACGAGCCAACCGCGGCGGCGCTTGCCTACGGCCTCGATCAATTGAAATCGAAATCGAAGATCGCGGTTTACGATCTGGGTGGCGGCACGTTCGATTTGTCGGTCCTGGAATTGAATAACGGAGTTTTCGAAGTGCTGGCGACAAATGGGAATACGCGGCTGGGCGGAGACGATATCGATCGAGCAATGCTCGATCGGATTTCGGGTTTCGGAAACCGGACACCGGAGAGAATCGCGCGAGTTCGCGAAGCGCTCGTCGCGGCGAAGCATCGGCTTTCCACGGAAAACAGAGTCTCAATTGAGATTCCGTTCTTGGACGGCGGGAAGAGTTTGCATGTCGATCTTACGCGTGAAGAGTTGGAGGACATCGCGCGTCCCACGATTGAGCGAACACGCGTCCATTGTCTGCGCGCGCTGGCGGATGCGAAGCTGAAGCCGGGCGATCTGGACGAAGTGATTTTGGTCGGGGGCGTGACGCGGATGCCGTTGCTGCGAAGATTTGTGACACAACTTTTTGGTCGAGAGCCGAACATTTCGCAAAATCCGGATGAAGCGGTGGCGATCGGCGCAACCATTCAAGCAGGGATCTTGTCGGGCGCGATCCGTGACGTGGTGCTTCTCGATGTGACGCCGCTATCACTCGGGATTGAGACATTTGGCGGGTTGATGAATGTGATCGTCCCGCGCAACTCAACGATTCCGACGAAAGCGGGCGAGATGTTCACGACGGCGGTGAGCAATCAGCGCTCGATGTCGATCAAGGTATTGCAAGGCGAACGTGAGATGGCGCGCGACAATTGGAAGCTCGGTGAATTTGAAATCGAGTTTGAAGCTGCAGCCAAAGGCGTTCCACGCGTGGGCGTGCAATTTGAGATCGACGCAAACGGAATTCTACACGTTCTGGCGCGTGACACGAAAACGGGAAAAGAAAAAACGGTGGAACTGAAAAGTGCAGTGGACGTTTCCGATGAAGCGGTCGAAGCGATGCTGGCCGAGTCGCTCGAACATGCGTTCGAAGATGTGAGTGAGCGAGTGTGGACGGAGGCGAAGCTAAAAGCAGAGGAAATGGTGGCGGCGGTCGATTCGGCCATGAAAATCGTGGGAGACAAGATCGATACGTTGGAGAAGAAAAAGGTTTTGCAGTTTGCGAATGAGGTGCGCCGAGGGATTGAATCGCATCAAGCAAACCAACTGAAAAAGGCGATAGAAACTCTCGACGCCGCAACGCAAGATTTGGCAGCGTTGGTTGTAGAAAGAGCGATGGCGGCCGCCGATCAATCCGAGGCCGGCGGCTAAGGTATTGGCGAAGGCGTCAATGTTGGGCTGGGTGACGGACTCGAGGCCGCTGTTGGCGTCGCCGAAGGCGTAGATGGCGATCCGGGCGTGTCCATTGGCTTTGGTGATAAAGAAGGCGAGGGACTCGGCGTCACTGAGCTGAGTTTGGCACGAGCGTCGTCGAGCAATCGTTTCTCTTCCACGTCAAGATGACCGTTTTCGGCTGCTTCAATATATTCCTTGGCCGTGTCCACCTGGTTTTCGTCGAGGAGCAGCACAGCCACAAAGGCGGCCGCATGAGGATCGTGCAATTGCTCCCACGATAACTGTTTCAAAACTTCAATGCCTTCAGTGGTGCGCCCCTGTTCGTAGAGTGAAAACGCGTAGGTGACGGCGCACGCGGTATCGTATGGCAGTTGATCGTAAGCTTCTTTGGCAAGCTGTTGGCCTTCGGCGGTATTCGGCTCGAGCAGCATGATCAGTCGGGCATAAGTGGCCTTGGCAATTACGTCATCGGGCGCGTTGCGGTGAATTTGCCCGGCAACGTCAAGAAGCCTTTTCAAGTCATTAGACGATCGATAAATCCGGAAAAGATTATCAAGCGCTTCGCGACGGCTCGGCGGATATTTAGTCAGACGCAGCCAAAGTCGTTCGGCCTCGACGGAAAGATTCCATTTTGTGGCGAGGCGCGCGAGATCGGTTTCTCGATCGTGCTGATCGTAAGCGGACTTTTCAGCGGATTGCCACAAGGAAACAAACTCCGCTTCCGCCGCCGATTGTCGGGATTGTTTTGATGCGTACGCTTGGTAGGCGAGACGCAAGTATTCCGCATTTCCCCACGAGCCGGTGCGCGTCCAGCGTTTCAGGCGAGACCAATTCTTTAGGTCGGCAAATGCTTCGGCAACGGCGATGGCCGGCGGCGGATGTATTGTCACGGAGGAGGGCAGTTTGTCCATCCACTTGAGGACCTCGGCAGCGAGCCCGTTGGCGTTCAGCCAATCCATGAGAAGAGCGACATCGGTTTGGTTGCGGGCGGCCACCGGCTTCACCTTCGCGAACAGGGCATAAAATTTTTTCTCATCGAGCTTTCGATAGAACTCGAGGCAGAGCAGGTAATCGGAAAAGCGTACTTGTTCGCTCATTTGCAAATCCTGAGCGAGTCTTTCGGCCCGGTCGAAATCGCTGCGCTGAATGGCATCAGTGAGCAACGCGCGCAACGCGCCCGCGCGAAACTCGGTGACTTTGACCAGGCGATCAAGAGTTGCGCGAGCGTTGGAACTTTGTTCGGCATCCGGAGACCGGATCTGGAGGACAGCGAGGTTGAACTGATAAAGATCGTTGTGCGGTTCCTGTTCGACCGCGGCGGCAAACTGCCGTTCCTGTTCGGGGATGTTACCCTCGGCCCGCGCCAGCCAGCCGGCCACGACGTGATAGGCGGCTTTTTCGCGATCAGCTGGGGCAACATCGGCGAGGGCCCGACGCGCGGCATCGAGTTGTCCAAAACGCAGCGCGACGGAGGCGAGATTCAGTTGACTGTCGAGATCGTGGTGGCGAAGACGGGCGATTTGCGCGCGCCAGGCAATGGCGGCATCGCGATTTTGTTTTTCGGCCGTCTCCGCCAAAGTATAAAAGGCGGGCAGGGAATCGGATTGATTCTGTTTCTCGGCAGCCTCGGCCAGAATGTAAAAAGCGGGCAGCGAATTAGGATCGAGTTGCAAGGCCTGCTGCGCGACGCGACTGGCCTCGTCAAATTTTTGCTCGCGCAGAAGTGCGCCGGCCTGTCTGAGCAAACGTTCTTCCCGCCACTCATTATAGATTCTGCGGGCAGAGCCAAAGAAAATCAGACAGAGGACGACAAGGATGACGATGCCGCCAGAGATGAGGGCGAGATGAAGCGGGCGAGTGAGTTGCGCGAAGTGGTGCCCGGACCTCTCCTTCCGTTTTCGCCGGACGCGTTTGACCTTAGCGGGCATTCTGTCTCCTATGTCCCGCGACGAACGAGATTGCAACTTGCGACCGCGTAAACGGGAGACCTAGGTTTCGGCGGCGCGTTCCGACCCGCCCACAGCCGGAAGGTCCTCGATTTGATCGGCCACCTCCTCGCGCAGGCGCCGTCCCCAGACATAACGCGCGAGCAGAACTTTGAGGGTCGCGGTAAGAGGCACGGCCAGGATGGGTCCGAGCAATCCGCCAATGAGTAAGCCCCAAACAAAAATCGACACGATCACGGTCATCGGGTGAAGGCCAACGGACTTACCGACGATGCGCGGCGCATAAAACATCCCTTCGAGATTCTGGATGACGATGAAAATGACTGTCACCCAAAACGGATGCCACCAGTCGCCATATTGAAACGCGGCAATAAGCACCGCTGGCGCCCAGCAGAGGACGATGCCGATGTATGGAATCATCGTCAGGATAACGACGATCAGGCCGATCAGAGGTGCGAAGTTCAGGCCAACGAAAAGACTTAGAGCGCTCCCGATGAGAATTCCATCGACCAAACAGACGAGCAACTGCCCGCGGAAATAGGCGATGACGTAATTATTGATTTGCGATAGGACCTCGGCCACTTCGTCTTTCAAGGGCGAGGCACGCAACGGCAGATAATCTTTCCATCTTGCTTCGATGCGCGGTCTTTCTTTCAAGAGGAAGAATAAATAGATCGGCACCAGGATGAGGCTGAGAAGAAAACCGGTAACGCCAAGAAATCCGCCGACACTCTTTTTAATTAAGTTCCAAATTTTCTCCATCAAGGTCGGCAGGTAACGCTCAAGATTGGGAATGACTTTTTCGACGGACGCCTGGAAGCGCTGTCGATCAACCGAGCTGATTTTGGAAGGCGCTGGAGCAATTTCTTCGGCCGGCGCGGGCGTGGTTGATTCGCCCGCTGCGGTCGCCGAAACCGTTGGCGTGGGTGCTGGCGCCGGGGAGGGCGAGGGGTGAGGAGTGGACGGTCCAAGAAGCCAATTCACAAGACCGGCGGTGGGTGATATGGGCCTGCCGTGTGTGCCGCCGGCGGCACCAAATGCGCGATTGTATTGAACGATAAGATCGACAACACGATCGCGTGCCTTTTGCGTGTAACTCGGAAGTTCTTTGGCAAAACTGGCGCTTTGCATGGAAATCGAAGGGGCCAGCCACGTAACCAAAGCAGCGAGAAGGAGGAAGCACACCACGAACAATAGAGCGACGGCTTTCGTGCGGCCGAGGCCGCCTTGGCACATTCTCGTAACGACGGGATCGAGGAGATAAGCGAGAATGGCAGCGATTGCGACCGGTATGAGGATGGGTTGAAGAAAACTGATGACACTGGCCGCGACCCAGATTACGGAACAGAAAATCAAAACAAGAAACAGGACGAAAAGCGCGGTGAGCGCTGCCCACATCGTCTTTTGCTGCCAGGGCGTCGGATAATTCGGCATTTAGTTTCCTGCGGATTCAACATTCATGGCCGTGTTGCTCATCATTGAATCGGGTTTGCATTAGCGGGCTGCCCTTTGCTCATCTTTGTTTTCATATTGTCGATCTTGTCCGCCAGTTTTTTATTTTGCGGATCGACTGTCGCCGCCTTCTGCCAGGCCTCGAGCGCCTGCGGGGCCTTGTTCAGTTTCATATAAGTGTCGCCGATGTGCTCGAAAACGACGGCGTCATCGCGCGTCATGTTTTGGGCGGCGCGGAGTAGATCGCTCAACGCCTGGTCGAATTTCGCCTGACGAAATTCAATCCAACCGAGGCTATCGAGATAGGCGCCATTGTTTGGTTCGATTTGCAACGCATGTCTCACCATCGCCTCGGCTTCATCGAGATGCGTATTTTGCTCCGCCCACATATAGCCGAGGTAGTTGTAAGCGTCGGCTGCATTCGCCGGGTCGAGCGAGATCGATTTTCGAAATAGATCCGCGGCCTTGTCATACAATCCCGCTTGCTCGGCGGTGGCGCCATAATCGAAATAAAAACGCGCATTGACGATTTCGCTGTCAGCGGCTCCCCCTTCATGGAGCGCTTCTTCGAAAATGACAACCGCCTGCTGCGGATGCTTTGTTTCGCGGAGCGCGATGGCCAAGAGGTAAGTGAATTCGGGCGTGCCCGGGAAACGACGACGGCCTTCTGTAAGAAGCTTCACGGCGCGCTCACTGTCCCGGACGGCGCCAATCAACAATTCCGCCAGGCGAAGTGTAGTCGTGGCACGCCCCGGATTGATCAAGAGACTCTGCTCGTAATTTGCGACGGCTTTTGCAAACTCGGCCTTGGCGCGCTCTTTTTGGTTTGCGCGATCAAGCGTTCGCGCGTTGTCCTCCAGCAACTGGGCGAGCAGTTCGTAAGATTGGTATTTTTCCGGATGAAGTTTGATAATTTCTTCGAGCATTTCCACAGCCTTATCGTGCTGGTTCGTCAGCATGAAGCCGGTGGCCAGCCTTTCGCGCGCGCCGGCATCATCGGGCTGCAATTCGAGCACTTTGATGTAAAGAGGAATCGCCTCTTTGATCTGGCGCGAGGCGGCGTAATAATCGGCCACGTCTTTCAGAATGGCGTCGTCGTCGCCCGCGTGCTCGGCGGCTTTCTTAAA
>Ga0193733_1000658_pt1 | contig 10918 bp, 9 predicted proteins | sample U1s2metaG_FD_145076 | JGI IMG/M metagenome (GOLD analysis project Ga0193733, IMG submission 145076) | Soil microbial communities from a riparian zone of the East river system, Colorado, United States - U1s2 | ecosystem: Environmental > Terrestrial > Soil > Riparian zone | place: USA: East River... | reverse complement strand
AGCGGATGTGCGTCCGTTCATCGAGGACATGAGCGAGGCTTACGGCTGGGCGGACCTGGTGATCTGCCGCGCCGGCGCGCTCACCGTGTCGGAACTCGCCGCGGTGGGCGTGGCCGCGATCCTCGTGCCGTACCCCGCAAGCGTGGACGACCACCAGGCGTACAACGCGCAGTACCTGGTGCGCGCCGGCGCCGCGGTGGTGATATCCGACCGCGAGCTCACCGCCGAACGCCTGGCCACCGAGCTGCAGCGCCTGTGCGCCGGCCGCGGCAAGCTCCTCGCCATGGCCGAGCGGGCGCGCCTGCTCGCCAAGCCGCGCGCCGCGGATGAACTCGCCGCCTCGTGCCTGGAGCTTGCGCGGAGGGCTGCATGAGCGGCGAGCGGCGCACGTTGCCCGAGCGCGTAGGTGTGGAGCGTCGCGTCGCGCCCGAGCGGCGCGACCGCATGCGGCGCATCAACACCATCCACCTGGTCGGCATCGGCGGCAGCGGCATGAGCGGTATCGCCGAGGTGCTGCTGAATCTCGGCTACACGGTGCAGGGCTCGGACCTGCGCGCCAGCGCCGTGACGCACTGGCTCACGGGACTCGGCGCACGCGTCGCCATCGGTCACGCGGCGGCCAACATCGCCGGCGCCGATGTGGTGGTCGCCTCGGGCGCGGTGCCGCGCGACAACCCGGAAGTGCGGGCGGCGCTGCAGGCACGCATTCCGGTGGTCGCGCGCGCCGAGATGCTCGGGGAGCTGATGCGCTTCCGCTATTCCATCGCGGTCGCCGGCACGCATGGCAAGACGACCACCACCAGCCTCATCGCCAGCATCCTCTCCGAAGGCGGCGAGGACCCGACCTACGTCATCGGCGGGCGCCTGAAGAGCGCCGCCAGCAACGCGCGCCTGGGCGCCGGGCGTTACCTGGTCGCCGAGGCCGACGAGAGCGACGCTTCGTTCACGCATCTGCAGCCCCTCATAGCGATCGTCACCAACATCGACAACGATCACCTCAGCACGCACGGCGGGGACTTCGGGCTCCTCAAGCAGAGCTTTGTCGACTTTCTGCACAACCTGCCGTTCTACGGCCTGGCGGTGCTGTGCGCGGACGACGAGCACCTGCGCAGCATCGTGCATGAAGTCAGCCGGCCGATCCTGTCCTACGGCCTCGAGCCGGGCGCGGACGTGCGCGCCGAGAACCTCCGGCCCGCGGGGCTGCAGACCCATTTCGACGTCAGACGACCGGCAGCGGCACCGCTTGCAGTGACGGTGAATCTTGCCGGCATTCACAACGTGCTCAATGCGCTCGCGGCGATCGCGGTGGCCACCGAACTCGACATCGACGATCAGGCGATCCTGCGCGCGCTGGCCGGCTTTCAGGGCATCGACCGGCGCCTGCAGCACATCGGCGACGTGCTCACTGCCGTGGGGCGTGTCAGCATCGTCGATGACTACGCCCATCACCCCACCGAAGTGGCCGCGACGCTGGAGGCCGTGCGCCAGGGCTACGCCGGCCGGCGCGTGCTGCTCGCGTTTCAGCCGCACCGCTACACGCGCACCCGCGACCTGATCGACGATTTCGGCAAGGTGCTGTCGGGCGCAGATGCCTTGTGCGTGACCGAGGTCTACGCCGCGGGCGAGACCGCGATCCCCGGCGCCGACGGCCGCGCCATCTGCCGCGCGGTGCGCAGCCGCGGGCAGCTCGAGCCGTTGTTCGTCGAGAAGGTCGAGGAGCTCGCCCAGGCGCTCAAGGACGTGATCCGCGACGGTGACGTCATCGTTGCCATGGGCGCGGGCAACATCAGCGCCGTGGCGCATGCGCTTCCCGCGGCTCTCACGGCCCTGCTGCCGCCGGGGAGGGCGTCGTGACGCTCGCCGTGGCCCCGGAATTCCTGATGCGCGTGCGCCGCGATGAGCCCCTGAGCCGGCACACCTCCTGGCACGTCGGGGGACCTGCGGAAGTGTTCTTCAATCCGCGCGATCGCGCCGAGCTGGCGGCGTTCCTGCGCACCGTGCCCCTTGACGTGCCCATCCACTTCATCGGCCTCGGCAGCAACCTGCTGGTGCGTGATGGGGGCCTGAAGGGGATCGTCGTCAGCATGCACGGCACGCTCGATGTCCTCACGCGCATCGACGAGACCACGGTGCACGCGCAGGCCGGCGTCGCCTGCGCCCGCATCGCCAGGCAATGCGTCAAGTGGGGTCTGGGGCCCGCGGAATTCTTCGCCGGCATTCCCGGGACCCTGGGCGGCGCCCTGGCGATGAACGCCGGCGCCTTTGGCGGGGAAACCTGGCGCCACGTGCTGAGTGTGGAAACCATCGACCGCGGCGGCCACGCGCATGCCCGCACGGCCGGCGAGTACCGCGTCAGCTACCGCCAGGTCATCGCGCCCGCGCCCGAGGAATGGTTCATCGCCGCGAGCTTAAGCTTCGAGCGTCGTCCCGCCGCGCACGAGAGCGAGGTGCGCGCGCTGCTCGAGCGGCGCAAGGCGTCGCAGCCGATCGGCGAGTGGAGTTGCGGTTCGGTGTTCACCAACCCGCCGGGAGATCACGCCGCGCGCCTCATCGAGGTCGCCGGGCTCAAGGGATTTCGCATCGGCGATGCCTCGGTGTCGCACAAGCACGCGAATTTCATCATCAATCACGGTCAGGCGAGCGCCGCGGACCTGGAGCGCCTGATCGCGCACGTGCGCGACACGGTGCAGCACGTGCATGGCGTCGCGCTGCGCCCTGAGGTGCGGATCGTGGGAGTGCCGTAAGCCATGCGCCTCATCTACGAACCGCGCCAGCTGCGCCGCGTCACCGACGCCCGCGCGTTCGGCCACGTGGCGGTGCTGTTCGGCGGCGACTCGAGCGAGCGCGAGATCTCGCTCCTCTCCGGCAACGCGGTGCTGGATGCGCTCAAGCGCCGCGGCGTGGACGCGCACGCCTTCGATCCGCGCGATACGGCGCTGTCGGATCTGATCGCGCGCCGCTTCGACCGCGTCTGGATCGCGCTGCACGGTCCCGGCGGTGAGGACGGCACGCTGCAGGGCGCGCTCGAATACCTGGGCGTCCCCTATACCGGCAGCGGCGTAATGGGCTCGGCCATCGGCATGGACAAGCTGCGTACCAAGCGCCTGGCGCTGGCCGTCGGGGTTCCGACCGCGGACTTCGTGGTGCTGCGCGGCGCGCAGGATTTCGAGCCGGCACTCGAGCGCCTCAAGCTGCCGCTGATCGTGAAGCCCGCCACCCAGGGCTCGAGCGTCGGCATGACCAAGGTCGAGCGCACCGCGGATCTGCCTGCCGCCTACGCGCTCGCCGTGCAGCTCGAGACGCTGGTGTTTGCGGAAGCGTGGATCCCCGGACCTGAGTACACCGTGGCGATGCTGCAGGAGCGCGCCCTGCCCTCGATCCGCATCGAGACGCCCAGGACCTTCTACGACTACGAGGCGAAGTATTTCCGCGACGACACGCGCTACTTCTGCCCGTCCGGCCTCTCGCACAGCGCCGAGGAGCATCTCGCCAATCTCGCGCTCGCCGCCTTCGAGGCCGCCGGCGCCTCGGGCTGGGGGCGGGTGGATTTCATGATGGACCGCTCGGCGCGGCCGTTGCTGCTGGAGATCAACACCGTTCCGGGCATGACCAGTCACAGCCTGGTGCCCATGGCGGCGCGCGCGATCGATGTCGACTTCGACGAACTCGTATGGCGCGTGCTCGAGACCGGTTTCACCCGCCGACCCGCCTCAAGTCCGCAGCGAGCGATGTAGCAACCATGCTCGGCCGCCCCAAAAACCGTCGCAAACCCTCCGAGCACCGCCTGCACCTGCCCGCGATCAACTGGCGCTTCCTCGGCCTGTGGGTGGGCGCGCTGGCGGCGATCGCGGCGGCAGTGAGCGCGGTGTCGTGGGCATTCGATCAACCCATCGAGACGGTGGCCGTGGAAGGGCGCTTCCAGCGCGTGGCGCCGGTGGACGTCGAGCGGGTCGTGAAAGAGAAGGTGCACGGCGCGGGCCTGCTGTCGGTGGACCTCGCGGCGGTGCGCCGCGCCATCCACACGCTGACGTGGGTGGATTCGGTGAGCGTGCAGCGCGCCTGGCCCCGGGGCCTGAACGTGCTGGTCATCGAGCAGACCGCCGCGGCCCGCTGGGGCGAGCGCGGGCTCCTCAACACCCGTGGTGAGCTGTTCGATACCGACGAGCGTCACATTCCGCCGGAGCTGGCGCAGCTCGCCGGCCCCGATGGCAAGGAGTCACTGGTGGCGCAGCGCTATCTGGCCGCGGAAGGACGTCTCTCGCAGGCGGGCCTGCGCCTTACCGCAATGCGCCTGGATGCACGCGGCGCCTGGGAATTCGATCTTGCCAACGGCGTCACCGTGCGTCTGGGAAGGCGCCAGGTGGACGAGCGCTTCGAGAAATTCATGAACACCGCGCTGAAGCTCGTCACGCAACGCGGCGAGGACGTTGCCTACGTGGATATGCGCTACACAAACGGGTTTGCCATCGGCTGGCGCGGCAATGCCGCCGGCGCCGCGGGCCGGGACGGTGGCCACGATGCTTAAGCGTGCGGACAGAAATCTGATCGTCGGGCTCGACATCGGCACCTCTAAGGTCGTGGCGCTGGTCGGGGAAGTGGCGCCGGACGGCTCGATCGAGCTCCTCGGGCTCGGCTCACAGCCCTCGCGGGGACTGAAGAAGGGCGTGGTGGTCAACATCGAGTCCACTGTGCAGTCCATCCAGCGGGCCGTGGAGGAAGCCGAGCTGATGGCCGGCTGCGAGATCCACTCGGTGTTCGCCGGCATCGCCGGCAGCCACGTCCGCAGCCTCAACTCCCACGGCGTGGTGGGCGTGCGCGACAAGGAGGTCACGCAGGGCGACGTCGAGCACGTGATCGATGCGGCCAAGGCGGTGGCCATTCCCGCGGATCAGAAGATCCTGCACGTGCTGCCGCAGGAGTTCCTGGTCGACGGCCAGGAGGGCATTCGCGACCCGATCGGCATGTCGGGCGTGCGCCTCGAGGCGAAGGTGCACATCGTCACCGGCGCCGAGAGCGCCGCGCAGAACATCGAGAAGTGCATCCAGCGCTGCGGGCTGGAAGTCGACGACGTGGTGCTCGAGCAGCTCGCCTCGGCTTTCGCGGTCCTCACCGAGGACGAGAAGGAGCTCGGCGTGTGCCTGGTCGACATCGGCGGCGGCACCACCGACCTGGCCGTGTTTGCCAATGGGGCGATCCGCCACACCGCGGTCATTCCGATCGCCGGCGACCAGGTCACCAACGACATCGCAGTCTCGATGCGCACGCCAACCCAGTATGCCGAGGACATCAAGATCCGTTACGCGTGCGCGCTGTCGCAACTCGCCAACCCCGACGAGAGCATCGAGGTGCCGAGCGTCGGGGAGCGGCCGGCGCGCCGCCTCGCGCGGCAGACGCTCGCCGAGATCGTCGAGCCGCGCTACGAGGAGCTGTTCGGGCTGGTGCGCGAGGAGTTGCGGCGCAGCGGCTTCGAGGAAGTAATCGCCGCCGGCATCGTGCTCACCGGCGGCAGCGCCAAGATGGAGGGCGCGATCGAGCTCGCCGAGGAAGTGTTCCACGTGCCGGTGCGCTTGGGGATCCCGCAAGCCGTGCGGGGTCTCTCGGAGGTGGTGCGCAACCCGATTTATTCCACCGGCGTGGGGCTGCTGCTCTACGCCCGTGACAACGTCCTGCCCGCGCATCGCGGGCGCTCCCTGGGCGGGAACGCCAAATCGGTGCTCGACCGCATGAGCTCCTGGTTCCAGGGCAACTTTTGAAGCTGACAGAGCGATGAGCGACTCTCAACCAACCTTTGTATTCGTGTAAGGAGCGATAACCATGTTTGAACTGATGGACGCATACAGCCAGAGCGCCGTCATCAAGGTGATCGGCGTGGGGGGTGGCGGGGGCAACGCCGTGGCCCACATGGTCACGGTCGGTATCGACGGCGTGGAGTTCATGTGTATCAACACCGACTCGCAGGCCCTGAAGCACGCCAAGGTGAAGACGGCGCTGCAGATCGGCTGCAACATCACCAAGGGACTGGGCGCGGGTGCCGACCCGGAAGTGGGCCGCGCGGCGGCGATGGAGGACCGCGACCGCATCGTCGAGCTGGTCGAGGGCTGCGACATGTTGTTCATCACCGCCGGCATGGGCGGCGGCACGGGCACCGGTGCGGCGCCGGTGGTCGCACAGGTGGCGCGTGAGCTGGGCATACTCACCGTCGCGGTCGTCACCAAGCCGTTCGAGATGGAGGGCAACAAGCGCGGCTGCATCGCCGACCACGGTATCGGCGAGCTCTCCAAGTTCTGTGACTCGCTGATTACAATTCCTAACCAGAAGCTGTTGACGGTGTTGGGTCCGCAGACCACGCTGCTAGATGCCTTCAAGGCGGCGAACCAGGTGTTGCAGGGCGCGGTGCAGGGCATTGCCGAGCTCATCACGCGCCCCGGCCTCATCAACGTCGACTTCGCCGACGTGCGCACCGTGATGGCCGAGACCGGCATGGCGATGATGGGATCGGGCGCGGCCAGCGGCGAAGGCCGGGCACGCGCGGCGGCGGAGGCGGCGGTGTCCTCACCATTGCTCGAGGACATCAACCTTGCCGGGGCGCACGGCATTCTGGTGAACGTCACCGCGGGCATGGACCTGTCGATCGGCGAATTCCAGGAGGTCGGGCAGATCGTGAAGCAGTTCGCTTCCGAGGACGCCACGGTGGTCGTCGGTACGGTCATCGATCCGGAGCTGGAGAACCAGCTGCGCGTCACCGTGGTGGCAACGGGCTTAGGCAGGCCCACTGCTGCGGTGCGAGCACCGCTCACTTCACCGCGCGAGCGCGAGCGCGAGGCGGCCGCAAGCCGCGATCACCGCGAAGTGCGCGCCGAGCCGTCGATGCGCATGGTGCGGCGCCCAATGTCGAGCAACGACTACGCGGCTCTCGACAAGCCCACCGTTCAGCGGCAGCGGGCGGTCGGGGATGGCCTGCACCCCGCAGCCGACTCGGAGGATCTGCTGGATATCCCGGCGTTCCTGCGGCGGCAGGCTGATTGATGTGATACGGTAGCGCGCCTTATGTGAAGCGCCTTGGGAGGGAGCTGCTTGCGGTCCCTCCTTACGGCGCGCAGGTAGCGCTGCTCATCCGCAGCACACTGCGGTCGGTGTAGCAAAGCAGTACGCATGGTCGGACAACGGACGTTAAAAAACTCGATTCGCGCCACCGGTGTCGGGCTGCACACGGGCAAGAAGGTCCTCATGACCTTGCGCCCTGCAGGTCCTGACGAGGGCATTGTGTTCCGGCGCACGGATTTGCCGAAGCCGGTCGATATCCGCGCCCGCACGGAGAACGTCGGCGACACCATGCTCGGCACGACGCTCGGCACGGGCGAGTCGCGCGTCTCGACCGTCGAGCACCTGCTGTCGGCGTTCGCGGGACTGGGCATCGACAACGCGATCGTGGAGCTGTCGGCTGCGGAAGTGCCGATCATGGACGGCAGCGCCGGCCCGTTCGTGTTCCTGCTGCAGTCAGCGGGCATCGAGGAGCAGCGCCACCCGAAGCGCTTCATGCGCGTGAAGAAGCGGCTGCGCGTCGAGGACGGCGACAAGTGGGCACAGTTCGATCCGTTCGACGGCTTCAAGGTGAACTTCGAGATCGAGTTCAACCACCCGATCTTCAAGCGCCGCTCACAGCGCGCGTCGATGGATTTCTCGACCACCTCGTTCCTCAAGGAAGTGAGCCGGGCGCGCACCTTCGGCTTCATGCGCGATCTCGAGACGCTGCGCTCGCGCAACCTTGCCCTGGGGGGAAGTCTCGACAACGCGATCGTGCTCGATGACTTCCGCGTGCTGAACGAAGACGGGCTGCGTTACGAGGACGAGTTCGTCAAGCACAAGATCCTCGATGCGATCGGGGATCTGTATCTGCTCGGCCACAGCCTCATCGGTGAATTCAGCGGCCACAAATCCGGGCACGCGCTCAACAACAAGCTGCTGCGCTCACTGCTGGCGGACGCCTCGGCCTGGGAAGAAGTCGTGTTCGAGCGCCACGCGGACGCGCCGATCTCCTACATCGAGGCCCCGGCACTGCATCCACCCGGGGGTTGAGGACTTACCTGCGGGGCTGCACGCGCACGGCGATTGCGGTGAGTTGCGGGGCCGCCGCGCGGATCTGCGGTTCCAGTTCCTGTACCGCGTAGCGCAGCCGCGCGCACCAGGCGGCGGACGCGGCGAAAATCACCAGCGTACCGTCGCGCTCGACGACGCCCGAGACCCTCGGGCCGATGTCCGTCGCCAGATGAGACAATAGCCAGCTGCTCCAGAAACCCTGGCGCGCAGCCTGATCTGTGACGCGCGTCATGCCCGGGGCGGTGCGCGCCAGCAGCTCCTTAACAGAATGAAGCCGCAGCGGCCGCAGGCCTGTCGCAGTCCTCACTAGGGGTTTTCCGCGCTTGTTTCGTGCCATGTTCTTCGGCATATTGCCCTTGCTGCACTTTGGGCAAACCCGCTGAAAGGCGGGGACGCAAAGCCACCGGTCTAAAGCGAGGAGCCATGACAGCGGGGTTGCCAGCATCGGCATCGTACAGATTTTTTAACGCAGAACAGGGCGGTTCACGCCCGGGGATGGCCCGTACACCCGGCTGGCGTTGCCTGCTCACGGGGGTCCCGAGGCAGCCGGAACGCACGACATGAACATCATTTTCCTCTCCCGGCGCAAGGCCAAGGCGCGGCACGTCAATCTGGCCCGGCCGCTTACGTTAAGTGTCCTCGGCGGACTGACGCTCGTGATTCTCGGGGGCGTCTTTGCGCTCGGTATGCAGCTCGGCCGCGGCAGCCAGGAGCGCGGGGTGCTCGGCGACACGCTGCGCTTCGGGAGCCTGCTCACCGAGCAGAAACACCAGCTCGCCGACCTCAGGCAGCAGCTGCAGTTGCGCGTCGACGCCATGGCGATGCGCCTGGGTGCCGTGAACGCACACGTCATCCGCCTCGATGCCCTCGGCAAGCGCCTCACCGAGATGGCGGAAATCGACAGCCGCGAGTTCAATTTTGAAGGCGATCCGCCCAGCGGCGGACCGGAAGGCGATAGCGAGGGGGTGAGCGCGCAAATCCCCGATCTCACCGCCATGCTGAGCCAGCTCGAGCAGCGCGTGAATTCGCGCGACTCGCAGCTCTCGGCGCTCGAGAATGTGATTCTCGCGCGCGAGCTGAAAGAGGAGATTCACCCCGAAGGCCGCCCCGTCACGAGGGGCTTTATCTCTTCCCATTTCGGCGCGCGCGCCGATCCCTTCGATGGCCGCGAGGCGTTCCACAAGGGCGTCGATTTCGCCGGGTCCCTCGGTGACAGGGTGGTCGCGGTCGCGGCGGGCGTCGTCACCTGGGCCGGCGAGCGAACAGGTTTCGGCAGGCTCATCGAGATCAATCACGGCGACGGCTTCGTCACCCGCTACGCGCACAACCAGCGCACGCTGGTGAGCGTCGGCGAGACGGTGAAGCGCGGTGAAGCCGTGGCGCTCATGGGGTCCACCGGCCACTCGACCGGGCCGCACGTGCACTTCGAGGTGCTGCGAAACGGCCGACAGGTCGATCCGCTGTCCTTCATCGGTCGCTGATCCGGCCACGCATCCGCCGGCACCGTCCCCTTGAATTCCCGCGCCCACGAACCAATTGGGCGCAGCCAGCGTCTATCTCGTACAATACGCCGCTTTCGAAGCCCGGCATGCGCGGTAAGTGCTTGTCGGTAAAGCTGTTTTTAGCTCAACGGGTCACGCCTTGCGTCAACTTCTCACCCGCGTTTTCGGCAGCCGCAATGAGCGGCTCGTGCGTGGGTATGCACGCGCAGTGCGCGCCTCCAACCAGCTCGAGCCGCAGATCATGGAGCTCAGCGACGAGGCGTTGCGCGCCAGAACCGAGGAGTTCCGCAAGCGCCTGAAGGAGGGCGCGATCCTCGACGAGCTCCTGCCCGAGGCGTTCGCGGTGGTGCGCGAGGCGGCCCGCCGCACGCTGAAAATGCGCCACTTCGATGTGCAGCTGATCGGCGGGATCACGCTGTACAAGGGGATGATTTCCGAGATGCGCACCGGCGAGGGCAAGACGCTGGTGGCCACGCTCCCGGCCTATCTCAACGCGCTCAGCGGCGAGGGCGTGCACATCGTCACGGTGAACGAGTACCTCGCGCAGCGCGATGCGGACTGGATGGGTCCGGTGTATCGTTTCCTCGGGCTGTCGGTGGGAGTGATCAAGAACGCCCAGAGCCCGCAGGAAAAACGCGCCGCGTACGCCTGCGACATCACCTACGGCACCAACAACGAATTCGGCTTCGACTACCTGCGCGACAACCTGGCGTTCCGCCTGGAAGACCGGGTGCAGCGTTCCTTGAGCTTCGCGGTAGTCGACGAAGTCGATTCGATTCTCATCGACGAGGCGCGCACGCCGCTCATCATCTCCGGGCCCGCCGAAGAGAGCACCGAGCTGTATCTGCGCATCAATGAGCTGGTGCCGCGGCTCACGCGCCAGAAGGAGGAAGACGGCCCCGGGGACTTCTCACTGGAGGAGAAGACCAAGCAGGTGCACATCACGGAAGCCGGTCACGAGCACGTCGAGCAGCTGATGCTGCAGGCCGGCCTCCTGAAGGAGGGCGAGAGCCTGTACGACCCCGCCAACATCCGCCTGATGCATCATCTGAATGCCGCGCTGCGCGCCCACGCGCTCTATAAGCGCGATGTCGAATACATCGTGCGCGGCGGCGAAGTCATCATCGTCGATGAATTCACCGGACGCACCATGCCCGGCCGGCGCTGGTCCGACGGCCTGCATCAGGCGGTGGAGGCGAAAGAGGGCGTGCGGGTGCGCGAGGAGAACCAGACGGTCGCCTCGATCACCTTTCAGAACTACTTCCGGCTCTACAAGAAGCTCTCCGGCATGACCGGCACTGCTGACACCGAGGCGCCGG
>Ga0193733_1000657_pt1 | contig 10918 bp, 12 predicted proteins | sample U1s2metaG_FD_145076 | JGI IMG/M metagenome (GOLD analysis project Ga0193733, IMG submission 145076) | Soil microbial communities from a riparian zone of the East river system, Colorado, United States - U1s2 | ecosystem: Environmental > Terrestrial > Soil > Riparian zone | place: USA: East River... | reverse complement strand
CTTGATGCGCAGCTGCACCAGGCGCACGCCGAGGGGGGCGAGGCGCTTCACCCACGCGGCGCTGTCGACGATCGGATAGACGCGCGCCAGCTTCATCCGCGGAAGGCCGTGCCGATCACGGGCGTCGAGGGTGCGGCGAGGTCGCGCGGCTCGATCGGTCCGGCCAGACGCGCCGCCCGTCCCGCTTCGACCGCCTGGGCAAAGGCCGCCGCCATCTGCGGCGGATCGCGCGCCTGCGCGACGGCGGTGTTGATCAGCACCGCGTCGAAACCAAGTTCCAGGGCGCGCGTGGCATGCGAGGGCACGCCGATTCCGGCATCGATGATCAGCGGCACATCGGGGAAGTGGGCGCGCAACGCCGTGAGGCCAAACAGGTTGTTGAGACCCCGCCCGGATCCGATCGGTGCGCCCCACGGCATCAGCACCTGGCAGCCGGCCGCGAGCAGCCGTTCCGCAACCACCAGGTCCTCGGTGGTGTACGGAAACACCTCGAACCCTTCCGCGCACAGGATGCGCGCCGCCTCGGTGAGCCCGAACACGTCCGGCTGCAGCGTGTCGTCTTCGCCGATCACCTCGAGTTTGATCCACGGGGTGCCGAACACCTCGCGCGCCATGTGCGCGGTGGTGACGGCTTCCTTCACCGAATGGCAGCCCGCGGTGTTGGGCAACACCCGCACACCCAGCTCGCGGATGATCGACCAGAAGCCTTGGCCGGCGCGCTCACCGCCCGACTCGCGGCGCAGCGCAACCGTCACCACCTCGGCGCGCGCCGCTCGCACCGCCTCGGTCAGCACCGCCGGCGAGGGGTAACGCGCGCTGCCGAGCAGCAGCCGCGATCGCAGTGCCGTTCCGTAGAGCTGCAGCATCACCCCCCCTGCATGGGCGCCAGCACTTCCACGCGATCCCCCTCGGCGAGGCGGGTGCGTGGCCGCACACCCGTCGCCACGAATTCGCCGTTGACGGCGGTCGTCACCACGGCCTCGCCATAACCGAGCTCATCCAGCACCCTGGACAGCTCGGCGGCGACGGTCTCACGCCAGGCGCCGTTGACGAGGATTCTCACCCATCACCTCCGGAAAATGACTCCCGTTCAGCATCACGTCGGCTGCGCGGCGGGCGAGCGCCGGCGCGAGCAGGAAGCCGTGCCGATACAGCCCGTTGACATACAGCGCCTCGCCGTGGCGGCGCAGCCGCGGCAGGTTATCGGCAAACGCCGCGCGTACGCCGGTACCGATTTCGACGATTTCCGCTTCGCCGAAGGCGGGATGCAGCGCGTAGGCCGCCGACAGCAGTTCCAGCATGGAACGCGCACTGATGCGCGTGCCCTCATCGCTCTCGATCATGGTGGCGCCCACCATGAAGAGCCCATCCGGCCGCGGCACGACATACACCGGCACGCGCGGATGGAGCAAGCGCACCGGGCGGCGCAGCGAGACCTCCCGCAGGCGCAGCAGCAGCATTTCTCCCTTCACCCCGCGCAGATCCGTGAGCTGCCGCTGCGCGGCGAGCCCGGTGCAATCGATCACCGGCCGCCCGGCGAGCATCGTCGCCGAGGCTTCGACGCCGAAGCGGATGGCAATCCCGAGTTCCCCGAGCCGCGCTGCGAGCGCCGCGAGTGCCGCCCGCGGGTCGAGATGTCCCTCGTCCCTGAAATACAACCCCTGACTGAAACGACCGGCCAGGTCCGGTTCGAGGCCCGCAAGGTCTTCAGACCCGAGGGCCTCAAAATGCCCGGTGCGGCCGGCAAACTGGGTGAGATCCGCCGCATCGCGCCCATGCGCCACCACCAGCGTGCCGTTGACGACGGTGCCGGCGAAGCGCTCCTGCCACCAGGGGATACTCTCCGCACCGAGGCGCGCGATCAGTGGATCGCAGCTCTCCAGCTCACACCACGGCGCCAGCATGCCGCCCGCGAACCAGGAGCACCCGGGCGCGCCGAGCTGCGCGCTGCGCTCGAGGATCTCGACGGCGACGCCGCGCTCGGCGAGCTCCAGCGCGCAGGTGAGGCCGGCGACCCCGGCCCCGATGACGGTCACGCGCACAGCCTTCAGCGCTCCTGCGGGGCCGGCGCGGGCACGTACAGCTCGCTCCCGCCGGCACGGAATCTCGCGGCCATGTCGCGCATGCCCTGCGCGCGGGCCTCCGCGCGCACCTCGTGCGAGATGCGCATGGAGCAGAACTTCGGTCCGCACATCGAGCAGAAATGCGCCACCTTGTGGCCTTCCTTCGGCAGCGTCGCATCGTGGAAGGCGCAGGCCGTGTCCGGGTCGAGTGCGAGGTTGAACTGGTCCTGCCAGCGGAAATCGAAGCGCGCCCGCGACAGTGCATCGTCGCGCGCGCGGGCCCCGGGGTGACCCTTGGCAAGGTCGGCAGCGTGAGCGGCGATCTTGTAGGTGATGACGCCGGTCTTGACGTCGTTGCGATCCGGAAGTCCGAGGTGCTCCTTGGGCGTGACGTAGCAGAGCATGGCGGTGCCGAACCAACCGATCATGGCGGCTCCGATGGCGGAGGTAATGTGGTCGTAACCGGGCGCGATGTCGGTCGTCAGGGGACCTAAGGTATAGAACGGGGCTTCGCCGCAGATGGCGAGCTGCTTGTCCATGTTCTCCTTGATCTTGTGCATCGGCACGTGGCCCGGTCCCTCGATCATCACCTGGCACTGGTGCTGCCAGGCCACGCGCGTCAGCTCCCCGAGGGTCTCGAGCTCGGCGAACTGCGCGGCGTCGTTGGCATCGGCGATGGAGCCCGGCCGCAGACCGTCCCCGAGCGAGAAGCTCACATCGTACGCACGGCAGATCGCACAGATTTCCTCGAAGTGTTCGTAGAGGAAGCTCTCGCGGTGATGCGCCAGGCACCACTTCGCCATGATCGATCCGCCGCGCGAGACGATGCCGGTGACGCGGCTGACCGTGAGCGGGATATAGGGCAGCCGTACGCCGGCGTGGATGGTGAAGTAGTCCACGCCCTGCTCGGCCTGCTCGATGAGCGTGTCGCGGAAGATCTCCCAGCTGAGGTCTTCGGCGACCCCGCCGGCCTTCTCCAGCGCCTGGTAGATGGGCACGGTGCCGATCGGCACGGGGGAGTTGCGCAGGATCCATTCGCGGATGGTGTGGATGTTTCGCCCGGTAGACAGGTCCATGACCGTGTCGGCTCCCCAGCGGATCGCCCATACCAGCTTGTCGACCTCCTCGGCGGTCGAAGAGGTCACCGCCGAGTTGCCGATGTTGGCGTTGATCTTCACCAGGAAGTTGCGACCGATGATCATCGGCTCGGATTCCGGGTGATTCACGTTCGCGGGAATGATGGCGCGTCCGGCGGCCACCTCGGCGCGCACGAACTCCGGCGTCACGTAATCCGGAATGCTCGCACCCCAGGCATTGCCGTCCGCCGCGCCCGTTCCGGCGCGCCGCTCGCTTCCGCTGTTCTCGCGCAGCGCGACGTACTCCATCTCCGGGGTGATGATCCCGGCGCGCGCATAGGCGAGCTGCGTCACGGCCGCGGCGCCCCGCGCCCGCAGCGGCGCTCGGTGCACCGGGAACTGCGGCGCGGCCTTCGCCCCGGCGGCAAGCCCATTGTCGAGCGGCTGCACGCGCCGGCCGACGTAGGTCTCGACGTCGCCCCGCGCGGCGATCCAGGCGGCGCGCGGGCATGGCAGCCCGTGGTTGATGTCGATGGTGACGTCCGGGTCGGTATAGGGGCCGGACGGATCGTAGACCGTCAGCGGCGCCTCGCCCGCGGAGGGGTGCAGTTCGATCTCCCGCATCGGCACGCGCAATCCCTCATGGAGGCTGCCGGACTTATAGACCTTGCGCGACGCCGGTAATGGCTCGGACACGACCCGCAACAGTTGCGCGTTCATGGGAATGCTCCTCACGTACAGACGTAAGATCCGGCGAATGCCGCGCGGTAGGAGGAAACATCGGCGCCTGGTGAAACTTTCCTACGCCAGCATTAACTGGATCAGGTTCAGAGGGTCGCCACGCGCGCTGTCCTCAAGCGCTCGTTGGCCTCTCAGCCCCCTGCCGGGGCTCCCTAGCTCGCCCGTGAAAGTAGTCGGTCGCCACCTTCGGGTCAATGGCCTCCGCGCCCAAATGCCGCACCTTGTGGGGATTGGGCGTTGCGGTGTTGCGACCGGCGTGCTCGTGGTGTGACTTGCGCGCGCCGCACATCAGTGGCGCCGCGCGCGCGGCGCCACCCGATGCGTCATCAGTTGGCTCTGAGCCCCTGAACGGGTCGTCAGGCCGGCCGGCTGCTTCCGTGGCTTGCCTGTCCGCCCTTGCGACCCGCCTCGGCCGCAAGCTCCGGATGCTGAGAGAAGCTGCGCTTCTCGTCGGGCACACTCTGTCCGCCCTTGCGCCCGGCGACCGCCGCGAGCGCGCGATTCTGCGAGAAGCTGCGCTTCGCGCCGGGAACGCTCTGCCCGCCCTTGCGCCCGGCCTCTGCCGCCAGTCGCCGGTTCTGCGAGAAGCTGCGCTTCTCGTCCGGTACCGCCTTGCCACCCATACTCGCTATCTGCCGCTGCCGCTCCGTGTTCATCGATGCGAACCCACGGTGCGATATGCGCCCTTCATGAACTGTTCCTTGAGCCATCACTGCTCTCCTTATATGCGCGAAGCCCGAGGGATGCCGGACCCGCGACTTTGGTCGCGACGTGTGACGCCGTCCTCTGGAGCATACCCCTCGCGGCAGGCGCGAATAAAGGTTGGATCGCGCGATGTGCGGTCAGGTTGCTGTAACTCATTGGTATAACTCACTGACTGTGCGAACTTTCTGTGCTGCCGCGTGCTACGGCATCAGGTGATCGATGACCAGGCTCACCAGGCCATCACGGCCCACCTGATACGTCACTTCGCCCAGGGGATCGCCGCTCGCGCCCACCGGGTTCCCGGAGCGGGCAATCCGCGCCACCACCTGCACGCTCTGGCCGGGCGCGAAGGCCCGGCCGGGAATCATCGCGTCCGAGGCGGCGAGTGACACGACCTGCGGAAAGCGGCTCTCCAGGCGCTTCACGGCCAGCGGCGGACCGGGGTGCGCCGGGTCACGCACAAAGACGAACAGGGGTGAAGCGCCCACCGCGGCCCCGAGCGACGGAGCGAGCGTGACGTTCACGCGCACCTCCGTGCCGGGGTTCGCCGCGGGCGTCGGCGGCGGGACCCCCGCTCCACCCGCGGGCGGGGCGGCGCCGCCGAGCCTGGCGTCGATGGCGGTGATCTGCTGCTCGATGAGGGGCCGGATGTCTGCCGGCGGATCCATCGCGAGGAGCTTCACGAAGCGCGCCCGCGCAAGCGGCAGATCTCCGCGACGCGCCGCGACCGCCGCGCCGAAGAACAGCGCCTTGCCCGAGTCCGGCGCCAGCACCAGCGCCCGCTCGATGAGCCGGCTGGCGCGCCCGTTCAGCTCCGACTCATCGGTGAGCGCCAGTGTCTCGGCCTCGCCGGTGAGCGCGTCGGCGTTTTTTCCGTCGCTGAGGCGATCGGCGCGCTCAAAGGCCCGCAGCGCGAGCGGATACGCCTGCAAGGCGAGGTAAGAACGGCCGAGCATCAGCCAGCCGTCGAGGTTCTGGGGATCGCGCTCGAGCTGGCGCGCCAGGCGGGCGACCATGCTCTGTGGCGAATCGCCGGCCGTTACGGTTCTCCACGGCCAGTTGCTCCAGCTGACATACAACACCGCCGAGCCGACCACCAGCAGTCCGGTCGCGGCAACAGCCGCCCACGGCGCGGGCCCCGGAGCGGCTGCTGTAACGCCGCGCCTGAGCAGGGGGATCGCCACCACGATGACACCGGCCACGGTCAGCGCCGCCGCCAGCAGAACGAACGTGATCATCAGCGGCCCGGGTCCTCTTCCAGCGGTTGATTGTCACCAGGCACCAGCGCGATGCGCGCGCGCACGATGCGCCACGACACGAACGCGCCGATCAGCAGCAATACCCCCGGTGCCAGCCACAACCAGGCGGTGCGCGGCGCAAAGCGCGGCCGGAAGAGGATGAAATCGCCATAGCGCGCCGTCATGAAGTCGCGCACGTCATCGTCGGACTTGCCCGCGAGCAGCATGTCGCGCACCTCGCGGCGCAGGTCTGCGGCCAGATCCACCGGCGAGTCGGCGATGGCTTCGTTCTGACACTGCATGCAGCGCAGCTCGTGGGTGAGTCCCGAATAGCGCGCCTGCAGTTCCGGAGTGGGCATCTGCGTCGGATCGACTCCCCACGCGGCATGCTGCGGCGCTAGCAGCGCGAGCGCTCCAGCGGCGAGCAGCCCGAGGAGCGCTGCGGCGGGCGGCTTGTGCGGCGACTGTAGGATCCGCCGATCCATCAAGTCTTCCCCGCCACGCGCGGCAGGCGCGGCAGGATATCGCGCATCCACACCTCCGGCGTCAGTGCGCCGACTTGCTTGAAGACCACGATCCCCTGCGGGTTTACCAGGAAGGTCTCCGGCGCGGCGTAGACTCCCCAGTCGATGGCGGTGCGCCCCGAGCGATCGACCGCGACCGCGTCGTAAGGGTTGCCGAGCTGCGCCAGCCACGAGAGGGCCTGCGCGTCGTCATCCTTCCAGTCCATTCCGACCAGCGGCACCACCGCGGCGCGGCGCACTTCCAGGAGCATTTCGTGTTCGGCGCGGCATTCGCCGCACCAAGTACCCCACACGTTGAACAGGTACCAGCGCCCCTTCAGGTCGGCGGAGCTCACCACGCGAGCCGGGTCCGTCAGATTCGGCAGCGAGAACTGTGGAGCCGGCTTGCCAAGCAGCGGCGACTTGATGAGCCCCTTTTCGGGCGAGTGTTTGATGCCGATGGCCAGGACGACGGCCAGCAGCATGAATACCCCAACCGGCAGCGCGAAGCGGTTCATGCCGCGCCATCTCCCGCGGTAGCGCCGAGCGCGGGTGCCTCGGCAACCTTGGCCGTGCGGTAGCGCCGGTCGGAAGCGGCCGTGGCACCCCCGATGGCCATGATGAGTGCGGCGAGCCAGATGAGGCTCACCAGCGGCCGGATCTGGATACGCACGCTCCAGCGCCCTCCCCCGAGATCCTCACCGAGTGCCACCAGCAGATTGTTGCCGTGGTGCATCTTGATGGAGGTCTGGGTGATCGCCTGGTGCTGCACCCAGTACTGGCGCTTCTCGGGTGTGAGGACCGTGACCGGTGCGCCCTGACGCGTGACCACGATGGTGCCGCCCACGCCGTCGTAGTTCGGACCCTCCAGCGGCCGCACCCCGTCGAAGCGGAATTCGTAACCGCCCGCACTCGCGCTGGCGCCGGGCGCCAGAGCCACGTCCCGCTCGGTGGTGAAGGACTGCACCGTGGTGAGCGCAATCACCGCCGTGGCGAGACCCAGGTGCGCGATCGTCATGCCGATCACCGCCCGCGGCACTGACAGGCCGCGGCGCCAGCGGTTGATCGGGTCGACCAGCGAGGCCAGCACGATCCACAGTGCGAGCGTCGCGCCGACGGGGGTCAGCATCCGCCCATGGGAATAAATGCCGTATACGAGTCCGCAGGCGAGCACGGCGGCGGCGATCAAGGTGTAGAGCAGCGTACGCTGCTTGTCCTTCAGGCGCCCGCGCTTCCAGTTCGAGTGGATGCCGACCGACAGCAGGGCGAGCAGCGGCAGCATCGACAACATGAAGGTGGGATTGAAATACGGCGGCCCTACAGACACCGTGCCCAGCTTCAGCGCATCCGAGATCAGCGGCGCCAGCGTGCCGGCGAACACCGTGGTCGCGGCAATGACCAGCAGCACGTTGTTAAAGAGGAGAAACGATTCGCGCGACCCGAGTTCGAACCCGGCCGTCGACTTCAGCTGCGGCGCGCGCCAGGCATACAGGCTCAGGGCTCCGCCGATCATGATGATGAGAAAGGCCAGAATGAAAATGCCGCGGCTCGGATCCGCCGCGAACGAATGCACCGACACCAGCACCCCGGAGCGCACCAGGAAGGTACCGAGCATGCTCAGCGAGAAGGCCAGGATCGCCAGCAGCAGCGTCCAGCTCTTGAACAGGCCGCGCTTGTCGGTAACGGCGAGCGAATGCACCAGCGCAGTGCCCATCAGCCACGGCATGAACGAGGCGTTCTCGACCGGATCCCAGAACCAGAAGCCGCCCCAGCCGAGCTCGTAGTACGCCCAGAAGCTGCCCAGCGCGATGCCGCAGGTGAGGAAGGCCCACGCGGCGGTCGTCCACGGGCGCGTCCAGCGGGCCCAGGTCTGGTCCAGCCGCCCTTCGAGCATCGCCGCGCACGCGAACGCGAACGCGACGGCAAAGCCCACATAGCCCGTATAGAGAATGGGCGGGTGAATCGCCAGCGCGGGATCCTGCAGGATCGGATTCAGATCGTGGCCGTCGGGGGCGGCCGGGTCCAGGCGCAGGAAGGGATTAGAGGTGGCGAGCGTGAACAGCAGGAATCCGAAGCTGATGAGGCCGAGCACGCCGAGCACGCGTGCTGCGAAGCGCGGCGGCAGCCGCGAGGCCCCGATGGTCACCGCCACCGTCCAGGCGGCCAGCAGCAGGATCCACAGCAGGAGCGACCCCTCGTGGGCACCCCACATCGCGGTGACGCGATAGAACATGGGCAAGGCGGAGTTGGAATTCTCGGCGATGTACAGGACCGAGAAGTCATTCGCCACGAAGGAAGCCACCAGGCACCCCACGGCGGTCGCGATCATGACGAACTGGCCGGCGACGGCGGGGGTCACGGCCGCGATCCAGCGGTCACGGCCCAGCATGGGACCTGCGATGCCGAAGAACGCCTGCAGGCCCGCCAGCAGCAGCGCGAGAATCAGAGCAAAGTGACCGAGTTCAGGAAGCATGTCAGGTACCCGCTGAAGGAGGCGATGGCGTGGGGGGCGGCGCCGTGGCGTCCGCCCGTGACTCCCCGTGGCGCTTCTTCAATGAGCGCGCCACCTCGGGAGGCATGTACTTCTCGTCGTGCTTGGCGAGCACTTCGTCCGCAACGAAGGTGCCGTCGTGGCGCATCTGCCCGTGCGCCACGACGCCGGCTCCTTCGCGGAACAGATCCGGCAGCACGCCGGTGTAGCTGACCGGCACGTCGTGACTGAAGTCAGTCACGACGAAGCGCACTTCGAGGCTCCCGGGGGCGCGGTGCAGGCTACCCTGCGTCACCATGCCGCCGAGCCGGAAGCGCTCCCCCGCCGGCACCTGGCCGGCGGCGACCTGGGTCGGATCAAAGAAAAAAGTGACGTTCTGGCGGAAGGCGCTGAGCGCGAGTGCGCCGGCGATACTCACACCTCCCACGATCCCAAGCACCAGGACCATGCGGCGCTGTCGTCTCGTCACGGCCCCTCCCCCCGCATGGCTAAGCGCCGCCGCGCGTCCTCGCGCGAGCGTGCCAGCGCGCGGCGCGCCCACACGATGTTCAACACGATCGCGGCGAGCGTGACCGCGTACGCGGGCCACACGAAGACCGCATACCCGCCCATCTCGAAAAAGTGACTCATGTGCTTACGATCTCGCGAATCCAGCTGGCCGAGCGTTCACGGTTCAGGACTTCCCCGCGCAGGCGCACCAGCAGTACGGCCCCAAAAAACAGCGTGAAGCCCAGCAGCATCATCAGCAGCGGCACCAGCATCGATGCCGCCATGGTGGGTTTGGCGAGCCGCATCACCGAGGGCGCCTGGTGCAGCGAGTTCCACCACGTTACCGAGTAGTGAATGATCGGCACGTTCACCACGCCCACCACGGCCAACACCGCGCTGGCGCGATCCGCCCGCTGCGTGTCCTCGAGTCCTGCGCGCAAACCCATATATCCGAGATACAGAAAAAGCAGAATGAGTTCCGAGGTCAAGCGCGGATCCCACTCCCAGTACGTTCCCCACATCGGCTGGCCCCATAGCGCACCGGTCACGAGTGCCGCGAAGGTGAACGAGGCGCCGATCGGAGCGCAGCTGGCAGCCACCGCGTGTGCGACCTTGATGCGCCAGATAAGTCCGACCGCGGCCGCAATTGCCATGGTCGTATACACCATGAGTGACATCCACGCACTGGGCGCGTGCACATAAATGATGCGAAAGCCATCGCCCTGCTGGTAGTCCGGAGGCGCCAGCACCAGCCCGCCCCAGAGTCCGCCGATGATCAGCAGCGCCGCCGGCCAGGCAAACCAGGGCGTGAGCCGCGTCGCCAGCCCGTAGACGTAGGGTGGTGAGCCGAGCCGATGAAACCAGGTCCAGGTCATGAGGCGCGTTTCCGCTACTGCTATTCCAGGCTGATCCGCACCGCCGCCGCCGCCGCGAGCGGCGCCAGCGTCACACCGAGCACCACCAGGGCCGCGAGCAGCTCCAGCGGGGCCACCAGCGGGCCGCCGCTGATCGCCAGTTGCGTCGCGCGCGCCCCGAAAATCAGCACCGGCAGCGACAACGGCAGCGTCAGCAGCGACAGCAGCGCACCGCTGCGCTTGATCCCGAGCGTCAGGGCCGCGCCGATCGAGCCGATGAGACTCAATGCCACACTGCCCACCGCGACCGAGACCACAATCCCGGGGACCGCTGCCACGGAAACTCCCAGTGACAACGCCGCGAGCGGCGCCATGAGTGCGAGCGGCAATCCCGTCAATAACCAATGCGCCGCGGTCTTCGCAAACATCAGCCAGGTGAGCGACTGACCCGATAGCGCATACTGTTCGAGCGTGCCGTCGTAGGCATCGTCGCGAAACAGAAACTCGAGCGCCAGGAGCGACGCCAGCAACGCGCCGGCCCACAGAACGCCCGGGGCGATTTCCCGCAGGCGCGTGAGCTCCGGAGAAATCGCCAGCGGGAACAACATCGTGACCATCGCAAAGAACGCCAGCGGCTGCACCAGTTGGCCGCGCTTGCGAAAGGCAAGCTGCAGGTCCCGCGTCAGGGCCAGGCGTGCCGCGTCGAGCATCGGAGCCTGATGGCTACCCGCCCACACGGTAGACTGCCGGGTAATCGC
>Ga0193733_1000656_pt1 | contig 10923 bp, 11 predicted proteins | sample U1s2metaG_FD_145076 | JGI IMG/M metagenome (GOLD analysis project Ga0193733, IMG submission 145076) | Soil microbial communities from a riparian zone of the East river system, Colorado, United States - U1s2 | ecosystem: Environmental > Terrestrial > Soil > Riparian zone | place: USA: East River... | reverse complement strand
GTTCGCATAGCCCACCGCATTGGCGGAGCGCAGCAGCATCTGCAGCAGCAGGTTCGGCAGCCGCTCGCGCAACAGCGTGAGCCGCTGCCAGGGATCCTCGCGCAGGAAACGCATCGCGACGTCGAAAGTGGCCCCACCCCAACACTCCACCGAGAACAGCTGCGGCAGCAGGCTCGCGTAGTACGGCGCGATCGCCGTCATGTCGAGCGTGCGCAAGCGCGTCGCCAGCAGCGACTGGTGCGCATCGCGCATGGTGGTGTCGGTGAGCAGCACGCGCTGCTCGGCGAGCATCCAGGCTGCAAAGCCCTGCGCCCCCAGCTCATCGAACTTCTGTTTGGTGCCGGGCGCGGCCGCGACCGGCGCGCCCGGCGGCAGCCTGGCGGCGGCGAGCTGCGGCGGGCGCGCGCGCCCGCGGGTCTCGTCGTTGCCGTTGACGATGGTGGCGCCGAGGTAGCTGAGGATGCGCGTGGCGCGATCGCGCTTGCGCGGCCAGCGGAACAGCTCCGGCGTTTCGTCGATGAAACGCGTGGTGTACTCGCCGTGCGCGAAGCGCGCATGCGTGATGAGTTGATCCAGGAAGCGCAGGTTGGTGACCACGCCGCGCACGCGGAACTCCCACAACGCACGGTGCATGCGCGCGATGGTTTCCTCCGGCGTGGGCGACCAGGCGGTCACCTTGACCAGCAGCGAGTCGTAGGAGCGCGTGATGATCGCGCCGGTGTAGGCGGTGCCGGCATCCAGCCGGATGCCGAAGCCGGCCGGGCTGCGGTAGGCGGCGATCTTGCCGTAGTCGGGGATGAAGTTGTTTTCTGGATCCTCGCTGGTGATGCGGCACTGCAGCGCGTGGGCGCTGAGGCGGATGTCGGCCTGGCGCGGCACGCCGCTCTCGGGCGAGCCGATGCGCTCGCCGTCGGCGATGTGGATCTGCGCCTTCACCAGGTCGATGCCGGTCGCGCATTCGGTGACCGTGTGCTCGACCTGGATGCGCGGATTCACCTCGATGAAATAAAAGCGGCCGCTGTCGGCATCCTGCAGGAATTCGACCGTGCCGGCGTTCTGGTAGTGCGCGGCGCGGCCGATGGCGAGCGCCGCGGCGCACAGCTCCTCGCGTTGCGACGCCGTCAGAAACACCGCCGGCGCGCGCTCCACCACCTTCTGGTTGCGGCGCTGCACGGTGCAGTCGCGCTCGAACAGGTGCACCAGGGTGCCGTGGTGGTCGCCGAGAAGCTGCACCTCGACGTGCCGCGCGTGCGCGACCAGCTTCTCCACGCGACCAGCTTCTCCAGGTAGACCTCGTCGTTGCCAAAAGCGGCCTGGGCTTCGCGCCGCGCGAGCGGCAGCAGTTCCTTAAGCTGCGCCTCGCTCATCACCACGCGCACGCCGCGGCCGCCGCCCCCCCAGCTGGCTTTCAGCATCACCGGGTAGCCAATGCTGCGCGCCAGATGCGCGCTCTCCTCGAGGCTCGCCGGCAGCGCTGCGGTGGCCGGCATCACCGGCACACCCGCCGACACCGCCAGTTCGCGCGCCCTGACCTTGTTGCCGAGCACGCGCAGGGTCTCGGCCTGCGGGCCGATGAACACAATGCCCGCGGCGCAGGTTGCGCGCGCGAATTCGGGGTTCTCGGACAGGAAGCCGTAGCCGGGATGAATCGCATCCACCCGCGCCTCGCGCGCCACGCGCAGGACATCGGCGATGTCGAGGTAGGCCTCCACCGGCCCGCGCTCGGGTCCGACGAGGTACGCCTCGTCCGCCTTGGTCCGGTGCAGCGAGAAGCGGTCCTCCTGCGAATAGATCGCCACCGTTCGCAGGCCGAGCTCGCTCGCCGCCCGCATGACGCGGATGGCGATTTCGCCGCGATTGGCGACCAAGAGGCTGCGGATCCGCTGCGAGGTGGCGGGTTTCACTCTAAGATTCGCCGTCCGGTGTTTGGGCAGACCCGCGGGCACACGAGCGTGCCGGCGGCAGACCGCCTAGATCATAGCCGCTGAAAGGAAACGATGTCGCGCCCGAAACTGCTCGCGCTGCTGTGTCTGGCCATGGCGGTCGCGCCGGCTCTCGCCATCGAGCCGCGGCCGCTGGCGATCGCCATCCACGGCGGCGCGGGCGTGATCGACGCGGCCAAAATGACGCCGCAGCGCGCCGCCTCCTACCGGGCGGGGCTGGCGGCGGCGCTCGATGCAGGCTACGCGATCCTGGAGCGCGGCGGCTCGAGTCTGGATGCGGTGACGGCCGCGGTGCGCACCATGGAGGATGATCCGCAGTTCAACGCCGGCCGCGGCGCGGTCCTGAACCATGAGGGCGATGCGGAACTCGACGCCGCCATCATGGACGGACACGGTCCGCGCGCCGGAGCCGTGGCGGGCGTGCGCCATGTCAGGAACCCCGTCGAGCTCGCGCGCCTGGTGATGGAGAAGAGCCCGCACGTGCTGCTGGTGGCCGAGGGCGCCGAAGAGTTCGCGCTCGAGCAGGGCATGGTGCTCGTGCCCCGCGGCTATTTCCGCACCGAGGCGCGTGCACGCGAGCTGGACGAGGCGCGGCAGACGCAAGCCCTGCAACTCAAGGCGGCCGCGCCATGGGCCACCGGCACTGTCGGCGCCGTCGCCCTCGACCGCGCCGGCCATCTCGCCGCTGCCACCTCCACCGGGGGGCTCACCAACAAGCAGCGCGGGCGGGTCGGCGATTCGCCCCTCGTCGGTGCCGGCACCTACGCCGACGATGCCTCCTGCGCGGTGTCCGGCACCGGGCAGGGCGAATTCTTCATCCGCCAGGTGGTTGCCTACGACATCTGCGCGCTGCTGCAATACCGGCACCTGACGCTTGCGCAGGCCGTGCGCGAAGTCATCCACGAGAAGCTGCGCCGCAGCGGGGGCGAAGGCGGCGTGATCGCCGTGGACCGGAGCGGGAACATCGCCATGGACTTCAACAGCGTCGGCATGTTTCGCGGCGCGCGCGATTCGCGCGGCCGGCGGGACATCGCCATGTACCGTGATGCACAGTAGACCCAAGCGGGAGCCGAACATGTACGCGATCGCCATCCACGGGGGCGCAGGTACGCGATCGCCATCCACGGGGGCGCGGGTGCTGTGCCGCGTGCGATGCTGTCGGAGCAGCGTGAGCAGCGCTACCGCGCCGGCCTCGAAGCGGCGCTGGACGGGGGCTTCGCGCTGCTCGAGCGCGGCGGCAGCAGTCTCGATGCCGTCAGCGCCGCGGTGCGGATACTCGAGGACGACCCGTCGTTCAACGCCGGCCATGGAGCCGCCCTGACACGCGACGGCGCGGCCGAGCTCGACGCCGCGATCATGGACGGCAGGCAGCTGCGCGCCGGCGCGGTCGCCTCGGTGCGGCACGTGAGAAATCCGATCGAGCTCGCGCGCCGGGTGATGGAGAAGTCGCGTCACGTGCTGCTGGTGGGTGCAGGCGCCGAGGAATTCGCCCTGGAAGAGAATTTCGCGCTGGTCCCCAACCACTACTTCCGCACCGTGGAGCGCCAGGAACAACTCGAGTGCGAGCAGCGCGGCCAGCGTGTCTCGGACCTGGTCCCTTCCGCGCAGGGCACGGTCGGGGCCGTGGCGCTGGATGGGGACGGCAATCTGGCTGCCGCCACCTCCACCGGCGGGATGACCAACAAGCGCCCGGGGCGCGTCGGGGACTCGCCGATCATCGGCGCCGGGACCTACGCCAAGAACGGCGTGTGCGCGGTCTCGGCGACCGGGCACGGCGAGTATTTCATCCGCGCGGTGGCCGCCCATCACGTGTGCGCCGCGGTCGAGTACCGCGCCTTGAGCCTCCAACAGGCGGTGCGCGAGACGCTGCACGAGATACTCGCCGCACTGGGCGGGGACGGCGGCCTCATCGCGGTCGGCACGGACGGGCAGATCGTCATGGACTTCAGCACCGAGGGCATGTTCCGCGGCGCACGCGACTCAGGCGGTCGCCGCGAAATCGCGATCTACTGAGCGTACGGCTCGCGGCTGCGCAGCGCGCTCGGCGGGCGCGCTTCCCAGCGCGACCACACGCGCCGCAGGTGCTGGGCCGAGCGAAAGCCCGCCTTCGCCGCCACGCGCTCCAGATCGAGCCGGCTGTGGGTGACCAGCTGCCTGGCGAAGGCGAAGCGCATCAGCTGCACGTAGTCGAGCGGCGAGCAGCGCGCGTGCTCTGCGAACAGCCGCGCGAGGTTGCGTGAACTGGTGCCGGCCACCGCGGAAAGCTCGGCCGAGCTCCAGGCGGACGATGGATCGCGCGCCACGGCATCCTGCACGCGATGCACCGCCGGATGCAGATGGTTACGGTGCATCAGCCAGGGCGAGAGCGCGGGGTCGGTGCCGGCGCGGCGCAGGTAGACGACCAGGTCGCGGGCGACGTCAGCGGCGACCGGCGCACCCAGCTGCCGGCCGATGACGTGCAGCGCAAGATCAATGCCTGCCGTGACTCCGGCGCTGGTGAACACCGGGCCGTCCTCCACGAAAATGCGGTTTTTTCGAGCACATGCGCGCGCGGCTCCGCCCGGCGCAGCTCCTCGATGTGCGCGTGATGGGTGGTGCAGTCGCGACCCGCCAGCAATCCGGCCCGGGCAGCCAGCACGCTGCCTGAGCACACGCACAGCAGCAGCGCCGGGTCCGCGACGCCCGATCGCAGCCATTCGATCAGGCGCCGCGTCGCCGGTTCATGCGGATCGATCCCCGCGAGGCCCGTGAGCACCAGGATCGTCCCGGGCGCCAGGCGCACTGGCAGCGGCTCGAGCGCGCTCAGCTGCAGTCCCACGGCTGCCTGCAGACGGGGCTCCGGCGCTGCGAAGCGCAGCCGGTAGCTTCCGGGCACCTTGCCGCCGGCATTGCGGAACGCGTCTGCAGGCCCGGCAACGTCCAGCAGCACCACGTTCGGCAGCAGCGCGAAGACGACCTCGGTCATGAGCTCACCGGCGCTCGCGATGCGCGATCCTCACGCCAGCGCATCCGAGGTTGCCACGACGCGCGCAAAGCGCCCGTCGAGCACGAGCTCGGTGTGTTCGCGAGCGCCCGTCGAGCACCAGCTCGGTGTGTTCGCGAATCTCCTGCGCCGACACCTCGCGTCCGGCGCGGGTCTGCATCGGGAAGGTCAGCGTCGCATCGCTCACGTAGCGCACCCCGAAACCCAGATCCGAGGCGTGCCGGGTCGTGGTCTCGCAGCACTGCTCGGTGCGGATTCCGGTGATCAGCAGCTCCCCGATGCCGCGCTCGCGCAACCACGCCTCCAGCGTCACGCCGTCGCCGTTCCTGCCGAACATGGCCGAATGCACCTGCTTGTGGAACACCGCATCGGCGCGCAGCGACAGCTCGGGCATCGCGCGCACGCAGCCCGAGGCCGCCGAGAACGGATTACCGGCGTCGTCGGTGAGCTCCTGGTGGAACACCTGCACGAGCGCAATACCGCGCGACTGGCAGCGATCGATCAGCGACTGCACGTTGCGCAGGAACCGCGGCAGCTCCTCGTCCCGAAAGTAGGGCCGCCTGCGGAAGGATTCCTGCACGTCGACAAGGATCAGAGCCTGCTTCATGGCCTGCGAGCCTCCCGGTGAACAATCGGCAACATCTTCCAGCACTCGGGACAGCAGTGCCACCGCTGTGGCAGACGCATACCGGGCAAAAACGGACACGAGCCCGGTCGAGCTACCCTCGGCCGCGGACTTGGGCCTACACTAGGGCGAGAAGCTAACACTAGGGCGAGAAGCACGCGCTTCGAACAACAACGGTTCCTTGGGAGAAATCATGGTCCCTTACACGAGCCTGAAGAGCGCCGTTCCGGCGTGGCTGGCGGTTTCCGGTCTGTGCGCCACGGTGGCCGCGTGGGCCGCCGATCCGCCACCGCCGGAGATTCCGACCTGCGACAAGAAGATCGGCACGCTCGCGGTCACCGAGCCGGAGAACAAGTGGTGGCTCGCGTACAACCTCCAGTCCCCCGAAGCGCTGATCAAGGTGTTCGTGTCGCAGTCCAAATGCTTCACCCTGCTTGATCGCGGCAAGGGCCTCGCGGCTGCGCAGCAGGAGCGCTCGCTGTCCGGCTCCGGCGAGATGCGCGGCGGCTCCAACATCGGCAAGGGGCAGATGAAGGCGGCCGACTACGTGCTGGTGCCCGACGTGGTCACCAAGAACAACAATTCCGGCGGCCGCAACTTCGGCGGACTGGTGGGGGGCCTGTTGGGCGGCGTGGCCGGCGCGGTGGTCGGCGGCATCAGTCTCAAGAGCAAGACCGCGGATGTCGTGCTGACCCTGACCGACGTGCGCTCCACCGAACAGGTCGCCTTGCAGCAGGGACACTCGAAGAAGACCGACCTCGGCTGGGGCGCCGGCGGCGGCGCCTTCTTCGGCGGCTTTGCGGCGGCGGGTGCGAGCAGTTACGCGAACACCGAGATCGGCCAGGTCGTCACCATCGCCTACCTCGACGCGTACACCAAGCTCGTCAATGAAGTCAAAGGCATGACTCTCAACGCCAAGGCCGACAACGCCACGCAGTCGGTGACCATGGCCAAGCCCGGCAAGATGTACGAGGCGGCCAATGTCAAGTCGAAGAAGGTGCGCGATCTCGACCCGGGGATGACGCTTTATCCGGGCGGCGAGAAAGACGGCATGTGGTGGAAGGTCAGTGACGAACTCGGCAACGAGGGCTGGGTGCCGTCCACTCTGTTCCAGCTCGCCAAATAGACCGCGCCGGGTGCGCCCGTCACGGCGGTGAGCCGCGGGCGTCCGCCGCCAGCAGCGTGAGCCCGTGCAGGCGCGCGCGCTCGAGCACGGGCGCCTCGCCGGATGCCGCCGCCAGCAGCAGCTCACGCCACACCTGCACCCGCGCCGGCCAGCGCGGCTTCAGCCAGTGCGGGTGAGTCTCCGCCAGAGCATCGATCTGGCGCAGGCTGTAGTGAGCGATCAGTGCGGCGCACGGCGCGCTCATGCCGAGCAGCAGCCGTGCGGCGGCGCTCTGCGAGCGGGCCAGGTGCCAGGCGTACGTGAACACCAGCCTCGCAACCCCGGTCGCCCCTGGCACGGTAAAGAATGTCGTGTAGGCGGCCTGGCCGGCATCACCCACGCCCACGGCCGCCGGCTGGCGCCAGCGCAGCGGGTCCGCAAAGCCGGCGTCCACCAGCAGGTAGGGACAGGCGGCGGCGCGCCGTCGCGCCGCGGCGTCGAGCACACGCCACAGCTCCCCGACCTGCCGCAACAGCAGGCTCGCCGGGGCGGAGCGCGCCGCGGCCTGCTCCGCGAGCAGGGACAGGCACAGCTCGTTGAGCTCGACCAGCGACTCGAGCGTCTCGGGGTGCAACCATCCGGCCACCAGACCCGCGCCCTCGCCGGGGTCTTCCGTCTCGCACTGCAACAGCATGGCGCGCCTCTCTCCCACGGGGGCTATCGTAACGGAGCCGGCCGGCGAAGCCATCCGTGAATTTGGGATTTTTTTACCAAATTTGCGGGTTGAGTTTTGCCGATTCTTTCCCACAATGTAGCGACCCTAGGGCCGCCGGAAGACTTCCATGCGCATCTGCGACGATCGCTACCGGCGCGAACGGCTGCGCATGGAGCTGGCGCTGCGCTTCCTGCGGCACGAGGCGCGCACCCGGACCATCCGCACCTGGACCGGTCTGTCGGACGACCGCATCCGCAAGCTGTACCGCTCCTACATGAGCCATGCGCGGCGCTACCTGCCGCGGCATCGCGGCAAGTCCCCGCACCAGGTCGCGTACTTCACGCGCTCGCTGCGCCTGCAGCAGGAAACCGCGGTGCTGGCGAGCGTGCTGTCGCTGCTCGGCGTCGTGCCGGCGGCACTTTCCGCGGAGGCGCCCGGCGCGCTGCCGGGGCTCACGCGCGGGGAGCTGTTGTGCCAGGCGTTCGAGGCCTATCGGCTGCTGCTGCCCGCGGCGCAGATCTCGTTCGAGCACACCGTGTTTCTCGCCACCGCGCTGGCGCGCGGCGACCAGCTGCGCTTCGGACGCTGTAGCGACTGCGGGGGCCTCTTGGTGACCGAGCGCTTTCCGCTGCGCGCCCGGCGCTGCCATCATTGCGCGAGCCCGATGCAGTCACGCTGCTGAACAACCCCGGGTAGAATCCGCCGCCACTGCCTTCTGAGGCGAGCGGCGTTCATGGATCACGATCGGGCAAACTTCTTCTCGGGTCCCTATCTCGAGCGGCGCGCGGAGGCGCGCGAGGACCCGGACTGGATCGCGGCGGCGCGCGCCGATCCGGCACCGCGCACCTGCTGCACGCGCACACCCCGCCGCGCATCGCCTTCCTCGCGCATGGCGCGCCACTGGTGCGCGCCGCGGATGAGGCGAGTCTCGTGCTGCTGGGGTGGTTTCGCGGCATGCGCTGCGTGCTCATCGATCTGCCTCCCGGGCAGTCGGTCGGGGCGCCGGCGGGCACGGCCTTCGAAGAGCTGCGGCCGCTGGCGCCGCTGCTGGCCGCGGACGAAGCGGGTCTGCTCGCCTATGCGCGTGCCATGGCGATCTGGCGCACGCGTCACCGCCACTGCGGAGTGTGCGGCGCACGCACGATCGCGACCCGCGCCGGTCACATTCTGGTGTGCTCGAACGCAGCGTGCGCGCAGGAGCTCTTTCCGCGCATCGATCCGGCGATCATCGTGCTGGTGAGCGACGGGGAGCGGGCGCTGCTCGGACGCCAGGCGAGCTGGCCGCCGCGGCGCTACTCCACCATCGCCGGCTTCGTCGAGCCCGGCGAGAGCCTCGAGGACGCGGTCGAGCGCGAGGTGGCGGAGGAGACCGGCGTTGCGGTGACGGGCTTGCGCTACGACTCCTCGCAGCCGTGGCCGTTTCCGTCATCCCTGATGATCGGCTTTCAGGCAACGGCAGCCGCCGGCAGCCGCGTGCGCGTGGGCGGGGAGCTGCAGGACGCGCGCTGGTTCACGCGCGCGCAAATCAACTCGGGCGAGGCGCTGGCGCCGCCCTCGCAGTCCATTTCCTGGCGCCTGATCGAGACCTGGCTGAAAGGACGCGGCTAGACACATGTGCCTGCTGGTGCTCGCATGGCAGGCGCATCCCCGCTACCGCCTGGTGGTGGCCGCCAACCGCGATGAGTATCACGAGCGCCCGGCTGCGGCGCTGGCGAAGTGGCCGCCGCCGGCGGCTTTCATCGCCGGACGCGACCTGCGTGCGCAGGGCACGTGGCTCGCGGTGGACCGGGAACGGCGCTTCGGCGTGGTCACCAACTTTCGCGAGCTGCAGCGGCCGCGTGCCGGAGCGCCCTCGCGCGGGGAGCTGATCCCGCGCTACCTGGGTGCGCCGGCGGGCGCGGCCCTCAGCGCACAGCAATTCTTCGCCGCCCTCGAACCGCAGGCGAGCCGCTACTCCGGATTCAACCTGCTGCTCACCGACCGGGATTCGCTCTGGTACGGCTCAAACCGCACCACCCCGTTCGCGCGGGCGCTGGCCCCGGGCACCTACGGTCTGTCGAACGAGCTGCTCGACACACCATGGCCGAAACTGCAGCGGGTGCGGTGCGGCTTCGAGGCGTGGCTGCGTCAAGGCGAGCCCGGATCGCCGGCCGCGCTGTTCGAGCTCCTCAATGATCGTACGCAGGTGGCGGACGACGCCGCGCTGCCCCGCAGCGGCAGCGGACTACCGCGAGACTGGGACCGGATCCTGTCGGCGCCGTTCGTGCTGCACCCGGATTACGGCACCCGCTGCTCGACCGTAGTGCTGCTGGAGCCCGGCGGGCGGCTGTACCTCGCCGAGCGGCGCTTCGACCCGCGGGGCGAAGCTGCCGGCGAAACTGAATTCGAGCTGAACCCCGGAGAGTGGCCGTGAGGTCGACACGGAACCCGCGCCGTGCGCGCGCGCTCTGATTACCAGCGGCGAGCGGCAGCGCTCGCGAGGTTCTGGACTTCCGTTGAGATGACGCAGCGCAATCCCCTGCCGCAGGCTCGTCGACGGCACAGGCGGGCCCCGGTGGTTGCCCTGTGTCTGCTCGCCTGCCCGCTCGCGCACGCCCTCGGGGTGAAGCTGGAGATCCGCGGCGTCGACGAAGAGCTGCGCGCCAACGTGCTTGCCTACCTGAGTTTCGAGCGCTACAAGAAGGGCGGCGCGGACCTCAATGCCGACACGATCGAGCGGCTGCACAACCGCGTGGAGCGCGAGGTGCAGTCGGCGCTCAGACCCTTCGGGTACTACGAGCCGCAGGTCGAGTCCAGCGTCAGCGACCTGGGCCACGGCGACTGGCGCATCAGCATCAACATCAACCCGGGCAAGCCGGTGCTCGTCGCCAACATCGACGTGCGCGTCGACGGGCCCGGGGAAAGCGACCCGCTGTTCCAGCGCATCCTGCAGCACCTGCCGCTGCACGATGGCGATCGCCTGAGCCACGCCACGCGGCCTACGAGAGCATCAAGACCGACCTGCAGCGCACCGCGGCCACCTACGGCTATCTCGACGCGCGCCTGATTCGCAACGAGCTGGTCGTCGACCCGCCGAACCACAAGGCGAACATCGCGCTCGAGCTCGACACCGGCGAGCGCTATTACTTCGGAGCGACCAGCATCCGGCAGGGCGTCGTCAGCGAGGCGCTGGTACGCCGTTACCTGCGCTACCGCGAAAGCGAGCCTTTCGATCTCACGCAGGTGCTGCGCACCCAGTTCGCCCTCGACGACTCGCAGTACTTTTCCAACCTCGAGGTGCTGCCCGGGGATCCCGATCGCAGCACTCACATCGTGCCGGTGAGTATCCACGCCGACCCGAGCCGGCGACACCGCTACTCCTTCGGCGCGGGCTACGCCACCGACACCGGGCCGCGCGGCACACTCGGATTCGAGGACCGGCGCCTCAATACGCGCGGCCACAGCTTCAGCGTCGAGGTGCAGGCGGCGCAGGTGACCAAGTACCGCCTGCAGAGCCGCTATAACGTGCCGATCGGCGACCCGGCGGTAGAGAAACTGACCCTGGGGGGCTCG
>Ga0193733_1000655_pt1 | contig 10934 bp, 4 predicted proteins | sample U1s2metaG_FD_145076 | JGI IMG/M metagenome (GOLD analysis project Ga0193733, IMG submission 145076) | Soil microbial communities from a riparian zone of the East river system, Colorado, United States - U1s2 | ecosystem: Environmental > Terrestrial > Soil > Riparian zone | place: USA: East River... | reverse complement strand
TCATCACCATCGGAAAGTCGAGCTACAACTCGCTGCAACTCAGCGTCCGGCAACGCATTTCCCGGTTAGAGTTTCTGGCGGGCTATACCTACTCCAAGTCCCTGGACAATGGTTCTGGATATGGCGAGCAGATCAATCCACTGGAGCAAGGGCAGAGGTCGCTCTCGGCCTTCGATACGAGGCACAACTTCGTGGTCAGCTATGACTACCAGCTGCCTTTCGACCGCCTTGGTGGGCCGAGCCGGCTAGTAAAGGGCTGGCGGTTGAGCGGGATCACCAGGTTCTCAGCCGGTCTTCCCGTCACGCTTACTGAAACCGACGACAACTCTTTGCTTGGCACCAGTAGCGCAGGGGCTATCTCGCTCCCAGTGGACACCCCGAATTTCACTCCTGGTTCGTTGAGCATTCGCGATCCCCGCTCCCGGCAGCCCTACTTTAATACCTCGTTGTTCAGCGTAGAAACCTTGGGCACATTGGGAACCGCGAGGCGCCGCTTCTTTTCCGGGCCGGGTTTGAATAACTGGGACATCGCACTCCTGAAAGACACCCTCATCAAGGAAGGAGTCAATCTGGAATTTCGCACCGAACTCTTTAACGCTTTCAACCATGCTCAGTTTCTTCTGCCAGATGGTAATGTCAATAGCGCCACATTTGGCAGGGTTCAAACGGCGAATCCGCCCAGGATCATGCAGCTCTCGCTCAAGCTGCTCTTTTAGCGGGGCCGGACCGTTAATCGTCGGGTAAGCTCAGATGGTCCGCTGCGAGGCGGACCGTCTTAAAAAGTGACACCGGATCCACGCCTTCCATGACTACACCTGCCGCTGTGGTTTGGGACCCTCACAATCGAGACAAAGAGGCGGCGGACAATGAAAAGGCCACATGAAACAGCCAAAAGGCCTGAATTCGAGGCGAGCTTTTATCAAGATTTCGGCACTCGGTCTGGGAGCCTTCGGTGCGGGAGCCACGCCGTCGGTCTCCGCGAGCGCGGAAGGGTTCGACCCTGTCAGCATCGTTCCGGATGCAGTCACAAAACGGCCGGTATCAGAGATTGCTGTATGGTTTACGAATGACAAGGAACGTTTTGCCGCCGGCCGAGCGATTCAATGGCAACCGGCCTCGACATCTCCTGCGACTGACTCAATTCGACTCGTCGTTGTGAACAAGTTCCAGGACATTCTGGGATTTGGCGGCTGTTTCACTGATGCCTCCTGTTACCTGATCAATCAACTTCACTCACCGGTGCGCGAGCAGTTGCTCAAGGATCTGTTTCATCCCTCGGAAATGGGGCTAAACGTCAACCGCACCTGCATCGGGGCATGCGACTCCGCGGCAAAAGTCTACAGCTATGACGAGGGTGATGAAGATCCGGAGCTCAAGCGATTTTCAATCGATCACGATCGCGAATACATTCTTCCGGTGTTGCGTCGAGTGCGCGAGATCAATCCTGACGTGTTTTACTTTTCCTCGCCATGGAGCCCGCCAGGCTGGATGAAGTGGAACAAATCAATGCTAGGCGGCTCCATGAGCCGTCAATACCTCGCTTCGTATGCTCAATATTTTCTGAAATTTTTGCAGGCGTACGCTGCCGAAGGCGTGCCCGTACAAGCCATCACTACGCAGAACGAAATTGACACGGACCAGCATGGTCAAATGCCCGCATGTACGTGGTCCCAGGAATGCGAGACTGAATTCGTCATCGAACACCTCGGGCCGCTTTTCGAAAAGACAAATACGCCCACCAAGATATGGATCTTGGATCATAATTACGTGTATTGGGGGAGGGTCATCTCGGAACTGGATGATCAAGATTTTCGCAGGTATACAAGTTCGGTCGCGTGGCACGGTTACGTCGGCGAGCCCAGCATGATGAGCAAAGTGCATGCCGCTCATCCCGAAGCCGAAATGCATTTTACGGAAGGCAGCACTGATTACAACGATCCCCATTATCAGGATGACTGGACCAAGTGGGGCACAATCTATACCGCAGTACTCAACAACTGGTGCCGTTCAGCTGTGGCATGGAACGTCGCCACCGACGAGCATGGTAAACCCAACATTGGACCCTATCCCTGCGGAGGCATCTTAATTATCAATATCCATACCCAAGAGATTACTCGCAGCGGCCAGTATTGGGCGCTGGCGCATTTTTCCCGCGCGATTCGCCGCGGCGCCCGGCGTTTTGAGTCCCAAAGCCAGGCAGCCAATCTTAGTCATGTGGCGGTAGAAAATCCGGGAGGCCAAAAAGTCCTCATACTGACGAAGCTCGGGGCTGCACGGACCGTTCAGGTCAACCAGGGACTGAGTTCGGCCACAGTCCCCTTGAAGGAGAATTCGATCGCAACGCTGGTCTGGAGGTAACTTTAATTGTGTTGGGCGAATGCAAAAGAAATCACCATTTGGGGGAATGGTGCGTAGCCCCTGAAAGCAAACCGGAAATTCCAGACTAGGTGAGGGGTTCCCTCGTATTGGTGTGTGCGCGACGGCGACTAGTCTTTTTGGAAGGCATTGACCGAAACCATGGAGGGGAAGCTATCGCCCGCTTGCGCAAGCATCAGGAGACGAGTCGGTTAGCGGTTCGCCGGGATGCCAACAGTTCCACACTGGGAGGGGCATGCAGCGTCGTGAATTCATAAAGTCGGTCTTGGGCAGCGCTTTGGTGTGGAAGGCGCCCGCATTGCTCGCGCTCCAAGCCTCTCCCACGCCGCCGGTGCCTGATCCCGGAGTGAAGCGCGTTCTGGTGATGTTCAAGTGTCATTTTGACGCCGGCTTTGTCGACACGCAGGCGGCCATCGTTCACCGCTATTTCACGGAATATTTCCCACGGGCCATGGATCTCGCCAGCCAACTGCGCCAGTCTGGCAGCCAGCGCTATGTCTGGACCACGGGATCATGGCTACTTTACGAATACCTGGAGCAGGCGACGCCGGAGGAACGGACGCGGATGGAGAAGGCCATCTCCATGGGCGACATCGCATGGCATGCCCTTCCATTCAGTTGGCAGACTGAGTTGATGGACGGGTCGATGATCTCCGGAAGCGTTGGCCTGTCGCGGGCGCTGGACCAGCGTTTTGGCCGCACCACGACCGGCGCCAAGATGACCGACGTGCCTGGCCACACCCGTGGCTTGATCGCCCCACTGGCCGCGCAGGGCGTGAAGTTTCTGGATATTGGGGTGAACGATGCGAGCACGCTGCCGGAAGTCCCCCCCTTGTTTCTCTGGAAGAATCCGGGCGGATCGGCGCTCGTGGTCATGTATCACCACGGCTACGGTGGCGTGGTGCCTGTACCCGACTCCGATCTGGCCATCGCCATGGTCGTGCGCGACGACGACAGCGGACCGCACACCCTGGAAGAGGTTTACGAGACCTACTCCACGCTGAGTGCGCGATTCCCCAACGCCCGGATTGTCCCTACGAACTTAACCGAGATTGCGAATGCGGTCGAACCTCACCGCGGCTCGCTGCCGGTGCTCACCAGCGAAATCGGGGACACCTGGATCCACGGTGTCGCCAGCGACCCTCTGAAGCTCGCCAGGTACCGCGAGGTCGCCCGGCTGCGCCAGGGCTGGCTAGCTGAGGGAAAATTTGCCGTCGGCGATGCGACGGACGTGGCTTTGCTCCGTCATATGCTCTTGGAGGTTGAGCACACTTGGGGCACGGATACTAAGACCTGGCTCGATTTCGATCACTACATCCCGAGCGATCTGGCCGCGATGCTCGACAGCAAGAACTATAAGGTCGTCCAGTTTAGCTGGCAGGAGAAGCGCCAAGAGCTCTTCGCCGGGATCGCTGCGCTTCCCTCTCCGTTGCGCGAGCAGGCGCAGACAGCGGTGCGTAATCTTGAAGCGGTCCCGCCGCGGCTGGCGCACCCCAGCCCTCACCCGGCGGGAAGTGAGATCGAGACCCCGCATTTCATCGTGGGGATCGATCCAAAGAGCGGAGCTGTCCGCCGGCTAGGTAATAAGAAGTCGAGGCGGGAGTGGGCGTCCAGCGATCACCCGTTGGCCCTCTTTTCCTATCAGACACTGTCGCAACAAGACTATTCGCGCTTCTTTGATAGTTACGTTGTCAGCGACGCCGATTGGGCCAAGAAGGACTTCGGAAAGCCCAACATTGAGCGCTTCGGAGCGGAGAGCCGGGAGTGGCTGCCTTCCGTCGCGGATCTGCAGGTGGAGGAAGACCGGCAAGGGCATCGCCTGCTGGCACGTCTTGAGATCAACGATCCGGAGGCTCTGCGCAGCGGGCGAGCATCGTTCCCGCAGAAGATGTATCTGGAAATGCTGTTGCCCAAAGCAGAGTCGGTGATCCACTTGAATTTTTCCTGGTTCCAAAAGCCGGCAACACGCCTTCCCGAGGCTCTCTGGCTGAGCTTCCATCCGATGGCCCCCGATCCCACTGGCTGGATGCTGGAGAAATCAGGCGAGACGGTATCTCCCTTGGACGTGGTCCGATCTGGCAATCGTCATATGCACGCAGTCTCGAAGGGGTTCGGCTACAAGGATGAGGGCGGTGCCTTTCTTGTTGAGACTCTCGACGCGCCGGTAGTCACGCTGGGTGTGAAGTCTCCCTTGTGTTTTTCGAGCCGTCAGACTGATCTTTCCTCCGGCGTTCATTGCAACCTCTTCAACAACGCCTGGGGAACTAACTACATCATGTGGTTCGGTGAGGATATGCGTTTCCGCTTTCTCCTTCGCGCCTGATGGGGCGGCCGGGCAAGGGGCGTAATTTGCCTGCGAAGAACGTTTTGCGTCAGGCTTTCGGTCTTGTTTCACACGATGTGCGAACGACAGGAAGACGAGGAGCGGGAGAAGGGGAAGCCTCGCGGTGCGGGCAAAGCCTAAGAGACTAAAACCATGGAAGTACGGTTTACGCCGGATTCGCAACCATAGACCGACGCAAGAACAAGCGGGCGGAGGAGGAGTCCATTGAAAAAACTGACAAACCTTCTGCGTTGGCGGTGTGCCTTGGCTCTGATCGTGTGCATCGTCCCAGCCTTTCTGCAGGCAGAAACACAGAAGCACAGGGTCGTAGTGGTGATCAGCTTGGATGGTTTTCCTGCCTATGCACTCGACGATCCCCGGCTCCCAATTCCCACGCTGCGCAAGCTGGCGCGCGAAGGCGTTGTCGCTGCTTCAATGCAGCCCGTCAATCCGACAGTAACCTGGCCTAACCACACCGCCATGGTCACTGGCGTTGACGCCGCTGAACACCAGGTTCTATTTAACGGTGTGCTGACGCATCCTGATGGAGGTGGGCGGCCGTCGGTCGAACCATGGCGGGACAAGGCGTTCATGGTTCATGCCCCGACCGTCTATGACATTGCCTACGAGGCTGGTCTGACGACCGCGCAAGTAGATTGGGTGGCAATCTATCGAGCAAAAACCATCACTTGGCAATTCCCGGAGCTGCCCGATCCAAACGGTACGATCGAGCGCGAAATGATCGCTGCTGGAACGATCACTGCAGAACAGTTGCGGACGTTCGAGGACAGCAGCCAAGCTTGGCAAGATGAAATTTGGACCGCTGCTGCAGAAGAAATTCTAGAAAAACATAAGCCGAACCTTCTGCTATTCCATCTCCTCACGTTGGATGACACGAATCATGAATACGGACCGATGAGCAATGCAAGTCTCACGGCCACGGCCTTCGTGGATGCCAAAGTAAAGCAAATTCTGGATGTCTTACAGCGAACCGGCCTCGCGGACAACGCGTCACTGATCATTGTTTCAGACCACGGTTTCCGAACCATCAAACATAAGATACATCCCAATGTGCTCCTGCGCGAGAGAGGGTTGTTAAGCGAAGGGCTGGGTCAGTCGAAGGGAGACGCCTGGGTCGTCGCCGAGGGAGGCACCGCCATGGTGTACGTAACAAATCCCAATCGGAGAGTTGAATCGGTTTCTGAACTTCGCCGGATCTTTACTGGCGCGGAAGGTGTCGATCGAGTGATTGCGGTGGAGGACTTTCCGAAGATCGGGTTGCCAGTTCCGGCGGTGAGCGATCAAGCGCCCGACCTCGTGCTTGCCGCCACGCCCGACTATATGTTCAGCAACGAGTCGGAAGGGGACTTTGTCACGCAAGTGGCTGTAGGGGGCACCCATGGCTACCTCAATACCGATCCCAAGATGCAAGCTATCTTCATCGCTTGGGGTGCTGGTATTCCGAAAGGAGTTCGCCTCAATAGTATTTCCAATCTGGATGTTGCCCCTACTATAGCTGCCCTGTTAGGGCTTGAGATGAAGCAGGCGAAAGGACACGCAATTCGGGAGATCGCAAAACACGTTACCGGCCAATGATTCGCTCAAACCATCGGGAAGAGGATCCAGTTTCTGCGCCGACACGCTTCCCTCCATTTCGGAGGGAATCAGCGTAGCCCGTCGACTACATGCAGGTCTGAGAGCCGACGGGTGAAGCCAAAGACGTATGTCTTGCCGTCCGGTGTGATCTGGACTGGCCCTATCCCCAATACCCCCGCGCGGTCAGGTGGCTCTATTTCCTTGAACAGTTGCCGCTTTCCCGTGTTGAAATCGATGCTGACCAAGCGCATTGTCCATCCGTTCTGTACAGCTTCACGTACGAACAGCGTGTGGCCATCAACTGCAAACGTGATAACACCATCATCCGTCTTGAGGGTTGGAACCGGCGAGGGTGATCCGTCCCCGCGCAGCGGGTAAAGGAAATACTTACCTTGCGGATCTTTCACCAGGACTCGCTGTCCGTCCGGTGTCACTTGATTTCCGACGATTCCTTCAGGCGATATGGGCTTCGGCGTCCCGCCTTCTGCCGGCATGATCCAGGTGCGGGCTTTCTTGTCCGGCTCGAACCCTTCAAATACGATCCATTTCCCGTCCGGCGTCCACCGTCCGGCGCCGTGCACGATGTTGTCGTGTGTCAACTGCTTCTGCTCCCCCGCGCCGGTGGGATAGAGCACGAATTGCCGCGTTTTGATGTCCTCAGCGATTACCCATTTGCTGTCCGGCGAGAGCGCGATCGCGCGGCCTGGACCCACGCGAATCGCGGGCGAGCCGTCCGTCTTCCGGACATAGACCGTATAGTCGTGCCCACCACCCTCGCCTTCTTCATCGAATAGTACCCATTGACCATCCCGGGACAGGTCTACGGTGCGGGTCCAGTCGAACCAGGCGAGGTCATGATCAACTTTCTCGCCTTCCCGGTGCGCCAGCGTGCCACGCCGATAAGTATCGCTGTTGAGCAGTACCCTGCCGTCGCGCGCGAAGCCGTGAATAGTAAGGCTGCCCGGTACCCGAAGTACCGTTCTCACTTTGCCAGAGGGGGTTACCGCCAGCAGCGCGCGGCTTATCCCGCTGTCGCTCGCCGTGAACCAGATTTCATCCCCGTTGGGCGACCAGGCCAGGCCCACTACATCGGACCAGTCCGGGGAGACGGCTATGACCTTCTTGTTACTTCCAACCATCATCACCGATCCGCGTGAATCGCCAAGCACAGGGTGCTCGATGAACGCGACCTGTTTCCCGTTAGGTGATACTCGTACATAGTCCAGCCAGCCGGGCGTTTCGTAGAGGACATTGCCGATGGGATACTCCACGCGGTAGTTCGTGCTCATATAACGCGCGATCGCCAAGCTGCTTCCGTCGGGAGACCAGCTTGCACTCTGCACTTCATCCAAGACTTCGCGCGGCGCGCCGCCGGAAATGGCCATGCGCGCCAACATCGCCCGGCCTGTCCAGCCTGCTATGGAGCGCCAGTGTTCCAGGATGGCCATCTCCCCGGAAGAAGAAATATCCGCGACTTGGCTGTCGTCCAGTTGGAGCGGCCGGGAGAGCAGGTCTCCAATGCGCGTAGAAAACATTTCCGGCGTCGGCTTCCCGTTCCACATCGCGGAGTAGATCACCGTCTGCCCATCGGGCGCGAAGGCCGCTGATTGGATGGATCCGCGCTGGAAAGTGAGCTGCCGGAATTTTGGCAACGCCGCCTTCGAACGCGCCCCGCTAAAATAACCCGCCAGAAATATTCCAATCATGGCAGCCGTCACCGCCGCCGGCTGCCACCACTTCCTGAGCCTGGGCTCCGAGATCGCCGATTGTCGAGTCGAGGACGGCGTCTGTCCTGAGAGCAATTGCAGGTCAAAAGCAATGTCGTGCGCCGATTGGAAGCGCTCTTCTGGGTTCTTTTCCAGGCAATGCTGGACGATCTTCTCGAGGCCTGGCGAGATCCCACGGTTGGTCTCCGTCAGGGCCGGTGACTCTGCCCGCAGGATAGCGCTCATGGTGTCGGCGGATGTCTCCCCGTGGAACGCTCGCCGGCCGGACAACATTTCGTACAGGATGGCTCCGAAGCTGAACAAGTCGCAGCGGTGGTCCGCCGGCTTTCCCCGCACCTGCTCCGGTGACATGTAGCCCACTGTCCCCAGCACAACGCCGGCTTCGGTCTGGTGCGATATGGTTTCGGTGTGATCGCCTTCAGGCTGGGTGAGTTTCGCCAGGCCGAAGTCCAGGATCTTGACCCGCCCGTCGCGAGTGACAAAGACATTCTCCGGCTTCAGGTCGCGGTGGACAACGCCCTTCTCGTGCGCCGCCGACAGCCCGTGCGCTATCTGTACGGCATACTCGATGGCTTTGCGCACCGGCAACGCCCCGCCGGAGAGCCGACTGCGCAGACTCTCGCCTTCCAGCAGCTCAGAAATGATGAATGGCGCGCCCTCCCGCGTGCCGATGTCGTAGATGGCGAGGATGTTGGGATGGTTCAGGGCTGCTACAGCGCGCGCTTCCTGCTCAAAGCGCCGCAGTCGCTCAGCGTCGGCAGCGAACGACACAGGGAGAACTTTGATAGCGACATCGCGCCCCAGTCGCGGGTCGCGTGCGCGGTACACTTCTCCCATCCCGCCCGCGCCCAGCGGCGATTGAATTTCGTAGGGGCCGAGTTTGGCGCCTGCGGTCAGGGCCATAAGTGTGCGTCATTATAGTCCGTTAAGACGGTTACGGCTCACATGGCGTGTAACGCAGTACCCGTAGAAGTCGGGGTACCCTGCATTTCGAACAACGCATGGATTAGGGGGTTTTACGGCCGCGCCCATGGAACGCGTATTGGCAGTAGTTTCCGGGAAGCGCCGTCGATCGGAGAGAGCGGAGAGCAGCAGCAAACTGCTCGCTCGCTTCGAAGAAGTGCGACGCGCCGAACAGCTGGACGAAACCGCAGCCGAGATGCTGGCCGAACAGTACATCTGAGCGTTATCGCTCCAGATACGTTTCAACCCTTGTGCACCTTAATGCCGCCTGGGGCAGTAACCGGCGGAAGTTAGCGCCGGTGCCTGCCCGTTGTTGGCAAGATCAGGATTATGACTCTGCAGATGAAAGGCGACTTTGCGCTTGAAGGGCACAAGTACACCGCCCAGCATGGCAACACGATTGAAGTTCGGCAGTATCAACTGGGAAGAGTAAGCAACCGAAGAATCGAATTATGATACTGAAGGCAAGATAATCGTCCTTATCTTGTGTTGGAGGAAGAAAGAACCGAAAATCAAGGTTTATACGATGCGCACATTTCCGGAAAAACGTGAAGAACGAGATGGGTCCAGAGCATTCGACAAATGGACTGGAGGCCTCCCACGAATGCAGCGGTTTAGTTCAACGCACGTTTATCCGCAATGGGTCCAGATCCCTCGGTGGCATAAGTTTTGGGGTACGAGAAGCAGATGACTCGAAGACTCTATTACCGCAACAGCGCGCTTAAGGCATACCCCGAGGTCTACACCCCGGCGGCGCTTGCGGCGCTGGAGGTCCTGACGCCGCTCAACCGTGACCGGCGGGACCTGATGTCAAGGCGCATTGCGCGGCGACTGACGCGGGAGCGCAGCCGGCAGCGTATCGCCTTCCTCGACCCCGAGGCGCTGATCCCGCGCACGGGCATCCGGGTTCAGGACGCCCGCGACGGCAACTTCGAGGGGAGCGAAATCCCAGTCGATCTGAAGCGCCAGTGGATCCAGGGTACCGGGCCTGTCGCCAGGCCGAGGGCGAGCACTGAGAGCGGCCTGCGCAACGCTGCCTACGCGCTCCTCTCGGGTGCCGACGGCTGGATGTTCGATGGCGAGGACGCCCTCGGGCAGGTCGATACCATGTCGCTCGACAACCAGCGCAACCTCCGGCTCGCGATCGCCCGCGACCGACGCTTCCTGCGCATCGCCGAAGAGGTCGCCGCCGAGATGAACCAGTGGGCGCAAGGCTTTTTCGGGCGACCCATCGTCGCCGACTGGCGCCAACAGCTCGACTTCACTACCAAGATCTTCCGCCCGCGCGGTCTGCACCTCAACGACCGCCACGTGCGAGAGGAGGATGGCACCGGCTTCTCTGCTTCGATCGTCGACCTCGCGCTCTACGTGGTCAACAACCACCAGAACCTGCGCGACTCGGGGGCATCGATCGTCCTCTACCTGCCGAAGATCCAGACCGCCGAGGAGGCGGCTCTGTGGAACGACCTGCTCGCGGCACTTGAGCAGAACGTCGGTCTGCCGATAGGCACGATCAAGGCCTATGTCCTCGTCGAGCAGATCGAGGCGGCCTTCCAGTTGATGGAGATCCGCGCCGTCCTGGGCCGCCACTTCGTCGGCTTCAACACTGGGCGGTGGGACTACATCAACAGTGTCGCCGACGCGATGGCGTGGGATCGGGGCTTCGTCAACCCCAATATCGACGCCATCGGCATGACCTACGGCTACATGCGCAACTACGAGGACCGCGTGCGCCGGGCGGTGAACACCCCCGACCGGAACGGCCACTGCGCCCTCTGGCAGGGCGGTATGGAGCCCAACATCCCGGTCGGCTCCGAGGCGGGCGTCGCGGCGGGTATGCGCAGGGCGAAGGCCGGCGGCAAGCGCGAGCAGCTCGCGGGGGCGAGCGGCAAGTGGGTGGCGCACTGGAAGATGGTGCACATCGTGCGGCCGGTGTGGCAGGAGGTCGG
>Ga0193733_1000653_pt1 | contig 10972 bp, 10 predicted proteins | sample U1s2metaG_FD_145076 | JGI IMG/M metagenome (GOLD analysis project Ga0193733, IMG submission 145076) | Soil microbial communities from a riparian zone of the East river system, Colorado, United States - U1s2 | ecosystem: Environmental > Terrestrial > Soil > Riparian zone | place: USA: East River... | reverse complement strand
GGCCGTCCGCAAACGAAGAGAACGAATTCATCCGACTGCACGGATTCGGCGAATATGCAAAATGGCATCTGGGCGTTGATGATCATCACCCGGAGAATACCAAGCGAAGATACAAGTTCCCCTATGGCGATTTCAAAAATGTTCATCGGTCCGGGTTGCTCGCGGCGAAGGCCAGAGCTCGCCAATATGGCTACACCGAAATGGAAAACGCTGCGGCGAAGCTGGAGCAAGCACTGAGTATGCAATCAAAAAATCACGTCCCGGGTTGCCAATCCGAGAGGTAAGCAGAGGTCTCGTAGAGGCGCCTGTCGGAGCGAGCGCCGGTTTGCTACGTTCGGCGTTTGACACAAATGCCGCTACAACTCAATCGTTCCACGACGTTAAGAACGCGTCGATCAATTCTGGCAAGTCTTCGCTGTAGCCGCCCTCAAGGACAATTGCCACCGGAAGGTCGATCTTGCTTAGCCAGTCGCCAAATTTCGCAAAGTCTTCTCGCTCGAGAGTCAGTTGCAACAGCGGGTCACGCAGGTATGCGTCGAAGCCGGCTGAAACCAGGAGCAAATCAGGTTCAAAACCGATCAACTTATCGAAAGAAAGCCGCGCAATCTCGAGAATTCGCTCGCGCGGTGTGTAAGGCGCGATCGAGTAGTTAGCAATGTTCGCGAACGATTTCGCTCCAGTCCCAGGATACGCGGGGAACTGATGAATCGATGCAAATCGAATCCGCTCATTGTGCGCTACAATCGCCTCGGTGCCGTTCCCGTGATGGCCATCAAAATCCCAAATGGCAATTCGTTCGACCTTTCCTGTAGCCGGGGGCGGTGACCCCGGCTGGCCGGCATCAGCGATGCCGGCTACAGTAAGCGCATCGAGCGCAGCAATGGCGATGTTGCTGAAATAACAGAAACCCATCGCTCGATCGCGTGTGGCGTGATGCCCGGGCGGCCGCATCAGGCTAAAGGCGGATTCGCCACGCAATGCCGCGCGCGCCGCCTCGAGCGCTCCGCCGGCCGAATGTCGCGCGTACATTTCAATGTTGGGATAAAACGGCGTATCGAGATCGAAATCACCCCGCGCATTGGTGACGCGTTCGATATGTTGGCGCGAATGCGCGCGCAACAATTCATCATCCGTTGCAGCACGCGGTCGCTGCCATTCCCATTCGGTGTGCCGATTCTTTAACAATGGCGCAGTGTGAGCAATGCGTTCCGGCCGTTCCGGGTGGCCAGGCTTGGAATATTCGAGGCAGCACGGATCGTAAAAAATAGTCATCAAAATTGCAAGGTAGCGATCCGGCGCATATTCGACTACAACCATGTCACAACTGCCCTGTTATGTTGAGCGCAGCGAAACATCTCTGTCTATTCCTGCAGGCGAAGAGTTCAAATACGAACCGAGATTCTTCTCCCGCGTCTGCGGGATCAGAATGACATTTATGAGGCGGCCCGAACGACGATGCTAAACGGCCAGAAAATTGTGGTAGTGATGCCCGCGTATAACGCCGCGCGTACATTGCGCCAGACTTATGATGAAGTCATGGCGCACGGAATAGTGGATCTTGTAATCGTCGTAGACGATGCCAGTCACGATGAGACGGTAGCAATCGCGCGCACCCTGCCACACGTGCAAGTGGAGGTACATCCGGAGAATCGCGGTTACGGCGCGAACCAAAAAACTTGTTACCGGCTCGCACTAGCTGCGAGTGCAGATATCATTATCATGATTCATCCTGATTATCAGTACACGCCCCAGTTGATCCCTGCGATGGCGGCTCTGGTGGCGAGCGGACTGTATCCCTGTGTGCTTGCGTCACGCATTCTTGGGGGAGGCGCACTTCGCGGTGGCATGCCGTGGTGGAAATACATCTCAAACCGCGGCCTGACGCTTGTGGAAAATCTCCTTATCGGCGCGAAACTTTCGGGAATATCACACTGGTTATCGCGCATTTTCGCGCCAATTGCTGGAGCGGCTGCCCCTGGCGGCAAACTCCAACGACTTTGTGTTCGACAACCAAGTCCTCGCGCAAGTCATTGCTCTCGGCTGCGCGATCGGCGAAGTCACGTGTCCAGCCAGATACATGCCCGAGGCGTCATCAATCAATTTTCGCAGAAGCGTGCGCTACGGCCTAGGCTGCATGGCAACCGCTCTGCGTTTCCGGCTGGCGCGGTGGGGTCTTACGCAGCCAATCGTTTAAGTATCGGCTGCTACGAAATACTACTCGATCAATATCATCGGATCACGTAATGGCCGTGGATCCAGACTCTCTGACCATGTCGCGCCGCCCAGTGTCCGGGCCTCCAAACGTAATAGGAACGGCCCACGTAATAACCAGGACCACGAGTATAATACGCCCGGTCGCCAACCTCGACTGTAACGGAGCCCGGGTAAGCGGCATATCCTGGGCCGTAGCCCCGCCCGTAACCGCCGTAATATGGTCCGTGCCCGTAACCGCCGTAATATGGTCCGTACCCAGGATAAGCAGTATAAGTCCCTTCACATCCGCCTGCACCGAGCGCGGCGGAGATCAAAACCAATACCAATAGTGGCCATCTCATTTTAGTTTTTGTCCCACGCTCCGCGAAAACTATTTTTGTCTCCGCATGATCAACAAGGTTTGTCTTCATACACTCATTATACGGATTACGAGCACCTTTCACGCGCCTGTCTTTATCGAAACAGCATCAGCGCGAGTCAAAAAAGCGCCTCACGGCGAAGCGATTACACGACGCCTTGGTCAAGCATCGCGTCGGCGACTTTCACGAACCCTGCGATGTTCGCACCAACCACAAGATTACCTGGTTCTCCGTACTCGGCGGCGGTTTCCCACGCGTTCTTGAAAATGGTCGACATGATGTGCCGCAAACGCGAATCAACTTCTTCGCGCGGCCACGGCAAGCGCATCGAGTTTTGGCTCATCTCAAGCCCTGACGTAGCGACCCCTCCGGCGTTCGCCGCTTTGCCGGGGCCGAAAAAAATTCTTTTCTCAATGAAAAGATCCACAGCCGCGGGGACGCTCGGCATGTTGGCCGCTTCTGAGACCAGGTAACAACCGTTCTCGATCAGTTTTCTTGCGTCTTCGCCAGTGATTTCGTTCTGCGTCGCGCACGGAAACGCGCAGTCGCACTTGATTCCCCATGGCCGTTGGCCCGCCACATATTTTGAGCCACGGAATTTTTTGGTGTACTCCGCGATACGCCCCCGCCGCACGTTCTTGACGCTTTTGACAAAAGCCAGTTTTTCTTCCGTGATGCCGTTCTTATCGTAGATCAACCCGCTCGAATCGGACATGGTGATTGGTTTCGCGCCGCACTCGATCAATTTTTCAACAGTGAATTGCGCGGCATTACCTGCTCCCGAGACAGTGCAGACTTTGCCCTCAATAGTTTCATTGCGCGTTTTCAGCATCTCCTGCGCGAAATAAACTGCGCCGTAACCAGTCGCCTCCGGCCGCATGAGTGAGCCGCCCCAATTGAGCCGTTTGCCGGTCAGGACGCCCGTGAATTCGTTCGCCAGTCGTTTGTATTGGCCGAACAGATAACCGATCTCGCGCCCACCTACACCAATGTCACCCGCAGGCACGTCAGTATGGGGGCCCACGTGTCGGAACAACTCGGTCATGAACGATTGGCAAAAACGCATGACTTCGATGTCCGATTTCCCCTTTGGGTCGAAATCCGCACCGCCTTTGCCCCCGCCCATCGGCAGGCCCGTGAGCGAGTTTTTAAAAACTTGTTCGAACGCGAGGAACTTGATGATGCTGGCACAGACAGTCGGATGAAAACGCAAGCCACCCTTGTACGGACCGAGCGCGCTGTTCATCTGGACGCGAAAACCGCGGTTCACCTGGATCTGGCCTTTATCGTCGATCCAGGGAACCCGGAACTGAATCATGCGCTCCGGTTCGACCAGACGCTCCAGAATTTTGGCGTCTCGGCACTTCTTGCTTCGTTCGATGACCGGCCGGATCGATTCCAAAACCTCTGTCACCGCCTGAAGAAACTCAGGCTCGTTAGGATTACGTTTTTTAACTGTTTCGAGAACTTCCTGAATTAGAGCCATAGAACCTCTGGACCTCGCTTTGGAACAATAAACCTGGTGCGCGATGCAGGGTTTGAACCTGCGACTTCTTGCGTGTGAAGCAAGCGCTCTACCACTGAGCTAATCGCGCGCGTTTTCAGAAGCGGACAAAATAAAGAGCGCGCCAGATCGCGCAAGCATCCGCGGGCAGCGAGCCTACGAACCCCCAAGAGGCGCGCTTGCCCAGGACCGCGTCCCATTCTATTTAAAAACATGTCAGAACATAAAGTCAGTCTTACCTGGAAACGCGGCGATAAGCCGTTCGAGTACCAGAAATATTCGCGTGATCACACCTGGAAATTTGATGGCGGACACGAGATGCAGGCATCGGCTGCGCCTGCTTACCTGGGTAATCCGCAATTGGTCGATCCCGAGGAAGCATTTGTGGCGTCTCTTTCGAGCTGTCACATGCTGACCTTCCTCGCCATCGCCTGCAAAAAGAAGTTCGTGCTGGACGAATATGTTGACGACGCCGTCGGTCACATGGAGAAAAACGCCGAGGGCAAACTAGCCATCACGCGTGTGACTCTCAGGCAGCGTCTCAAATTCTCCGGCGACAAACAGCCGACCGCGCAAGAGATCGAGGAGATGAACCATGGCGCGCACGAGCAATGCTTCATCGCCAACTCGGTGAAGACCGAGGTCAAGGTCGAAACGCAAAGCTGACCACGTCGTTGTAGTCCCGACTCGTCGGGATGTCAGTCGCCGAACCAACGGAAGGCGTTTGGCACAAACGCCTCTACAACTTTTCTGATCCGTGTAATCTGTGACGGATATGAGCGCGCCGACCAACGTCCAGCGCATGGACAAAATCGTCAGTCTCTGCAAGCGACGCGGCTTCATTTTTCAATCGAGCGAAATTTATGGCGGCCTCAACGGCGCCTGGGATTACGGCCCAATCGGCGTCGAACTAAAGCGCAACCTTAAGAATTATTGGTGGCGCGTGATGGTCCACGAACGCGAGGACGTGGTCGGGATGGACGGCGCGATCCTGACGCACCCCGAAGTTCTCACGGCCTCAGGACACGTAGAGGGATTTTCCGACCCGATGATCGATTGCCGATCGTGCAAGGCGCATCTGCGGCTAGACCAGCTCATCGAGAAAAAGGGAATAAAGCAGTGCCCAAATTGCGGTGGCAAGGATCTGACCGAAGCGCGCCAGTTCAATCTGATGTTCGAAACGCATGTGGGTGCCGCGGCAGATGAAAGCTCCATCGCTTACCTGCGTCCTGAGACAGCACAGTCCATCTTTGTCCAGTTCAAAAATATTCTGGAAGTTTCACGAAAGAAATTGCCGTTCGGAATCGCGCAGATCGGTAAAGCGTTTCGCAACGAAATTAATCCACGCAATTTCACTTTTCGCTCGCGCGAGTTCGAGCAGATGGAACTGGAATATTTTTGCCGACCCGAGCAAGGAATGGAATTGCTCGAATATTGGAAGGAGGAACGGCTTAAATTTTACGAGAACACCGGCATCCCGCGCGACAAGTTGCATGTCAAGACGGTTCCAGACGAAGAGCGCGCTTTTTATTCAAAAGGAACTTACGACATTGAATATGATTTTCCGTTTGGCGCTCAGGAACTCGAAGGCGTTGCTTACCGAACCGATTACGATTTATCGCAGCATCAGAAGGCCAGCGGAAAGTCGCTCGAATATTTCGACGAGGAGACGAAACAGAAATTTATTCCGCACGTAGTCGAGCCGAGCGCCGGTGTCGATCGAACTGTGCTGGCACTCATTTGCGAAGCGTACGCGGAGGACGAAGCGCCGGATGAGAAAGGAAAAATGGAAACTCGGATTGTCCTGCGATTCCACCCGCGCATCGCGCCAATCAAGTGTGCGGTCTTCCCGCTTTTGAAAAACAAGGAGCCATTGGTGGCAAAAGCAAAGGAGATTGTCGATCTTCTCCGTCCGCATATGTACGTATTTTACGATGAGAGCGGGGCGATTGGCCGCCGTTATCGCCGCCAGGACGAAATCGGAACGCCGTTTGGAGTGACGGTTGATTTCGAATCGCTCGGTGAAAAAGATCCGGCGCTGCGCGACACAGTCACGTTGCGCGATCGCGACTCGATGAAACAGGAACGCGTGAGGATTTCGGACTTGCTACAGCTGCTTTCGATGCGAATTGCATAGTTACAAGTATGAAAGTTGAGGTTTTGACTCTATGCGATGCTGCCACCGTGGATGCAGCTGGCAAATTAAACATTCTGGGAGCATTCGATCGCTTAAACGCCACGGCAGAACCGATCACTCATCCGCATTGTGCTTTAGCAGTTAAGCTGCGTTTTGAACGCATCGAAGCGGGCCATAAGAAAATCCGCCTCACATTCGTAAATGCCGATGGCGCCCCGGTAATGCCGGCCATCGACGGAACAGCTGACGTGCGCTTCCAAGGCCCCGAATCTAGCGCGGCAGTCTCATTCGCACTTAATATACAGCAATTAAAACTCCCTGGATTGGGCGAGTATTCGATTGATCTCGCTGTGGATGGCAGACACGAAGGCTCCGTTCCGCTCTTCGTCTTCCCAACTCAACCGCCACAGCCATCTGCTACGTAGTGATTCTGAGTGTTTCGGGCTTCTCCTTTCGGCAATTTCCGTTATGGATCTCGCGCAGTTCCGCGAGTACTGTTTGAGCAAGCCGCGCGCAACAGAGGCCACGCCATTCGGGCCCAGTCGGCGGCAAAATGTTCGGATTAGCCGCTCTCGATGAAGCGCCAACCACGGCGAACTTAAAATGCGACCCTGATTGGGCACTCGACCTGCGTGATCGCTACGAGGAAGTCAGACCGGGTTATCACATGAACAAGAAACATTGGAACACGGTGGAGATTGATACTGGCATTCCTGATGCCGACCTCCGGCGAATGATCGATCACTCGTACGAGTTAGTTGTCAAAAGCTTGCCGAAGGCGGCACGAGCTAATCAGCGGCGCCTACGAGGAGTTCGCTCCTCTCGATAGTGTTGGCTGCAAAGGCCTGGCTGCGATTGCGCAGCGTTTGTGCAACGGTTCGCTGTGCTGATTACCCTGGATCATTTAAGGCGCTATGCCGTTGCTCGTAGTCTTTTCAAGCCGACCACACTGAAAGGCGCCTTCTATCGCATGGGTTTTGTCCAAGCCGATCCGATCCGCGCGCCCGCGCGTGCTCAGGACCTCATACTGCGACATCGCGCAAAAGATTATCACGCCGGCGACCTCGAACGGCTCTATCCGAAGCTCAAGATCGAGGAAGACTTCTTCGTCGTGTACGGGTTTATGACAAAGTCACTTCAGGCGCTCATGCATCCCCGCTCGGACGCCGATGTGCCAGCCGAAGGACCTCGAACCTGGCCTGCCGTGCGCAAGAAACGCGCGCAGCTCTTGTTGGAATTTGTGAGGGAACGAGGTGAAGCACACCCGCGCGAAGTCGATGACCATTTTTCTCACGGCAGCGTCAGGAACTACTGGGGCGGGTTGTCGAGCGCTACCACTCATTTGCTAGCGGCTATGCATTATCGCGGCATGCTGCGCATAGTACGGCGCGAGAGCGGAGTCCGCATCTATGCCGTTAACGAACACGGACCGGCGCCCGCCGATGCAGCTGAGCGCCGCGCGCGGATCGACGCGCTCGTTGATGCGGCTGTTCAGATCTATGCGCCATTGCCGAGTAGGTGCCTGGCAGATTTGGTCCGTCGGCTGCGCTTTGCTGTTCCCCAATGGCGTGGCGAGCTGAAGGATGCACTTCAGCGGGCGAAACAACGGCTCGCAAATGCGCGTGTCAATGGCGTGGACTGGTATTGGCCCTCTCAAGAGAATGCGGCCCATTGCGCACTGCCGGCTACGGTGCGTTTATTGACGCCATTTGACCCCGTGGTGTGGGACCGTGACCGCTTTGAGATGTTTTGGGGCTGGCAGTACCGTTTCGAGGCCTATGTTCCGGCTCTGAAACGCCGGCTTGGTTATTATGCGCTACCGCTGCTTTGGTGCGATCGGGTAATTGGATGGGGCAATCTTCGGATAGACGACGGGCAACTAAAGTCAGAGTTTGGCTATGTGGCGCATCGACCGCGTGATCGCTTCTTCAAGCGCGAACTCGACGCGGAACTGGAGCGTATCAAGACGTTCCTCGCCGTTGCCTAGGGCAGAGGCTCTAGCTCGATCTCACCAAAATTCAACTGCAACGCGTCACGGGCGACGTTGAGAAAATTATCGGCCGCGTCAGTGAGGGCAACGTGTAGCTGAGCGTTGTTTGGAGGCGCCGCACGCAATGATTGTCGATCGAGCATTTCTTCTACTGCGTGGGCGCAATTTTGCGCGGAATCGACAAGTGTGATTTGGCGATTGACCAGTCGTGCGATCGCGCCGGCGAGCAACGGATAATGCGTGCAACCCAGCACAAGCGTGTCGATCCCGTCGGCAAGCAGCGGCTGGAGGTAGCGCATAATCATTTGGTCCGTCACCGCATCGTCGAGCAATCCTTCTTCGATTAATGGGACCAGTAAAGGGCATGCTCGACTGCTCACGCGCACGTTGTTATCGGTCGCGCGCAGCGCCTTTTCGTACGCGCCGCTGCGAATCGTCGCTCGCGTTCCGATCACGCCGATGTGTCGGTTGCGTGTCGCCTGTAACGCAGCTCGCGCTCCAGGTTCAATTACGCCGACCACGGGCACGGGAAATTTCTTGGCCAACAACGGCAGCGCGACTGATGAAACGGTGTTACAGGCAACAACCAGCGCTTTCGCATTTTTCCGCATCAACATTCCAGCCAGTTCCATTGCGTAGCGTTGCACGGTTTCGGGGCTTTTCGGCCCGTAAGGAACACGCGCCGTGTCGCCAAGATAACAAATGTTTTCGTTTGGCAGTAAATTGCGCAGCGCCTTCACCACGGTGAGGCCGCCGATTCCCGAATCAAAAACGCCAATTGATCGCGAGTCGTTCATGCAGCCGGGAAAATCATCGCGGTGGCGACATGCTGCAACTATCAGCGCCTCTCCATTTCTAAGGGAGAGGGGAGGGTGAGGGTTGACTTCCGGCGTGTGAGCGATCCCTCACCTCAATCCTCTCCCTTCACCAAGGGAGAGGCGGGATCTCTGGCGCAACCTTGCGTCGGACGTTTGCAAACGCGCTGGGGTTTCGGATGATTGATCGCAATGGCGGAACTCCCCAAGAGATACGATCCGAGAGCGGTTGAACCGAAGTGGTATCAGCGATGGATCGCCGATCGGGACTTCGTTGCGGATGCGAAGTCGTCCAAACCGTCGTTCTCAATCGTGATGCCGCCGCCCAACATCACGGGAATGCTCACGCTCGGCCATGTTTTGAACAACACGATTCAGGACATTCTCGCACGCCGCGCGCGGATGCAGGGATTCGAAGTCCTTTGGTTACCGGGAATGGATCATGCGGGAATCGGAACTCAGACCGCTGTGGAGAAGTATCTGCGCAGAACCGAGAACAAAACGCGCCATGATCTTGGTCGTGAGGAGTTTTTGCGGCGCGTTCTTCAATGGCAGGACAAACACGGCGGGATAATCATCGAACAGCTTAAGCGGCTCGGTTGCTCGTGCGATTGGTCGCGTCAGCGGTACACGCTCGATGAAGCTTATGCCGCTGCTGTGCAACGAGCTTTTGTCGACCTCTACGACAAGGGGCTGATCTATCGCGGCCGGCGGATGATCAATTGGGACCCGGTCGCGCAAACCGCAGTCTCAGATGAAGAGGTCGTTTCCAAACCGCAGAAAGGAAACCTTTATTTCGTGCGCTACGAGATTGTGGATGAACCGGGCCGTTTTCTTGAAGTCGCAACCACTCGGCCCGAAACGATCATGGCAGATACTGCGATGGCTTTTCATCCAGGCGACAAGCGATACATCGATCTTTTAGGCAAACACGCATGGCGTCCACTCGCGCGCGAGAAGATTCCCATCATCGCCGATGAAGCGATTGATCCGGAGTTTGGTACCGGCGTTTTAAAAGTTACGCCTGCTCATGATCTCGTGGACTTCGAGATCGGACACCGCCACGACTTGCCGATTATCGATGTGCTGCATCCGGATGGACGCATCAATTGTCTGACCGAACCGGAATTGGATGGGCTAGACCGATTCAAAGCGCGCGAGAAAGCCGCGGAGTTATTGCAGGCGAGGGGAGCACTGGCCAAAACAGAGCCGTATGAAAACAATGTCGGGTTCAGCGATCGCAGCGATGTGCCGATCGAGCCGCGTATTAGCGAGCAATGGTTTCTGCGCTACCCAAAAACGAAAGAGGCGCTTGCCGTGGTGCGCGACCATCTTATCCGCTTCTTTCCTGAGCATTGGGAAAGAGTTTACGCACAATGGCTGGAGAATATTCGCGATTGGTGCATGAGCCGACAAGTATGGTGGGGACACCGGATACCAGCGTGGTACCGGAAATCTCAAGTTCCAAATTCCAAACCCCAAATCGGAGGGGAAATTTATGTCGGCATCGAACCGCCGCCTGATCCTGAGAACTGGATTCAGGATGAAGACACGCTCGACACCTGGTTTTCGTCGTGGCTCTGGGCGTATGAGACGATGGATCAGGAAACGCGAAGGAAATTTTATCCAACCAGCGTGCTCGTAACGGCGGCGGACATCATTTTCTTCTGGGTCGCAAGGATGATCATCGCCGGCCTTGAGTTCAAGCCGGGCAAATCCCCCAAGACTGAGGACAACATTCCGTTTCACCACGTTTTCTTCACCAGCATTGTCCGCGACCACCTGGGTCGCAAAATGTCGAAGTCGCTCGGCAATTCGCCCGATCCGCTCGAGTTGATCGACAAGTACGGCGCTGACGGCTTGCGATTTGGCCTAATGCGCATCGCCCCTACCGGTCAGGATATTCGCTTCGACGAAAAGCAGATCGAAGAAGGCCAAATCGCAAGCCGTCAG
>Ga0193733_1000651_pt1 | contig 10983 bp, 9 predicted proteins | sample U1s2metaG_FD_145076 | JGI IMG/M metagenome (GOLD analysis project Ga0193733, IMG submission 145076) | Soil microbial communities from a riparian zone of the East river system, Colorado, United States - U1s2 | ecosystem: Environmental > Terrestrial > Soil > Riparian zone | place: USA: East River... | reverse complement strand
CGATACAGAAGGGCTTTACCTTGATCGAGTTGATGATCGTGGTTGCGATCATCGGCATTCTGGCCGCAGTAGCACTCCCGGCGTACCAGGACTACAGCAACCGGGCGAAGATATCCGAAGTGATCTTGGCTGCGAGCGCATGCCGCACCTCGATTACCGAGGTCTACCAAAGCGCCACCAGTGCGCCTGGGATCAACAATTGGGGTTGCGAAGCCACACAGCCGGGCGGTGCCTCGAAGTACGTAAACACCATCGTTACGGACATCAACGGCAAGGTCACGGTGTCGATTCAGGGGTTCTCCGCCACCCTTGTTCCTCCCATCAACGGTACAGTAGTCACCTTGGTTCCGATGAAAAACCCCGGCGGCGGCGGTGCCGTGCCGATGAGCTCTACCGATGTGGGCGGAGGCACGGTCTGGGGCTGGCGCTGTGGTAATGCAGCGGTCGACGGTACGAGCTTGAATCCGAAGTTCCTGCCGGGTTCCTGCCGCGGCTAAAGCAAACTTCGTAGTGAAAAAAGGTACCCTTCGGGGTACCTTTTTTTTTCCCCTATGCTCGCAAGCATCGTCAAGCGGTTCCCGCACGGGATCGCCGCAGGCCTGATCGCGGGGCTCGCCTGCGGTCTCTATTGGCCTTTTCTGCGAAGCCCGCGGGTCTTCGACGACTGGGTGTTTTTCTCGGGACAGGGCTTTTCGTACTATGCGACGCATCCGTTCGGTCTCGACCTGCGACTTCCTCCTTACTTCTCCCTCGCGATCACCGAGGTGCTCATCGGGGGCATGCAGGCGCACCGGATCGTAAGCCTCGTCTTCCATATCGCTTGCGCTCTAGCGCTGTACAAACTCATTTGCGATCTGCTCCGGGCAGTCACGCCGGCGGACCGGCCGGAATCCGCGTCGAATGCGAACGCTCCTGCCTGGGCGTGCATGGGTGCAGCCCTATTCGCGATTCATCCGGTAGCCGTGTATGGAGCGGGTTACCTGGTCCAGCGCACCATGCTCTTCGCCACGCTGTTTTCGCTGTTGTCGATCATAGTGTTTGTGCGGGGGCTCAGGCGCGGCAGTCACGCCGATGCGATTACGGCAGGGCTCATGTATTCCATAGCGGTGCTCTCCAAGGAACACAGCGTGCTGCTGCCTGCGGCGGCCGTATTGACGGTGCTCTTGGTCGGGACGGAGCGGCGCTTTGCCGTTCGTCACGCTGCCATCTATCTGTCGACCTGTGCGCCCGCCGCGATTTTTGTGACCGTCTTCAGAAGGTGGCTGATCGGCGAGGCGTACGAGCCTGATTACAGTGTCGTCGCTACACAGCTCGAGGGCGTCTTCGGGCATACGATGTCGGATTTCTCGTGGTCGCTGAGCGCCGTCAGTCAGGCGGGGCTGTTCTTCAAGTATCTCGCCTTGTGGCTACGGCCCGATACGGGGGCGATGTCAATCGACGTCCGCGTGGATTTTTTCGAGACATGGTCGGCGGGCTGGATTGTCCTCAAGGTCTCGGCTTTCGTTGCTTTCGGCGCGCTCGGATTCCTGCTCTTGCGGCGTCGCGGCCGGGCGGGCGTCGCCGGATTCGGCCTGCTCTACACCTGGATTCTTTTCTTAGCCGAGTTCAGCACTGCCCGATTCCAGGAACCCTTTGTGCTTTACCGGAGCTATCTATGGGCTCCTGGAATCCTGATCGTAGTCGCGGCGACGCTGAGCGCGTTTCCTCTCCGAACAGCGATGACCGCGTCGGTGCTGGCTGTTCCCCTGCTTTTGTACCAGGCCCATGACCGCCTGACCACCTTCTCAAGCTCTTTTCTTCTTTGGGAGGATGCGGTTGCCAAGCTTCCAGAGAAACCCGTTCCCTGGGGTTCCCGAACCCTGTACATGCTGGGCAGAGAATACGCGTACGGAGGGCGGCCGGACAAAGCCATCGAGATTGCCGGAAAATGCATGGCCCAGTACCCGGACACGGTCCACTGTCACTACGCCCGCGGAGTGATTCATTTGCTGCAGGGGCAATACGACCTGGCGCTTCGCTATCTGGTTCGAGCAGTCGAGCTGCAGCCCGACAGCGGGATTGCGCACCACCGTCTCGGACTGGTCTTGGAGAACCTTGGCCGGACCCGGGAGGCGAAGGCGGAGTACGGACGCGCGTCCGATTTGGGCTTCAAAGGAGCGGACCTCGAGATCAGGCGCCTGGAATCCTCTAGCGCCGGCCTTCCGGTCCGGAAAGGGACGGCTCAGACGCGCGCTAAAGCGGGCAGTGATTAGGCCGCGCGAATTGTGCGGACGGGGATCACGCTTGCGGCCTGCGAAAGTGCCCGGAGCGGCCGCCGGCTTTTTCGAGCAACTTAATGTCCTCGATAATCATGGAGCGGTCCACCGCTTTGCACATATCGTAGATCGTGAGAAGTCCTACGCTCACCGCTGCCAGCGCCTCCATCTCCACTCCAGTGCGTCCGATCGTCTCGACGGTCACCACTAGGCGAATCGCAGGCCGGCGCTTCTCCGCGGTGAACTCTGCTGCCACTCGTGTAAGCCCGAGGGAATGGCACAAAGGGATCAGCTCGCCTGTTCGCTTCGCCGCCTGAATCGCGGCGACCCGGGCCACTCCGAGAACGTCGCCTTTCTCGGCGCGGCCCGCGAGGACAAGCTTCAGGGTCGGGGGCGCCATGCGGATCGTGCCGCTGGCGCGCGCGACGCGATGCGTTTCGGGCTTGTCTCCGACGTTCACCATATGGGCCTGCCCGGACCCATCGAAATGGCTCAATTTTCTTGACCGATTCATTCCTGCCTCCGAGCGACACGCAGACCGTAATGCGACGCGTCCGGGAACCCAACCCGGGGAGCGGTATCATATTATCCATGAGAATCCCCGCCGTCTGCCTGGGTCTCGCCTTGTTGGTTCCGCAGGCACAGGCGCAGACCCTGCCGGAGCTGGGTGACACATCCGGTGCGCTGCTGCCGCCTTACCTCGAACGCAAGATCGGCGAGCAGGCGATGCGGGAAATTCGCTTGCGCGAACCGAGCTTTCTCGACGATCCGGAGCTTACAGAGTACGTGAACGAGATCGGACGGCGCATTGTGGCCGCGAGCCCCGAGGCGCGTCAGGACTTCGAGTTCTTCATGGTGCGTGACAACACCATCAATGCTTTTGCGATGCCCGGGGGATTTGTGGGGGTGCACACCGGCCTGCTGCTCGCGGCGCAGACGGAGTCCGAACTCGCCGGCGTGCTAGCGCACGAGGTGGCTCACGTGACCCAGCACCACATCGCCCGCCTGCTGGGAAAACAGGAACAGATGTCGATTCCCACTCTTGTGGCGGTGGTTCTGGGCATTCTGGCTGCGCGCTCCCGTCCCGATTTGGCGCAGGCGGTTATCGCCGGTGCAGGAGCGAGCAGCATTCAATCGCAGCTCAATTACACTCGTGATTTCGAGCGCGAGGCCGACAGAATCGGCTTTCAATTTCTCCAGCAGGCCGGCTTCGATGTCGGCGGCATGGGCTCGTTCTTCGAACGCATGCAGAAAGCGACTCGGCTGTATGAGAACAACGCGCCGGCCTATCTGCGCACGCACCCGCTTACCAGCGAGCGCATTGCCGATATGCAGAATCGCGCCCAGACGGCGGTGTACAAGCAAGCGCCCGATAGCATCGAATTTCATCTCGCGCGAGCGAAGCTCCGCGCTGAACAGGGGCTGCCGCGCGAGGCCGTCGCGCATTTCGATGAGCTGGTGCGCGAGCACCGCTATGCCGAGGAGGCCGGTGCGCGCTACGGCCTGGCCAGCGCTCTGGCAAGGGCACGCGATTTTTCCCGCGCCGCATCCGAAATCGAAACAGTGCGCAAACTCCTCGGGACCCACCCCATGGTGGAACTCCTGATGGCACGGGTGCGCCTCGGCGCCGGTGATCCGGCGGGAGCTCGCGACGTGCTGCGCGCGGCCCTCGCTCGCGCTCCCAATTATCGGCCGCTTCACTACGCCTATGTGGATGCACTGCAGGGGATGGGACAGCACCAGGCGGCGCTCGCCTGGCTTGTGGAGCTGGTGAAAAGCTACCCGCGAGACGCCCGCATATACAACCTGCAAGCCAAATCCTATGCTGCATCAGGCAAGCGCCTGTTGCACCATCAGGCGCTTGCCGAAACCTACGTTCTGCAGGGAACGCTGCCGGCCGCAATCGAGCAGCTCCAGTTCGCGCAGAAAAGCGGGGACGGTGATTTCTACCAGCTTTCCGCCGTCGAGGCCCGCTTACGGGATCTGCGCTCGCTGCAGGCAGAAGAGAAAAAAGCAGCTAGGGGAAATTGAAACGCGTCTGGCGTTTCAGAATCAATGGCGGGGAACGGAGTCTTTACCCGACGCGTCGAAGTAGGCTTCGTAGAGAAGATCGAACGTTTTCTCGCTTTCGGTGAACAGCTCCTCATCGCTGTTGCAGCGACGGCGCGCTCCCTCGAGGAGAGTTTCCACTCCGGCCGCCTCGGCGACCGGCGCACCACCTGTATCGAGGTAATGCACGAGCGCGCCGATTCTTGTAAGCGTCTCGTTATTGTCCAGGCTAAACTTCGCGAGCAGCTCTTGGAATGTTACCTTGTCCTTGCTGTTGGAAAAGGTCGCGCCGTCGAAACCGAACCCGACCGCAGTCGAGGGGCACTGCTGGGTCTTTTCCATCCACATCAAGCTCGCCTCCGGGTCGATGAAACGCCGGATGAGCCAAGCGGAGGCGAGCCGATCGGCCAGGAGGGGTTTGCGGGATGCCCAAAGGCGCTTGAAGTAGTAGCGCCCCGTCTGGGTAAGGCGGCCGGAGTTGGGAGCATCGGGAAACATCCTTTTTCGTACCTCGCCTTCGGTATCGCGCAGCGCTTGTGCAGCCCGCTCCTTTACTGGCGAACCAAAAAAATCCAGCGCGCTGATCGCTTCGAATTCACGTCGCTGCTTGTTGAGAACTCGAGCGATCGCACTGGGCTCGGAAATTCCGAAACCGGCACGTAGCCCCTCGACGGCTTTGATCAACTCCTCGTATTTTCCCGCCCGGTCAAAGAGGGACCGGAATGCCTGTCCTTGCTGGGCGTCTAGATTCGTCGCCTGCAGGATATGCGCCGAGCCGCTGATCCGGCTCATGTGCTCGGACAGGCGCCGCAGGCCCAGCCGGTTCGCCTGGCTGTCCGGCAGCAAGTAGACACCCTCGCGCAGCACCGCGCAGCCCATGGACTCGAGCGTGCGCAGCACCCGCATCCGCGCGGCCGGATCGTCCATTGGAAGACTGGCGACGTATACCAGCCATTTCGAGTCAGGTGGTGGCGATTCCTTGGCCAAAGCTGCTCCTCGGTGAAGGTGCCCCCTATCGGCGTCCCAGTTTAAGTATCGCAAACCGTTTAGGCAACCGGGGGTCACGGCGGCCTGGAGCGGACATCCGCACGGCACACGTCCACGCGGCTTCATCGGAGATGCGGTTTGGTATATAGTTTCCGCGCTTCGAGTGTCAGCGAGCGAGATGACTACCTTCGACAAGGATCTGGATGTGCGCGGCCTCAATTGTCCACTGCCCATCCTGCGTGCCAAGAAAGCCTTGGCGGAGCTGGGGATCGGGCAGGTACTTCGGGTCCTTGCAACCGATCCCGGGTCCGTAAAGGATTTTCAGGCCTTTGCAAAGCAGACGGGCAATCAATTGCTCTCGCACGCAGAAGCCGACAAGGTCTTCACCTTCTTCATGAAGAAGAAGTGACCGATCTTTGGTTCGATCGGCTGTCCTGATCGCAGCCTACACCCGCGGTTCCCGGATGATTCCCTGCTTCAGGTAGACGGGCCTCACGGCTCGCGCCCAGCTCCTCAGACCCAAGGCGAATGTGCCTCCCGCCAGAGCTACGACCAGGCCGCATCCGAATAGAGTCCAGTGAGCCCCGATCACTTCGGCGAGCGCACCTGCGGTGAAGTTGCCGATAGGCGCAAAACCGAGGAAACACATGACGTACATGCTGATCACCCTCGCGCGCTTATCCTCGTCCGCGACGGTTTGCAGGATGGTATTGATGGAGGCCGCGGTGACGACGAGCCCGGCGCCGAAGACCGCGAGGAACGCGAGCGACAACCAGAGGGTTCCGGACAAGGAAAATCCGGTCAATGCGACGTCGGCCACCACTGTAGTCGACGCGACTACCCGGCCGAGCCCGCGCACGGAACCGCGCGCAGCAAGCGCAAAGGTACCTGCGATTGCGCCCAGCCCGACCGCGCCGATGAGAAAGCCGAACGTCCTCGAGTCGCCGCTGAATGTCTCGGCGGCGAAGATGGGCATCAGAGACGACCAAGGCGCGGTGAAAAATCCCATCGCCATGAGGAGCAGCAAAAGACGCCGAGTGCCGGTAAAGCCGAAGGCATAAGTGAATCCCGACACCAACTCGCGCCACCACTCGACACCCGAGTCGGGGAGCTTGCGTGGCTTCACGCGCACGACGGCATAGGTCGCGATGATGGCCAGATAGAAAAAGGCGTTGGCGAGAAAGCACCACGCTTCACCGAGCGCGGCAAGCACCAGCCCCGCCACCGAAGGTCCGACGAAGCGCGTGGACTGGAACAGCATCGATTGCAGGGCGATCGCGTTGGGCAGGTCCTCCCGGTGTTCTATCAGCTCCAGAAGGAATGCCTGACGGGTCGGCGTCTCGAACGCGGTGATGATCCCGAGGAAAAGTGCGAGCGCGATCAGATGGGGAACGCGAACCACGCCGGCGAAAGTGAGCAGGGCGAGCGCCAGTGCCTGCACGAACGCGAGTGATTGAATCAGCATCAGCAGGCGCCGGCGATTGACCCTGTCGGCCCACACGCCCGCGATCGGGGACAGGACCAATATGGGCAGCTGCTGCGCTCCCGCGGTCACACCGAGCAAAAGCGCCGAGCCGGTGACGCGGTACACCAGCCAGCTCATGGCCACCGTCTGCATCCAGTTCCCGAGCAATGACAGGCCCTGGCCCGCGTAGAAGATCCGGAAGCTCTTCGAGCGGAAAGCGCGCAACGCGGGATGCACGGAGGCAGCAGCCTTGGGAGAGCTCAGGGTTTGAGCTTGTCGAGCTGAACTTTAAGCTGCTCTAACGTTGCAAGGAAAGTCGCAATACGCTCCTTTTCCTGGGCTACGACTGCTGCCGGAGCGCGTTCGACGAAATTCGGATTGGAGAGCTTGGCGTTGGCCTTGGCGATCTCGCCTTCGAGACGCGAGATCTCCTTGTGACGGCGGGCGCGCTCGGCGACTGGGTCCATCTCTACATGTAACATCAGACGATGTTGTCCCAACACTGCCACTGGTGACTCAGAGTCGGGAAGTTTCTCAACCATCTTCAAATCGGATTGGCGTACCAGAGCAAAAAACGCGCTGGTTGTTGCGGAACTCGGAGTGCCGGTAATGTAAAAGGAGGGAGGAACACTATACTGGGATTGAGTTTTGAGGTCGCTGCGCAAATTTCGTGCTGCGTTGACAACGCCCTTAGCAGTATCAATCTCGCGCTCAGCTGCCTCATCGATCTTTTCGGGCTGGCACCTTGGATAGGACGCGAGCATTACGGTCTCGCCCGTTTTACCAGCAAGGGGCGCAACCTTCTGCCATAGCTCCTCGGTGATGAACGGAATGATCGGATGCGCGAGTCGCAGCGCCGCTTCCAGTACGCGCACCAGCGTCCGGCGTGTACCGCGTTGCATTTTATCGTCTTGGGACTGCAGCTGCTTCTTCGCTACTTCAACATACCAGTCGCAGTACTCGTCCCACACGAAGCGGTAGATCGCGCTCGCGACGTTGTCGAACCGGTAATCGGCGAAGGCGGTGTCGACCTCGGCTTCGGTGCGCTGGAGCATGCTGACGATCCACCGGTCCCACGCCGACAGTTCAACCGGGGCCTTTTCGTCCAGTCCGCAGTCCTTACCTTCGGTGTTCATCAGCACAAAACGCGCGGCGTTCCACAGCTTGTTGCAGAAGTTGCGGTAGCCCTCGCAGCGGTTGAGGTCGAAATTGAGGGTCTGCGCGAAGCTTGCAAGCGAAGTGAGGGTAAACCGCAGCGCGTCTGCGCCGAAGGAGGGGATGCCGTTCGGATAATGGGTCTTGATGTATTTCTCAATTCTGCCCTTGTGGTCGCCGCGAAACAGGCCCACGGTGGATTTCTCGATCAGTTCAGGAAGTGTGATGCCGTCGATGATGTCGAGCGGGTCGAGCGTATTGCCCTTCGACTTGGACATCTTGTCGCCCTCGGCGTCGCGCACGATGGCATTGATGTACACATGCCGAAACGGCACTTTGCCGGTGAAATGCATGGTCATCATGATCATCCGAGCGACCCAGAAGAAAATGATGTCGAAGCCGGTGATGAGCACGGATGAGGGGAGGAAACGTTCCAGATCGGGTGTTTTCTCCGGCCAGCCGAGCGAGGTAAACGGGACGAGTGCCGAGGAAAACCACGTGTCTAGAACATCGTCGTCTCGCCTCAGTGCGCCCCGATAACCCTTCGCCGCGGCCCGTGTCTTCGCCTCTTCCTCGCTCCGAGCTACGTAGATATTGCCCTTATCGTCATACCAAGCCGGTATCTGATGACCCCACCACAGCTGGCGCGATATGCACCAGTCCTGGATCTTATCCAGCCACTGCCTGTACCAGGTCATCCAGTGCTCGGGAAAAAACTTCACGTCTCCCCTCGCGACCACGGCGAGCCCGTGTTTCGCCAAGCTGTCCATCTTCACGAACCACTGGTCGGTCAGCAGCGGTTCGACGATGACACCTGTGCGGCTGGAGCGCGGCACGCGCAGTTTGTAGGGCTTCTCCGACGCCAGCAGGTTCTGCGATTTCAGATCGACGACGATCCGCTTGCGCGCCTCGAATCTGTCCAGGCCACGATAAGCGTTCGGCGCGTTTTCGTTCATTTTCGCGTCGAGTGTCATCACGCCGATCTGCGGCAGCCCATGGCGCTGTCCGATCGCGTAGTCGTTGAAATCGTGTGCCGGAGTGATCTTCACGCAGCCGGTTCCGAATTCCGGATCGACGTAGTCGTCAGTGATGACAGGGATCGTGCGTCCGGTGAGGGGAAGTTGCACGCGCTTGCCTACTAGTTTGGTGTAACGTTCGTCTTTCGGGTTCACCGCCACGGCGACATCGCCCAGCATCGTTTCCGGCCGCGTGGTGGCGACGACCACCGAGCCGCCGCCATCCTCCAGCGGGTAGCGGATCTCCCAGATCCTCCCGTCCTCCTCCTCGCTGTCCACTTCGAGGTCGGACACAGCCGTACCGAGTACCGGATCCCAGTTGACGAGGCGCTTGCCGCGGTAGATCAGGCCCTCCTCATGAAGCCGCACGAACACTTCGATCACGGCGCGCGACATGCTGGAGTCCATGGTGAAGTAGCCGGCTTTCTGTTCCTCGGTATCGGCAAAGGTCCAATTGGCCGAGGCGCCGAGCCGCCGCATCTGGCGCGTGATCGTCGAACCGGATTGCTGCTTCCACTTCCACACGCGCTTGACGAAGCCCTCGCGCCCGAGATCGTGCCGGGTCTTGCCTTCGGTCTCGAGCTGGCGCTCGACCACGATCTGCGTGGCGATACCGGCGTGGTCGGTGCCGACCACCCAATTGGCATTGAAGCCGCGCATGCGGTGATACCGGATCAGGGCGTCCATGAGTGTCTGCTGAAACGCGTGCCCCATGTGCAGCGTGCCGGTGACGTTCGGCGGGGGCAGCTGGATACAGTACGGCGGCTTTTGCGAATCGAACGAATGGCGGAAATAACCGCGCGACTCCCACAGGGAATACCAGCGCGTCTCGACCTCGTGCGGGTCAAAGCTTTTGGGGAGTTCCACGTGAGTTGAGGTCGAAAGAGAAAGCGCGCCGAGCGGCACCCCCGCGGGAGCCCGGCTTCGACGCGCTCCGGCGGATTATAGCGTCAGCTGCCCCGCGACGGTCCGCGCGCACGTGCGATTTCGAGCTCAACTGCCCGTGCGACCGCGTCGCGAATCATCGTCTCGATGTCGGTCTTGACCTGGGCGCTGAGGGCAGTCAGCGCGCGCTGCAAGTGGGCGTCGAGCCGTGCCCGCAAGGGTTCCTCGACGAACTTCGCGATGTGCGGGCCGATCGCGTCAAGGATACTTTGCTTAAGCCTTTGCTCAAGCTCCAGCAATTCGCTCCCGGTCGAACCACGCTGGGCCGGCGTGCCCGATGAGGGGTGCGCTGGCGTCGCGGCTGGCTCGGCGATGATCTCCGTAAGAACCGGAACGTCGCCTTGGGCTGCCGCGCCGGAAGGATGGTAGCGCTTCAGGAACGCATCGGCTTTTCCCAGCAGATCGTCGGGATCGCTCATGCGCTTGCCTTGGAGAGATCGTAATGGTTGATTTCGTAGCCGCGGTCCCGATAGAAACGAAAACGGTTTCGCGCGAGCTGACGATCGTCGTCGCCGGCGCCGACGACTTCGACCAGCCGTTCAAAACGACTGAACGACGGCGGCGATTCGGCGTGCAGATTGAGCATGACCTGGTAATGCGCCATCTCGACGTCCTCGCATGCGATCACGACGGGGGTTTCGGAAGAGAGTGCGTGATGAGCCATGCAATGAGGAACGAATCCGATGGCTTGATAAGTCCACAGCAATCTGTCGAAGCCGCGTGCAGTGTTTTCGTCCGGTGCGTAAACGACGACGCCCAACCGCTGCTGGATGACCTTGGCGACGAGCCGGCAGGCGACCTGCAGCTTGGGTTCGGCGTTCGAGTAGAAGTCGATGCGCGTCATGACGAAGGAGAGAGGATCAGGGATCGGGGTTCGAGGGAACCGGTGACCCCGACACACGGAAACCCTGGATCCTCGATCCTCACTCGTCGATCCTAGTTTTCCGCACGCTTGATGAGAAACATCGTGAGCAGAGGGACGGGCCGGCCGGTCGCTCCTTTTTCCTTGCCCGATTTCCACGCCGTCCCCGCGACGTCGAGGTGGGCCCAGTCATACTTGCCTGCGAATCTCGAAAGGAAACAGGCCGCGGTAACGCTGCCCGCAGCGGGC
>Ga0193733_1000650_pt1 | contig 10996 bp, 9 predicted proteins | sample U1s2metaG_FD_145076 | JGI IMG/M metagenome (GOLD analysis project Ga0193733, IMG submission 145076) | Soil microbial communities from a riparian zone of the East river system, Colorado, United States - U1s2 | ecosystem: Environmental > Terrestrial > Soil > Riparian zone | place: USA: East River... | reverse complement strand
GAGCCGGACGCCGTTTGAAGAGCGGGCGCGCTTGCTCGAGCGCGCTGCGGAAATCCTGGAGCGCCGTCGCTTCGAGCTTTCTGCGCTCGAAGTTTTTGAAGTAGGCAAAGCCTGGAAGGAAGCCGACGCAGATATCCGCGAGGCGATCGATTTTTGCACGTTCTACGCGCAGCAAATGCGCCGCCTCGGACGCCCGAAGCTCACGCAGCAGGTTTCTGGTGAGGAAAGTTATCACCATTACTGGCCGCGCGGCGTCGCGTTCGTGATCGCGCCGTGGAATTTTCCAATCGCCATTCTTTGCGGAATGGCGTCGGCGGCAGTCGTAACGGGCAACACCGTCATCATGAAACCATCCGAGCAATCGATCGTCTGCGGCGCGATGCTCATGCAGGTCTTCGAAGAAGCGGGCGTTCCACCGGGTGTTTTAAATTTTCTCTCTGGACACGGCTCCGTTATCGGTGCGCATTTGGTCGATCACAAAGATGTCGATCTTATCGCGTTCACCGGTTCGCGCGAAGTTGGGTTAAGAATCTGGCAATCGGCGGGTGTGGCACGGCCCGGTCAGCGCGAGCTCAAACATGTGATTTGTGAAATGGGCGGCAAAAACGCGATGATTGTCGATGCCGATGCCGATCTCGGCGAAGCGGTCGGCTATTCCATTTACTCTGCGTTCGGTTATCAAGGGCAGAAATGTTCAGCGCTGTCGCGTCTAATTCTTCTGCAAGAAAATCACGACCGCGTGATGGAACGTTTGATCCCAGCCGCAGCCAGTCTGCGCGTCGGCAATCCTGAAGAATCGGGGATCATGGTCGGGCCGGTAATCGATGAGGCGGCTTACCGGCGAATTCTGGATTACATCGAGATCGGTAAAAAGGAGGCGACGCTTGCCTATCAGGCAAAGGAAGTCCCGCCGCAGGGTTATTTCATCCCGCCGACGATTTTCACTGACGTGAAACCGAACGTGCGCATCGCGCGCGAGGAAATTTTTGGCCCTGTGCTGAGCGTGCTAAAAGTGCGTGACCTGGACGAAGCGCTCGAAGTCGCCAACGGCACCGATTACGCGTTGACAGGCGGATTTTGCTCACGCAGTCCCGCCAACATCGAGCGGGTCAAAGCGCAACTGGAGGCCGGAAACGTCTATATCAATCGCTCATGCACCGGCGCGATTGTCGGACGCCATCCCTTTGGTGGATTCAAAATGAGCGGCGGCGGCACCAAAGCCGGTGGCGAAGACTATCTCCTGCACTTCCTGGTCCCGCGCGTGGTGACCGAAAACACCAGTCGGCTCGGCCTTGTGCCGGAAAAAACGCTGGAATATCGCCAAGAATTTCTCTGGCCGAAAGAGCAATAAACGCGTCGCAGGTGCAGAGACTAACTACTGCGGACGCCCTTTGCTCAACAATTTCACAACCGTTACAACCATGTAGAGCACCGGCCATGCCGAGGTCAGGACAATCAACGCAAACACTGCCATTTCCTTCGCCCGTTCCCGCGCAGCTTCAATCCGGTATTCGCGTCCTAAATTGTAAAAATTCCTGTAGCGCGATCGATCCTCTCCATCGTAAGGCCAGAAATTGCCTCCATGCCATTGACCGAAACCGGAATGGAAAAAGTAGTCCGTCTGCGGAAATCGTCCCTTTCCGCCCGTGGAAGGACTAGCCGGTTTCATAGCGTCTTGCCCCAAACTCGCTGGGAACCGTCAACTATGATACCACACTAAGAAAAGGAATCAGCCGGAAAAAATAGCTTTCCGATCGCACGAAAGCAGCGAAACACTCAGAAGGTGGAAATCAAAACAGCATCTTATCGGGCTGGCAAGCTCTTGGTAAAACTACTGTTTGGCTGCGTCGCACGTGTTCGCGTGCTGCGACGCGAGAATGCAAATCGGGCAGGCGGATTTTTGCTGGCAACAAATCATATTAGTCATTTCGATCCGTTTCTCATATCCCTGGCGGTGCGGCGGAAAATCGATTGGATGACGATGGCGGAATTCTTTCGCTCTCCTCTGCTGGGATTTCTTTTGCGAGGGATCGATGCATTCCCGGCCGAGCGGGATCGCGCTGACCTCAAAACGATTCGCACTGCAATCGAGCGGCTGAAAGCCGGACGCGTCGTCGGTCTGTTTCCCGAGGGCGGTATTCGTGATGGAACGCGTTCGTTGCTGGAAGGCGCGCCGCTCCGCCCCGGTGCGTCGACACTCGCGCAGATCGCTGGCGTTCCGGTTTTGCCGTGCGTGATCCTGGGCAGCGATCGTCTCTACTCAAAAAGACACTGGCTGCCACTTCGGCGCACGCCGATCTGGATCGCCTTCGGCAATCCGATCTCACCTTTTCCAGAGCTACAAAAATCGCACACGCGCGCGCGGATCGAATCCGAATTGGCGGTCGCATTCAAAAATCTCTACGCGGAATTACGCGAAAAATTTCGGCTCACGGCTGATGATCTCCCGCATCCGCCGCGGGAACGAATGAATTGTAGGGCAAGCGCATCGCTTGCCGCACACCCAAACGGCAACCGGAGCGGTTTCCCTACAATTGCCCGCAATCACAGAATGCACCGCGCGATGGCGACGACATTCGATTCACTCATCTGTGGATCGCTTAATTTGCTTCATACCCGACATCGGCTGAACTCCGACAAGTCGGGACGGGAGATGGCGCGTTACGTAACGGAATGCGAGCGGCTCACCCCGCAGGAATATTACGCCGCGCCCCACCAACCGGATCTTGCGACGACGCTTGTAAACGGACACGCGACGATAGCATGGAACAGCCCGATTAGGACACATTTTGCAGCAAACAACATCGCTCATGCGGAATTCTTCCAGTGCGCACAGGGCATCCGCGCGCCCACGGTGTTGCTGCTGCACGCGCTCATGTCTACCAGCCGCGACGGCCATCGCCGTTGCGCAGAGCGCTTCAACCAACTTGGCTGGAACGCTTGTTTCCTTCACCTCCCCTATCACTTTTCGCGCGTACCGCGCGGCTACTGGAACGGTGAACTCGCGATCACTGCCGATCTCATTCGCAACGCAGAAGGTTTGCGTCAGGGGGTAATCGAGGCGCGGCAATTGATGGCGACATTGCGCGAGCGCGGGTGCGAAGAGTTCGGTGTGCTCGGAACAAGTTATGGCGGATGGATCGGCGCTCTTCTGGCGATGGTTGAGCGGGATTTTCGTTTCGTCGCGTTGATGGCCCCTATCGTAAATGTTGAGCACGCGATCTGGAAGAGCCCGGCGGCGCGATTCATGCGGCGCGAGCTTCGTCGGGCAAATATCGATCCATCTCTCGTTGCGCGGCATTTTCATCTAAGCTCACCGTTGCACACTCAACCGCTCTGTGATCCAGCTTGCGTTCTATTCGTCACAGGGGAATTCGATTCGATCGCGCCAGCTGGCGAGATCGAAGCGATTCAGCAGAAATGGCGCGGCTCAGAACTACTGCGGGTGCAACAGGGACACTTCGGCCATCGCATGATGCCCGAAACAATCGCCCGACTGAAGCAGCGCGGCGATTTGTAATTTAGCGCCCTGTCGCAATAGCCAGTTTCATTGACACCTGGCTTCAGCCAGGTGCCGTGCCAGTCCCCGCTCGCAGTAAGCCGTTTGAACGGCTTTAGGGGAAGGCCAGCGATAACACCGCGCTGAAGCGCGGTGTTAATGAGAGTTACTGAATCCCAAGAAATTCCAAACTTGGGCCAAGGTCGCTGAATGCCGCTTCGGCCAGCACATTGTGTCCCTCCACCGACGCGTGCCAACCATCAATTGGATGGAGTAATTCCGCGCGGCTGAGGTCCGCTGTAGCCAACGCGTCGGAATATCGCAACTGAATATGGCCCGTGTCCTCAACCTCGAGATTCAGCTCTTCTACTATTGCGCGCAGCTCTCCGTTCACCCTTGAAGCAAGCCGAATCAAATTGCGCCGATAAGTTGGATGGAAAGAGAGAAGATATTTGTACGTCGTTTCCAAGTGCGGATACAGACTTGTATCCGATTCTCGAAGACGCTCGGCCGCCTCGCGACCTTTGAAATACGATTCGAAATTGATCAGTCCGAACACGACGAGGGCTACGCGATGTTCTTCAGCCCGCGCGCGACCAAGCAAACGGCGCAGCTCGCGACCGTAGTTCTCCCGGAACTCTTTGCTTTGGCGTTTCAAGCGCTGCTCCGGCGCACCCAACTCGTTAGAGGGACATCGCCACGCCCAATCGACGTTGTTGTGCCCGATTGAGATCAAAATCAGATCGGGGAAACGGCGCGCTCGCAGTAGCCGGGTGATTTGTCCGGAAAAATTCTGCGTGCCGAGGATGCGGCGAAAAAAATTTCGCCGCTCAGAATCATGATCGACCAGCGCGCCGATGCCGGCACATTCGACCGCAACGAGCGGCGTGATCTCTTCCAGTCGTTTCGAAATGCCGCGAATCCCCGGTTGCGAAGAACCGTTATCGAGAAACCAGTTGCTTCCGCGACGAGTGTGCGCGCGCCAGAACGTGCTCCAAGGCGACGAGATGTACGTGCCCATGCAGACACTGTCGCCGAGCATGGCAACGTGCGGCAGCCGCGCGACTAATTCCTCCCAGCTAATCTGCCGATCTCGATAAGCCAGGTAGCCTGGATAGAATCGCGATGCGGGATCAGCGATTTGCTCCAAGAAATTTGAGCTGATCGTTGGAGCTGGCTTCATCAAACGGTGCATTCGTTTCCTGAAGGAACATAGGGCTTTGCGCTGTGAGCCCAGCGGAGATGTTCTCCGCTGTTTAGAATCCAGCGGGTTACAAACCCGCTGGGCGCACAGACTGCAAGTCTATGTTCCATTTAATCCAGCCAATCCATCGCTTCGAGCAACCGGCGAAACTGGGGACTGCCCGTTGAGAACGCGGGTAGCCATTCGCCGATTGGTTCGCGCTTCCACCATGCTTTCTCACCAACTGGCGCGAACTGATAACGATAAAGTCGCGCGCGAATGTAACGCGGTGGCGTGTCGGGAAAGGGATTGTTCGCCAGGAGCGAGAGCGTGCCGCGATCGTTGTGCAGAAGTTTCCAGACAAAATGCAGCGTCCAGGGATATTCCGCGGGTGACGCCATCGCTGCGAACCAGATTTGCCAGTCGATCCGGGGTTGATACGGCGCGACGAACGACGGCCGCCGATTCGGATCGCCCGGCTTGGCTTGGAACTCGTATTCCTTCCATTTCGTATCGCCGGTAATTACCGCGTCGTCCGTTCCCTCAAAAACAATTTCGTCGCGTTGGCGCCCGACGGTTCCAAATGCCCCATAAGTATTCACGAGATCGAGCGGATCGTAGGAGTAATTCATGAGTTGGCGGCCCGAAATAAGATTCAGCACAGGCGGGACGCTCAGATAGATCACCAGAACCGATAACGCGATCACGACAGCATTGCCGATGCGCGACGGCTCCGATTCTTGAGCCGCTCGTTCAGCGCGCCTAACTAATGCCCTCGGCAGAAAGTGGCGAAGGAAGGAATCGTCAAAGCACGCCAAAAACGGAATGATGGTGAGATAATTAAGGAACGAAAGATTGCCGCTGATGATGAGAAAGATTTGGAAAGTGACAAGTAAGACGCCGGCGATATGTCTTGCCTGCCGCGGTCCAAACGAAAACCACGGGACGATCAATTCGACAAAATGGTTCCATGCCGTCTCAAATTTATGAAACCAGAGCGGTGCAAAGTGAAGGTAGCGACTGATCGGGCTGGGCATCGGCTGCGTTTCGTAGTGATATGAAAGGCAGGTGAGATCGCGCCAGCACGGGTCGCCGCGCAGTTTGATGAGGCCTGCGCCGATCATGATCCGAAACCCAAGCCAGCGGAAAAGCCAGATCACCAGAATCGGTGGCCGGCTCTTTGGAAATGGCCGCCCATCGAGTAATGGGCAGAGAAAGATCGATAAGAAGCCGGTCTCGAGCAGTTGAATTTCCCAACCGTAACCGTACCAGATCTGGCCGATGTGAACGATCGATATGTACATCGCCCAAAGCACCGCGAGCAAAATTGCGTTGGCGTAGCCGCCAAGAACAACCAGTGACAAACCGAAACCGACCCAGGAGAAGATCGCCAATGCGGTATCCGAAATTCCAAACCAGAAAAGTGTGGGCACTCGTAGCATGCCGGCAGTTTGCGAACCGAGCTGCGCTTGTATGCTCGCAAGAAAATGATTAGCCGGAGTTAATCCGTGCTCCCCAACTAATGGGACGAGCTGTTGGGCAGCAACCAAAAACGCTACGGCATAAACAAAACCCAGCAGTCGCAGAATGACGAATCGCGTCAGCCAATAAGAGTTTCCGAGCGCAAAAAGGTTTTTGAGAATGTTCTCGTCATTCATTGCAGCGACGCCCGGCAAGCTCTCAACGCTCAAAGTCCAACCTCAAATCAAGAGAAATCAAAGCAGAGACCGATATCTCAATTTTTTTTTAGGATAATTTGTCGGGCGGGATAATTGAACGTGATCCGGAAATGCGAAAGAATCGCGCTACCGAGTTGGCGGTTGACGTCGTCGTTTCCAGCGCAACATGCCGACTGCGTCGCTGGAATGGTGGTGCTGCCGATCCGAAACCACTCGTTCGGACCGATAACGCCTCGCAATGATTGTCCGAAGCCGCCCGCTCCGGTGTTCGTTTCGCGTAACGGCCGTTTCGATTGTCGAATTATCGGATGATTGACTGCGTCTTCAGAACCTGTGTCGATAAGGAAATCGTCGGTGACAGGATCGACGCCGGGCACTTTCAACACGCCTCGGACATAGGGCCAGCGTCCTTTAAAGCTAAGCGGGAGAACGTCGCCAACGCCGTGATACTGGTACGCGGACGGTGCAGTAACGACGATCCCCGGTTTTTTGTAGTCAAGTGTGACTACGTTCGCGCAAAGCAGATCATATCCAATAATGCCGGCAGTTCCTTCGCTTTCGTGAATATCGTCAACGAGATTCAGATCGACGCCGTCGAGGCGAACATCGCCGAACTGAAGCGATGCGTTCTTCACAACGTCCACCTCTACCCGGCCGACACCGACGCCGCCAACTGAACTCTTCTCAGTGGCTTTCAGTCTAAGACGCGCCGCCACGCGGCGATCGATAACAGTGCGCCCGGCACCGGTATCGAAGACGAAGCGCAGCTCTTCATCACGGCCGATTATTCGCGCCGAAATGAAGACATGACTTTTCTCGTTCCGAATGACGCCCGGGAGGGGCGCTGACGTTGCCCCATTTGTGAAGTGAGTGGATGACAAACACGAGTCATTCGCGTAAACGGGCGACGTGAGACACCACAATGCGGCGACTGAGAATGCAAAGCAGCAGCATCGGTACGGCATGACGCAATTAAATCGACAATTTGAAATCGAAAATCGAAAATGCGACTGCCAGGGGGGAGAGTCGAACTCCCGACCAAGGGCTTATGAGTCCCCTGCTCTACCACTGAGCTACCCTGGCGTGTATTTCGCGGCGACAAAAGTCAATCGCGCGAGTCGGGCTGTCAACGGAAGCGGAATTCGCGATGGCATTTCTTAACTCTTTCTCTTGCTCATGCTCTTGATCTTCAATCAAGGGGTGTTCGAGCAGGAGCACGAGTGAAAACCCGAAGAGCTTACTGCTTGGCTCCAGAAATATACGGCGCCAGATCTTTCTCGTTCCCCCGCAGCGCGGCCATGAAGCATACGCCGCTGCGTTCAGTCACTGCACCGGCCCAGCCTTCCTGATGAACATAGCGCCATCCGGGAAACGGCAGCACCGCGCCGGTTTTCGCATTCCGCTCCGCCGGAAAAAGAAAGAGCTGCATCCGTTTCTCGGCGAGCCAGATTTGGGCAATGCGACGCGACTCTTCGTCCTCGAAAACACGGCAACCGATTGTGCGAAAATCGGCGAATTCTGTAGGGACATCGTAATGTTCCAGTCCGTGTTTCATAAAAAACAGATCGCTCAATGTTCCTGCTTCAGTGCTTACCGGATCGAGCATCACCGGTCGCGTGGAGGCAGCTACAGTCAATAACTTCCGAGCGGTCGCTGATCCCGGAAAATCATTAAGACGACTGAGCACTTGAAACACGGAGACTCCGGCGATAACCACGACCGCGATGCTAATCGCAAGGACGGCGGGGTTCCGCGCCATTTTTTTCCATGTCCACTTCGAGCCAACGGCCAGGTCTTTTTCCGAGAACCACTCAGCCGTTTCGGGCGGAATTGGAATCAGAAGAACCAGCGCCGCGACAGCGCGATCGAAGCTTTGCTGATTGACAAACTCATCGGAGTCATCTGCGCGAGATACCGCTGCGCGCATCGAACGGTCAGCCAACCGGTCGTGGTTGATCGGCGCGCAATTCAAAAGGGAGCGTTGTCGGCGCAATAACCGCAGCATTCTCATACTGTACCTTGGTGAGGGTGCTTTGCGTCCAGCCACGCCTGAAACTGCCGGCGACCTTGGGCCAGAAACCGGGAAAGCTCGCTGAGTTTGAGTTCGGCGAGGTCAAGAATTTCGTTGTAATCAAATTCGTCGAGGAAAAAAAGCGCCAGTGCAGTCCTCTGCGGATCAGACGCGCCGGAAATCCACACGGCGAGTTGTGCGGGCTCGAGTTGTTCAATCTGTGCAGCGGCCTGGGGAGCCACATCATGCTCATCCAACGCCAGCGGCTCTGGTTGCAAGTCAGCTTTGTCTGCTTCCAAACAGCGCCAGCGTGCGTCGCGGAAAAGCCAAAACGGTTCCCTGGGCAGTTCCCCATGCGCGGCGCGATTGGCCGCCTCGCGCAACGTGGTGTGAAAGACCTCCTGCGCTTTGCTTGAGTCGCCCAGCATTAAGAAGCAAAAACGATAAAGCTGTGGCAGATTTTGTTTTCGATCCGGCACGCGTGAATCCCCAAAAATTCTGCGCACTCTACGCGCGTCAAGTGGAGCAGGCAATCGCGCCTGCGAGTTGACGATGTATTCACCCGTGCTGTCGAAGAGCAGACATGATTGTCTGCTTCACGGATTTCGCAATTCCGTCAGTCGACGCGCTACTTCCTCAGCATTCTCGCGGCTGTTGAAAGCAGAAATACGGAAGTGGCCCTCACCTTGCGCGCCAAAGCCGGCACCGGGCGTGATGACCACATTCAGCTCGCGCAGCATGCGATCGAACATTTCCCAACTCGTAAGGCCATCGGGCGTTTCCACCCAGATGTACGGCGCGTTTACTCCGCCAAAAGCTTTCAGCTTAGCATCAGCCGCAGCGTCGCACAGAACCTTTGCGTTGCCCATGTAATGGTCGATAAGCGCGCGAACCTGCTTGCGACCTTCCTGTAAATACAACGCCTCGGCGCCACGTTGCACCGGATAACTCACGCTGTTGGATTTGGTGCTCCAGCGCCGTTGCCAAAGCGGATGAAGCGGCAATCGGCGGCCATTCTCCGTTCGCGCGAGCAGCGATTTTGGCATCACCGTAAACCCACAGCGCACCCCGGTAAAACCGCCGTTCTTCGAAAAACTGCGCAATTCCATGGCGCACTCTCGTGCGCCCGGAATTTCGAAAATCGAATGCGGAATGTCCGGATCACGAATGTAAGCCTCGTAAGCAGCATCAAAGAGGAGAAGCGCCTCGTGTTCACGCGCATAATCGATCCAGCGCGAAAGCTGCGCGTGCGAGGCTACCGCCCCGGTTGGATTGTTAGGGAAACAAAGATAAACCAGATCGACATGTTCTTTTGGTGGATCGGGCACAAAATTATTTTCTGCTGTGCAGGGCAAATAGACGATCCCTTCGTAGCTGCCGTCTTTCCTGGCGGCTCCCGTGTGGCCAGCCATCACGTTTGTATCGACATACACCGGATAAACCGGATCGGGAACCGCCACTTTGTTTTGGTCGCCGAGAATATCGAGGATGTAACCGCAATCGCATTTTGATCCGTCAGAGATAAAAATTTCGTCCTCGGCAATCTCGATATTGCGGTCGCGATAATCGCCCTGCGCGATGGTTGATCTGAGAAATTCGTAGCCCTGTTCCGGACCATAGCCGCGAAAACTTTCGGAGTGACCGAGCTCTTCGACGGCCCGCTTCATCGCTTCGATTGCCGCGCGCGGCAACGGTTCGGTGACATCCCCAATCCCGCACCGAATTAATCTTTTCGCCGCTTCAGGATTGCCTTCACAAAACTCGCGCACACGGCGCGCGACTTCTGGGAAGAGATAGCCGGCCTGAAGCTTGAGATAATTTTCGTTGAGATAGGCCATCGTTGTAGCGGCGTTTGTGTCAAACGCCGAACCTAAAAAGATAGGCGCTTGGCACAAGCGCCTCTACAACGTTCGCGCTCGCTGTCAGTAGTTCTTCGCGACCGCGTCCCAGTTCACCACGTTCCACCACGCCTTAAGATAATCCGGCCGGCGGTTTTGGTACTTGAGGTAATAGGCGTGCTCCCAGACGTCGACGCCGAGAATCGGCGTGTTGCCATCCATCAAGGGGCTGTCCTGATTAGGCGTCGAAATGATTTCGAGCTTTCCATTCTTGTTTTTGATCAGCCACGCCCAGCCGCTGCCGAAGCGTTTCACACCCGCATCGGCAAATTTTTCCTTGAACTCGTCGAAGCTGCCGAAGGTGGATTTGATATCATCGGCGAGTTTGCCTTTCGGTTCGCCGCCGGCGTGCGGTCCCATGATTTTCCAGAAGAAGGAATGGTTGGCGTGCCCGCCGCCGTTGTTGCGCACGACTGTGCGAATATCTTCCGGAACCGATTTGAGATCGCTGATCAAATCCTCCACCGATTTCTTTTCGAGATCGGCATTGCCTTTGATCGCCTTGTTGACGTTGTCGATGTAAGCCTGGTGATGCTTGGTATGATGGATTTCCATCGTCTTCGCATCGATGTGCGGTTCCAAAGCATCGGGTGCGTAAGGTAATTTTGGTAATTCGTAAGCCATAATCTTTACAGTTAGATCGAATTACGCATCGCGGCAGGTTTTATTTTTTCGTTCCAGAATCGATCCGGCGCGCACGGAGTGACGCGCCCTACCTAATCGCAG
>Ga0193733_1000648_pt1 | contig 11039 bp, 5 predicted proteins | sample U1s2metaG_FD_145076 | JGI IMG/M metagenome (GOLD analysis project Ga0193733, IMG submission 145076) | Soil microbial communities from a riparian zone of the East river system, Colorado, United States - U1s2 | ecosystem: Environmental > Terrestrial > Soil > Riparian zone | place: USA: East River... | reverse complement strand
GCTCTCCAGGACAAGGAACCAGACCCGTGCTCCGGGGCAACGATCGCCATGGAGTCAGTGTTTTCGAGATCAGCAAGCGTTTCAGCAAGGAAGAGCCGGTCAAGAAATTATCTTAAATGTCCATACATCGGTGCTTTTCGTGAATCGTGCTATTCTTGCGGTTCATTTCTTTCGGACAGGTTAAAAATGTCATCGCCACAAGAGAGAATCCAGAGAGGAATCGAGGAACTCGATCGTCGCGGCATTAAAAGCGACTGTTGTCCCCGCTGCGATAAGTCGGACTGGAATGTGGACCTGATTGAAATATCCGCCAGATCAGCGGTTGCTATTCCTAGCGGTCAGCTTTTTCCCAGGTCGCCCGCTTACGAACAGGCGGGCGGATTCATTCCTCTACTTGGAATAGTCTGCAAGAACTGTGGGTTTTCCATGTTTCACGACCTCAATGTTCTGGGAGTCTGAATTTCTGGGTGTCTGCGCATAGTAAAACGCACGGGCGAAGGGAGTGGAAAGCAGATTTCGGCATTCGCCTGGCGGCCCGGAGGTTACGGCCAATGGCAGAACATGAGCCCAACGAAATGCTTGACGCTACGGGGCGACAACTACCGCTTCGGTCCTAACAAAACACCTTTCCAGATCTCGGACAGCAAGGCCGACCAACTGGACAAAGCGGCACACGACACATTCACCAAAGCTTCCGCAGTGGCCTGGCCGTCCCGCCTATTTTCGATGAGGTCCTTGCGGACGCCGAGCGGCTACTAAATACGCAGCTGAAATCGGTATCGACGTCGATGACGAGATTCGTGATGCTATTTTTGGAGGCGAGAACCGCCGCCCGCGCAGGATGGACGCTCTTCTCGGAGTGCATGGGTTAGCGTGCTGGAAAGGCGTTGTTAGAGAGGCGATCTTACGCCAATTATGGCAAACGCTTCAAATGAAGCTTTGGGGGCATTTCAGATTTGCCCTGGAAACCGGGCTGGCTCCCCACCAATGTGCCGCGGACTAAATAATTTAAAGGGGGCCGGACTTTACCAGAACCACGAAACGCAATTCTGAACGGCCAGCCTTTGCATCCACCTCCCAGCACCCGACGCTGGGAAAATAGATGCCAGATGGCTGAATCGGTCCGCGAGGCCGAGGATCACGTGAAATGTCGTACCCGAGGCGGTGGGGCCGCTCCGTCTATTCTTCGGCCAGTGACAATGAGCAGAGCGTCAGAAGGCTTGTACCACAGCACCTTCTCACCCGGTTCGTAGCCAGTTTTTGGATCGAGCTCATCGGGCCCACGACGTACAAAATCCTTACCCAAAATGGGGCCCAAATCGTTCGGTCGGCATTTGCGTACCAGTCGTTGTTACCGATCGGGCCACCGGCAGGATAGCGATCAACATGTGGTGAAATTGGACAGCCCGTGTGCGTCGCCAGTAGAGAGTATGCTTTCAAGTTCGTAGCTAAAGGCTTGTCGAGGGCGTGCAATAGTAGGTTCCCGTGCTTAAAAAATATGAGGTCTTCGGCGGAATGCCGCGCAGCTGGATCGCGCTGGAAACAGGGATGCCTTCGCCTTGGGTGAGCCGGCTGCGAGAGTTGGAGTACGAAGTGATCGTAGCCCGAGCACGGAACGTGCGTTCGATCGGAGAGAGCCCGTCGAAAGGACGATCGGTTCGATGCCCGAACCTGGCTCGGCTGGCGAGAATCGACCCTAAGCTGCTGGGGCCGGTGCCTCAAGGGGAGCTTGAACGGGAACATGCCTAAATTTTACCAATCCCTTACGACACCCAATGGAAGCGTCTTCTAAAAGCTGTATTTCAACCCAAGCTGGATCTGACGCATGGGTATCGCGATTGAGGTTATAACGCCAGCAACACCCGGGCCATCATCAATGAAGTTGTCCGGCTGCGCAAAGTTCGGGTGATTGAAGGCGTTGAAGAATTCCCCGCGGAATTCCAGGCGCTGCATTTCAGTCAGGTCAAACTGCTTCCTTAGGGAGCCATCGAACACATTCTGTCCCGGACCGGTCAAAACGTTTCGTCCCGCGTTGCCGAAAGCAAAGCCTGTCGGCGCAGCGAAAGCATTGATATCGAACCAGTGATCGGGAGTGCGTTGACCGGAGGGCAGGTTGCCGTCGCTGAGCTGGTTAGGACGCACAATCGCTTGTGTGCCCGTGTTCGACGGATCAAAGCCGAGATATGGGGAGAACGGGAACCCACTTGCCAAGGTGTAGATGCCTCCGAAGTGCCATCCTCCGAACGCCAAATCCATCGCGCGATTGCTTAAGTGAGAACGACTTCCTCCAAATGGCAGTTCATAGTCAAAGCTGAATACCCAGCGGAGTTTCTGATCGAAGTCGGCACGGCCCCGCTCCGCCGCAAGGTTATAGCTGTCCTGCGCGAACGGCGCAGCGCAGCAAATTTCCGGGAGGTCGTTGATTGCTTTGCTGTAAGTAAAGGAACTCAAGAAATAGAGACCGTGACTCGCATGTTTCTCTGCTTTGACCTGCAACGAGTGATAGTTGGAGCTCGCCAGGTTGCGAATGGCAGTGAATGAACCGAATTGCGGGAACGGCCGGCGAGCCTGCACGTCCCCAGGGCCCGGCACAGGATCTTGATTGGGGTCGGTTACACCTTGCAGGTGAGTGCCTTTCGAGCCTGCGTAGGCAACTTCCAGGCTGATGGCTCCCGGCAACGAACGCTGTACAGCGAGATTCCAGCTCTGATAGTAGGGAGTGTGCAGCCGCGAATCCACGCTGGTCACCCCCGGGTCAATCGCCTGGCTCGGATTTAGAGTGGGAAATCCTTGCGACACCGTGATCACCGGCGTCACGCCATCGCTGGTGAAGGCGGGCTCATAGAAAAACGGCAGATTGTAGGCCAGCTGTAAGGGGGCAGCGGTACGGATTTCCTGGCCGCTGAAGAATATTCCATAGGCTCCGCGAATGACGATGTTCGCACTGGCGGTGGGCGTCCACGCAAATCCGAGTCGCGGCGAAAAGTTCGCCTTATCACCTGTAACCAAGCTGTCCGAAGCGCCGTTCGTGCCAGCCGCGATCAGGGTCCCAGTCGCGTAATCAAAGTTGCTTTGCCGGTTGTAGGCCTCGACGGTCGGCGAGAAGTAGTCGTACCGAAGGCCCATATTCAACGTTAGGCGAGGGGTCACCTTCCAATCATCCTGAACAAATACAGACGGAACATGTTGCCGGTTGTAGAGGCCAACCACGGTAGAGATCCTCGCACTGATGGGGAGACCCACCAACAGATCGGCCAAAGAACTGCCGCCACTGCCGTCGACCGGATTTTGAGTAAACTGGCCGCTAAATGAAAACTGTCCGCGAGGCGCGGCCTCTTGCGAAATATTGAACTGACTCCAACGCAACTCACCGCCAACCTTGATAATGTGCGGGCCACGAACCAGCGTGAGGACATCGTTGATCTGTCGCTCCTGACTGGCCAGGAGCGTAGGAGCGAATCGGGGGTCTCCCACCCGGCGGAAGCCGCCGCTCGGAGCGAATAACGTTAGACCATTCACACGCGGATCATCGGGCACGCCGGGGACCCGCAGGTCGTCCGACGGAAGAACCGTACCGTCCACCGGCAGGCCTCGCCGGATGTGCACGTGATTAAATCCCACGCGAATTTCATTCACTGTCCTGGGGGTGAAGGTGCGCGTGTACCCCACCGACGCGCCTTGAGTATCTTCGTAGCCAACGCCGGTACTGGAATCGCCGCCATTCGCAAGACCGGGCAGCGGCGCCGGCCGAACATCTTTTCTTCCGCTCATAGAATAGCGCACGTAAAACTGATCGCGCTGCGAAGGGGTGTAATCCACGCGACCGTCTCCCTGATCGATGCGGTCCTGCTCAATCGGAGAGATCACAAAGTTGTTTCCCTGCCCCGGCTGATTCGGAGTCGGATAAAGATTCATGAATGCCTGACTAATGGGATCAATGCGATTGGCCGGAATGATGTTGCCTGGGAACGGCAATCCAGTCGCAGGGTCGTAGATCACGGGTTCCGAAGCGCCGGAAAAATCTCCGGTACGTTCCGCCAAGTCAGGAATTGCGGAGACCCATGTAAGGGGGTTCCGAATACTGGTTGCCTGATAATCTCCGAACCAGAAAAGCTTGTTTTTGATGATTGGTCCGCCAAGCGTGCCTCCAAACTGATTTTGTTTGAAGGATGCCTTGGGTTGCGTTGGATCTTCAAAGTAGTCGCGCGCATCGAGCGCTGAATTTCTAAAAAACTCGAACACATTCCCGTGATAGTGGCTGGTCCCGGATTTGGTAATGGCATTGACCACCGCCCCGCCACTGCGCCCGAACTCCGCCGAATAGCTGTTGGTTTGTAGCTTAAATTCCTGAATCGCATCCACATTGGTGCGCAGCACGACGCCGCCGTTGTCATTGGAATTGTTGTCAATCCCGTCGAGCAGGAAATTGTTCAGAGTGCCGCGCGTGCCGTTCGCGACAAAGCTGTTTTGACCGCCTGTACTGCTGCCGCCGGAATTGCCGTTCGTCCCTGAGCTGGTACGAACCACGCCCGTGGAAAGCGTCGCGAGCTGGATGTAATCGCGTCCGTTGAGCGGCAACTCTGTGATTTGTGTCGTCGTGATCACTTGTCCTAAAGAGGACGTTTCCGTTTGAACGATCGGCGCTTCTTCGGTCACGTCAATGTTCTCCGAAACCGAGCCAACAGTCATTTGGAAATCCATTCGCAACCGGTCCTGCACCTTGAGCGAGATCGTGCTGCGAGTCTCAGTTTTGAACCCCTGAGCTTCCGCCACCACCTTGTACTCAGCCGGTCGAAGGGGAGGCGACGCGTAGTCGCCGGAACCATCGGCCTGGGTCTTCGTGGTCGCGTTCGTATTGACATCCACGAACGTGATGGTGGCCGAGGTGATCCCCGCTCCCTGACTGTCGCGAATTGTCCCTGCAATGGTTCCAGTGTCAACTTGGGCAAAAACTGGGCTGACCGTAAGCAAGCAAAATAGACAAAATGGCGTGAGTCTTTGCATGGGGGCTTTCTCTCCAAATAAGCGGTCGAATAGAAAACATTAAACCATAAGTAGAAGTTAATAACAAATATAAGAAAGAGAAAGAAAGCGTCAAAAATAAGGTTTCGCAGATCGAAATGCCTGTTCCGCAAGGGGGTCCATGCCAAGCTTTGCTCCTAACCCCGGGAGGGATTAAATCTTAGGATGGGCGGCCCGTTCCTTCGACGTTGTTTTTGGGACATAAAAGCGAGAGTGCCCTACTCTCTCGCTGGGGTTTGCGAAAAGGCGGGCCGACGCCAGTTGCTGCCAATTGCCAAGACTGCTGGTTATCGTGACCGCGGTTCCTGTTTCGTTCTCTGCCTTCAGTAAATGCCCATCATTGAGCAGTGCGGCACAACGCGACGAGAAACCGCATTCAACGGGATACAACGGACATGTGCCCCATGTCGTACCAGCCGTCGGCACTACGTCCCTGAATAGCGAAGCGGATCGCTGGCTCTGCGGTTCGTGGATCGAGCATACCCACCCGAAAATCATACTCACCCTCGGAAAGTGAGTCGGGAACATAGAGTGTTCCATCAAAAACGGCATCGCCCGGCAGCCATTTCCTGACGTCCACAGGTACTCGCATAACTACTGTGTTCTTTACGGAGCGCAATTCAATCGCCAGCCAGTATTCGCGATAGATAGGCGCAACCCCGGCGTTTAACCACCACATATGAACTGGCATCATGTCACCGGGCTTTACCGCACGCGGATACTCCAGGCGGCGCAGCAGGAAGCGGTAGCCCATCATCATTTGAAAGCGCTCGAAAGCTGGTTTCCACTCCCGAGGGATAGGAGAGGATTTGACGTTAACCGAACTCACGTGCCAGCGGAGAGCCTGGTTCAGAATGTAATTCAAATCAAACCCATCGCGCTTCCAGCTAGAGGGTGTGCCGCAGGTTTCAAGGGAAACGGGGCGTTGTTGCCAAACATCCTGAATCGCCGAGCGCACTACTTGCTGGGGGTAGATTTCCAACATTTCCGCAGGAATATAGGGGCCAGCGCCCTGCCGCAAATCGCCGAGGCAGTCCAGTCGCCATCCCGCACCATGTTGCGTACCGTAGGTGAGAGCTTGCGGCTCATCAAAATTCATCAGTAGGAGAGTTTTCTGAAATGCACTGAACCACAGATCGATCAGTGGTTTTTGATACGAGAACTCGGGCATGTAGGGACTCCAGCCTTCGCCCCAATAGCCGACAGAAGAAATATCCACGCTGTCCAGATATGGATTTCCGTCATACCGTTTGCCTGCCTCGCTGACAAGTTCGCCCCAATATTTCAAATACAGCGGATCGGAAAAATCGGGTTGCCAGATTTCGCCATCCTTGTCCCCGCCTTTATTGGCGCGCCGAGCGCCGGAGTTGCGATACCAGAGGGGAAGAGGATCGTGGTTGGAGTAAGGCATCAGGCGCATGGCGAGGGTTTGCCCATGAGAATGTGCTTCCTGAAGCGCGAGGTCAATAATGTCCCAGCGGAACTTGCCGGGTTCGGGCTCTATGGTGTCCCAATACCAGCGACAATACGAAATAGAAGTTTCGGGAAAATCGGGCTTTGGCGTTACCGGTGGGAGCTTTGCTTCCGGTCCTCGCTCTGACCATTCCAACGGGGAATTGAGGGCTTGTCCATTAAATCGCTGGAACGTTGTGATGCCCATGCCGGGGTTTAGCAGTACATCCTGGATTTCGGTTGGGCGGATTACAACTACATTTCTTTGCGCATTTACATTGATCGTCTCCACTGCTAAGAGGAGCACCAGGAGAAGGGGCACTGCCAGCTTAAGCAACAGGACACCTCGAGGAATGGGAATTATCGAAGGAAAGTGTTTGATTTGCAACATGCGGGAGCGAGCTATCCTTGCCATCAATTTAGTTCCTTTTACAGGAAATCTCCTCCACCGATCAAGCCGATGCCTTCGCTTTTTTTGGTCGAGTCAATAACGATTCGTCCGGATTCCCGGTGCATCTTACGACTGAGCAAAGGCGTAAATGTAAATAGTCGCCTCCTTGTCGCCTAGTGCGCCACACGCGATTTCCTGCCGTCGTGCGATGTTCTGAAGCGACGCTCTCGACAGGGTTGGGAACATCTACCGTCGCGAACCAGAGCAAGGTAGCAGATCCCGGAGCTTGCTCGTTGGTGCAAGCGTTCGTGTGACCGTTTAGCGTTAATGAATGAATGCTCCACCTGGAAGTAGATATTGAATCGGCCAAAGCTCACGCCGTTGCTCCACGAAGTCAGACCATTTAATAAGTTTGTTACCGGTTTGAGGGAGAAGTTCAATGCCGGGAAGTGTGGTGGCGATCGCATTGGCCAATATGTAGTCTTCGCGATCGCTGGTGAGGACCAGATCGGTCGCATGTAGCTGGGTGCGACAAAAACGCGTGGCAATTTCAGCATCTTCAATCATTTGCAAAAAATAGGGTCTGCCAGTCAAAAGGGAATTGTAGACGTAGTCTGCCAGCACGCCAGATAGGGGATTCACGTAGGCATGATCAAAATCAAGTTGCGCCAACGAAGGATCATCTTCCGACACTGCTTTGTATTGCATCCGAGTCTCGCCAAGGCCGCGGAAATCAAACGTGACGATATCGAAGCCCGCGTCCAGAAATTTCATCAACTCCGGCCAATCGCCTGCGGTCGCCTTGCCATCTTTTCCTAACCACATCAGCACCCGTCGATGCGGATTGTTTGTAGTATGGATGTGCAGCAAGGGCATCTCGAGATAGCGGCTGTGATGCAACCGGTAGCGATCGATCGAAACGTCACCGAACTGTGAGTTTCCCGCGTATTCCCACGAAATGGTATCTTCCGCAGGTGCCACGCCGTCGTATTTGTTCGTGTTCCAGTTCCTGATGCCCGCATAGCCACTTCCGTAATAAAGTTGCGAGATTGAGGGGGCTGTCCGTGCCCCGCGCTCGTGGAAATAGTCCCTGATCAGATCCATGAGCGACCTCGATTCCTCAAAATCCAACATTACCTGGCCAGTGCGGGTACACTGCAGCATCTTTGGGTCAAGTTCCCGCACCGGCGAAAGGGTTTGAGCTGCAGGCAATCGATTAAAATGATCCAGAAATGAGAGGGCTGCCTGCTGGTTCTGCGCAGAGAATTCATGGCCGTGATAGCCCTCCGACATGGCTATCCGATCAGCTTGACCAAAACGGCGATAAACCTTTTCCACTTCTCGGAAGGTTTTATGTGTCCCTTCGATGGGGAAAAAATCAAGAACCGCTGATGAAATGAAAACAGGCCGAGGATACATCATCAGCAGCAGCCCAGGGTGATCGACTCCCTCCGAAACCATGCCGAACAAGTCCTGCTCAGGATCGCTATCGGGGTCTTTAAAGATGCGGTTGTAAACTCGCATTGGCAACGCCGTAATGTAGCAGGAGGGGGCCGCTACCTTGATACGGCGATCTAGCGCAGCGATGAGCGCGGTTTGAAAGCCGCCCCCGCTGGTGCCCGTGACGTTGATGCGATTGGGATCGACCTCAGCGCGAGAGAGCAGATAGTCGAGCGCGCGCATGCCGTCCCAGATTTCCCAGCGTGCGAGATTTGTGCCCGCCAGGTACGCAAGGTTGCCGAGGACGGCGTGTTCCGCGCAGATCAAGTTGTAGCGGCTCTTACCGCTTTTGGCATCCCAAAATTGACTTCGTTCCCCCTGGCCGATCGGGTCCCAGCAGATGACCACATACCCGCGCTTCACCAATCTCTGGCAAAGTACCTGATAGCGGGTCTTTCCCTCAGCCGCATGGCCGGGCGGCACCAGAACCGCGGGATGCAGTTTGTTTGTATCCTCAGGTACATAGATGAGAGCCGTTACATAGATTCCCGGTAGGCTCTCGAACACCAATTTCTCAATGTGAAAACCATCCATCTGAATGCGACCGGTAATCTGGGGGCGGAGCGGAGTTTTTATCGCCGGCAACCCACCCAACATAGCCAGCAGTTTTCGTCGCAGTTCCCCCTGCAGGCGGAGCAGATCCTGCTCGCTGCGCAGCGAGCTCCAAAGCCTTTGCCGCATCTCATCTTGGCGCCATGCCAACTCGGTTTGGTATTTCAGATAAGGAGTGATTTGTGGACCCGAAGGCGGTGTTGGTAACACAACGAAAGCCTGGGGTGGCGGCGCGGATGCAGCCTGTGAATCGAGCATCAAACCGCCAACGAGTGCAAACGTGAGAGCAATATGCATCATAATAGTTAGAGCGCAGCCGGAGCGAGTGCGCCGAGACACGCGCCTTTTCGCTGCTGGCCTGCGAGATCTTTCTCTGGGAATTCGATCGAATCGCCCCAGTCTGCAAGGAGCTTGGCATCGGCTCGAGGACGAAAGTCCAGACGATTCTGATTCAGACGCCACTTGCCCTCCACGATGACCCATGGCTCGCCGTTATACCGGACAAACTGCTGCTCGAATCTTTCTTGCGGAGGCCCAGAAATCTTCCGACGACCTCCGGCGCTCGAGTCGACATACGTCTAGGCGCCTCTGACATACCGGTTTAGTTCACAATGTTAATGACATCGACATCGAATCCAGGTAGTAACTGCTGTGTTATATGTCTCCATAGAAGGGGTGATCGCTCATGAAGGGCCTGATCGCGCCGCGATGCATCCACAAATCAAATTGAGCAATCCGCCGCCAGTTCGACCGTTCTGATTTATAACATTGTCCTCGATAGTGAATTAAACACCCTTGCCGCCAGGGAAGTCATTCCCTCCGAATGTCCTGGTCGCTAGCTCGAGCAATCCTCAGCTCATTCCCGGGCACGGCGCTCCGTTGGGTAACCCTTGGGCGGAGGATTCTTAATGAGGTCATGCAAGGAACTGACGCTATCAAGATTTCATTGGAGTCCGCTAGCATTGCTTCCACGAGAATCCACTCCGCTGATTAATGGGAATGACTCTTTCAATGCGCACGCGGTTTTTCCACAGCGATCTGCGCGTCGGCCTTGGGCCAGTGATTCTGGCATAATGGGGGCCCCCGAAGGGCACGTTGGGGGTTGGTTAATCAGGAGAACACGCATGAGCGACCCGGGACAAACCATTGGTCGACGAAAATTCTTGACCAAGTCGGCAACCCTGCTTGCAGGGGGTGCAGCGTTCGCGAGTACAGCACTGTCGTATGACAAGATTCTGGGCGCCAATGATCGGATTTCGTTGTGCCACATCGGCAATGGGAGTCGGGGCAAAGATTTGGACTGGATCGTATCTCAGCTGAAAACCAGCCAGAACGTGGAGACTACCACGGTGTGTGATCTGTGGCGACTGAACCGAGAGAAGGCCGTCGCGGAGAATGCAAAATACAATGGCCGTGCGCCACGTGGGTATCAGTATTTGGAGGACGTGCTTGCTTTGAAAGATGTCGACGGCGTGATTATTTCCACGCCGGAGCACTCCCACTCGCCCATCCTGAAAATGGCGGTAGAAGCCGGCAAGGACGCCTACGTTGAAAAGCCGATGGGCAATGTACTGGCCGAGGCAAAGGCGGCCCGCGACGCGGCCATGAAATCGAACAGGATTGTACAAGTGGGCACGCAGCATCGCAGCGAACCTTATCCCAAAGCGGCTCGCGAATTGGTTCAGACCGGCGTTCTGGGAGAAGTGAGTAAAGTGGAAATTGTTTGGAATTATCACGGTCCCCGATGGCGCGGACGCAAGGAAACAAGCCTATTGCGGGAACAGGATACAGATTGGGCGAAATGGCTGCTCACGAAGCCCTATCGCCCGTTTAATCCGCAAGTCTATTGCGAATTCCGCTTGTACAAGGAATTTTCAAGCGGCATCCCCGATCAATGGATGAGCCACGCAACCGACCTGGTGCATTGGTTCATGAACGACAACTTTCCCCGCTCCGTGGTCGCTCATGGCGGCATTTTTGCGTGGCGCGATGGCCGGGAAAACCCCGATACGTTTCAAGCCCTGCTGGAATATCCCAAGGGTTTTCTAGTGAGCTACTCAACCAGCTTCGGCAATGACGCCCCAAGCTTCACACGCATTATGGGAAAAAAGGCAACCATGAT
>Ga0193733_1000647_pt1 | contig 11042 bp, 5 predicted proteins | sample U1s2metaG_FD_145076 | JGI IMG/M metagenome (GOLD analysis project Ga0193733, IMG submission 145076) | Soil microbial communities from a riparian zone of the East river system, Colorado, United States - U1s2 | ecosystem: Environmental > Terrestrial > Soil > Riparian zone | place: USA: East River... | reverse complement strand
CGCCGAAGCGCTTTAGAATCAACTCGCGATTCAACAAAATTCTCACCCTTGTCAACTGCCGTCTTGAAGTGAACAAGAACAACGAAAAATCGATCGCGAATCAGTTTTCACGAATAATGTGGGCTAGAGGGACACCTCGACAGGATGTCCGTCGAAAACGACGGTGCGCGTGCTGTGGCCGAGCTTAACTTCGATGCTCCGCCGCAGCGGCGGCAGAATGCGCGAGCCGTTGGCCAAAGAAAGCTTCAGCACGCGCCGGGCATCGTGCCATGCCATCTGCATGCCCATCCACTTGCCTTGGCGGTAGTCGAAGGAACTGCCGTCGTCTTCGTACAGCAAGAACGAAGCATCAGCGCCGGGATGAATCGAAACAGAAAGCGGCTGATCCACTCTCTCCTCCACGCACTGTTTGACAGGACCGAGAGGCAGAATCGTCCCGGCGCGCACAAAGAGCGGCATCGTCTCAAGGTCGACCTCCCGGCTGATTTCCGCTCCACCCTCTACGCGTTCGCCGCTCCAGAAATCGTACCAAGCTCCACGCGGAAGATAGACTCTGCGCGAGGTAGCACCCTCCTCGACGACAGGCGCGACCAGCAGGTCGCGGCCCCACAGGTATTGGTCTCCGCACGCGACCGCCTTGGGATCCTCGGGATAATGAAGCCACAACGCACGCAGGATGGGCATGCCTGTGGTGGCACATTCCCGTACGGCGCTGTAAAGATAAGGCAGCATTCGGTAACGCAGTTCCAGGTATTTGCGGCAGATCGGCTCGACTTGTGGATTGTGGAGTTGGCTCGAATCAGGAATGGCGGCACCGTTGTAATTGTTGATCTCGAGCGGTCCGGAATCGCCCGTATTCCAACCCCATGGAAGGCGCAATTTCCAGTTCCGGCCATGGGAACGGAAGAGCGGGCAGAATGCACCGAACTGGAACCAGCGCAGATACAACTCCGCGGTGAATTCTTTCGTGGGCACAAATCCGCCGATGTCCGTCCCCCAGTATGGAATGCCCGTGAGCGCAGAATTGATGGCGATGGGAATGTGAACCTTCAACGTTTCCCAAGTGGAATAGACGTCTCCAGACCACAGGAATGACCCGTAGCGCTGCATGCCGGCGTAACCGTTGCGATGCAGCGCGAATGGCCGTTCGTTCGGCCTTTCGAGCTGCGGGCCTTCCCAATACATTCGATTGCGGACGAGCCGCGAGGCGATGTCGAGCGGATCGCCTTCATCCGGCCACCAGCCATCGACGCCCATGGCAAAGTCTTTGCGGTGCGCATCCCAGTGGCAGCATGCTTTTTGCTGGTCGACGCAACCCGGCTCGCAGGGGTCGTGTACGGTCCCACTGAGTTTGTTTGTCTTGATTACCACGTGGAGCGCAGCGCGGAAATTCTCTTTGTGAAGTTCATCCAGAATTTCCTTGGGATCAGGAAACACTTTAGAGTTCCATTGGAATGAGCCGTTTTCGACATTCCATCCGGAGGGACAAAATCCGGTTCCCAGGTAGATCAGCGTGTCGCAGGGCAATTTCTTTTCCCGAAATGTCTTCGCCTCGGCGATGATTTCCTCGCGGTTAGCAAGCGTGCGGTGAGACTGCTGATAACCGAAGCTCCAGAGCGGGGGCATCTCGGCATAGCCGGTTAGACGCGCGTATTCGGCCATGATCGTCGCGGGCTCACTCGAAGCGATGAAAAAGATGTCGAGAGGAAGCGCGGCATCCGGGCTTGGCGGCTGGAATTTGCTTTCTGCTCCGGTAAAGTCAAATGTGCCAAAGGGCTGGTGGATGAACATCGCCCATCCAGCCGTGCCGATAAGCCAGGGGATGGGAACGCGCCCGCCATGCGTTCGCAGCTGATAGCCCCCCTGGCCGCTGTGCATGCGGTCGGTGGACCCGCGTCGGTCGAATTGCGGACCGCCCTCTCCGAGCCCAAGCAATGGCGAGTTGCCTGTCGCGAAAGAGACGACGCCTGTGTCCTTGTCCACCTTCAGATTCTGAAGCACCGCGCCTTTCACCGATTCGAAGGCAAAGGCTAGAAGATTGGAAGAAATCTTCACTCTCAGGTTGCCTGTCTTGACGGTTCGCGCGCGTCCTAGGCTGCGCAGTTTCAGGATGGGCGCACCCCAAGCGTCCTGCACAAGCGATCCATCTCCCGTGACGGCCATCACTTGGCGATCATCCAGCGCGTGCTTGACCGGAAAAATAGTGAGCCGCGCGGTATGGTCGCTGACTGGAGCTACCTGGATCTCGACATCTTGACCGGCGACTCGAAGACTTGGCTCCGCAGCTTCTTCTTTTACGGGGAAGAGCAGCGCTGCACAGGCAACGGCTGCACCTTTCAAGACTTGCCGGCGGTCAGGTTGTTTATTCATGGCGTCTCCGTCGCGAGTTCTATTTCCTGGCAATTCCGATCATTGTTGTAGCAAGCCGAGTTTGGAAGTGGAACCTTCGGAGAGCACCTGACCCGGCAACGCACGCAACAGAGTGGCGGATGATTTTTCTCGGGTGATTGTTATTGACGCGCCGTTCGAATCCACCTCGACGCGCACTTGTCGGTCTCCGCCGTCGAGACTCGCCAGGGTCTGGAGCGGCCGGTCTTGGACTGCGACCTGATACGTCCCTGACGGCAAGCCAGCGATCCGGAAAGTTGCCTCATGCGGGCGGCCGTCCCGGTTTTCCAGGCTGAAGGTGATGCGATTTAGTGCGTCATCGAAGGCGATTGGTTGTCCCGCAGCGAAGCCGTCGCGTTCTAGCAGCAGATGCAAACGTTGGGAACCGCGCACAATATGAAACCGGGCGCGCAGTCCGTCCTTGGGAATGACGTAGGTCAACGCGTTTTTCTGTTGCAGTTCGCCGCCATAGGCAAAGAGTCCAAAAATCGGATCGTCGACGACCACCGTCGCCGCCGACCGCAGCGCGCCATCAAAGCCGAGATCGATTTCTCCAGAATACCACCAAGGTCCGCGACCCATCTCTTTGTCGCCAAGCCAAGCTCGTCCCCAAGGCCGCGGTTCGAATCCACCGCTTGCGCCGCCGTCGTTCTCTTTGCCGGGATACCAGTAGCCGAAGTTGGACTCCGGTGTTCCCGAGTTCAGCAGCGCCCAGGAACTCAAATACGACGCGTAGCCCAGGCGCATGTAGGTGGCGGGATCCCGCGCGAAATAGAGCGCATAATCGGAGATTGCCCAGCCGCCCATTTGGGCCATGTAGCTCAGCGTGTAGCTGGCGCTGCCGGACGCGCGAAAATCGCTCCCGAGATAGTAGTAGGAAGTTTCGAGCCAGCCGCGACAAGCCAAGTTCAGCTTGATTTGCTGATCCAAAAGAGCTGCCGCGTCGTCGTATTTCACCGCCCGGCGGAAGTCGTCCGTGGGAAGATCGGGAGGCGCAGCTTCACCGGGCTTCAAAACGTGGCTCATCGCGTATTTCGCAAATGCTTGGGTGGACTCGAATCCCGTCGAATCGAACGGATACTCCGAACCGAAAAGATAAGGGTGGTCGTTTACGAAGTATTTGACCTTTTTCTCCCAGGCCGCCCTCAGCCAATCGGCTTGGTCCTTGTGGCCGGTTTCTGCTAACGCCTGAATCAGGTCCGGTATGACAAGCTCGTTGTACGTACCTGTCTCATAGGCGGACCACTTCAGGATCTCCAAGGGCACTGTGAAGAACGCTTTGGCCGTGCCAAAGGCGCGCTCGAGATAGCCGTCCTTGTCGAGATATGTAGTCATTTTCGGATAGAGCTTGGCGAGCTCATACATGTTGAAGTAGAGAAGAATCACATGGGGGTAGTCATAGATTCTCCAGACGTGCTTTTTTCCGGTCTGGTCATCCTTCGAGCTGTCGCGATTGACCTTCCAGTTGGGGATGCCGTAAATCGAGTATGGATAAGGTTCCTTGTCCGTCTGTTGCAAGCCGCCCCAAACGAAATACTTGATGTAATTTTCAACCGCATCAATTTCCGTTTGTACCGGAAAGAAAATGTTTTTCCCCGCGATGTAGGGCGCTTTACCCAGAGCCGTGTCGTCGGAAGCCACGGCGTAAGACTGGAGCCCGTCCAGATCGTCTGGACTGCGAAGGATCTGGTGCTTCATGTCCCACTGGGAAAAAAGAGTTTTGTACCACTTGGCGGGATCCTTGTGCTGCTCGTGCGAGACGAGGAACGCGGCCCGTTTCTTGTACAAGGTTTCCAGAGGCTCGGTGACAAAGAATTCGAGCGAGAGGTAGCGGCCGTTACCGTAGTCCACTTTCAGAAGGTTCTCGCCGAGGCGAGAAAACCGGACCTTGTATAGTTGCACGTCCTTGCCTCGCTCCCCGACATATTCAACTTTCGTCTTGTCGGGATGCTCCGGTACAATCGCGCGGATTGGATTGTGCGTGCGCAGCGAAAACATCGCTCCCAGGTCGGACGGAACGGTCATGCCTGGAACGACGTTGACGTCGAAGAGATTCTCATCGTATAGCACGTCGCGCAAGCCGGCGTAGTCCTGCGCCCAGCGGAACCGGAAGCCGTAAGTTTTGAAGTCGCCGGAATGCCCCTTGGGCGCAAGAAGGAGGCGCGTGTTTGGCAAACGCCACGTTCCGCCCTTGGCGCGAAGTTCTTCCCCGCTTGCCGCGGAGTAGATATAGGCGGCGTAGCTGCGCGGAAACCGCGAAGCATCGAAATATTCGAGAGCGGTGTCTGGGAGCGGCGTCATCACGAGGTACGGACCTTCAGTGTTGGTGCGCATCCAAAAAATGAACGAGCCGTTGCCTGCGATAAGCCGGTGTGCGATGAGCCTCTTTGTGTACGTTTCCGTTTTGTCCCAAACGTATTGGGTGTTGAACGGCAGCGGCAGAGCCAGATCCCCGACCTCCAGCTCATGATCCATGTTGTTGCTCAGCGAGATGGTCCAAACCAGAGCGTTGTTTTGGAGTTGAAACTTTTCGCTGGCCATCATATCCGTTATGGCATCGACCTTCTTGCCCTCGTTGTTCAAGCGCCACTCGAAAATTCCAGCGGTGGCGCTATCGTCCAATTGCGCTTCGATGCGCAGGGCCGAAGTAGTGACCGGCTCAAAGTCCACGTTGCTATACTGATCCGTGACGATGGGATAGATTCCTGTGGCGCTTACCTCCTTCCAGTTCTCCCCGTCGCGATAAAGAACGCGCCAGTTCTTTGGCAGTCTGCAGGCGTTTTCAAGATTCTCGTACTGCGCCCAATAGACCTCGGTGGACCAAACCTTCTTGGGCTCCGGAAAATCGTACTGCACCCATTCGCGCGTGCCTTTACGGCGCGGCCACACGAACAGGGGTATCTCCCTGTCATGCGAAGATTTTGACACCCTCTGGTCGTTCAGCGGAAACACTCCGGGGAAGCGCACGGAAGCAGAGGCCTTGCTCGAGGTGGCGATGGTTGGAATTTGCACACCGATTGTGTAGCTGGCAGTTGGCTGGTTCGTCTCCGATGACTTGTCGAGCATGGCTGCTGAGGCCTGCTTCCAGGTTTTGTCGCCCTGGGATCGATACCGAATCAAGAGATCGCCCAAGGTCTCCCCGGCGGAGATGTACTCCGTATCGTATTTGTCGTGGACGTGCGTGACACTGGTAACGCCTGAGGCCGAGTAGCGAACTTGGAACTGGGCGTCTTTGAGTGTTTGCTGAGCCCCGGCGACCTGCTGCGTGACTGCCGTCAGAATCGCAACCAGCAGTAAGCAAGGGATGCGCATAGATTTTTCTCTCAACCGCCTCGGTCCTGTTGCCGGCTGCATCCTTGCAGCGAGCCCCGCCTGGCCAAATTCTGTTCAAGGCCGCAATTCCAAATCGCCCGAGCGTCGCGCCCTACTGACCGGCGATTAGCTCAATCCAGCTCGTGCCTTTTTCGAGCGGGACAACGTAAGCATCTCGTTCGATATTCAGTGTCTTAGCCGGGTGATAGATTCCTACACCCTGCAACTTGGCCGGCTGCTCAATGCGCAGGTGAGCCGCCGCGGTGAACTGTGTGGACGCACTAAGTCCGACACGAACGGCGCCGTTCTTCGAGTTAACCTCCACGCTCTCAAACTTTCCGGCATCGAGTGTCAGCCAGAGCCCCGCAGATGCCACGTAAACACGCGTGCGGAAAGAATCGAGCGGCGTGACCTTAATTGTATTGCCTTCGACTTTCAAGTTGCCGCCGAACGCCACCCAGCCGAATTCGGGATGATGGACGACGTAGGTTGCAGCGTTGAAAGCATGGCCGAAGAAATTCGGCCCATTGTCACCAGAGAGCGGATCGACTCTCAGCATGTCGGGAAAGGAATGGAATGCGGGCGCTAAAAACCCTTCGCGATCAATGTCAGTGAGCGCTCCCATCGTCCCGCCGTAGCCGACCCGCAAGAGGTAGAAGTCGCCGGGATGCTCGCGATATTCCGCAAGCACAGGGATGGCATTGAGACCCGAACCGTAATGATGGAGTTGCCGCTCAAGGCGAGTGTACTTGGCGGCAAAAACAAAATCCCAGTAGCGGCGCGCGCTTCCGTTGTAGCCCCAGTGCGGGATGGCGGGGTCGTACCCCAGAACCGCACGGAGAGTCACGTCGGCCTTGTCCTGATAACCGAAATACTTCATCCAGGCATAGACTTCCTCCTGGCCGGTGGAGTCCCAGGGCATTTCGCTGCCGAAGGGGTAGGCTTCAACCTTCCAGCGGTCAGCGCGCGCGCGCATCTTGGCTTCGAGATTCTCAGCTTGAGTGGTCAGTCCTTCGCGCTTGAGGTCAGACAAGATCTGAACAAAGATGGTGCCTTCCATCTGTCCGAAAACGGCGAGACCGTCAGCAAATTTGGTCATCGCGACGGATGTTTCATACGCATGTGTGAGATACCAGTCCCAGGGATGGTTGGTGACGAGGCCTTGATTGTTCCGCGCCAGGCGATAGAGCACCCAGTAGGCCGCGGCAACGTGAGGATAATTGTAGGAACGATCTACGCGCTCTGACGCCTGCTTGTTCCAGCTCGTCCAGCTTCCCCAATCGAAATCCCTGCGATAATAATTCGGCGGCATCTGATCGGGCTGATAGTAGAAGAGACTTTTGCGCACGCCATACTGATGCGTCCCATCCTTGAATTGCAGGCCGCCCCACAGCACACCGTCAACAAACTGCTGAACCTTGTCGAGCTCCTCCTTATTGGGCTGGCCGAGTTCTTTCATGACGGAGGCGAGCCAGGAACCCGCGCCGCCCTCGTCGCTTAGACCAGCAATCCAAACACGACTGTCCTGCATGGCGATCTGGTTGGTCTCACGATCGTAGCTCATGACGGAGGGGCCGCGGTGGAAGGGATCCTTGGGATCGGCAAACCATTGCTTGGTGGTCAGAAAACTGCCCATATCCGCCACAGCCTGAACAGCGGGCTTGACGACAAAGTATTGGATGGTCTGAACCAGTCCGTTTTCATAAGTGATGGTTAGGCGCGCGCGACCCCAGGCATTGCCTTTGAGTTCATATACTTTCCAGCCCGGAGATATAGCGTCTCGTTCGCCGATCGTAATGGCTCCTTTGGGTTCCACGGTCATAGACCTGACGCCATTGGTGTAATTCAAGAACAGCCGTGCATCGATATCCATTGGCAGCACATAACCGGGGACTCCAACCGCCACCGGGCGATGGTTCTCTGTAAGCGCTTGCTCTATGCCCTGGATCGAATCGGCTACGACGAATTTCAGTCCATAGGTTTTCGATTCCCCCGGGGCCAGTGTAAGCAAGGTCGGCGGGTTCCACTGCTGAGCGTTTTTCCACTCATTTTCAGCAAAAGCCTGAGTGTGGACCATCCAATCGTAGAATCCTTCGAACGTGACCCAGCGTGGCGTGGGGTCAGTAAATACTGGCTCCGGGCCGCGACTATGCGGCCTTCCTTTACTCAAGATTGGCCCGTAGGCTTCGAAGGGAGTCTTGCCATCGGGCACCACTAAGAGCGCCGGCGAATGGCCGTTGAGCCGAGTGACTTGGAGATAGCCTGCGTCCTCGCCGATGTAAGGATCATAGAAAGAACATTTGGCATGGGCTTCCTCCAGCGAACGATCATTCAGCACATTATTGAAGACCATGGGAATGCCTAATGCGCCGACCTGTACATTCTCCTGCGTCTTGTTCTCTAGCGCGAATCGCAGCACAAGCTTCCCTGCTTCCACCGCCCATGTGCGCGAAATCTGCAATGGAATGTCTGCAGGCAGCGTCGGTGAGAGGTCGGCAGCAGCCAACGTTGTACCTGACGTCGAAAGCGCGACTACGGGTTTGCGGACAACAGCCGTCGAATAGTTTTTCCAGGCCCCTGAATCCCCGGTTCGCACTCGCAGGTTCAGGTCGCCCAAGTGGTAGTAGCCGTCCTTCGATCGCTCGACGAGAAGATCGCCGGGCGTGAAATCGAATTCGGGAGCCACCTTAGGTTTCAGGGCGGCGACGGTCTGCGATGAACGCACAAGGTCGAGAGTAAATTCTGGAGTATCAAGAGTAATCGTGCCTTGAGTGAGCATTGGCCCGGGCGTCGGAGGCTCCCTGTGCGCGCGTTCCTGCGCGGCCGATTTCTCGTGTAACGCGAGAATCAAGCACGGCACCAGCAAGAACAGAGGAATCAAGTTCGCTAGCCGAAAGGAACTGCCTCTCATCGTTTAACCCTCATCTCGATCTCTCAATTCTGGGCTTCATTTACCGTGTGATTCTCAGTAGTGAGCGCCCTCTTCTTGGCAACGCGAACTCGAGCCGACCTTGCCTTCCCGCACATTTCTCCATTTTCGGACCAGCTTATTGATCCCATTTGTGGCAAACTCACGAAAGCCGGCAAGATAACGTTGGTCCTCGAATTCAATAGACCAGGTCAACGCGCCCTGAAGATTTATGGGCTCCCTAGCAGCTAGCGCGTCGACCTAGCTCAAGACTGCCGCCGTATTAAGACGCAAAAAGTAGACCGTTTCTGTAAGCGATTTCAGTGTGCTTCTGGATGGAGCAAGCAGCGCAACCTCCTGGATCAGACTCACCAAAGACGATCGGTTTGTTCTGCCATTGGGGTGCCAGCCAACTGCTGGAAGCCAAGAAAAAAAGCTAAGAGGCCCGGCGCAAAGGAGAATCGTCCTTCGCCTGGAATCCCGATTCCTCGCAAAGCCTGGAACCGCAAAGGGGCACTCATGGCCGCTGGCGCAGAGAAGGACATTGCAAGTAATCTAAAATCATGTAACCGCTTACACGGCATGCGCTATAATTCCCCCCGCCGAAAACGCGGGGATCCGTTGACCCTGGGATTCTAGCCGCATCGCGGTCCTCAAGACAATGACTAACACGACGGGGCGATCCACATCTGCAGTTGGCAAGACTCTTCTTTGTTGATCCGAGGTTGTCACACAAGGTGTCTTAGAATCGTGGTTACCTGTCCAATTAAACTGGGAGTTCTTTCTGTCCATCCCCGAATTTGACCGCAGCCGCCTGTCCCATTCGCAAGTCAAGGACGTGCAGTTGCTCGAACCACTCATGGAGTTCTCCGGCGCGTGCGCCGGCTGCGGCGAGACTCCGTACATCAAGCTCCTTACACAGCTCTTCGGCGATCGCCTGCTGATCGCCAACGCCACCGGCTGCTCTTCAATCTACGGCGGCAATCTGCCGACCACGCCCTACACCACGAACGCCAGTGGCTGCGGGCCCGCGTGGTCCAATTCGCTGTTCGAAGATAATGCCGAGTTTGGCCTCGGCATGCGGCTCGCCGCCGATCAACAGACCGTTTACTCGCGTCATCTGGTCGAGAAGCTCGCCGATCCCATCGGCGGCGATTTGGCCCGCGAGATTCTGGAAGCCGATCAGTCAAAAGAAAGCGGCATCACGGCACAGCGCGGGCGCGTCGCCGAGCTGAAACGGCGGCTTGCGGCAATGGATACGAACGACGCCAGCGATCTCCTGGCGGTCGCCGGCAATCTTGTTCGTAGGAGTGTCTGGATCGTCGGCGGCGACGGCTGGGCCTATGACATCGGCTTTGGCGGACTCGATCACGTCCTCGGCACCGGCGCCAACGTGAACCTGCTCGTGCTTGACACTGAGGTGTACTCCAATACCGGCGGTCAGATGTCCAAGGCCACTCCGCGAGGGGCCGTGGCCAAGTTCGCCATGGGCGGCAAGCGCACGGTGAAGAAAGACCTCGCCATGGAGGCCATCAGCTACGGCAATGTCTACGTCGCCCGCGTGGCCATGGGTGGCGGTGACACGCACACCGTCAAGGCCTTCCTCGAAGCCGAAGCCTACAACGGCCCATCGCTGATCATTGCGTACAGCAACTGCATTGCGCACGGTTATGACATGGTCTTCGGGATGAACCAGCAGAAAGCCGCTGTGATCTCCGGTTATTGGCCGCTGATGCGCTATGACCCCGCTTTGAACCTCGAAGGGAAGAACCCCTTCCAGCTCGATTCCAAACCGCCGAGCATCCCTCTCGAGGACTACGTCTATCAGGAAGCGCGCTACGCCATCCTTGCCCGCACCAATCCCGAAGCCGCCGCGCAACTCCTTCGCGAGGCCCAGGAGGATGTCCAGCGCCGCTGGCGTGTCTATGAGAGTTGCGCCTCCATGCCGGGCAGTGGGGCGGGCAACGGCAAACGTCTCGAAGACATTTCTGAAAAGCCCAAGTTGGTTGCGGCCGGAGAGCCAGAAGGAGGCGTCAAGTGATCGACCTCACCACGCAGTACATGAAGCTGGCGCTCAAGAATCCACTCGTCGCTTCCGCGTCTCCGCTCACGGAATCCGTGGACAATCTCCGTCGCCTGGAAGACTCCGGCATCGCCGCTGTTGTCCTGCCCTCTCTTTTCGAAGAGCAGCTCACGCTCGAGAGCGTCCTGATCGACCAAGACCTCTCTCGCGGCGCCGATGAATTCGCCGAGGCCATCACCTATCTCCCCAATCTTGAGTCCTACAACACTGGCCCGGAAGGCTACCTAGCCCACATTATTCGTGAAAACTGATTCGCGATCGATTTTTCGTTGTTCTTGTTCACTTCAAGACGGCAGTTGACAAGGGTGAGAATTTTGTTGAATCGCGAGTTGATTCTAAAGCGCTTCGGCG
>Ga0193733_1000645_pt1 | contig 11058 bp, 9 predicted proteins | sample U1s2metaG_FD_145076 | JGI IMG/M metagenome (GOLD analysis project Ga0193733, IMG submission 145076) | Soil microbial communities from a riparian zone of the East river system, Colorado, United States - U1s2 | ecosystem: Environmental > Terrestrial > Soil > Riparian zone | place: USA: East River... | reverse complement strand
GTGGTGCCGGCTGTAAAAAATGTAGATAGCCAGGCCGAGCGCCAACCAGATAAAGAAGCGCAACCAGGTAATGACGGTCAGACCGGTCATCAGCCCACCGCACAATGCCACCGAGATCAGCGGAAACCAGGGAACAAAGGGGACACGAAAGGCGCGCGCCCGATCGGGCTGTTTGCGCCGCAGAAAGATGACCCCGAGCGAAACCAAAACGAAAGCAAACAGGGTGCCGATGTTGGAAAGATCGGCCGCGTCCCCGATATCCACGAGCCCGGCTGGAATTCCCACCGCAAAGCAGGCAATCCAAGTGGACCAGTGCGGGGTCTTGAACTTGGGGTGAACCGCGGAAAAGAGCTTGGGCAGGAGGCCGTCGCGCGACATGGCGTACCAGATGCGCGCCTGGCCATATTGAAAGACCAGCAGCGATGAAATCATGCCGGTAAGCGCACCCACCACGATCACCGAGCGGAACAACGGACGTGCGCCCAGTTGTTTCAGGGCGTAGGCCACCGGCGCTTCCGCGGCTTCGCCGGAAACAAAGGTGGTGTATTTCATCATGCCCAGCAGCACGACGGCAACACCCACGTAGAGGATGGTGCAGATGATGAGCGAAGCAATAATCCCGAAAGGCAGATCACGTTGCGGCGTCTTACACTCCTCGGCCGCGGTAGATACGGAATCAAAGCCAATGTAGGTGAAGAACACGATGGCGCCGCCGGTCACGATTCCGGCAAACCCGGAAGGGGCAAAGGGCGTCCAGTTGTCAGGATGGATGAGCATGCCGCCTACCACCAGGAAGGTAAGAATCGCTCCGATCTTGACCAGCACCATGACGTTGTTGGCCCCGGCCGACTCTTTCACCCCGCGGACCAGCAGCAAGGTCAGGATAAAGACGATGAGAAAGCCCGGAACATTGAAATAAGCGCCGGTCCACTCTCCCGACGCCCACACCGGGCTGGCCCATTGGTTAGGCAGATGGACCCCAAAAGCCGCAAGTTGCGCCTTGGCGTATCCGCTGAAGCCAACTGCCACGGCAACATTGCTTACCACATATTCCAGGATCAAATCCCAACCAATGATCCAGGCAAAAATCTCGCCCAGAGTTGCGTAGGAATACGTGTAGGCGCTGCCCGCGATGGGGATCATGGAGGCCAGTTCGGCATAACACAATCCCGCAAAGCTGCAGGCGACCGCCACCAGCAGAAACGAGATCGCAATGGAAGGACCGGCCGGGGGACGTCCGTGCATCAGTGCGCCTGCGGTGCTTCCGGTTCGCAGGAAGTTTCCAATCAAGTCCAGCACCTGCGCGTGCAAGATGGAAGGAGCCTCGAAGTGCTCTCCCGCCGCGGCGGTGCCGGTGAGGACGAATATCCCGGAGCCAATGATGGCGCCGATGCCTAGCGCAGTGAGCGACCAGGGGCCGAGCGTCTTCTTAAGGCGATGCCCGGGCTCGTCGGCTTGCGCGATCAGTTTGTCGATGGACTTGCAGCACAGCAGCTGGCTATCTGAGGTGCGCGCGGTGGGAGGTTGTGGCAAAGAGTTTCGGTCTCCTCAGAGCTTTTGGCACCTGGCCTCCGGCGATGAGCCAGCGAACGTCCAATTCGAAAAGCAAACGTCGCCGGCTAAGTGCCAAATGCCAGGTGCCGCTGGTTACCGCTTGGCCGTGCCGCGTACCATCTTTTTCACTTTGCGCTTCGCCGAACCGCGGGCATATTCGCGGGGCTTCAGCGGGTTTTCCGCCTTGCGCTTCTTGCGTACCGCGCGCTTGGCTTGCTTGCGCTCTTCTTTGGTCAACTTGCTTGTGTTTGCCATGAGTGCTGTTTGCTTCTCCTCAACAAGGTCTACGGTGAAAAACTACCTTCTGCTTCTCCCGCCTTTGGCTGGTTAGCCAAGACATCACGATTCTGGCGTTCCGAACCCGGATGCTCTGGCTAAAAGCTAACTACCCTTTTCCAGTTGGGCGTACTTTTCCACCAGCTTCTTCAAACCGAAGCGAGGGAATTGTACCGTAATCTTGGCGTCTTCACCCTCTCCTTCGCGCTGGTAGACGGTGCCTTCGCCATATTTGGGGTGGCGGACCTTCTGCCCCGGACGGAAACCCTTCCTGCCCGTGGGCTCAGCCCGCGGCTGTTTCGGCAGGCTGAATTTCTTGCCCCGCGAGGCAAAAAACTCGGCGATATTGTCGATGGAATTGTAGGAGGCGCCGGAATAGGACGTTCCGGGAGCCGGTTGGTTCTGACGGACGGCCCAGCTGGCACTCTGATCTTCATCTTCGTAGGCATAGTGCGTGGAGCCATGTTCCTGCTGGTGTGGCCGGGACGTTCCCCCCGTTCCCCTTCTCCGCGCCCCCCCAAGTTCTTCGATCAACTGGGGAGGCAGTTCTTCTAAAAACCGCGACGGAATGCTGGCCTCGGGCAAATCGGTACCGTAACGACGGCGGTATACCGCCCGGGTCAAAATCAGCGTGTCCATGGCCCGGGTCATGCCTACGTAACAAAGCCGCCGCTCTTCTTCGACTTGGTCGGGCTGCAGAAAGGTTCGCGCGTGCGGAAATAGGCCTTCTTCCAGGCCGCCTAGGAACACCACGGGAAATTCAAGACCTTTGGCTGCATGCAGCGTCATCAGCGTGATCTGGGCAGCCTGGTCGTAAGCGTCGGCGTCGCTGACCAGCGCGGCATGGTCGAGGAACTGGTCGAGTGTTTCTCCCCGGTCGCGGGAATCCATGGCCGCGTTGACCAGCTCGTGCAGGTTCTCTATGCGGGAGTAAGCCTCGGGCGTATCTTCCTGTTCGAGCAGCTTGATGTAGCCGGTGCGGTCAATGAGGAACTTCAGAATGTCGGCGGTGCTGGCCGTCAGAGCGCCGGCTTCCCCATCTTGGCCGGGCTGCGCTTCCGCAGACTGCGGTGACGAAGTCAGATCGGGCAGCTCATGCACCGCAGGACTGAAATCAAAGGAGAAGTTATCCGGACTGAAGTCCGTATCGTCCTCGACGGGCTGGGCACCCGCTGCTTCCTCTTCTTTCCCTTGCCACTCCTCTCGCGCCGTCTCTTCCAAGCGCTGCGCGTAAGTTCCCCCCAGAATGGCACGGCCGTCCTCCGTCAGGCTTCGGAACGCTCTGAGCGCCGCCAGTGCCCGCGGCGGCAGAAGCTGGCGTTTCATGACCTCCGCGATCGCGCTCCACAAGGACAGCCCGGTCTCAAGCGCAACCCGCTCCAGGGTCTCAATGCTGGTCTTGCCAATTCCCCGCACCGGCGTGTTGATCACGCGCAGCAACGAGATGGAGTCATCCGGGTTGTGGATGACCTTGAGGTAGGAAATCATGTCCTTGATCTCAGCTCGCTCGTAGAACGAGAAGCCTCCCACCACGTGATACTTCAACTGATATCGGCGCATGGCTTCTTCAAACAGCCGCGATTGCGAGTTGGTGCGGTAGAGCACGGCGGCGCGGGCGTTGTCGCCTTGCCCGGCGGCTTCGCGGAGATATTTCGCAATGTAGTCGGCGGCGAACAGAGCTTCGTTTTCGCCGTCCGGGGCTTCGTAGTAACCGATCTTTGTGCCGCCCTGGCGCGCGGTCCAAAGATTCTTGCCCTTGCGTTTCAGGTTGTTCGAAACCACGGCTGACGCAGCCTGCAAAATGTTCTGGGTCGAGCGGTAGTTCTGTTCCAGACGGATGATTTTGGCTTCGGGGAAGTCCTTTTCAAACTCCAGAATGTTGCGAATGTCCGCCCCGCGCCAGGAGTAGATGGACTGGTCCTCATCGCCCACAGCGCAGATATTGTGATGACTCCCGGCCAGCAGAAGCATGAGTTCGTACTGCGGGCGATTGGTGTCCTGATACTCGTCAATCATCACCTGCTGAAAGCGCCGGTTGTAATATTCGCGAACCGCCGGCACGGCTTTCAGCAGGCGCACGGTCTCGAGCAGCAAGTCATCGAAATCGAGAGCATTGGCTTTGCGCAGCTCCTTGCGATACTCCTCGTAGATATGGGCTACGCGCTCGGTCTTGGGATCACCCGACTGCAGATAAACCTCCTGCGGATCGAGCATGTGGTTCTTGGCCCATGAAATATGGGACAGCACCGAGCGGGGCGTGGTCTGCTTGTCGTCAATGCCGAGACGGCGCATCACGGACTTGACCAGCTGCTGCTGATCCGACTCGTCATAGATGACAAAGCTCTTGGTCAGGCCGATGGGAGGTGCGCCGGGCACGGCCGAGGGAATGCGCAACTGTTCAATATCCCGCCGCAACAGGCGCACGCAGAAAGAATGGAAGGTCGAGATGACCGGCTTGGCGACCGAAAGGCCGCCCACCAGCTTGTCCACGCGCTCCACCATTTCTTGCGCGGCCTTGTTGGTGAAAGTCATCGCCAAAATGGAGTCGGGCATGACGCCGCGATTCTCAATGAGATAGGCGATGCGGTAGGTAATCACCCGGGTTTTGCCGCTACCCGCGCCGGCCAGGATGAGCACTGGGCCGTCCGTGGTTTCGACGGCTTCGCGCTGCTGCGGGTTGAGTTGATCGAGAAAAGACAAATCGGGAAACGGCTCCGCCGTGTACTTATGGATTTTACATCTGAGAACAGGCTCAGTTTCCCGGACGGGCGCTTCCGAAATTTATGAGCTACTTTTGCCGGTCGCGAAGCGCTCTCACAACTCCTCGCTGCCTATGAGGAGTCTGTCCGCTGCAGCGCAGTCGCGCTCTCAATACGGCAAGGCCCGGGGAGGCCGGTGTGCTGTCCGGCTGAATCCGGGTTACAAGGATCGCTATCCTGTCTTCGCCGCGGTCCGCGCCGATTTGCACTCCAGGCAGGGGCAAACGTCCCGCAGGAACTGCCAGGAATAGATGCCTAGCTCGTGCCCATCATTCCAGTGAAATTTGATGGCGTACCGGCCCACGCCCTCCGCCGACAAGGGTGCAGCTGCCTCTTTGAACATGGGAAGCGCCCCGGGCGGGAGCTGGATCGGCTCGCCCGGACGGCGGCCGGACTTGCCACGCTCATCATCACACAGGGCGCAGGGACAGGCGTCACGCAGGAATCGGAACGGGTAATGCGAGCGGTGGCCGTCTTTCCACTCGATGTCGACTCCTGAGCGGGTGGTCAGATTGACTTTGACCGATTTCGGGTCAGGAGCTGTCACGTTTTCAGTATCGCACAATCGCACGAATGCCTATGTCCATGCTGGACTATAAGATGCGCGGATGGAGCGTTTTTGCTTGACATTCGGAACGAAGATATCTAACTTAACGTTGTTAACTTACCAACGTTAATTTAGATAACGCTGTTACTGGAGCCGGGCGATGGGCGTAAAAGAGCGGCGCGAGCGCGAGAAGTCGGAGACCCGGGACAAGATTCTGGACGCGGCACGCGAATTGTTTATCAGCGAGGGTTATGAAGGCGTTTCCATGCGCCAGGTGGCCGAGAAAATCGAGTACTCGCCTACCGCCATCTACGTCCACTTCGCCGACAAGGAACAGCTTTTCCACGAACTGTGCCACGAGGATTTTGCGCGCCTGGCCACGGTGTTCCAGAGTGCGGCGATGCCCAGCAACCCGGTGGACAGGATGCGAGAGATCGGCCGCACCTACGTGCAATTCGGCACCCAGTATCCGAATCATTACAAGCTCATGTTCATGACCCCCCATCCGGCTACCGAACTCGATGAGCTTGATTATGAAGTGAAGGATAATCCGGAGAGCGATGCCTACGCTTTCCTGAAGCATTCGGTGCAGCAGGCCATTGACGCGGGATATTTCCGCGACGAACTGCGCGACGCCGACCTGATTTCACAAACCCTGTGGGCCGCGGTACACGGCGTGATTTCCCTGCAAATTGCCAAGTGCAACGACGGCTGGGTGGACTGGCGCCCCCTGGAACACCGGGCGACTCTGATGCTGGACATTACTCTGCGGGGCATGCTGAAGGAGGCCAACTAATATGCCTCCTCTGGCGCGGCGCAATCTGTTCCACGACAAAGTGCGACTGACCGTAACCCTCACCGGAATCGTATTCGCAGTGGTGCTGATCGTGGTCGAGCTGGGACTGTTCGTAGGCTTCACCGCCACCACCTCCGGCCTGGTCGATCATTCCGGGGCCGACCTCTGGGTGGCATCGAAAAATGTTCCTTACATCGAGCAGGGAGTCGCTTTCAGCGAACGCAGGTTGAATCAGGTGCGGGCCATACCCGGCGTGGGCGACGCGGAAAAATATATTGCCCATTGGACCCAGTGGAAGCGTTCCGACGGAAGCGAAGAATCGGTTCAGATCGTGGGCTTCAACCTGGACTCCGCGCTGGGCAGGCCCTGGGATCTGGTGCAGGGACGAGTGGAAGACCTAAAGATGCCCGACGCCATCATCCTGGACGAACTCTACAAGGAAAAGCTGGGCGTCACCCGCGTGGGCGAAGTCTTTGAAATCCACGGCCGCCGGGCGCGCGTGGTCGGTTTTACCCGCGGCATTCGCTCCTTCACGACATCACCTTACGTTTTCACCAGTTTCAAGAATGCACAGGACTTTGTCGGCCTGCGTGAGGATCAGACCTATTTCCTGCTGGTGAAACTCGCGGCCGGGGCTGATTTCGAGAAAGTACGCAGCGCCATTGCCAACCAAGTCAAGGATGTCGAGGTTCTCACCAGCCAAGAATTCAGCCGCATGACCCAGATTTACTGGATGTTCACCACAGGCGCGGGCGTCGCCGTGCTGCTGGCGGCGGCCCTCGGACTGATCGTTGGCTTCGTCGTCGTAGCCCAGACCATCTATGCCACCACCATGGACCACCTGCGCGAGTTCGGCACCCTCAAGGCCATGGGTGCAGCTAACAGTTATGTCTACAAGGTGATTATCCAACAGGCCGCCATCAGTGCGGTCATGGGCTACGTTCTGGGCATGGGGGTCAGCGGCTTCGTGGTGCGCGCCAGCCAGCAGGGCGGCGCCGCGATCCTGATGCCCTGGCAGATGGCGGTGGGAATGTTCTTTCTCACCCTTGCCATGTGCATCGGGGCAGCGCTGGTTTCGATTAACAAAGTTACGCGGCTCGATCCCGCCATCGTATTCAAGGGCTAGGAACGGACCTGAGGGAGCAAGCATGCAACCCGCCATCGCAGTGCGTGCCGTAGAGAAAACCTATGCCGAAGGAGCCGCCGGTGTTCCCGCCCTGCGCGGCGTCGATCTGGAGGTGCATTCCGGAGAACTGGTGATGCTGATGGGTCCCTCCGGCAGCGGCAAAACCACCCTGCTCTCCATCATGGGATGCATCCTTTCGCCCAGCTCGGGCAGGGTGCTCATTGCGGGCAAGGAAGTCGGCGGCCTGAGCGAAAAGCAGCTGCCGGCGATCCGGTTGGAGCACATCGGCTTCATCTTCCAGGGCTTCAATCTTTTCCCCACGCTCACCGCCGGAGAAAATGTCGAGTTAATGCTCGATCTGAAGGGTATCCGTGGCGAACCGGCAAAGAGCCGCTCGCTCGAATTGCTGGAGCAGGTTGGGCTGGGCGAAAAATACGGCACTTTCCCGTCCGAGTTGAGCGGGGGACAGAAGCAGCGCGTCGCCATTGCGCGAGCCCTGGCCGGCGATCCGCAAATCGTTCTGGCGGACGAACCGACCGCTGCTCTCGATTCGCAAACCGGCCGCTCGGTGATGGAGATGATGGCCCGACTGGCCCATGAACGAGACCGTGCTGTGGTTATCGTCACCCACGATTCGCGGGTGCTCAGCTTCGCCGACCGGATCATTCGAATCGAAGACGGACTGATTGCTAAAAAGCGTCCGGAGTCGGAAGTTTCTCCGGCCCTGCTGGGGCCATCCGCCACGCAGTCTGGTGGAATTCATATCGCGTAAGACCCGGCCCAAGACTTTAATTGGAGCATCTTATGACTAGGAAATTAAGCAGGAGATGGGTTCTCCTGATCGCATGTGTGGCGTTCGCCTTGACCGTTTCGCTGGTCGCGGTTCGCTCGCGAGCCGCCCGCAACGCTAAGACTCTTGTCGTGCAGCCGTCTGGAGAGCCGTTCCTCGTCGCCGGTCCGGGGCGCGTTGAACCTCTTTCTGAAAACATCCAGATCGGTTCCGAGCTGAGCGGGAAGATCAGGTCGGTCAACGTGGAAGAAGGCGCTGCCGTCCGCAAGGGGCAGGTGCTGGCGGTGCTGCAGAACGACGACTATCGCGCCGAAGTGCTCTCCGCGGAAGCCCAGGTCTTGGCCAAGCAGGCTGCGCTGCGAAAGGTGGTCAACGGCGCCCGCACCCAGGAGCGCTCGGAAGCGCTGTCCACCGTCCGCGCCGCCGAAGCGGTCATGCATAACGCGCGCTCGGAAATGGACCGCCGCCAGAAGCTCTTTGATGCCGGCGTAATCTCGCGTGACGAGTTCGAGCGCTACGCACGTGAATACGACGTGGCGGAAGCGCAGTATCAGGAAAATGTCGAGCATCATTCTTTGGTCGACGACCATGCGCGCGAAGAAGATCGCAGCTTGGCTGAGGCCGACTTGCAACTAGTGCGCGCCCAGCTCGAACAGGCCCGCGCGAGATATGAGAAAACGCTGATCCGGGCTCCCATCGACGGCACGGTACTGCGCAAGCACCATCGTAACGGGGAAAGCGTCTCCAATTCTTCGACCGTACCCGATCCGATTCTGACGGTGGGAGACGAAGCTGCTTTGCGGGTTCGCATGGATGTCGATGAAAACGACGTGAACAAAGTCCGGGTCGGACAGAAGGCCTACGTCACCGCCGACGCCTACGGCCGCCAAAAGTTCTGGGGGCAGGTGGTTCGCGTAGGCGAACTGCTCGGGCCGAAGAACGTCCGTACCGACGAGCCTACCGAGCATGTGGACAAGAAAATTCTGGAAACCCTGGTTGAACTGGACCAGGGCGTAAAGCTGCCGGTCGGGCTGCGGGTGGATTCCTACATTGTGGGCGATGGAAGCGAGGTGGCGACGGCACAGCGGCCGAAGCCCTGAAGCAGCGGCGCCATCGGCGCCTGGGCGGGCACGACACCGGCACCGCTTCTTGTCCAAGGCCCCAGTGATTCCTTAAGGTGGGGATGGTGGCAGCGTCAGCCCGTTTGTTTGCAGGATTTTTCCCTCAGGTCCCAGTTTGACGGCATTCTTGCAAATCTTCGCGGAGGCTTGACAGGGATCAATTCTGACACTAATATGAGTGTCAGTGAAGCCACCCCACGAACCCGACCTGGAACTGCGCGGCAAACTCATCCGCAGCCTCGGGGCTCTCCGCGAAATGCTGCCCGGCTCTTTTGTGGAACGCCAACGTGCCTGCGGCCAGCCCCGCTGTCATTGCGCCGACGGCAAACGCCTGCACTCCCAATATCAGCTCTCCGTGCTGATGGACGGCAAGCCGAAAGCGATCAACATTCCCGCTGAATTGGTGGAGAAGGTGCGCGAAAAGATCGAGATGCGGCGCCGCTTTGATGCCGCCGCGGCGACTATCTGCGGGGTCAACCTGAAGCGCTTTCTCCAAGAAAAGGAAGACCGCCAAGTTTGACCCGACACCGCTTCGAGGCTTATCTCGACAAGGTGTTTGGCTTCTCGGATTTGGTGAGCGCTCTGCCCGAGGGACGGCAGTTTCCCCAACACGGTTGGAAAAAGGTGTTTGACGCTGTCTTCTTGGCTGCCGCCATGCAGATTCCCAGCCTGCTGCAGATCGAGGCCGAGTGTCACCATGGGGCGCTGGCGAAACGCATCGGACCGGTCAGCGATGACACCCTCGGCTATTCGCTCGAAAGACAATCTCCTGAGCCCGTGTTTGCACTCAGTTGTGAGATTGCCCGCCGCCTGAAACGCAACGGAGTGCTACGCTCCGATTGGTCCCGCGGGTTGGTGGTGGGGGCGGTGGATGGCATTGAAATCTGCAGTTCGTTTGCCCGGTGTTGCGATGCCTGTATGGAGCGGGAGGTGCAGCACAAGGTGAACGGCGAGATGAAAACTGAGATTCAGTATTATCACCGCATCGTCGTTGTGGTGTTGGTCAGCACCTCGTTCCCCATCCCCTTGGGGGTCCGCTTTCAGAAGAACGGCGAAGCCGAGGTTGCCTGCGCCCTCGCCCTGCTGCAAGACCTGGTCGAGCAGTTGGGCCGCCGCTTCCTGGATGTGTTGGTGGGGGACGCTTTGTATCTGCAAGCGCGCTTCGTTCAGGAAGTGGAACGTCTGGGTCTGGTTTGGGCCTTCACCTTGAAAGAGAACCAGCCTGAGTTATTGCGCGAGGCGGAGCGTTTCACGCAGCAATCTCCCCCCGGTGTCCACGCCGAGCCGGGCCGGGAGATGCAATACTGGCACTTGCCGGAGGTTGATTGGCCGGTCGCCGCTCGCCAGGTGCGGGTGGTCAAAACGGTTCGCCTCGAACCCCAGCGCCGAGTTACGGTCAGCGAAAAAGACGCTCATCGAACCAAACGCAAGACGGAAATGGTGCAACAGAGCACCAACTTTTACGCCACTAATTTCGAACTCGGCTCGATCTCGCCCCTGTTCATTCATCAGTTCAGTCGCAGCCGCTGGCGAATCGATACTGAAGTCTTTCAGACCATCACCACCGACTGTCACCTCAAACACCCCGCCGTCCACCAAACTACCGCCCTGGTGGTGCTGACCATGATCCGGTTTCTGGCCTATACCCTGTCACTGGTCTTCTACCAACGCCAAGTCCGCAGCCATGCCCGCCGAAAATGCGAGACCTTTCATGAGTTCGCCAAGCGCTTAGCCTACTGGTTCGTCGCTCTTTCGCCCAATACCAGTTGATCTCCGCCGCCGGTGTCCTTCGACCTGTCCGCGATCTTTCCGGGTGTCTGCCCTGACGCCCCTGTCGCCGTATTCCTTCCCACCCGAAAAATCAAATGGTTTCTGCCATCCCGCGAGCATTCCAACTTGCTCCAGCGTCCTTAGCTACCGCAACTGGCCTCCCATCAGCGCCGTACCCAACGGGCAGATGGCGCTTTACGGAATCGCTGCCTGGCCAACTCAAAGCGTTTCCGTCGGACGCGATACCCTCTAACCTAGCTGATGCTCTCCCAACTGAAGGCAATGGTTTTAGCCACCGTTTCCGTCAGGTTCTCCATTT
>Ga0193733_1000642_pt1 | contig 11100 bp, 11 predicted proteins | sample U1s2metaG_FD_145076 | JGI IMG/M metagenome (GOLD analysis project Ga0193733, IMG submission 145076) | Soil microbial communities from a riparian zone of the East river system, Colorado, United States - U1s2 | ecosystem: Environmental > Terrestrial > Soil > Riparian zone | place: USA: East River... | reverse complement strand
CAGCGCCACCCGATTCAGCGCCAGCACCACAAGCCTGCCGCCGGTGACGCCGACGATGGCGCCGAGCACGGCCTCGCGGCCGAATTCCAGCGCGACATGAAGGGCCGAGCTTTCGCCGATCGAAATGAGTTCGACCAGCATCAGCGTGAGAAATACCGCGAACGGATCATTGGTGCCGGATTCGACCTCCAGCGTCGCGCCGACGCGCGGACGCAGGCGCAAGCCCTGCGCGTGCACCAGGAGAAACACCGCCGCCGCATCGGTCGATGCCACCACGGCGCCCACCAGCAGCGCTTCGGTCCAATTCAGGTCGAGCGCATATCTGGCGACCGGTGCGGTGATCAGCGCCGTCATCAACACGCCGATCGTCGCCAATACCATCGAAGGCGCCAGCACCGCGCGAATGCTTTGAAACCGCGTTTTCAAACCGCCATCGAACAGGATCAGCGCCAGCGCCACCGAGCCGACCAGATAGGTGGTGCGGACGTCGTCGAACCGCAGCCGCCCGGGGCCGGAGTCGCCGGCCAGCATGCCGACGAACAAGAACACCAGCAATAACGGCGCGCCGAAGCGCAGCGCGAGCAGGCTCGACAGAATGCCGGCCATCACCAACGCCGAGCCGAGAAGAATGGCTATGCTGACTGAATCGAGAGAAGCCATGAACCTCCGCAATCATCGCAAATACCCGGAAAAATACCTGCAATCGCATCCTTATCGTCGCCACAGTTCAACGCCAACCCATTTCTGCGACCAGCGGCAATGTGCCCGATTTGCCGGCTTAACTCATTGCATTGGCGTGTTGTATCGATGGCGTCGGCGCCGCGGTTGTGGGAATCTGCCCGATATTCGAATCAAGTTTATCCGACGCCGCCGGTCTGCCTTGAGATGAGATTTTGCCGATGGACCTGAATGACATCCCGGAAGTTCTGCAGTCCGCCGCGCGGTCGGCCGGCTTGGAGATCACATCGCCATGGTTCTACCTGCAGCTGGGGCTCATTCTGGCCAGCGCCGGCGTCGCATACGCCGCCGGTGCGGCGATCCGCGCCCGGATCGACCTGACCGCGCTTGCCATGGGCTGGCCGGCAGCGCTGCGACTGTTGATGCGCGTGCTGGTCGGCAGTGCCTCGACCGCGGTGTTCGCGGTGCTGATGACGCTGGCGCGCGTCATCATGCTGACGTCGACCTGGCCCAGCCGCAGCTATCTGCTCGCCGTCGCCGCCAATCTGGCCTTCGCCTGGCTCATCATCCGGCTCATCACGTCGGTCATTCGCAACGAATTTATCGTCCGGCTGGTGTCGCTGTCGGCGTGGCTGGTCGCCGCCTTGAACATTCTCGGCCAGCTCGATCCGACCATCGAAGCGCTCGACTCGGTCTCCGTCGTGCTTGGAGGTCTGCGGCTGACGCCGCTATTGCTGATCAAGCTCGGCGTGCTCCTGGCTGTGGCGCTGTGGTTGACCAACATCGCCAGCAACTTCGCGGAGAGCCGGATCACGCGATCCGGCGACCTGACGCCGTCGATCCAGGTGCTGCTGGTCAAGATGATCCGGCTGGCCCTGATGATATTTGCCGTCGCGGTCGTCATGAGCGCGGTCGGCATCAACCTCTCGGCGCTGGCGATTTTCTCGGGTGCCGCCGGTGTCGGTATCGGTTTCGGCTTGCAGAAGATCGTCGCCAATTTCATCAGCGGCATCATCCTGCTGGCGGATAAGTCGGTGAAACCCGGCGACCTCGTCACAATCGGCGACAGCTCCGGGCGCATCAGCGCGATGAAGACGCGCTATATCTCGGTCGCCGCCGGCGACGGCCGCGAATTCCTGATCCCCAACGAGGATCTGGTGACGCAGAAGGTCGTCAACTGGACCTATACCGACAAGAACACGCTGGTGAAGGTCAGCTTCGGCACCAATTACGACGCCGATCCGCGGCTGGTCTGCAAGCTGGCGATCGAGATTGCCGCGGCGGCGCCCCGTGCCATCAAGAGCAAGCCGCCGAACTGCATCCTGACCGAATTCGCCGAGGTCGGAATGAAGTTTTCGCTCACCTTCTGGATCGCCGATCCCGACGGAATGGACAATGTGAAGAGCGACGTGATGCTGTCGCTGTGGGAGGCGTTCAAGCGCGAGGGCATCCGGGTCCCCTACCCGGTGCGCGAAATCCGCATTCGCGGCGGCGCGCTGCCGGTCGAGACCACGGTCGAGGTTTCGAGCTGATGCGTATGCGCCTTGCCGCCAATCCCACCGTAGAAACACGGCGGTTCCGCTTGAGCCGGGACCACGCAGCGTCCCAACCTTGGCTTGCGCTCACAGCCCCGATCATTAAATTGGGTCTCCCAAACCGCCCATTGCAGTCCCCTACCCGCCAAACCATGATCAGCCCATGAGCTACATCGAAGCCACCGATACCTCCCAGCGCAAGACCGGGCAGATCAAGCTGCACGGGCCGAGCGGCTTTGCCGGCATGCGCAAGGCTGGCGCGCTGGTAGCCCAATGCCTCGACGAGTTGACCGATATCGTCAAGCCGGGCGTGCCGACCTCGCGGATCGACGATTTCGTCCGCGACTTCGCCTTTGACCGTGGCGCCTACCCCGCCACCCTGATGTACCGCGGCTATCGCTATTCGACCTGCACCTCGATCAACCACGTGGTCTGCCACGGCATGCCCGGCGACCGGGTGTTGAAGGAAGGCGACATTGTCAACATCGACGTGACCTTCATCGTCGAGGGCTGGTATGGCGATTCCAGCCGGATGTATGCGATCGGCCCGATTGCCCGCAAAGCCGAACGGCTGATCGAGGTGACCTATGAGGCCATGATGCGCGGCATCGCCGCGGTGAAACCCGGCGCCACCACCGGCGATATCGGCCATGCCATTCAAAGCTTTGTCGAGCCGCAGGCCATGAGCGTGGTGCGCGATTTCTGCGGCCACGGTTTGGGCCGCATATTTCACGACGAGCCGAACATCATCCATGTCGGCCGCCCCGGCGAAGGCGTGGTGCTGAAGCCCGGCATGTTCTTCACCATCGAGCCGATGATCAATCTCGGCAAGCCGCATGTGAAGATCCTGTCCGACGGCTGGACCGCGGTGACGCGCGACCGTTCGCTGTCGGCGCAATTCGAGCATTCGGTCGGCGTGACCGCGAACGGCGTCGAAATCTTCACGCTGTCGCAACGCCACGCCGAGCAGCCGCCGACCGCGGCCTGATTTTCCGCGGGGCCACGCCGTCATTTGACAATTCGAGATTGCAAAAACTGACCGGCAGGGCATGTTGCGCCGATGCCCGCCAAGACCAGCGAACCAAAAGATCAGCCCGCCGAAGAACCGCATTATCACGGCCATCGGGAGCGGCTGCGCGATCGCTTTCACGGCGCCGGCCCCGACGCCTTGAGCGATTACGAACTGCTGGAGATGGTGCTGTTCAGCGCCCGCTCGCGCGGCGACGTCAAACCGCTGGCCAAGACGCTGATCAAGAAATTCGGTTCGTTCGCGGAAGTCATTCATGCGCCGGAGGCGCGCCTGCGGGAAGTCGATGGAATCGGGGACAAGACGGTCACCCAACTCAAGCTGATCGCGGCGGCAGCAAGCCGCATCGCCAAGGGCCTGTTGAAGCAGCGCACCATGCTGTCGTCCTGGAATGACGTGATCGGCTATTGCCGGACCAGCATGGCGTTCGCCGACAAGGAGCAGTTTCGCATCCTGTTTCTCGACAAGCGCAACCAGCTGATCGCCGACGAGGTGCAGCAGATCGGCACCGTGGACCACACGCCGGTCTATCCGCGCGAGGTGATCAAGCGTGCGCTGGAGCTATCCGCCACCGCCATCATCCTGGTGCACAACCATCCCAGCGGCGATCCGACGCCCTCGCAGGCCGACATCCAGATGACGAAAGCGATCGTCGACATCGCCGCGCCACTGGGCATCTCCGTGCACGACCATATCATCGTCGGCAAGAACGGGCATGCGAGTTTGAAGGGGATGCGGCTGATTTGACGCCCGGGCAAACCGCCCCCTGTTATAGACCCCACTTCCGTGTTTGGGTTAGCAGCGGAAGTCATTTGCCCGGCATGCCATTTCTCACTTTGACCCAACTGAGACATGGGGCGTAGCCGTCGTCTATCTTGCAGGAATGCCGAGAAACGTGAATATTCATGCTGGTTCGCGTGCCATCGGTAAAATCCCGTAATCGAGCGCCGCAATCAATGAGGTGTCTTGCCATGAAGAGTTATTCGCTCCCAGTGGCCGCTCGCCGATTTATCCCCAAAAGGCCCCAGCCATAACCGGCGCCATCAGACCGCAATCGGGGCGCGCCGCAATAACCGCTTAGGCGTCGATCCAGTTGATTGGACCGCGAAAGTCCCTTTTGCCGATGTCGACGCCGTTGTGGCGGAGGATGGCGTAGGCCATGGAGACGTGGAAATGGGCGTCCGGGACCGCCACCTGCAGTAGGTAGTCCTCACCGCCAATCATCTTGCCATGCCCCCAGGAGAGGCTAACCCTGCGCTCGCTGGCGCCCGCATACTGTGCTTCCTTAACGCTCTCCGCGAAATCGACGGTCTTGCGAATGCGGGCGCGAATCTCGTCGATCGTCTGCTCGTTGTCCTCGTGCCTTGGCGGCTTCTGCCCGGAAAGCCAGGCGGTAGCGCCTTTGGTGTAATCGCAGGCGCTTTGGACCTGGTAGATGAAATCCTTCATGTCGGGGGCAAGACGGCTGGTCAAGAGTACGCCGACGTCAAACCCCTTTGCCGCGGCATGTTGCTCGGCCTTGTCGAGCCAGGTCTCGAGGTTCTTCAGGGCCTGGACGCACTGTCTAATTATTGGGTAATACATGCGTCATCTCCGCTTTGGCGTGACATTCCGTCGAAAGCAGTGTGTTTCGTGATCGTTGACGATGCCGACCGCCTGCATCCAGGCGTAGACGATGACGGGTCCCACGAATTGGAAACCGCGCTTCCTCACGGCATTTGAGATTGTCTCGGACAGAGGCGTTTTTGCTGGCATCGTCTTGCCGTAGCCCACTACGACGCGCTCGTTGATCACGGGTTTGCCGTCAGGCCGACATCACGACAAAACCGGCGCGTGGGAAATGCACACAGACCTCTCCGACCGCGGGATCGCTGCGTCGGATGACGATCTCATGGACGCCCGAGGCGACCAACTCGCCGACCACCGGGTCGCGTCCGGTATCATCCGGCGTGACGGTTACTGTCTGACCAGGTTTCCGGCCGATCGGATCTCCCGGATCGGGGATTACGCTGGCGATCGACGTAGCGTCCCTCGCCGCATCGAGCGCTTTTTTCGAGGTCGTTGGGCTCCGCCTGCCATGGCCGATTGCGGCAATGCGCTCGGTCCAACTCAGCAGCCACGGAAAGCCGTCGAGCGGCACCGCCGTTGGACCGAAATTTTGTTTCAAGAACCAAATCGGATGGTAGGCGGCGAGATCGGCAAGGCTAGCGGCAGAGCCCTGCAAGAATGAGCGCTCGTCGATCAGCATCTGATTCAGCCAATCGAAATGCGCGCGCAACTGATCGAGCAGGTTCGGTACTGCCGCCATCATCGCGGCCGGATCGATATTTCGGCCGGAGAATTTGGTCCGGTCTTCGAGAAATCCTTCGGGCAACGCGTCGGGTCTCTTCGCGAACGCGATGCTAACAGCCGGGCTGAACATTGTCTTCTCGGCCCACCAGGCAAGCGCATCGGCCGCGCCGTGGCCGGCGGGATAAAAGCTCGGGGTGGGATGCCGGCGCTCGAGTTCGCGCATGATCAACTGGCTATCGCAATAGATGTCTGCGCCGATCTGCAACACGGGCGTCTTGCGGTAGCCTCCGGTCAGCGCCGTCAGGTCGGGTTTTGGCATGATGACAGGGATTTCCACCGATCCCCAGGCCAAGCCCTTCAGACCAAGACCGAGCCGAACTTTCTCCGAATAGGGAGAGATCTCGTAGTGATGCAGGATGATATCGGTCATCGAGATGGCCCTCGTTTTGGGATGATCGTTCCTCTGGATATCAAGTGCGAGTACCCTTGAATTCATTCACTCATGCTTATCCGGTTGCTGCCAATGGCCGTTTTGAAGCCGCATCGGAAAGCAAGGTAAAGAATGCAAATCAAATCGTCCTCTATGCTTTGGGCTTCTTGTGCTTTTCCCAAAAGCTCAGCGGCAAGATCTTCAATCTCTTCTAGCTCTGCGTTTTTCCATGCTTCCTCAATGTAGGTGTCATACGCCTCCACGATCGCCGAGCGGACGGCCGTCTGCCCGGTGTAGAGGATGCCATGTGGCTCTCGGCCTCTCGTAACCTCCCAGACGCAATCGTCGGTCATCAGCGCCAACGCGCCGTCGACATCGTGTCGGTTCCACGGCTCCAGAAAGCGACCCACGAATGTGTCGTCGTAGCGCGCCATTTCGGCTCCTCTCGATCTCCCGCAAGCCGTCAGTGAGGTACTGCGCCAGCGCCGACAAACTCGGCAACGGCGCGGGTAACGGCTTCGGGCTGCTCCAACAGCAGAAAGTGTCCCGCACGAGGCAGGTCGATAACCCGGACGCGCTCGCCGAATTGCTCGCGGAGCGCGTGGCCATTGCCCGGCGGAGCCGCTTCATCATCGAGCCCCTGGATCACGAGAATCGGGGCTGTTCCGGCACCCCACCAATCTTCGAGCGCCATACCCCGGCTGGTCGCGAGGTGGGCGAGATGCACCGCCGGCCAGCATTCGACCTGCGCAAGTATTTTCGGATCCGACGCCGGCGACAGCCAGCGCGCCCCCAGCACGGTGACGCAATCGCTGCCGTTCATCTTGACTTCCGTAGCGTTGCGAAAGGACGTGCCTAGCGGCGTTGCGGGTCCGATGAGACCGCCCGCAGCAAGCAGAGTCACGCTGCGCACCAGCGAGGGCCGGTCCACCGCCAGGCAGCGAGCGACCCGATTGCCAAAGGCATGGCCGACGAGGTGCACCGGACCGCAATCCACAGCTTCGAGGACCCCAGCCACATCGGCGGCCAAATCGTGCACAGTTATGCCGTCGAGCGAGCCGCGGCTCTCTCCAGCACCGCGCATGTTAACAGAGATGGTTTGCAACCCTCCGGCAGCGAGCACGCGCGCCAGGTCGTCAAAATAACCGGTGCTGCAGCCGGCATTCGCGAGCAACACAACCGGAGTGCCGGACCCGTAAAAGGTGCATTCGAGCGTCGCGCCGCCGACTTCGATGTTTCGGTGCTGCTGCATTCTCACTCTCCCGCGAGTCGGCTGACGTTAGGGGCCCAAAGCGTCTCGTATCGGACGGATCACCGTCCTAAGCGCCCACCATCGGATGTAGCAGAGCCAAGCTGCTTTGCTGGCCAAAACCGGACTCCATCCCCAAAAAGGAGTCTGGCCGGGGAGCGGCTGCGAGTATTATCGTGCGCATGTCGCTCGACTTTACGGAATGCGATCAGGCGCGCTTGGCGCGAGACGCGGCCTATGATGGGCGGTTCTATACTGGCGTCCACACGACGGGCATCTACTGCCGTCCGATCTGTCCGGTGCGCCCTGCCCGGTCGGCAAACGTTTCGTTCTTCCCGTCGGCGGCCGCGGCGGAGGCGGCCGGCTTCCGCCCATGCCTGCGCTGCCGGCCCGAAACCGCTCCCTTTTCCAGCACCTGGATCGGCAGCCGGGCAACCGTCAAGCGGGCGCTGCGGCTCATCGTCGAGGAGGGAGCACTCGATCAGGAGGGAGCCACTGTGGAGCGCCTGGCCCAGCGCCTCGGCGTGGGGTCAAGGCAGCTGACGCGACTATTCGCGCGTCATCTCCAGGCTAGTCCTTCAAAAGTGGCAAGGACCGCGCGCGTGCAGCGAGCCAAACGCCTCCTCGACGAGACCAGCCTGCCAATGACCGAGATCGCGATGCGGGCGGGCTTCGGGAGCCTGCGACGGTTCAACTCCGTCTTTGTTGAAGTGTACGGCAGGCCGCCGACCAAGATTCGGCGCACGCGGGGATCACCGCGCCGACGCTGAAGCGCATGTCCGAGCCCCGATCCAATGTCCCCGAACGCCCTTACCACCATGGTGATCTGCGCCGCGCGATCGTCACCGCCGCCCTCGACATCCTGAGCGAAACGCAGAGCCACGAGTTTTCGCTGCGCGAACTGGCGCGGCGCGCCGGACAGCGCCTCTTCGGCGGTGCACCGCAGGGCCTGGACACAAAATCGCGAAAACAACCCCATGCAAAGTAGAATGGGCCCCGGCTCGGCAGCACTCGTGCGCTGCCTGAGGCGCGTCCGGCACACCTCATTGACCGCCCGGCTTTGGTTCGACCACCTCGAACATCACCTTGAAGGTGTCGAGCATCGACATGAGTTCATCGAGCTTGCGCGGGTCGCCGTCGATCTTGACCAGGCCCGCTTTCACCGCATCGGCGAATGTGGTCCGCTGCTGGGTGACGGCATCAAGCGTACCGCGCGCCAGCGTAACGGTCGCGTCGGCATCGGGCACTTGCTTTCCCGCCACATAGGTCAGTGCGGAGTTGTCGAGGTTCAGTGCGATCCGCTGATTTGAATCGGTGAAACTCCAGTTGATCACCATGGTCTTGCCTTCGGCCTTGGCGGCATTCAACCGCACGCCGAGAAAGTCAAAGAACATCTCGTTGTTGAGGGCCTTCAGCGTATCGGCATTGGCGGTGTTGTTTCCGGGAATCTTGGGCACGCCGTTGCGCAGCTCCATCGCGCCGACGAGGTAGGCGTTGCGCCAGGTGGCGGCCTCGGCCTGAAAGCCGAGTTGCTCCAGCGCGTCGGCGCCCAATTCGCGCGCCGCGCGGTTAGCGGGATCGGCGAACACCACCTGGTTCATCGCGCTCGCCACCCAGCGGTACTCGCCTTTGGCGAAGTCGCCGCGCGCGCGTGCGATCACCGCATCGGCGCCGCCCATGTACTCGACGGTTTTGCGAGCGTTCTCGGCCGGCGGCAGCGGGTCGAGGTCAGCGGGATTGGCGTCGTACCAGCCAAGGTATTTCTGGTACACCGCCCTGGCGTTGTGACGCAGCGTGCCGTAATAGCCGCGGGCGGACCATTCCTGTTCCAGGCTCGCGGGCATGTGCAGGGTCTCGGCGATCTCGCCGGGCGTGTAGCCAAGGTTCAACAGCCGCAGCGACTGGTCGTTGATGAACTTGTACATGTCGCGCTGCTTCTTCATGAGGGCGACGACGCGCGCCTGTCCGGCAACGGGCCAGTGATGCTGCGCGATGATGACGTCGCACTTGTCGCCGAAGGTCTCCATCGCTTCGCTGATGTAGCGCGACCACAGATTGCCATCGCGCACCTCGGAGCCACGAATAGGGTAGAGGTTGTGCATGTTGTGGGTGACATCCTCGGCCATGTCGAGCACGCGGAACTGCGGGAAGTACATCAGCATTTCCGATGGCGCTTCGGAGCCGGGCGCCAGTTGAAAGACGATCTCCACGCCATCGATGACGCGCTTTTCCATGGTCTTGTCGATCGTGCCGGTGGGCGCAATCAATGTGATCGTTCCGAGAGCGACCTTCTTGCCCAGGCCGGTATCGACGTGGCCGCGCGGGCCCGGCGGCAGCAACGGACCGAACTGATATTGCCCGCGCCGGCTCATCGCGGTACCCGCCATGACGCTCTCGCTGGCGATAGCTTCCATGAAGCCCGTGGGCGCCAGCACCTGGACCTTGCCGGCGGCCACGTCGGCCTCGCTAGTCACGCCCTTGACGCCGCCGAAGTGATCGGTGTGGCTGTGCGTATAGATCACGGTGCCGACCGGTTTCCTCGGCCGGTGCTGGTAATACAGCTCCAGCGCGGCGCGCGCCGTCTCGGTCGTCAGCAGCACGTCGATGATGATCAGTGAAGTGTCGCCTTCGACGATCGTCATGTTGGAGATGTCGAAGCCGCGCACCTGATAGACGCGCTCGGTCACCTTGAACAGGCCGTGGACCGCGTTGAGTTGCGCCTGCCGCCACAGACTGGGGTTGACGCTGTCGGCTGCTTCGTTCTGCTTGAGGAAGTCGTAAGGCTTCATGCTCCACACCGGGCGCGGACCGCTGCCCGTCACCAGCGCGTCGGGCGTGGTGCCGATGAAGCCGCGCATGGCGTCGTCGAAATCCTGCCGGTCGGCGAACGGCAGCGTCTTCGCGATGTCGGCGTTGGCCTTCAGCGTCGCGGGCTCGGGTGCCTTGGGCGCGATCTGGCCGTGCGCGGCGAAGGAGGTGACGGTGATCGCGGCGGCGATGGCAATGGCGTGCCTGCGTGTTTTCGGCATGGATTGTTCCGATCTAAGCGAATGCAATATCGAGTTTGGACAGCGGCACGGAGCGAATGCGCTTGCCGGTCGCTGCGAAGTAGGCGTTTAGCACCGCTGGTGCCGCGACGGTAACTGTCGGTTCGCCGACGCCACCCCAGAATCCGCCACTCGGCATCACGATCGTTTCCACCTTCGGCATCTCGCGGATGCGCATCGAGTTGTAGTTGTCGAAGTTGGTCTGTTCGATCCGCCCGTCCTTCACCGTGCAACCGCCATAGAACAATCCAGTGAGACCAAATACGAATGAGCCGGCGACTTGCCGCTCGATCTGCGCCGGATTGACGGCGGTGCCGGGATCGGTAGCGGCAACGATGCGATGCACTTTGATCTTGTTCGTGTCAATGACGGAGATTTCGGCGGCGGCGGCGACGTAACTTCCGAGCCCCATCTGCTGGGCGATACCGCGAAACACACCTTTGGCTGCGGGCTTATTCCAGCCGACGCGCTCCGCGACCGCATTGAGGACGGCCAGATGCTTGGGATGGTTCGCCATCAGCTCGACGTCGATATCGACGGTCTGTCCGTTGATGCGGAGCTTTGCCATCGTATTTCCCTCGGCGTTGCGCGATCTGGCGCAGCAATGCCGATAGCACTTAATGCAATAAGTGTTGCATTCACGATTTTGATTAACGCAATAAAATTTGCGTTACTGGCGGGAGCGATGCTCTCGCCTGCCGGGGCTTGCGGGGCGAACGCTACTGTAGGATCGCGCCACCAGCCGATCGACCAGACGATCGGCGACGGCCTTGCTGAGGGGCCTGTCAAACAGCGCGCGCATGTAAAGCGGTGCCAGCACATAATCCAGCAGTTCGGCGACA
>Ga0193733_1000641_pt1 | contig 11102 bp, 10 predicted proteins | sample U1s2metaG_FD_145076 | JGI IMG/M metagenome (GOLD analysis project Ga0193733, IMG submission 145076) | Soil microbial communities from a riparian zone of the East river system, Colorado, United States - U1s2 | ecosystem: Environmental > Terrestrial > Soil > Riparian zone | place: USA: East River... | reverse complement strand
GTCTTGACCACGACGAAAGTCGTGAGTCAGAAGAATCCGTCGGGTCCGCAGATAACGATTGTTCCCGATATCAGCAGTATCTCGATCGGGCAGCGCGTCACCGTGTTCGGGATCCTCAACGGGCCGGGCACGACCATGGACGCTACCAACGCCACCAGTGGCCTCGTGCGCCTGCTCATCACCCAGCTCAACGGTCACGCCAACGGCGTACCCGCCGGTAACAACCTCGTCATGACGCTCGACAGGATCGACGGCCGTCCCATCAGTCTGTTCAACTTCTCCGGTACAGGAACCACTGCGGGCAACAACGCCAATCCGATTTCGTACCAGGTGGCGACGGGTGCGCTAGATCTCAACGGCATCGGGACTTCTACACCGCTCAAGGTGCGCGGCTTCGTCCAGCCCTTCGGCCAGGCGACCGCCACCGACGATTTCAATGCGATCACGCTGATCGACGTGACCAACGCCCCGGCGACTCTGGTGGTGGGCTGGCCTGTGCTCGAGCCCGCTCCTTTTCAACAACCCTTCGCGGCCAACCGCATGGTCGTCAACCTCACCAACGCCGGCGTGCTGCACGATATCTTCCGCGGCGGTGTCGACACGCCATTGTCGACGGCTGCAGCTGACGCGCCGACGGTGCTGGCGATCAATCCAGCTCGCGGCGTGTTCGTCATCGGCGACAACGGAACGGTGCAGGTCTATACGCGGCTCAGCGCCTATCAGGCGGCGCTGCAGGTGGAACTCGCGGCGGGACGCAAGGCGCGGAGCTTCGTCGCCTCCGGCGGAACTTACGTCGACGCATCGAAGACGCTGACGTCCAGCTTGATGGCAACGGCGCTGCAGTAGTCTTTCCGGCACTCGATATCGGGACAGTCCGGGCCTACCTCTACGCATCGCGGGCAAAGGGATAAGGCGGAAGCGTGGTGAGACGCGCGTCATCCACAGGGCCGCCGGCAGTGAAGTGATACAGGCTCTGCCACGCGTGCCCCCGCAGCCCGAGCAGCGCATGCATCTCGTCGTCGAAAAAGCAGCCGATACCGGTGGCACGGATGCCGGCGGCTTCCGCCTCGAGGTACAGAACCTGCCCGAGCATTCCGCATTCCCAATGGAGCGCTCGATAGCGCCAGGGGTCGCTTGCCGCGACCTCGTAATGGGCGAGCATCCCCAGCGCATAGCAGGAATCCGCGGCGATGTCCTGATGACAGCAGACGAGCCGGGCGGAGTCGCGGAGGTCATAGGCGATGAGCAAATAAAGCGGCAGCTCGGGCGGGCCGATCTTGTGCCACAGCCAGTCGTGCCGAAGCGAGGCCTTCAGCGGCGCGAGCGCCTCCGGGTTGCGCACGAGCAGATAGAGCCCGGGATCGAGTGCGTCCACGCGGTGAATCAGGATCGCCGGGTGCACTTCGGCGGCCCAGGGCCAGGCACACCAGGGCGGCGCACCGGAGCGCGGCAGCGTCGCATCGAGCATGGCAAATAAAGCCTCGGCACCGATGCTCGTGGAGCCATCGAATGCGACCGCGCTGCGCCGTTGCCGGAAAATTTGCGCCGCCGAGAGCTCGCGTGCCGGCTCCCCCGCAGCCTTGTGCGCTGGGGATGTCCAATCGGCGCTCTCATGATCCAGGTGCTGCTTGCCTGTCAGCTGATGCGCCTGTTCGATATCCGTCCACTCGACGTGATCGGAGCTCAGTCGATTGGCCCTGCCATGCCAGCGCGACGGGGCGGGCGGCAGTTCTGCCGGCGACGGCCCGCCCGCGGAAATCCACAACAGGCATTCCGGCGACTCTGCTTCGGCTGAGGCCGCCTCGCGATCGACCCCGAGCAGCGCCGCGATCTGCGCGTCGCCGGGCGCCGCAAGTAGGCGCGAGCGCCAGCCCAGCGCGGATGCAGCGTAGCTCACCGCGGCAATGGCATGGCCGCAGTCGTGCTGGCAGTAGCGAAACGCCCGCATGCCGTATTTCCAGGTTTCGCGCCAGGTGATGCTCGCGAGCCCGATCAGGAAGCCGCGAAACTCGACCGGCCTGTCCCATTCCCCGCGACGCTCGAGCGCGTGATCGCAGCTCAGGTAGTGATAGACGCCGGCCGCAAGCCCCGCCACGCCGCTCGTCACCAGATAGCCCTCCGTGGGATGGAGATTGCCGCTCGACGGATTGCAACGCAGGGCCCAGGAGGTTTCGCCGTAGGCTTTCCAGGCTGAAATGCCCAGCGACAGTTCGAACAGGATCGCGACTGAATCGAGATCGAAGGCGTGCGGCGCAGGCATGGTGCCGCGGCGCAATGCGCTGTAGCGGGTCTCGAGATCGTCCGCAAGAAGCGGCAGCTCGATGCGCATGGCGCCTTCATAACGGCGGAACGGATTCGGTTGATTGGCCCAGTCCAACCGTCCCGGCCCGGGCGCGTAGCGGTTCAGGCGATGTTTGCTGCGCTCGTGGTAATCGGAGAGCGTGTAGTCGGCCATGGACGACGGTGACGGGCGCGCAAGCTTAGCACGCCGTATCGAGCGACAGCGAGGCGGGTCGAGTCCTTGACGCGCTGTGTCCGGCGACAGCATCATCTGCTGCGCGCCCGCAGCGCAGCAGGTTCGCCATGACACTCCAAACGAAAAGCTACCTCGATACCCGCCGCGCCGGTCCGCGTCCGCACACGACTCCGACGAACCCGCACACGCAGCTCGATCAGAACGCGCCGCCCGATCTGCAGGAACGCGTCTTCGAGATTGGCCGGTCGCTCTCCGGCGTGGCGGTCGGCGCGAGCCTGGTTTCGGTTCCCGGCGCGCGGGCGTTTCATTTGCCGGGGTGCGGGCATGCGGCTCACGGCGCGTTCATGATCCAGTGCGAGTTCGCCCATCTCCATCCCCCGAGGGACGGGAGCCTGCATATGACGCTGCCGTCGGAGATCGTTGAGAAGGTCATCGAGAACGGCTGGGCCGAGTTCCATCCGCTGGCGGGCCGCTATGGTCTGCCGGCGAACATCGTGATGGTGTACGGACCGCGCGACGAGGAAGAGCTCGCGGTCGTGGGCGATCTCATTCGTGCCTCTCATGCCTTTGCGGCGGCCGAGCGGCGACCACGATAACGGCGCGCGTTTCAGCGGCGCAAAAACAGACCGAACGGGAGGACAAGACATGTTCACGCGGCGATCATTCATCATTTGCGCCCTGACGCTTTCCCTGCCTGCCGGCCAGGCTTGGGCGCAGTCCATGCCTTGGCCGGCGCGGCCGGTTCGCATCATCGTATCGCTGCCTCCGGGCGGCTCGAACGACCTGCTCGCGCGCCTGATCGCAGAGCGCCTGCTTCCGGTGCTCGGGCACGTCAGCAGCAGGGTGAACCGGCCCGGCGCAGGCGGCAACATCGCCACCGAGTACGTGGCCAAGCAGGCGCCGGACGGGTACACCCTGCTGCTGACGGCAAGCGGCCATACGGTCAATCCGTCCTTCTTCGCCAAGCTCCCATACGACCCGGTCAAGGATTTCGAGCCGATTTCGCAGGTGAGCACAGTTCCTTTCGTGCTCACGGTGAACGCGAGCATGCCGGCGGCGACGATGAAGGAGCTCGTGGCGCATGCGCGCGCCAATCCGGGCAAGCTCACCTACGGCTCGGCCGGCATCGGGCAGCCCCATCATCTCGCGGCCGAGCTGCTCAAGGCGAGAACCGGCATCGACATCGTGCACGTGCCGTACAAGGGGGCCGGGGGCATCGTTCCGGCGCTGCTGGCCGGAGAGATCAGCTTCACCGTCGGCGCGATCAACTCGCTCTTGCCGCACATCCGCTCGGGCAGGCTGCGGGCGCTCGCAGTCGCGGGCGGCACGCGGACGGCACTGCTGCCCGATGTTCCCACCATCGCGGAGGCGGTGCCGCTCCCGGGCTACGAGGTGACGACCTGGACCGGGGTGCTTGCGCCGGCTCGCACGCCGCGCGCCATCGTCGATCGCTTGAGCACCGAGATCAACCGCATCGTGCAGGACCCGCAGGTGATCAAGGAAAAACTCACGCCGCTCGGCATCGAGCCCGTCGGCACCACGCCGGAGCAATTCATGGACTTCATCAAGGCGGAGCTGGTGCGCTACGCCAGGCTCGCCAAGGACGCCAACATCAAGCCGGAGTAGGGCCCGCCGCGCAAAAAGAGCGGCTGGCTCGAGTCTACCGCTCGATGGTGGCCGGCAGACGCAGCCGCCACGAATAGAATACCGCGGTGCCGATCACCGCGGCCCCGACCAGGACCGCCGCCGGCCCGCCGACCAGACCGGCGACGAATCCGGCCTGCACGCGGCCGAGCGGCGCGCTGCCGCGCGTGGCCATCACGACGACGGACATCACGCGCCCGCGCAGCTCATCGCTCACCAGCAACTGCGCCAGCGTGTTGCGCGTGACCGCCCATATGCCGTCGACCGTACCGACCGCAAACAGCAGGACCATCGAGAACCCGAGCCAGGGCGAGAGCGCGAACGCTGCGAGGAGCGCCGCATACAAGGCACCCGCGGTCATGATCACGCGCACATGTCGCTCGATCTGGAACGCCACCATGAACACCATGCCCAGCAGCCCGCCGGCACCCAGGGCGCTGAGCAGCAATCCCAGGCCTTCCGGACCCGTGCCGATCGCATCACGAGCGATGATGGTGATGAGCGCGACGTTGTGGCCGAACAGACCGCTCACGATTTCCAGTCCGAGCGCGACCTTGAGCAGCGGGCTGCGCCAGACGAAGTCCAGACCGCTCGTCATTCCCTGCCACATGCCCCGTGGAGATGAAACCGCATCCGGCTTACGAGCGGGGAGGCGCATCGCCGCCAACGCCAGCAACATCCCGAGGAAACCTCCCACATTGATGGAAAACGGCAACGCGTAACCGCCGTACGCCAAGGCCACACCGCCGATCGAAGGTCCGATCAAGGCGCCGGCGCGTACCGCCACTGCGTTGAACGTGACCGCGCTCTGCAGGGAAGCGCGCGGCACGAGGCCGGCGAAGAGCGCGTGGCGCGCCGGGATCGAGAACGCCGAGAGGGTACCGCTCACGAAGCTCAGCACATACAGATGCCAGAACAGGAGTTGACCGGTGAGCGCCAAGATCCCCACCGTCAGCGACGCGATCAGCATGGAGGATTCGGTGAAAAGCAACAGCACTCGACGCGGTGCCCGGTCGGCGATTGCCCCGCCGAACAGGGAGAGCGCAATCATCGGCACGGCCCGGAACAGGCCGCTCAAGCCGAGCAGCAGCGGCGAGTTCGTCATCTCGTAGAGTATCCACGCGACCGCGGTCTGCTCCACCCAATTGCCGAGCTGCGAGATGAATTGGCCGAGCGCGTAGAGGACGTAGTTGCGCTCGCGCAGGGCCGTGAGACCGCGGGGCAGGTTGGGCACTTCGCGTGACGCTAGGAGACCGCGAACAAGGTCGTGGAGATGCGTTCGGTCAGACGATAACCCGCGGGCAGCTTACTTCCAGGGCATGAGCGAAGCGTGGATCACGTCCGGCACGCCCTGGCCGCCGACGGATTTGATCGCAAGATCCACGTCCTTCAGCCCGAACCGGTGGGTCGTCACCTTCTCCAGCGCGAAGCGTTTCGAGGCGAGCTGGGCGAGGGCGAGCTCGCAGGCCTTGTAGCTGTGGCCGCGCGCGCTCTTGATGGTGATGAATTTCACCGTGACACGCTCGAGCGGAAAATTCGGGAACTCCTTCATCTCGCCCTGGACCACGATCGTCCCGCCTTTGCGCTTGAGCGCTTCCACGCCGAGCAGGATCGGGAGAGTCCCGGCACCCGCGGTACAGTCGAGCGCAACGTCCACGCCGCGGCCGGCGGTGATCTCCTTGATGCGTGCGAGCGGGTCTTCTTTCTGCACGTCGATCACGTAGTCGGCGCCGAGTTCCTTGGCGACTTTCATCCGCGCGGCGTCCTTGGAGGTGCCCGTGACGATGATGAGCGAGGCGCCCGCCTGCTTGCAGATCACGGTCTGTGAGAGACCCTGCTGCCCCGGGCCCTGGATGAGCACGGTGGAGTCGTAGCCCACGCCGCCGTCGAAGAGCGACCATTCGACGCCGTTCGCCATGGGGGTGACCAGTCCCGCCAATTCAGGCGTGACGCCCTTCGGCACCCGGTGCACGACGGCGTTCCACGGGAGGTACACGTATTGGGCAAATCCGCCCCAAAGATGAGGAGCCTTCTCGGCCGAGGTGTAGCCGTAGCGGATGGCGTCGGGGTTGGTGCGCCAGTCGGTGTTCTCGCAGTGGCGGTACTGGCCCAGGTGGCACCACTCGCACTTGCCGCACATGACGTAGTGCTCGACGAACACCAGGTCGCCTTCCTTGAAGCCCTTGCGTCGGGTGAACTCGCGACCCGCCTTGGCGATCGTGCCGATGTTCTCGTGCCCCATGATCACGGGAGTGTTCGACGGCGGGGTCTTGTACAGCTTCACATCGGTGCCGCAGATCCCGGCGACCTCCATCTTCATGAGCGCGCTGTCCTCGGGGATGTCCGGCATGGGAAATTCTCGGATCTCGGTTCTCCCTGGACCCGTTCTCACTGCAGCCAACACGCTTTCCACCCGCGTTCCCCCAAAAATGACCGTCGATCCGCATTTTCTCACGCGTTGCATGCGCGCTCCAATCCATGGGAGCTGTTCCGCCGCGCGGGACGGCAATTCCGCTATCATCGGCATTGGGCAATCGAACCTCGAAAAACCACATGTCGAACCTGAATCCAGGCGACTCGCCTAAATCGGGCGGCCCGGTCTCGGCCGAGCAGATCGCGGACTTGGCCGCGGCGAGCCGCGTCCTCGTCGCCCAGGGCGTCGTCGACGCCTTCGGCCACGTCTCGATGCGCCATCCTCACGCGCCCGAGCGCTACCTGATGGCGCGCTCGATCGCCCCCGCATTGGTGACGCCCGATGACATCATCGAGTACGATCTGGACAGCAATCCCTGCAACGCCAACGGCCGCTCCAGTTTCCTCGAGCGATTCATCCACGGAGAGATCTACAAGGCGAGGGCCGATATTCATTCCATCGTGCACAGCCATTCGCCCTCGGTGATCCCTTTCGGGCTCGTCGGCGTTCCGATGCAGGCGATGTTCCACAACGCGGCCTTCATCGCGGAGGGCGTCCCGGTGTTCGACATCCACAAGAAGTTCGGCGCTACCGACATGCTGGTCAGCAACGCGCTCAAGGGCGTGGCTCTCGCCGCCGTCATGGGCAGGAAAAACGTCGCGCTCATGCGCGCGCACGGCAGCGTCGCCTGCGGGCCGACGCTACAGACGGCGGTGTTCCGCGCCGTGTACACCGAGGTCAATGCCCGCATCCAGCACTGGACCACGGCGCTCAAGGGCGGTGCGCCGATCGCCGCGCTCGACCTCGAGGAAGGCCGGCTTTCCGACGCCGTCAACCAGACCGCGGGCATGCGCGCCTGGGATCTCTGGCGCAGCCAGGTCCGCAGCGAGGTCAAGTGGTAAGGCTTATCGAGGGAGGCAAACCATGTCAGCAGCCGAATTGAAGCAGCGTGTCGGCGCCACGGCCGAATTGAGGCAGCAGCTGGTCGACTGCATCCGCATGCTGGAGCAGTCCGACATCATCGACTACAACGGCCATTGCAGCGTCCGCCTCGACGACAACCGCGTCCTCATCAACATCGGGTCGTGCCAGCGCAGCCGGCTCACGGTGGATGACATCTGCACGATCGACCTCGAAGCAAATCAGATCGAAGGCAAGGGCAATGCGCCGCTCGAGCGTCATCTGCATTGCGGCATCTACCGGGTGCGGTCGGACGTCAAGGCGATCGTGCACGCGCATCCGAAGTGGTCGACGTTCCTCACCATGGTCGGCGAGAGCTACCAGCCGGTGTATGCGCAGGGGTCCCTGGTCTATCCGGTGCCGGTCCTCGATTCGCCGAACTCGATCAACAACCGGGCGATGGCGGACCGGCTCGCCGCGACGCTCGGCGACCGGCCGGCGGCGCTGATGAAGTCGCACGGCGCGGTGACGGTCGGCAAGGACATCGTCGAGGCGTTCGTGCTCGCGAACTACATGGAGGAGAACGCCTACCGGCAGTACATGGCGCTGCAGATCGGCAAGCCTTACTCGTTCAACGAAGAGGAGCGGGCGCTATGCCGCGAGAAGCTCTGGAACGCGAACCTCTTCCAGCGCACCTGGGACCATTTCCGGGCGAAGCTCGGGTGAGTCCCAGACGCATCAAAAAGCTCTCCTCCACACGCGTTTGCCGATGCCGGCTCGGCGAGACGGGATCGTCGGATGCTCGCCGCTCGCGCTACTGGCTAAAGGAGGAGGAGACGCCAGGTCGCGCGAACGGCGAAGCAAACGGTCAGTGCGCCGAGCGTGGCCTGGTGGGCGTAGCAAACAGCCTGGCCAGAGCGCCCTTCGCTCGCGACAGGGTTTCGAGGACCTCATCGAGTGCGAGATCGCAGCGTTCCGCGTGCTCGATATCCGCGAGGTAGCGCTGGCGTGCGGTTTCCGGGAGCGATTGGTAGGCCGCTTGCCAGAAAGGCGTGCGCAAGGTGCTTCTGGATTTCATGTTGGCTTTCATCACGCCTTAAAAGATAGTCCCGGGAAGGCGGAACAACAAACGATGAATTCTCATCCGTCGCATAAGAAAAATTCATCCCATCCGTGATTTACCGCCTGCCCCCGCTGAATGCGCTGCGGGTATTCGAGGCTGCCGCGCGCCACCTCTCTTTCAAGGAGGCGGCGAACGAGCTGTCGATCACCCAGGCGGCCGTCAGCCACCAGATCAAGAGCCTCGAGGAGTATCTCGGCGTGGAGCTGTTCCGCCGCGCGGGACGCGGCGTGCAGCTCACGGAAGCGGCGCGCGCCTGCCTGCCGAAACTGCGCGAGGGCTTCGAGTCGCTCGCCGCCGCGGTGGAGACGATCCGCGAGCGCGCCGAAGAGACCGAGCTGCTGATTACGGCACCGCCGGTGTTCACCGCACGCTGGCTGATGCCGCGCCTGGCCGATTTCGCGAAGCGCGAGCCACGCGTCGAATTGCGCGTCTTCGGCTCGAGCAAGATGGTCGACGCTGGCGCGCTCGACTCCGCCGCTCTCGTCGGAAATCTCGACTTGAGGGACGACGTGTCCGGCGTCGAGATCCATCTGGGCGGCGGCACCTATCCCGGCTACCGCGCCGATCACCTTTTCGACGTTGCGACCGTCGTTGTCGCGAGCCCGGAGCTTGCGCGCGGCGATCCGCCGCTCGAGCAGCCGGAAGACCTCGCGCGCCACGTGCTCCTGCACGACGACGCCATGGACATCATCGCCCACGGCAGCGCCTGGCAGAAATGGCTCGAGGCCGCGGGGGTCGCCGACCGCGTCGACGGCAGCCGCGGGCCGCATTTTTCCTCGAACATCCTGTCGCTCGAGGCGGCGTCGCAGAAACTGGGCGTGGCACTTGCCCTGAAACCTCTGGTCGACGACGACATCGCGTCGGGGAGGCTGTGCGCGCCGTTCAAGGTGGAGCTGAAACCGCAGTCGGCGTACTACCTCGTGTGCCCGGAGGTCATTGCCGAGCGCCCCGCCGTCGCCGCGTTTCGCAGATGGCTCCTGGAGCAGGCGGTCAGGGCGTAAGCGGGTACTCCGACTTAGCCCATGACTTGGACTTTCGGACGTGCGGTGAAGTATTCATGGGCGGCGTTTCTCGTCGTGTGCGCTGTATTTCCCGCGTATGCTCAGCCCGCGAAGGCGGGAAACGAGAAGCTGTACCTGTATCGCGGTGCTGACCGCGATCAGCGCCTTCTGGAAAACGCCCGGAGGGAGGGCGTCATCGTCATCTACACCTCCCTTGCCCCGAGCGAGTCGGTTCCGCTGGCCCAGTCGTTCGAGAAGAAGCACGGCATCAAGGTCGAGCTGTGGCGCTCGGCGAGCGAAAAGGTCACGCAGCGCACGATCACCGAAGCGCGGGCCCGGCGTTTCAGCGTCGATGCCGTCGAGACTATCGGGACGGACCTGGAAAGAATGAGCCGCGAGAAAATTTTCGCGGAATTCCACAGCCCCCATCTCGCCGACCTGACTCCGGCCGCGATCCCATCCCATCGCGCGTGGTTTCCGGACCGCCTGTCCTATCTCGGGGTGGCCTACAACACGAAGCTCGTGCGCCGGGAGGATTTGCCGAAGACCTACGAGGGTTTCCTCGATCCGAAATGGAAAGGGCGGCTCGGCATCGAGGCGAGCGACATCGTCTGGCTCGCTGGAATCGTGAAATTCTGGGGCGAGGATCGCGGCATGAAATTCTTCAACGGGCTCGCCGCCATGAAGCCCGACGTGCGTACAGGGCACACGCTGCTCACGCAACTGGTGGCCGCGGGGGAGGTGCCGGTCGGGCTCACCGTCTATAGCAGCGGCGTCGTGCCGCACAAGCGCACGGGCGCGCCCATCGATTGGGTGCCGATCGAGCCGGTCATCGGCCAGCCACTGGGCATCGGGCTCGCGAGGAACGCGCCCCATCCGCACGCTGCGCTGCTGTTTGCAGACTTCGTCCTCTCGCAGGAAGGCCAGGAGCTCTTCAATTCGCTCGGCCGTCCGCCTGCGAGCCTGAAGGTGAAGACCGACCTCGGCAACTTCGCCTACACCATGATGGACCCGGTCGTGGAGCTGGACGAAAACCCGAAGTTGGAAAAACTCTGGAACGCCCTGTTCTTGAACAAGTGAAGGCCCTCAGTCCGGCTTCACGCCCAGCACGCGGATCACTTCCGACCATACTCCTAGATCGTCTTCTCGATCATCGCCCTCAGCTCCGCCGTCACGTCCGGCTCGATGCCGAACCACGCCTTCCACGCCGGACGGCCCTGATTCAGCAGCATGCCCAGGCCGTTGACGGTGCGGTTGCCGCGCTTGCGGGCCGCGGCGAGAAACGGCGTCTCGAGCGGGATGTAAATGATGTCGGCGGCGAGCGCGGTCTTCGGCAGCTTGTCCAGACTGATGTCGAGCAAGGGCTGGCCGACCATGCCGCAGCTGGTGGTGTTGACGACCATCGCCGCGCCTTCTAGAACCTCGTGGCGTTGTTCCCAGGGCAGGGCCTTGATCGGTCCGCCGAACTCGTCGGCAATTCCTTTTGCGCGCGCGAACGTGCGGTTGAGGAGTCGAATCTCCTTCGCGCCCTCCCGCCCGAGACTG
>Ga0193733_1000640_pt1 | contig 11103 bp, 6 predicted proteins | sample U1s2metaG_FD_145076 | JGI IMG/M metagenome (GOLD analysis project Ga0193733, IMG submission 145076) | Soil microbial communities from a riparian zone of the East river system, Colorado, United States - U1s2 | ecosystem: Environmental > Terrestrial > Soil > Riparian zone | place: USA: East River... | reverse complement strand
GTCACCGGGGCCATCACCGCCTCGGGCGGTTCGTGGAATGCGAGCATCGTGGCGGAAGTCGTCACCTGGGGGCAGGAGAAGCTCACGGCACACGGGCTCGGCGCCTATATCGCGGAGGCCACCAGCGCGGCGGACTTTCAGCGCACCGTGCTCGGCATCCTGGTGTTGAGTCTGTTCGTCGTCACGCTGAACCGGCTGTTCTGGCGGCCGCTGTATGCGCGCGCCGAGCGCAAGTTCCGCATCAGCTGAAGGACCGAAGTCGAGGAGAAGGCCGTGAACGTCACCGCCCCGGCACTGAATCTCGCGCCACTCCTGGACGTGCAGGGCTGCTGCAAGTCTTTCCGCAAACCCGACGGGGATGAGCTCGTCGTCCTGGAAAATGTGAATCTCACGCTGCGCCCGGGGGAGATCGTGGGGCTGCTGGGGCGCTCCGGTTCCGGCAAGTCGACGCTGCTGCGCGCGATCGCCGGGCTCGACAAGCCCTCCGCGGGCGTGGTGAATTATCTCGGCCACCCGGTGACCGGCCCGGCTGCGGGTATCGCGATGGTGTTCCAGAGCTTTGCGCTGTTCCCGTGGCTGACGGTGCTGGAGAACGTGCAGCTCGGCCTCGAAGCCCTCGGCATGCCGGAGCCGGAGATGCGCCGGCGCTCGCTGCAGGCGATCGACCTCATCGGCCTCGACGGCTTCGAGTCCGCCTATCCGCGCGAGCTCTCCGGCGGCATGCGCCAGCGGGTGGGCTTCGCGCGCGCGCTGGTGGTTCATCCGAACGTCCTGCTCATGGACGAGCCGTTTTCCGCTCTCGATGTGCTGACGGCCGAAACGCTGCGCAACGACTTCCTCAACCTGTGGGGCGAGGGGCAGTTGCCGATCAAGTCGGTGCTGCTGGTGACGCACAACATCGAGGAGGCGGTGGAGATGTGCGATCGCCTGCTGATTTTCTCCACCAAGCCGGGGCGGGTAGTGGGCGAGATCCTCGTCGATCTGCCCCAGCCGCGCCATGCGCTCGATCCGCGCTTTCGCGCGCTCGTGGACCGCGTGTACGTGGAGATGACGGCCAAGCCGCGCGGCGAGCAGCGCGCGGGCTCGAAGGCTGAGCGCTTTCCGGGTATCGGCATCGGCACCACTCTCACGCACGTCTCCTCGAACATTCTCTCCGGCCTCATGGAGGCGGTGAGCGAGCCGCCCTATAACGGCAAGGCGGACCTGCCGGTCATCGCCGAAGAAGGACGCCTGGAGGTCGATGACCTGTTTCGCGCGGCGGAAGCACTGCAGCTGCTGCGCTTTGCCGAGGTCGAGGGCGGCGACATCCGGCTCACGGAACCGGGACTGCAGTTCGCCCACGCGGACACCGACGATCGCAAGAAGCTCTTCGCCAGCCACCTCATTACCTACGTGCCGCTCGCCGCGCACGTGCGTCGGGTGCTGGACGAGCGCGCCAGTCACAGCGCGCCCAAGAGCCGCTTCTTCGATGAACTCGAGGACTACATGGCGGAGGAGGCGGCCGAGCAGACCCTGCGCACCATCATCAGCTGGGGCCGGTACGGGGAAGTCTTTGCCTACGACGACCACCGCCAGGCGTTCAGCCTCGAGAACCCGGCCTAGGGAAGCTCTGCACGGGCCATGGCGAGAGCGGATGAAGAAATAGGGCGTTATTTCAATCACTTGCCAAGATGAATCGCTTCAGATATACAGGCTATAACCTGTATACATAGTGAAAAAAACAGCCTATAGGCTGTATTTCTCTAGACTCTTACCGGTAAGGGGCGGTAGGATTTGCCGATGGCACTCTCGCGCACTCATCTTCTCAGCGCCTCGCAACTGGACCGGAAGCTCCCCGCCCTACGCCAAGCGGCGTCCGCCCTCGCGCGTGCCGCACCGACGATCGGCTGGATCAAGGCACTGCGCCAATCCCTTGGCCTCACCACCGTGGCGTTCGCACGACGATTGCGCGTGGCACAACAGACAGTGGTGGACTTGGAGAGCAGCGAACGCGCCGGGACAATCACCCTTGCGTCCCTACGCCGCGCGGCGGATGCGCTCGATGCGCAGTTCGTGTACGCGCTGGTGCCGCGCAAGAGCCTGCGCCAGACCCTCTCCGAACGTGCACATGAGCTCGCTCGGCAACGCATAGCTCCGGTGGCTCACTCCATGCGGCTTGAGGCCCAAGGTCTCACAGAGAAGGAACTCGCGCAGCAGATCGATGAGCTGGCGCGCGAGCTGGAACTGCGACCGCGAGAGCTATGGCGCTAACTGGAGCACACGCCCCAGGCGCGACGCCCCTCACGGCAGAGGATCTTCAGGGATTGAAGATCCCATCCGTGAAAACTCACGGGGAACTCAACGAGGTCGAGGCTGCCAACATCATTCGCGGCCAGGAGTGGGCGTTACGCGCGCGCGGCGCGCGCTTGCCCGACATGCTCTCGGATGCCTTTGTGCAGCGACTGCATGCAGCAATGTTTGGTGAGGTCTGGAAGTGGGCCGGACAGTACCGTCAGCACGACACCAACATCGGAGTGCCGGCTCACGCGATTCGGCCCGAGTTGCGGCAGGTGTATGACGAGGCGCGCGGCTGGCTGGAATACAAATCCTACCAGCCGGAAGAGTTCGCCGTTCGGCTGCACTACCGCGTCGTAACTGTGCATCCGTTTCCGAATGGCAATGGCCGACACGCCCGCATGCTGGCGCACCTGGTGATGGTGCGGCACTTTAACGTGGAGCCACTGCAATGGGGCGGAGGTCTCTTGCGGGGCGCTGATGCGAACCGCAAGGCATACCTCGACGCACTGATCGCAGCGGATCGCCGCGACTTCGCACCGTTACTCGCCTTCGCTCGTTCGCGCAGCTGAACGAGCCGCGCTACCGGTAGGGCAGGGTGTCGGTGCTCCAGCCCCCGCCGAGGGCCTTGAGCAGGCTCACACTGGCGGCGAGGGAGCGGTTGGTGATGTCGCGCCAGGCGCGCTCCGCTGCGAGGGAGGCGTTCTGCGCGGACACCACGTTGAGATAGTCCACCGTGCCCGCCTTGTACTGGTTCTGCGCGATCGCGAGCGTCTCGGCGGCCGCATCCGCGGCGGCGCGCTCGGCGATCGATTCCCGGGTGAGCACCGCGAGGGTCGCGAGATTGTCTTCCACGTCCTGAAAGGCGCTGAGGACTGTCTGCCGGTAGCTGGCCACGTTCTGGTCGTAATTCGCGATCGCGGCGCGCACCTGGTAGTGACGGGCGCCGAAATCGATCAGGGTGCCGGCGAGATCCGGTCCCAGCGACCAGAAGCGGTTCGGCACCTCGAACAGTTTCGAGAAGCTGTTGCTCGCGTAGCCGCCGGTGGCGCCCAGTGACAGGGTCGGAAACCACGCCGCGCGCGCGATACCGATCTGCGCGTTGGCGGCCGCGGTGCGGCGTTCCGCCGCGGCGATGTCCGGGCGCCGCTCGAGCAGCTGCGAGGGCAGGGTGAGCGGAATCGCCGGGATCGCCGGCGCCTGGTCCTTGCGCTCGATCGACAGCGCCGCCGGGGGCTTGCCGATGAGCACCGCGATGGCGTGCCCGAGGGTCGCACGGGTGATGCCGAGATCAAGCCACTGGGCGCGCGCGTTCTCGAGCTGCGTCTGCGCCTGGGTGACGTCCGAGCGCTGCGCCACGCCCGCCTGGTAGCGATTCTGCGTGACCTCGAGCGCCTTCTGGTAACCGTCCATCGAGCGCTCCAGCAGCGCGAGATCCAGATCCGTGACGCGCAGCTGGAAGTAACTCTGGGCGAGCGTCGCCTGCTCCGACAGCAACGCCCCCGCCAGATCCCCGGCGCTCGCCTGGGCGGATTCGCGGTTGGATTCGACGGTGCGGCGGATCCGGCCCCAGACATCCAGCTCCCAGTTCATGGAGGCGCTCGCCCGATCCTGGGTGGTGGTGCTCTTGCCCGCGGCCGCGGCGCTGGCGGAAGTGGTGCCGGAGCTGCCGCCGCCGACAGTCAGCGCGTTCTGGCTGCGCGTGGAGGAGACATCGGCGGTGAGGGTGGGGAAGTAGCCCGAACGCGCGTTGCCGAGCAGCGCCACCGCCTGGTCGTAGCGTGCCGCTGCGAGGCGCACGGTCTGATTGGACACCGCCACCTGGCGCATGAGGGCATCGAGGTCCGGGTCATCGTAGAGATCCCACCAGTTGCCGCGCGGCTTCGCGTCCTGCGGCTCGGCCGCCTTCCAGTCCTTGGCTTCCTTGTAGCTTTCCGGCACCTCGAGGCTCGGGCGGTGATAGACCGGGCCGACCGACAGGTACTGGCAGCCGGCCACCGTCGCGAGAGCGGCGAGGGGCAGGGCGCACCGCGCAGCGCGCCGCAGGGGAGCGCTGCTCACGAGGCGCCCTGTCCGCGCGGGCGCGGAGACCCAAGTGGGTTCGAGAAGCGCTGCAGGCGGGATTTCGCCCACAGCCGGAAGCGGTCGAGATAGACGTACATCACGGGGGTCGTATACAGAGTCAACAGCTGGCTGAGGAACAGGCCACCGACCACGGCGATGCCGAGCGGGCGGCGCAGCTCCGCCCCATCGCCGGTGCCGATCGCGAGCGGCAGCGCCCCGAACATCGCCGCCATGGTGGTCATCAGAATCGGGCGCAGGCGCAGCAGGCAGGCCTCGTAGATGGCCTCACGAGCGCTGCAGTCGCGCTCGCGTTCGATCTGCAGCGCGAAGTCGATCATCATGATGGCGTTCTTCTTGACGATGCCGATGAGCAGGATCACGCCGATGAGCGCGATGATGGTGAAGTCGGTGCCGGTCGCGCGCAACGCCAGCAGCGCCCCCACGCCCGCGGAGGGGAGCGTGGACAGGATGGTCAGCGGGTGCACGAGACTCTCATAGAGGATGCCCAGCACCAGGTACACGGCGACGAGTGCCGAGAGGATGAGCAGCGGCTGATTGCTGAGTGCGTCCTGGAACGCCTTGGCGGTGCCCTGGAAGGTGCCGCGCACCGTGATGGGCGCCCCGAGCCTGGCGAAACCGTTGTTGATGGCCTGGGTGGCCTGTGACAGCGACACGCCCAGCGGCAGGTTGAAGGAGATGGTCGAGGCGGCCGACAGACCCTGGTGGTTGACCGCGAGCGGGGTGGACGTCGGCTCGTAATGCGAAAAATCGCTCAACGGCACACGCTGGCTCGTAGCGCCGGTCGCCTTAGCGCCCGTCGTCGCAGTGTTGGGAGCGCTGGTCCCCGTGGCGCCCGTCGCCGCGGTACTCGTCACGTACACGTTGCGCAGCGTGTCCGGGCTCTGCCAGTACTCGGGCGCCGCCTCCATGACCACGTGGTACTGGTTCAGCGGATGGTAGATGGTCGATACCTGGCGCTGGCCGAAGAGATCGTTCAGCGTGCCGTCGATCTCGGCCTGGTTCAGTCCCAGGCGCGCGACCGCGTCGCGGTCGATCACGAGAGTCGTCTGCAATCCCTTGTCCTGTGCGTCGGTGTTGACGTCGGCCAGCATCGGGAGCGAATTCATCATGCGCCGCACCCGCGGCTCCCAGGCGCGCAGGTCGGTGATGGTGTCCGCCTGCAGCGTGTACTGGTACTGGGCGCCGGCGGAACGTCCGCCGACGCGGATGTCCTGCACCGGTTGCACGAACAGGTTCGCACCCGGCTCGTGCCCGAGCTTGCCGCGCAGACGCGCGATCACGGCGTCTGCGCTCAGCTGGCGCTGCGCACGCGGCTTCAGCGAGATGAACATGTTGCCGCTGTTGCGCTGGCCGCCGCCGGTGAATCCGACGACGGTGCTCACGGCCGGATCGTGCAGCACCACGTCGACGAAATGGTGCAGCTTCTCGCGCATCGCCTGGAAGGAGATGGCCTGATCCGCCTGGATCTGGCCCATCATCAGACCCGTGTCCTGCTGCGGGAAAAAACCCTTCGGCGCGCGGATGTACAGATACACGTTCAGGGCCACGGTGACCGCCAGGATCAGCATCACGGTGGCACCGTTCGCCAGCGCCCAGTCGAGGGAGCTGCGGTAGCGGTCCTGCACGGCGTTGAAGGCGCGCTCACTCGCGCGGTACAGGCGGCCGTGCTGGCGCGCGCCGCGCTCCTCGGTCAACCGCGAGCACATCATGGGTGTAGTCGTCAGCGATACGATGAGCGATACCAGGATCGCGGCCGAGAGCGTGATCGCGAATTCACGGAACAGCCGCCCGACCACGCCACCCATCAGCAGGATCGGGATGAACACCGCGATCAGCGACAGGCTCATCGACACCACCGTGAAGCCCACCTCGCGCGCACCCTGCACCGCCGCCTGCAGACGCGGCATGCCCGCTTCCACGTGGCGCGACACGTTCTCCAGCACCACCACCGCGTCGTCCACCACGAAACCCGTGGCGATGGTGAGCGCCATGAGCGAGAGGTTGTCGAGGCTGAACCCGGCGAGATACATGACCCCGAAGGTGCCGATGAGGGACACCGGCACCGCGACCAGCGGCACCATGGCGGCGCGCGCGCTGCGCAGGAACATGAACACCGACAGCACCACGAGCGCGACCGAGATCACCAATGCCCGCTCGACGTCGCGCAGCGACGCACGGATCGTCGGGGTGCGGTCCATGTACACATCGAGCGAGATGCTCGCCGGGATGGTGGCGCGCAGGTGCGGCAGCAGCGCGCGCACGCGATCCACGGTACCGATGATGTTGGCGCCCGGCTGGCGGAACAGGATCAGCATGACGGCCGGGTCCCCGTTGGCGAGTCCGTCGTTGCGCAGGTCCTGCACCGAGTCGCTCACCTGCGCGATGTCGCCGAGGCGCACGGCCGCGCCGCTGTGGTAGCCGACGATGAGCGGAATGTAATCCTTCGCGTACATCGACTGATCGTTGTCGAGGATCTGCCAGCGCTTGTCACCGTTCTCGAGCGCGCCCTTGGGGCGGTTGGCGTTGGTGGCGACGATCGCGGCGCGCACGGCCTCCGGGTTGATGCCATAACCGTTCATCGAGGGGAGATTCAGCTCCACGCGCACCGCGGGGAGTGAGCTGCCGCCGACATTGACATCCCCGATGCCGTTCACCTGCAGCAGCTTCTGCGCCAGCACGGTGGAGGCCGAGTCGTACATCTGCCCGCGCGTCAGGGCTTTCGATGTGAGCCCGAGGATCATGATGGGCGCGTCCGCGGGGTTCACCTTGCGGTAGGTGGGATTACTCGGCAGTCCGCTCGGCAGCAGCGCGCGCGCGGCGTTGAGAGCCGCCTGCACGTCGCGCGCCGCGCCGTCGATGTCACGGTTCAGGTCAAACTGCAGCGTGATGTGCGTCGCGCCAAGCGAGCTCGAGGAGGTCATCTCGCTGACCGCCGCGATGCGCCCGAGCGAGCGTTCCAGCGGCGCTGCGACGGTTGCGGCCATGGTCTCGGGACTGGCGCCGGGCAGTCCCGCATTCACGGAGATGGTCGGGAAATCCACCTGCGGGAGCGGCGCCACCGGCAGGTGCACGAACGCCGCGATGCCAGCCAACACCACGCCGAGGGTGAGGAGCGTGGTGGCGACCGGGCGCTCGATGAAGGGCCGCGAGAGATTCATGCTGCGCCCGCGCAGATCATGGGCTCAGGTGCCTTGCGTCGCCGGCGCGCCGGCATCCGGCGGCGTCGCGCCGCGCCGCTGCGCGCGCCAGCTCTCGAACCGCAGCGCCAGCCGATCGAAGTACAGGTAGATCACCGGCGTGGTGAACAGCGTCAGCACCTGGCTCATCGCCAGTCCCCCCACCATGGCGATGCCGAGCGGACGGCGCAGCTCCGAGCCCATGCCGGTGGCGAGCATCAGCGGCAGCGCCCCGAGCATGGCCGCCATGGTGGTCATGAGGATCGGCCGCAGCCGCAGGAGCGCGGCCTGGTAGATCGCTTCGCGCGGCGGCTTGCCCTCGATGCGCTCGGCCTGCAGCGCGAAGTCGATCATCATGATCGCGTTCTTCTTGACGATGCCGATCAGCAGAATGATGCCGATGATGCCCACCACCCCCAGGTCCTGGCCTGCGATCATGAGCGCGAGCAGCGCCCCGACGCCGGCCGAGGGGAGCGTGGAGAGAATGGTCACGGGGTGGATGTAGCTCTCGTAGAGCACACCCAGCACGATGTAGACGGTCACGATCGCGGCCAGGATCAGCCACAGCGTGCTGCCGAGCGTGCCCTGGAACGCGAGCGCCGCGCCCTGGAAGCTGGTCTGCACGCTGGCCGGGATCTGCAGCTCCTGCTGCGCCGCCTTGATGGCGCTGACGGCACCGCCGAGCGAGGCCCCCGGGGCCAGGTTGAACGAGATGGTGGCAGCCGGGAACTGCCCCAGGTGGTTGATGGCGAGCGGCGTGGTGCCTTCACTGATCCGGGCGACACTCGCGAGCGGGATCTCGTTGCCGTTCACGGTGGCGACGTACATGCCGTGCAGCGGTCCCGGGCCCTGCTGGTCCTGGGGCTTGAGCTCCAGCACCACGCGATAGATGTTGGATTGCGTGAAAATCGTCGACACCAGGCGCTGGCCGAAGGCGTCGTACAGCGCGTTGTCGATCGCCGCCGGAGTCACACCGAGGCGCCCGGCGGCATCGCGGTCGATGTCCACGTAGACCTGCAGCCCCTCATCCTGCAGATCGCTCGCCACGTCCGCCAGCTGCGGCAGAGTCTGCAAGCGCGCCACGAGCTTCTTGACCCACACCGCGAGCTCATTCATGTCGGGGTCTTCGGCCGACAGCGCATAGAGCGTGCGGCTGACGCGCGCATCGATGGTCAGGTCCTGCACCGGCTGCATGTACACGGTGATGCCCTCGACGCTCGCGAGCTGCGGCTGCAGGCGGCGGATCACCCCGGTGGCATCGAGGCTGCGCGCGCTTTTCGGCACCATGTTGATGAGGAGCCGCCCGCTGTTGAGCGTGGTGTTGACGCCGTCCACGCCGATGAACGAGGACACGCTCTCCACGGCCGGGTCCCTCAGCAGCACCTGGGCGAGGGCCTGCTGCCGTTGCGCCATGGCCGCGAAGGACACCGACTGCGGCGCCTCCGTAATGCCCTGGATGAGTCCGGTATCCTGGGGTGGGAAGAAGCCCTTGGGGATGAAGACATACAGGATCACGGTGAGGATCAGGGTGCCGATCGCGACCAGCAGCGTCATGCGCTGGCGGTCGAGCACCCAGGTGAGCGAGCGGCCGTAATGCTGCGCGAGGCTCTCGAACCCCCGGCCGGCGATGCGCAGCACCCGGCTTTCCTTCTCCGGCCGTGGCGGCTCGAGCAGCCGCGCGCACATCATGGGCGTGAAGGTGAGCGAGACGACCGCCGAGATGAGGATCGCGACCGCGAGCGTGATGGCGAACTCGCGGAACAGCCGCCCGATGACATCCCCCATGAACAAGAGCGGGATCAGCACCGCGATCAGCGACACCGTGAGGCTGATGATGGTGAAGCCGATCTGCTGCGAGCCCCGGTACGCCGCCTCGAGACGCGCGGTGCCTGCCTCCACGTGCCGTGAGATGTTCTCGATCATCACGATCGCATCGTCCACGACGAAGCCGGTCGCGATGGTGAGCGCCATCAGCGTGAGGTTGTTGAGGGAGAAACCCACCAGGTACATGACGCCGAAGGTGCCCACCAGCGACAGCGGCACCGCGATGCTCGGAATGAGGGTGGCGGCGGCGCTGCGCAGGAAGAAGAAAATGACCAGCACCACCAGGATCACCGCCAGCAGCAACTCGAACTGCACGTCCGCGATCGAGGCGCGAATGCTGATGGTGCGATCGGTGAGCACCGCGACGTTGATCGAGGCGGGGAGACTTGCCTGCAGCTGCGGCAGCATCGCCGTGATGCGATCCACGGTCTGGATGACGTTGGCGCCCGGCTGGCGCTGGATGTTGACGATGATCGCGGGTGCGGGCTGCGGCTGTTGCCGGTCCGCGGCCCACGCCGCGAGCTTCACGTTCTCTGCCGTCTCGACCACGGCGGCAATGTCCGACACCCGCAGCGGCGCCCCGTTCTTGTACACGAGCACGATGTTGCGATAGTCGTCCGCGGATCTGAGCTGGTCGTTGGCGTCGATGGTGGAGGCGCGCAGCGGGCCGTCAAAGCTGCCCTTGGCCTGGTTGACGTTGGCGTTGCCGATCGCGGTGCGCACGTCCTCGAGCGCGAGCCCGTGGGCGGCGAGCGCCACCGGGTCCACCTGGATGCGGATGGCGGGACGCTGGCCTCCGCCCAGGCTCACCAGGCCCACGCCCGGGGCTTCGGAGAGCTTGGCGGCGAGGCGCGTGTCGACCAGGTCCTCGACCTTGGTGAGCGGCAGCGTTGAGGAGCTGACGGCGAGGCTGAGGATGGGCGCGTCCGCGGGATTCACCTTGCTGTATACCGGTGGCATCGGCAGGTCGGTCGGCAGGAAGGAGCTCGCGCCGTTGATCGCGGCCTGCACTTCCTGCTCGGCCGTGTCGAGCGAGAGCGCCAGCGAGAACTGCAGTGTGATCACCGAGGCACCGCCGGAGCTCGAAGAGGTCATCTGCGACAGGCCCGGCATCTGACCGAACTGGCGCTCGAGCGGCGCGGTGATCGCGGACGTGGTCACGTCGGGGCTCGCGCCCGGATACAGGGTCGTGACCTGGATGGTCGGGTAGTCGACTTCCGGGAGTGCGGACACCGACAGGGCCCGGTAGCCGAGCACGCCCGCCAGCAGAATCGATAACATGAGCAGCCACGTCGCGACGGGGCGCTCGATGAAAATCGCCGACGGATTCACGACGTCATCCGGTGGGCGCGCTCGTCGCGGCGGGTTGGCGCCGATGCGGGCGCTGTGCGGGGGTCGGCGTCCGGGTGTTGTCGGCGATCAACGCGACCTGAGCGCCGTCGCGCAGCTTGTCGAGTCCGTCGATGACGACTTTTTCTCCGGGCTTCACGCCATCCTGCACCGAGACCAGATCCCCGCTGGCAGGTCCGAGGCTCAATTTGCGCAGGCTCACCGTGTTGTCGGCATTGACCACATAGACAAACGTGCCCGGCGCGCCATGCTGCACCGAGGCGCTCGGCACCAGCGTGGCGCCGGACACGGTGTCCATCTTGAGCCTCGCGGTCACGAACTGTTCCGGAAACAGTGCATCGTCCGTGTTGTCGAATTGCGCCTTGAGCTTGATGGTCCCGGTGCTGGTGTCGAT
>Ga0193733_1000639_pt1 | contig 11111 bp, 8 predicted proteins | sample U1s2metaG_FD_145076 | JGI IMG/M metagenome (GOLD analysis project Ga0193733, IMG submission 145076) | Soil microbial communities from a riparian zone of the East river system, Colorado, United States - U1s2 | ecosystem: Environmental > Terrestrial > Soil > Riparian zone | place: USA: East River... | reverse complement strand
CACCAATGCGTGGCAGGGAATGTTCGCGCCCGCCGCGACCCCGAAGCCGATCGTCGACAAGATCTACCAGTCGGTCGCGGCGGTCCTGTCTGACTCACAGATGAAGGAGCAATTGTCCAAGCAAATGCTCGACGTTACGCTCTCGTCCTCGCCGGCACAGTTCCAGCAGCTGGTGGAGAAGGAAACGCACGCTTGGGGCGATTTCCTGCGCGAGGCAAAAATCAAGATCGAGTAACGACTCTCCACGCTTTGGCGAAACAATCGAAAACAAGCGATCGCGTATCGCAGCCGCGCTTCGAACTCCTCGTCGAGAAAGACATCGAAATCCCGATGCGCGACGGGGCGCGTCTGAAGGCCGACGTGTTCCGTCCGAAATCGACCGAGCGGTTTCCGGTGGTGATAAATCTCGGTTCCTACCAGAAAGACAAGCTGTGGATACCGCCTCCGGATCTCGAGGAGACGCCGAACCCGTACATGAACTGGGAGGCGGTCAACCCGCTGTGGTGGGTGCCGCGCGGTTATGTCGCTCTTCGCGTCGACGGCCGCGGCTCGGGAAAATCCCCCGGCAGGACAGACCCCTGGTCGCCTTCCGAGTCGCGCGATTTCTTCGACGCCATCGAGTGGGCGGGCAAGCAGCCCTGGAGCAACGGCCGGGTCGGCACCAACGGCATCTCCTACTATGCGATGACGCAGTGGCTGGTCGCGGGCCTCAGGCCGCCGTCGCTGAAGGCCATGATCCCCTGGGAAGGCGCCGCCGACATGTACCGCGACTTCGGTTATCACGGTGGGATCTTTTCCTTCGGCTTCGCCACCAACTGGTGGAACAACCACATGGCCCACCATCTGCTCGGCAAGCCTCAAGGCTCCGCGACCGACGCATTCTCCACGCCCTGGCTCTGGGATTACATGCGAAACAACCTCGACGGGGAGTGGTGGCGGGGCCGGCAGGCGGTCTGGGAGAACATCGACGTTCCGCTCTACAGCGCCGGCAACTGGAGCGGCATGGGATTGCATCTGCGCGGCAACACCGAGGGCTATCTCCGCGCCGCGTCGAAGCACAAGAAGCTGCGCATTCACGCAGGGACGCATTACCACCCGTTCTACTCCGAAGAAGGCCGGACCGACCAGCTGCGCTTCTTCGATCACTGGCTCAAGGGCATTGATACCGGAATCATGCGCGAGCCCCCGGTCAAGCTTCTCATCCGCAAAGGCGGCCACGGCAACACTCAATGGCGGACCGAGAACGAGTGGCCGATACGCCGCACCCGCTGGACTAAGCTCTACCTCGACCCGGTCGCCCGCGACCGTGGCGGCGAAACCGAAGGTGCGCTCGCGAAGGAAGCGCCACGCAAATCTTCGTCGATCTCCTATTCGGCGAGCGCAATGACCAAGGCGGGCGTCGCTTCGGCCTCGTGGACATCGACCGCGCTCGCCGGCAGCCTTCCCCGCATGGGTGTTTCGTTCGAAAGCGCGGTCCTGACAGAGGATACGGAGGTCACCGGGCCCGTCGTGTTGGTGCTATGGGTTTCCAGCACCACCGAAGACATGGACATTTTCGCGACGATACGCAACATTGCTCCGAACGGCGAAGACATCTTCGAGAGGGGCCAGCAGAGCCAGCCCGTTCCGGTCGCTAAAGGCTGGCTGCGCGCATCGCACCGCAAGCTCGATCCCTCGCTCAGCTTGCCTCATCGACCGTACCACACACATGAAGATCGCGAGTGGTTGCAGGCCGGTGAAGTCGTTCGCATCGACGTGGAAATCTGGCCGACCTGCATGGTCTTCGGTAAAGGCCATCGCATCCGGCTCGACATCCAGCCGCGCGACGGCGTCGGCAGCTTTCCCTACACGCACTACGGCGCGGACTACAACACCGGGACGAACGTGATTCACACGGGGGGGAGCCGCGCCTCGTATCTTCTGCTTCCCGTCATTCCCGGCAAGTAGCGCGCGGCAACGCTGCAGGTGATGCGGCGCAAGCAAGTCCAGGAGTGGCGGCAATCGGCCAATTCCGGACACTGGCGAGACGTCATATCAATAGAACAATCCTAGAAGTTCGAGCCTAGCTTGGCTCCCGACCGGGGCTCGAACCTTTGGACCTGCAAAGTATACGGAGACGAAAAAGCGAGGGCGCAACCAGGTGAGGATTTATTGGGCGCGGCTTCGCCGATTCCGCTGCTGCCGCGCCAGCGACAAGCCGCGATCTTCAGGCGGACATGCCTCCAGATGAATCCAGGCTGATGCTTTCCTGGTTGCGACGGGGCCGGTGCTGGCGTTGCTCTTGTCCTTCCCTTGGCTCCTGTCGCTCGCGCCGGTCCGACACCCATCGCCGGTCTTCGAACCAATGGAGTGCCGCTTGTTCGTTGGGAAAGCTCCGGACGTTGACCCCGTTCCGTCGCACAAGCACCTGGATGTATTGCTGGGAGAGTCTGAGCTCGTCTGAATCGCCCGTCAGCGCAATTCTGCATTTCGATTCGCCGAGCTCTTTGAAGTACTCAGGGAATCCGTACTGCTCGACTTTGAATATCGGCCTCGAAGCATGAACCGATATGAGGATCTGCGATGACTTGCGCTTGCGCGCCTCAGCCGCGATGGTGCGAAGAGCGTCTCGCGTTTCCGCAGGCGTTTGCTGGTTGAACAGATCTACCTTCAGATAACCCAGCTCAACAATAATCCCGCATATCATTTCAGCGCTCCGCAACGCGTCGTGTTGTTCGGGATTGGCCCTCCTCCGATCCCTCCCTTTCGGCCCGTTTCGCCGTGGGGATAGCGTAGCCCTACCGCAATAAACCAACGTGCAACGAGGTAGTCCGTGCGGACCATTGTGCGATCCGGCCCTTCGCCTCCTTGCGGTGGCGTCGGTGATCGGGTTTGAACCCCCCACTGGGGATTTCTTGGATCCCTGTCCCGATAGCGGATGTTCACGTCGGCTCCCCGTTGGTGTCGATTTTTAGCTACAATTGTCGTTCTTTAGCTACAGTGATGGGACAGTGCCGGATGAATGAACAGTTGACTTGGAATCTCAGGCACGAAGCCACGGCATCGGCAAAAGCATGCTTCTACTGGAAAAAAGATGGACAAATCGTGCGGTCTGCCGAATTCACGCGGCCAGAGCTTGAAACCGAGTGCCAGCGGCTGAGTGAAGCCGGAAGAGATGTGACGCAGTTTGCGCTCGCACTAATCCAGCTCGCTCTTTCTCGGGACTCCCAACAAGAATCGCGTTGAGTTCCGCATTTAAGAGAGCTAGGGGACAAAGCCCTGGACGCTTCAGGAATAGCCACCGGACAAGTGGAGATTCGAGAACGTAGCGTTCGACGGCTTTGATCAGCGGAGGCAGTGACAGTCACCTCGAATGTCCGCTTCGGGGTCTATTCCGTTGAAAAACTCGATTTCGATGGCGTGTGAGAAGGTGGATTAAAAATCCGACCCTCCAGAATCGCGTATAAGCGACGCGCGTGGCGAGGTTAATGGTTTGATTGAAAAAGCGCCGTCGGCGAGTTTTTCAACAGAATAGGTCGGTAGCCGCCGTCCGGCCAAGGCGAGCCAGGGACCTGCGGATCGACCCGCAACCGCTGCTATGGGATCAGGAGCGGCCTATTTCTTCCCGCCGTCCAGCTCGTAAGCGTCATGCGACTCGGTGTGGACGTGCACCCCGGTGCCCGCCGACTGCACGTCACCGCTCACCATGTGCAGGCGGTTGCCGACGATGGCCCCGGCGAGTCCGTGGCGCCCTACCGGCATGTTGGGCAGAACCGTCCAGCTGTTCGCCGCCGGGTCGTACGCTTCGAGCGCCCGGAAAGCGAACATACTCACGTAGTCCTGTCCTTCGCCGCCGGTGACGTAGATCTTTCCGCCCCAGGTGCCCGAGGACATCGCGCTGCGTGCGCTCGGCATGCGCGCGCGCGGCGCGCCCCACGCGTCCGTCGCCGGATCGTATTCCTCGACGATGCCGACGTTGCTCGAACCGCTCGAGACGAAGGCGCCGCCGACGCGACCGCCGATCACGTAGATTTTCCCGTTCACCACGCCGGCGGTGGCGTGATTGCGCGGGGTGGGAATCGAAGCGCGCGCGCGCCAGGTGTTGGCGGCGGGGTCGTATTCCTCGACCGCCCCGACCGAGTAGTGCGGGCGCGCCGGGTGGACCGCGGTCGAGCCCGGAAGCGTGGTCGCGCCGCCGATGACGTACATCTTGTCCCCGACCGTCACCGCGACCGGTGAGCCGCGCTTGGTCGGCAGCGGCGCGAGCGCTTTCCAGTTGTCGGTCGCGGGGTCGAACTCCCAGGCGTTGTCGATCGGAACCCAGGCGGCCGGACCCGACTGCGGAAGCACGAAGCCGCCGAAGGCGTAGATCTTGCCCTTGTATTCGGTAAAGGAGACGTGGTGCGAAGCGAGCGGCATCGGTTTCTTCTTCGTCCACTTGTCGCCCGCCGGATCGTATTCGTACACCATGCCGATCGGCTTCCATCCCGGCGCGAGGCCGCAGAACACGTACATCTTGCCGCCGGCCGAAGCGCCGAGCAGCTCTTCCGCTGGCTCCGGGAACGCGGCGAGCTTCGTCCATTTCCCTTGAGCGAAAGCGCCGCTCGCCCACAGCAGGCAGGCAAGCGCAATCAGCACCGTGCGTATGAAAGTCATGGTCTTCTCCTAGCGTGAATACTGTACTACAAGCCCGCCCGATTTTTCGCCTTCACCGCCCCGTTCACCACGTTCAGCGGCCACTCTCCCGAAAGCACGCGGCGAACTTCGCCCGGCGCCCCGGCCTGAAGCCCCGCCATAGCCTGCTCGCTGTACCAGGCGACGTGCGGATTGAGGATGACGTTGTCGCGGCCGCGCAAGGGATGAGGATCGGGGAGCGGCTCGGGATCCACCGTGTCGAGCGCGGCGCCTGCGATTCTCTTCGCGTCCAGGGCGCGCACCAGCGCATCGGTATCGACGATCGGCCCGCGCGCGCAGTTGATCAGGACGGCTGTCCGCTTCATCCTTCCGAATGCGGCCTCGCCGATCATCTTTCGCGTCTGTGGGGTGAGCGGGGGATGCAGCGACACGAAATCGGATTCGCGCAGCAGCGTGTCGAGATCGACCGCCTTTCCCGGAACCTCGAACTGTCCCTCCTTCACGAAGGGATCGCTGTAGAGTACGTTCAGGCCGAAGGCCGCCGCCCGCACCGCGACCTGGCGGGCGATGTTGCCGAAACCAACCAGGCCGAGCGTCCGTCCCACGAGCCGGAATATCGGCTTGCCTGGAGGCACTTCCCAGCGGCCGCTTCTGACCATGCGGTCGTAGAAAGGGATCTTGCGCGCCGATGACAGGATCAGCGCCATCGTCTGTTCAGCCACCTCCTCGATGCAGTAGGTGGGATTGTTGGTGACGATGATGCCGGCTTGCGTGGCAGCATCCAGATCGATGGTGTCCACGCCGATTCCGTAGCGGGCGATAATCTTGCACTTGGGCATGCCCGCCATCGCCTCGGCGGTGATCGGCCCTGCGTAGGTGTTCAGCAAGGCGTCGCAGTCGCGGGCCTCGGAAAGGAATTCTTCCGGTTTTTTCGTCTTCAGAGCGACAATCTCAGCGAGATCTCCGAGAGTTTTCCGCTCCACGTCCAGCGATTCCCAGACGTAATCCGTAATGACCACCTTTGCGCGTCCCGCCACTTCTGCTCCTCGTAAGATCAGGACATCCAGCGCACCACGCCGGCGACGCCGTCGACCGCCACCATGGCTCCGTCGGGAATGCGGCGGGTCGCGTCGAGCACGCCGAGCACCATGGGCACGCCGCGCTCCCTGGCGAGCGAAGCGAGATGCGAAGTGCTGCCGCCCAATTCCGCCACCACTGCCGAGACGTGCGGCAGGACTTCGGAAAGCGCCGGGCCGGCGACCGTGGTGACGAGCACCTCGCCCGGGCCGACGCGCTCGAGTTCGCACTCGCAATTGACCACGCGTGCCCGACCTTCGCCCCAGCCGATACCGGAAGGATGTCCGTTCAACCCGGGATGCTTAAGCCAGATTTCATCCGGCACCTTCGCCGTCGCCACGGCGAGCGACCGCGCCTGCAGAAGACTGATCCCCGTATCGTCCCGCGCCCATTCGATTTCAGCCGGGCCGCCGACGATTTCTTCGCATTTGTGCATGAGGAGCGCGAGCTCGGCGAGCTGCTCGGCATCGAGACAAGGCGCCCCGAAGAGCGCGCGCGAGAATGCCCGCCTGCCGTGCGCGCAACTCAACGCGTGGTACTTCTGGCCGAGCGCCGATTCTTTCACCCGCCCTGCGCGATCGAGCACGTAGCGGTCCGGCACCACCTCGCCCTGCGCGACGGCAGCGCCCAGCCCCTGGGCCGCATTGACGAGCATCTCACCGCTCGCGGTGCGCGACAGGCCGCCGCCCGCCGCGCGCGCAGGCACGAGCGGCTGGATCAGGACGGCCATCGCGGTGTCGGCGGAATTCAGGCCGTGGGTCGCCATGTAGCGGAGCGCGCGCGTGGACCACAGGGCCGCCCAGCAGGCGCGCACGGCGGTGAGGAAGTCTTCGTCGCTTTCCAGTCCGAGGTAGCTCTGGAACTGGCCGGCAAAGCTCGATCCAGCTCGATCCTCGACCAGTGCCGAGGAGCGAACCACTCCTGGGCGCCCTTCTCCGGCGATGCTTCGCCAGGCCGAGAGCAGGGCTCCGCGCACCTCGGACACGATCGCGCCCTGCATCAGGCCGAGCTTGGTCTCCAGGGCGCAGCGACGCGCGCGCGGCCGGTCTTCCGAGGAAAACACTCCGCGCGCCGATTCCTCGAGTCCCAGTGCAGCCAGCTGGATGCGGTAGGCCTGCGCGTCGACGCAGAAGCCCTCGGGCACCGGCAGGCCCGCCTGCACCATAGCAGCGAGGTTCGCCGCCTTCACGCCGAAGCGCGAAGGATCCGCCGCTTCCGTCGCACTCAGGGGCACGACCAGCCGAGGCATGGTCTTAGCTCCCGGAATCGATGACGATCCGCAGGATGCGGCTCGGATTGCGCTCGTATTCCTCGAACGCCGCCGCGGAATCGGTGAGCGGATACTTGGCGGTGATGAATCCGCTGACGTCGACCGCGCCCGAGGCGATGAGCTGGATGCTGGGGTTCATGTCCTGGGGCGTGAGCGCGCGCGAGCCGATGATGCTGATCTCGCCGAAGTAGAGCGGGAAGGTGCTGAATCCGCGCACCGTTTCGTGGCTCACGGCGAAAGCTGCGAAGCGTCCACCCGGACGCAGCATGTCCATCGCCGCGCGCAGCGTCTCCGCGCCTCCCGCGGCGTCGATCACGACGTCCGCGCCCTTGCCGCCCGTGAGGCGCCGCACTTCCTCCACGGCCTTGTCGACCGAAGCCTCGACGACGTGATGCGCACCCATTCGTTCCGCCATCTCGAGCTTCCAGCGGGTGCGAGTGACCGCGATCACCGGAGTCGCGCCGGTGAGCACCGCGAGGCGCGTATGCAGCAGGCCCGCGGTGCCCTGGCCCAGCACCACCACCGATTCCGCCGTCGATACGCCCACGCGGTGCTGAGCGTGGCGCACCGTGGCGAGCGTTTCGATGAGCGTCGCCTGCTCCAGCGGCAGGCGCGGAGGCAGGACGTGGATGTATTGCGACTGCAGCTTGACGTACTGGCTGAGCGAGCCTTCGACCTCGCGCCCGAAGAGCCCCGCCACGCGGCAAAGGTTGCCGGATCCGCGCAGGCACTGGTCGCAGCGGCCGCAGGCGATGATGGGATTGATGATGACGTGCTGCCCCGGCTTCACCTCCGATACCCCTTCGCCCAGTGAATCGATCACCCCGGTCGACTCGTGGCCCATCACCACCGGATACTTGACTCCCGGGTGCTCCCCTACGTAGATCGAAAGGTCGGTGTGGCAGACCGCCGTCGCGGCGGTGCGAACCACGACCTCGCCGGGCCCGGCGACGGGTCTTGAACGATCGACGAGTTCGAGCTTGCGCGGCGCATGAAGCACCGCCGTTCGCATTCCGTTTCCGCTCACGCGGCGTACCTCATGCGGCGATGCCCTGGCGTCAACGGCCGGCGAGAGTGGAGTAGCCCGGAATCGGATCCACCACCGTGATCTGCTCGACCGGGAAGCTGGAGATGATCTCGATCTTGTCCTTGTGCACGATCAGCATCTCTTCGATGCGCACGCCCCACTCGAATTTCTTGCCGTGCTGCGTTTCGAGCGCGAACACCATGCCTTCCTTGATTTCGATCGGGTGGTCGAGCGACCAGATGCGCGAAATCACCGGCTGGTCGTACTGCGCGAGCCCGAGGCCGTGGCCCCACAGGTTCGCCGCGGCCTGATCCTCCTCGGCGTAGCCCCAGGCTTCCTTCGCCGAGGGCCATTTCGATGCGATCTCCCGCGTGGTCGTGCCGACCTTCACCGCCTTGATCGAGTCGTACAGCCACTTGAGCGCGGTCGCGTAGATGTCCTTCTGCTCGTTGGTCGGCTCCTTGCCCGCGCAATAGGTGCGGTAGTAGCAGGACTTGTAGCCGTTCCAGGTCAGCGCGGCGAGATCCATGAACACGATGTCGCCGGGCTTGACGATGCGATCGGAGAAATTGCGCCAGTTCGGCCAGGTGTTCGGGCCCGAGGACACGATCACGTCCTCGACGTCCTCCATGCCGGGCACGGAGTACAGGTACTGCATGATGTGCGCGGTCAACTGATTCTCGGTGCGGCCGGGCTGAAGGAACTTCATGAACTCCCAGTGCGCCGCGTCGCCGATCGCCCCGACCATGCGCAGCGCCTCCTGTTCGTCCTCGTTCTTGATCGCGCGCGCCTCCATCATCGGCGTCATGCCGTCGGTCCAGTCGATCTTCTCCTCTGCGAAAACCTTGAGCATGTTGATGTCGATGAAATCCACGCCGAGTTTCGTGCCGGCGACGTTCGCTTTCTTCATCTCCTGCTTGATCGCGTTGGTGAACTTCTTCACCTGTGCGAGCGAAGCGGGCCCGGCGGCGCCCTTGATCCAGGCGTAGGACCAGCGGATGTGATCTTTCGGAATCCAGGGCGAATGGCGCTCGATCTGCATGCCGATATCGCCTTGCTCGAACAGCACCGGCGCGTCGTCGCCGCAGAGCATGGCGTAGCGCAGGCCGGGCTTCAGGCGGTTCCAGCCGGGGGTGAGCGTGCTCGTGACATAGCGGACGTTCTCGTCGTACATGAGCAGCATCGCGCCCAGGCCGGCCGCCTTCATGCGCGCGCGCGCGCGCTCGAGGCGGTACTTGCGCAGCCTGTCCCAGTTGATGCGCTGCTGCCAGTCCAGTCCCACCATCCCTGCATTTGCCATTACTCGTCTCCGTTTTTGATATGTAGATATTGCCCCAGGCTGTCAGTCGGCGATCGCCCCCGATTCTTTTGCCACCTTGCCCCAGCGCTGGGTTTCAGACGCGACGAAGTCCGCGAACGCCTTCGGCGAGCTGCTGGTCACCGCCTCGGCCCCGCCTTTCGCAAGGCGCTCGATGACGTCGGGCGTCTTCATGGTCTGTACCAGCACCGCGTACAAGCGCTCGACGATTTCGCGCGGCGTGCCTGCCGGAACGAGCACTCCCTGCCACGAGCCCGAGGAGCCGTCGACATAGCCGGACTCCTTCATGGTGGGCAGATCCGGCAGCTCTTTGATGCGATTGGGGCTCGTGATGGCCAAGGCTTTGAGCCGGCCGCCCTTGATATGGCCCATGGCCGAGGAGACGGTGCTGAACATCATCTGGGTCTCGCCCGCGACGAGGCCGGTCACCGCGGGACCCGCTCCGCCCTTGTAGGGCACGTGCACCATGTCCATCCTGCCCTCGACCATCCTGAGGATCTCCATCTCGAGGCGGTTCTGGCTGCCGCTCCCAGGCGAGGCATAGTTGAGCTTTCCCGGGTTCGCCTTTACGTACGCGACCAGCTCCTTGACGCTGTTGGCCGCAACCGAAGGGTGCACGATGAGGACGCCCGGCACGTCGACGACCTGGGTCACCGGGATGAAATCCCTCAAGTTGTTGATGGAGAGATTCGTGAACACGCCGGGATTGATCGCCGTCGAGCCGACGTTGCCCAGGACCAGAGTGTAGCCGTCGGGAGCCGAGCGGGCTGCGACCTCCATGCCTATGGTTCCGGCCGCTCCGCCCCGGTTCTCGATCACGATCGGCTGGCCGAGCAGCTCCGAAAGGCGCGGCTGCATGATGCGGCCGACGAAATCCGACGCGCCTCCGGGCGCGAACGGGACGATTATTTTCACGGCTCGATTCGGATAGCTGCTCTGCGCCGGCGAAAGCGTTGAGCAGAAGGCCAGCGCGAGCGCTACCCACACGGTGAGTTTGCGCTTCATCGTCTCTCTCCTCTTTCTTGCTTCGTTATACCGCGGCCCGCACTCCCACGCGCGGCTTTTCGTCCGCCGCCGCAATCGGGAGCGGCACGGCGCGCTTGAGCCGCGCCGAAAGATCGAAGGCCTTGGTCAGCATCAGCCGGTTGTGCGCTTCGGCCGCGCTCGCGTGCTGCGTAGTCACGCCAACCGCCAGGCGGTTCAGCCATTGCTCGGTTTCCTCGCGCATCGGGCCGCGCAGTTCGCCGAGCGCCATGTCTCCGGGAGGATAGCTGCCGAGGAAGTCGACACGGCGCGATTCATCCGGCGCGTAGCCTTCACCCTGTGACCTTGTCGTGGCGAGCACCATGTCCCGGTGCGTGTCGTCGATGGTGAGGACCCCTTCGGTACCGACGATTCCCACCTCGAGGCTGTACACCGCCCCGGGCCAGACGGTCGGCAAGGCCCAGGATATCGAGGCGTGATAGAGGCTGCCATCCTCGAAAGTAATGACTCCTGCCGTCGCGTCGATGCCCCCGCAAAGGGGGCCGAGCGCCTTGTCCACCGAGCGGGCATAGACTTCCGCCGGGCGCTTCGCCTCCATCATCCACATCACGACATCCAGCGCGTGCGTTCCCGAGATCACCATCGGCGAAATCTCGGAGGGATCGTCGGTCCTCTTGTAGTTGTCCAGAGCCACCAGCCGGTTCATGAACGCGCGGGAGGTCACCAGGGTCACCTCCCCGAGCTGGCCAGTGCGGACTTTCTCTTTCGCCACCAGCCAGCGGCGGCGGAAGCGTTGCGTATAGCCGACTACTGCGTCGACT
>Ga0193733_1000637_pt1 | contig 11137 bp, 7 predicted proteins | sample U1s2metaG_FD_145076 | JGI IMG/M metagenome (GOLD analysis project Ga0193733, IMG submission 145076) | Soil microbial communities from a riparian zone of the East river system, Colorado, United States - U1s2 | ecosystem: Environmental > Terrestrial > Soil > Riparian zone | place: USA: East River... | reverse complement strand
TGACAGAACCGTCTTCCCCACGAAAAAAACTGCGAACATCGTCTCGAAACCGCCCGTTCCACTCCTTCCAACTGTCTCCGATAAAACTGCCCACCTGGTAGAGCCCAGCCGCGTCCCAGGCCTCGGCGATGAGCTTTGTCCCTGCGAGCACCGGGTCCGATTCGATGTCCCACAATACGGGCGGATTTGGCATCAATTGTCCTGACTCATCCCGCCCGAGGATCGCCGCCAGATCGAATCGGAAGCCGTCGACATGCATCTCCTCGACCCAATAACGGAGACTGTCCACAATCATCCGGCGGACGATAGGATTGTTCGTATTGAGTGTGTTGCCGGTGCCGCTGTAATTCGCGTAGTAGGAGCGATCTTGTTCGAGAATGTAATAGGTGCTGTTGCACAAACCGCGAAAACTGAGGGTTGGCCCGTTCTGGTTGCCTTCGGCAGTGTGATTGAAGACAACATCGAGAATGACTTCGATACCCGCCCGATGGAGCGCCTTGACCATATCCCGAAAGTCGTCCAGCGGCCCGAGTGGATCCTGTCGCGAGCTGTAGGCTTGGTGCGGCGCAAAGAATGAAACTGGCGAATAGCCCCAGTAGTTTGCCCGCCTGGTCGGGGAATCTTCAGGGTCGAACTGGAACACCGGCATCAATTCGACTGCCGTCACTCCGAGTTCTTTCAGATAGGGAATTTTCTCGATCACGCCGGCAAACGTGCCGCGCTTGTCCTTCGCCACGCCGGAACTCGGATGTCGGGTTAAGCCGCGAACGTGCATTTCGTATACAATGGTTTGAGACGAGGGGCGCTTGAGAGGCGTGTCGCCTTCCCAATCGTAAGCATGCGGATCTACCACCACGCTCTTCATCGCCGTCGCGGCGTTGTCACCTTCCTTTCGGGCAGCCTCGCGACTGTAGTGCTCCGGAACTATTACGCGCCGTCCGTATGGGTCGAGAAGCACTTTGGCAGAATCGAAACGCATTCCACTCCGAGGATCGAATCGTCCATCAACTCGATAACCGTAGATCTGCCCTGCTTTCACGCCCGGCACGAACACATGCCAGTAGTGATAGGTGCGGCTGGATGCAGGATCGATCCGGATTACACGCGCTGGCCGGGCATCATCGATGCAATCAAACAGGAGCAGTTCGACCGCCGTTGCGTGCTTTGAATAGACGCTAAAATTTGTTCCTTCGGGAGAAAGAGTCGCTCCCAGAGGAGAGCTTCGTCCTTCTTTGGTCTCCTGTGTCACCGTCTGATGTTCGCTGGGGATTCTTTTCCAATTTAAAGGCCGTTCTTGGTCACATTCGAGATTCTAAATCCGACGCGTGCCCGAGTCGTTCGTCATCGGCGTTGACGGCTTTTGTCTGCGTCAGATAAAGCGCAGACCAGAGAAGCATCGAAGCGTGACAGTTCGAGAGCACAAAACGGTCGCGGTTAAGCCAAATGGGGTCCTCGGGATCGAAACGCGTGACCCGGTTCCAGATCGTGTAAATCAGCGGAGCGAGCGCCATTGGTGTACCAGGATGCCCAAATTTGGCCTGCTGTACCGCATCGATCGAGAGAGTGCGGATTGTGTTGAGTGATCTCGTCGTCGGGTCATGATCTTTTCCTCTCCGTTCTTGGCTATTGTTGCTCTCTCTCAAGCGAATCGACTTTCCCTAGGCGCCGCAGGTGTCGAGCAGCTTGACTGAACCGGGCTGCTAGAAAAGTCTGAACGAGATCCCAGGCCACCGCTGGGCCGACAGTTCTGCCGCCCATGCAAAGAATATTCATGTGATCGTCCTCGACACCTTGCCTTGCTGAATAATGGTCGTGAATTAACGCGGCCCGGATGCCTAGAATTTTATTTGCACACACCGACGCGCCGACGCCGCTCCCGCAAACGGCCACTCCACGCTCCACCTCCTGAGAAGCCACCGCTCGTGCAAGCGGAAGGACGTAGTCCGGATAGTCGTCGTCCTCACCAAGCTGATGTGCTCCGAAATCGACGACCTCGTGTCCGGCTCCCTGGAGCTGTTTGACCAGCTGTTCCTTTAAATCAAACCCGCCATGATCGGTGGCAATCCCAATGCGCATGTTTTCTCCTTGGGTAGATTGAAAACCAGCGTTCCAAAAATTCCGTCATTCCCTTCAGGTGTTCACCATCGGGTTCTCCCACCCTCCGGGCGGTAATACTTTCTGGTCGACCTCACTCGGTCCCCAGGTACCGGGTTCGTATTCGTAGACCGGAGTGCCGGCCTTCAGTACCGGATCAACGATGCGCCAGGCCTCTTCCACATAGTCTTCCCGAGCAAACAACGTAGCGTCTCCCGTCATCGCGTCGCCGAGCACACGTTCGTATGCATCCGTCTCCTCTGCGCCAGGATAGCGACTCGCGAGCAATTCCACTTGTTCGCCGATCATCTTCTCCTGCTGATCCATCACCGTCACACCAAAGGCAGCCGTGACGTTAGGACTGACCCGGAATCGGAAGTAGTTGCGGGCACGAGAGCAGGTCGGAAAGACGATGGGTGGCTCGCGCAAGCGCACGACAATCTCAGTGCACGTTACCGGCAACGACTTCCCGGCTCGGATATAGAACGGGACGCCTTGCCAGCGCCAGGAATCCACGTTCAACTGCAAAGCGGCGAAGGTTTCGACTTTCGAATCCGGCGCCACACCGTTTTCCTTGTGGTAGCCACGAAATTGGCCGCGAACAAGATTCTTTGCCTCCAGAGGCTGAATAGCTTTCAGGACCTTAACCTTTTCATCGCGGATGGTTTCACTATCGGTTCTCACTGGTGGCTCCATCGCCAGGTTCGCCAAGATCTGAAACAGGTGATTTTGAACCACGTCCCGAACCGTGCCGGTTTGATCGTAGAACGCGCCACGGCCTTGAACTCCGAAATCTTCCGCCATGGTTATCTGTACGCTCTCGACCTGATTACGGTTCCAGAACGACTCCAAAATTGCATTCTCGAAGCGTAGGAAGACCATGTTTCGCACTGCCCGTTTCCCCAAATAATGATCGATACGGAAGACATGCTCCTCATCGAAAGTGCCGAGCAAAATCTGATTGAGTTTTTGTGCCGAGAGGAGGTCGTGACCGAAGGGTTTTTCAACGATAACACGAGCACCAGCGGTACACCGTGCCTTGGCTAGCTGTTCTACGACCAACCCGAACAGCGCAGGCGGGATCGCGAGATAGTGCGCCGGATTTTGCGCCGGACCAAGCTCATTGCGCAGGGACTGAAACGTTGTCGGATCCTTGTAGTCGCCGTCAACATAATGCAGCAAGGCGCACAGCTTGTCGAAGGCCGCCGGATCGAGTCCTCCCCCGTGTTTCTCGACGCTGTCTCGTGCCCGTGCTCGGAGCTGATCGACATTCCAACCTGCCTTGGCTACTCCGATAACCGGCACATCGAGGTTGCCCCGTTTGATCATCGCATGCAGCGACGGGAATATTTTCTTGTGGGCGAGATCGCCGGTGGCACCGAAAAAGACCAGCGCATCCGAATGGGGAACGCTCATCCAGTGCTCCTCATTTGGTGGATTTTTCCAAGTGGCCCCCGAAACCAAAGCGCATCGCCGAAAGCAGTCTGTCCTGATAATCCGCCTCACCGCGTGAGGCGAACCTTTCATAGAGCGCCGTCGTCAAGACCGGCACCGGCACCCCTTCATCAATCGCCGCCTTGATCGTCCAGCGGCCCTCGCCGGAATCGGAAACCCGACCGGCAAACTTCGTCAATTGCGGGTCCGCAATCAGCGCGCTCGCAGTGAGGTCCAACAGCCACGAGGCGATGACGCTGCCGCGGCGCCACACCTCGGCTACGTCGGCCAGGTTGAGGTTATATTGATAATGCTCCGGGTCCCGCAACGGGGTCGTCTCGGCGTCGGCTTGGCCTTGCTCTCTCCCGACGTTGGCGGATTTCAATACTCCCAACCCTTCGGCGTAGGCGGCCATGATGCCGTATTCGATGCCGTTGTGAACCATCTTAACGAAGTGCCCGGCGCCGTTGGGGCCGCAATGCAGGTAGCCTTGTTCGGCGGTGTCGACCAGTTTCTCCCGCCCCGGCGTGCGCGGAATGTCGCCGACGCCGGGCGCCAGCGTGGCAAAGACAGGGTCCAAGTGTTGCACCACATCCGATTCGCCGCCGATCATCATGCAGTAGCCGCGTTCCAAACCCCAGATACCCCCGCTGGTTCCAACATCGACGTAATGAATTCCTTTGGGCTGCAGTTCCTTGGCGCGGCGGATGTCGTCCACGTAGTAGGAATTGCCGCCATCAATCAGAACGTCGCCAGCTTCCAGCAGGGGCGACAAATCGGCAATGAACTGGTCAACGACAGCGGCTGGAACCATAAGCCAGACTGCGCGAGGTTTGTCGAGTTTCCTTACCAAATCGGCCAGGGAAGTGGCGCCTATCGCCTTTTCTTTGACCAATTCTTTCACAGGCTCCGGCGAACGGTTAAAAACTACGCATTGCTGTCCGCCTCTAATGAGCCGGCGCGCCATGTTTGCGCCCATCCGGCCCAGACCTATCATTCCCAGTTGCATGGTTCTTTTGTTATTCATAGTCGAGTCCTCCTATTCTGCCTTGATCGTAGATGCCTTAAAGATACTCTGAATGGATTTATCCAGCATGGCGTCGAACTCAGCATTGGATTGCTGGGCCGAAAGCCCTTCCGCAAGCGCGCGCGAAAAGCTCGCGACAACGCCGTGATTTCGGCGCAGACGGTTGTTGGCTTCTTCCCGTGAATAGCCGCCCGACAACGCTACTACCCTCACGACTTTTGGATGTTTGACGAAATCAGCATAGAAGTTGTCTTGCTCAGGTAGCGTGAGCTTCAGCATAACTAACTGGTCCGCTGGAAGCTGGTTAAGTTTCTCCAGAATGGCCGTCTTAAGCAAGCCTTCGGCCCTGGCCTTTTCAGGGCAGTGAATGTCAATTTCCGGCTCGACGATCGGCACCAGTTCGGCAGCAATGATCTGCGCAGCTAGGTCGAATTGCTGGTTCACGACGTCCTTGATGCCTGCTGCGTTGGCTTGTTTGATGACCGAGCGCATCTTGGTCCCAAAGATTCGTTTAGAGTTAGCCTTCTCGAGTAGGGCGCCTAGCGCCGGAATCGGCTTCATCACCTGGACCCCGTCCTTCTCAGCCCCAAGACCCTTGTCCACTTTTAGAAACGGCACCACACGTTTTACGTTCCAAAGATAGTCAGCCGTGGGTTGTCCATCGATTTCTCTGTCCATGGTGTTCTCAAATAAGATGGCGCCAATGATTCGCTCCCCAGTGAAACTGGGGCCGGTAATCATACGGCTGCGCATTTGGTGCACGATCGCAAACATCTCGTCCTCATTCGACCATGCGCCTTCTTTGATTCCATAAAGAGCCAGCGCCTTTGGCGTGCTGCCACCACTTTGATCCAGCGCCGCGATGAAGCCGGGATCTGACTTCATCTTCTGCAGTTGTTGTTCGTTCAAGCCGATCGATTTCATAACGTCTCCTTAAATTTTCGATATTGGTGAATCAGGTTATTGGTTGAGCTATCATGGTTAAGCGCAGGTTTCTCCTTGCTCTCTAGTTCCGTGATAATCCGCTGGGCTAATTGCTTGCCTAGCTCGACACCCCACTGGTCGAACGAGTCGATGTTCCAGATCGTCCCCTGTGTAAATACACTGTGCTCGTAGAGGGCGACTAGTTTGCCGAGAGTTTCGGGAGTGAGTCGCTCGGCTAGAATCGTGTTCGATGGGCGGTTACCTTCGAAGACCCGGTGCGGCGCAAGCCAGTCCGGTGTGCCTTCGGCCTTGACTTGTTCCTCCGTCTTGCCGAAGGCCAGCGCCTCGGCCTGCGCAAACACGTTTGCCAAGAGAATGTCGTGGTGACGACCGACTGGATTAAGCGTCTGGTAGAACCCTATGAAGTCACAGGGAATCAGTCGTGTCCCCTGATGGATCAATTGATAAAACGAATGCTGCCCATTGGTTCCCGGCTCACCCCAGTAAACAGGGCCGGTGTCGCAGGAGACTTTGCTTCCATCAAGTGTGACATGTTTTCCATTACTCTCCATTGTCAGCTGTTGGAGATAAGCCGGGAATCGCTTCAGGTATTGCTCGTAGGGAAGAACGGCTACGGTCGCTGCGCCAAAGAAGTCGTTGTACCAAATACTCAATAGCCCCATGAGAACCGGGAGGTTGCGGTCAAAGGGCGTTGTGCGGAAGTGCTCGTCCATCTGGTGAAAGCCATCCAGCATAGCACGAAAGTTATCTGGCCCGATCGCAATCATTGTTGAAAGGCCGATCGCCGAGTCCATCGAATAGCGCCCGCCCACCCAATCCCAGAACTCGAACATATTGGCCGTATCGATCCCAAACTTCGCTACTTCCGAAGCATTGGTCGACACCGCAACAAAATGCCTGGCGACTGCCTTTTCATCACCGTCAAGACCTGCAAGAGACCATTCACGGGCGGTGCGCGCATTTGTCATTGTCTCGAGGGTCGTGAAAGTTTTTGAAGAGATGATGAAAAGTGTTTCTGCTGGCTCGAGGCCGTGAACGACCTCAGCGAAGTCAGTACCATCTACGTTGGAAACAAAGCGAAACGTCATCGCTCGTTCGCTATAATACTTCAACGCTTCATAGGCCATGACCGGCCCGAGATCAGAACCACCGATACCAACGTTGATGACGTTGCGAATGCCTTTGCCAGTGTGGCCTTTCCATATGCCGCTCCGCACGCGATTGGAGAAGTCTGCCATCTTGTCGAGAACGGCATGGACTTGTGGCACAACGTTCTCGCCATCGACGACGATCGATGCCCCTCTCGGTGCGCGCAGCGCCACGTGTAGCACTGCGCGGTTTTCCGTGATGTTGATCTTGTCACCCTGAAACATGGCCTCGATCCGCTCACGCAGTCCCGACTCGTCTGCGAGCTGCACGAGGAGCTTCAAAGTCTCGTCCGTGATGCGATTCTTCGAGTAATCCAAAAATAAACCCACCGCGTCGACGGTCATGCGCTGACCGCGTGTGGGATCATCGGCAAAAAGTTTCCGCAGATGCAGCTGTCGGATATTCTGATAATGAGCGACCAGAGTATTCCATGCGCGACGCTCGGTGACTGGTTTTGTTGTTGGGTTCATCCTTAAGCTTCCTTTCACTTCTTTTAGTCGTGCTTTGCCCTACTTTTACTGTCCTTCATAGCTTCCAGTGCCTGGCTTTTCTCTCATACATCGACCTCGGAAAAAACATGGGCTTCATAGCGGAGTCTCCACCATTTCGATCGCTGGCTTTGGAACCATGGGCAGCCGGTTCGAACTGCTTGTCAGGTCCTGCAGCAAGTGAAAATCAGCAACCAACAATAATTCTTCGGTGCTGCGCCAGCTCCAGTTGCCTTCGGCACGACCGGGGACGTTCATTCGAGCCTCTGCACCGAGGTTGAGAAGATCTTGTAGAGGAGCGATGGCAAGCGCAGCCGGAGACGACCATGCCAGACGCATCAAGTCCCAGGCAACCTCACGACTATCATGCTGCGGCGAGTTCAGGTAACGCCACAAGTTCTGCCGCTGGTACGGTGGCAACTCTTCGTACCATCCGCGGCTGGTAGGATTGTCGTGTGTCCCGGTGTATACGACGGCGTTCGAGGCGTAATTGTGAGGGAGGTACGGGTTATCCGAATTGCCGTCAAAGGCAAATTGCAGGACACGGGTGCCTGGTATCTGAAACTGATCGCGGAGCGCATGAACGTCCGCCGTGATCAATCCCAAGTCCTCGGCAATAAAGGGTAGTCCTCCTAACTCTTTTTCCACCGTGTTGAAGAAATCGGCGCCCGGACCTGGCACCCACTGGCCAGACTGGGCCGTAGGTGATCCAGCCGGAACATGCCATGCCGCTGCAAAGGCGCGGAAGTGATCGAGACGAATCACATCCACGTGCGCGAGCAGCGCGCGCAAACGATCGATGCACCAACGATAGCCAGTTTCTCGCAGCCTGTCCCAGTTGTAGACTGGGTTACCCCAGAGCTGACCCTGCGCGCTGAAATAATCCGGGGGTACGCCCGCCAAAAACTGCGGCCTTCGTTGGTCGTCCAATAGGAATAGGCCCGAGTTGGCCCAAACGTCACTCGAGTCTGGAGAAACAAAGAAGGGCAGGTCGCCGATCAGGCGCACTCCTTTAGCTCTGGCATGTTTCTTAAGCCGCTCCCCCTGGCGAAACAATAGGAATTGAGCAAAACGAACTTGATCAACTTGACTGGCGAGCTCACGGCGAACCTGTGCCAAAGCTTTCGGCACGCGCTGAATTAACTCCGTGGGCCACTCGAGGTAGTAAGCGCCATTGTACCGGATCTTCAGCGCTCGAAAGAGCGCGTAATCCTCCAACCAGTCCCTTTGCTCGTGGCAGAACTGTTCAAATGTCACGCGTAGCTCTGCGGGTCTGGCATTAGTAAAATTGGTCCAAGCTTTCTCGAGCAACCCGTGTTTAAACCGAATAATTGCGTCATAATCGACGGTGGTTCGAGAGAATGAAACTTCCGTGCAGTCACTATAGCGTAACAAGCCATCCTCGATCAGCCAATCTGGGCTGATCAGAAGGCCATTGCCGGCAAAGGATGACAACGCTTGATACGGAGAGTTGCCGTAACCTGTCGGCCCCAAGGGCAACGCCTGCCACCAGCTTTGCCCTGCTTCGTAAAGTTGATCGATCCACGCGATCGCAGCTGGTCCCACATCGCCAATGCCGTACGGCGAGGGCAACGACGTAACGTGCAGAAGCAAGCCAGAGGCACGATAGGACGATGGAAATGGAGGCAGATTCGGACGGCTGTCGTTGCTCATTAGCGCACCTCCTGTTCCTGAAGAGATGAAGCAGGCGATCCTAGCGCATCGGTCACAATTTCCTGAGCTTCCTGCACGATTGCCGCTAAATGACTTTGATCCTTAAAGCTCTCCGCATAAATCTTGTAGATATCCTCTGTGCCTGAAGGCCGAGCCGCGAACCAGCCGCTGTCGGTTACGACCTTGAGGCCGCCGATCGGAGCGCCATTGCCTGGAGCTGAGGTCAGTTTGGCTGTGATCGGCTCGCCGGCCAGGGTGTCATTTGCAATCGCATCAGGCGACAGCTTTTGCAGCCGCGCCTTCTGATCTGGCGTCGCTGGCGCATCGATGCGGGTGTAGTACGGCGCACCGAACTCAGTTGTTAGTTCTTGATATAACTCGCCCGGATCCTTGTTGGTGCGTGCCGTGATTTCCGCTGCTAGCAAGTCCATGATTGGGCCGTCCTTGTCTGTCGTCCAGACGGCACCGTCCTTCCTGAGGAAGCTTGCTCCAGCGCTTTCCTCTCCGCCAAAACAGAGTGAGCCATTAAACAACCCTGGCACAAACCACTTGAAGCCTACCGGCACTTCACAAAGCGAGCGCCCCAGTTTGTTCACTACACGATCAATCATGCTGCTACTGACCAAGGTCTTACCGACCGCGACGTGAGTTTGCCAGTTAGGCCGATGTGTCAACAGATAGCGTATGGCCACAGCGAGGTAGTGATTGGGACTCATCAACCCGGAGGAAGGTGTAACGATGCCGTGGCGGTCGGAGTCTGGATCATTGGCGAAGGCCACGTCATAACGATCCTTAAGCTCCACGAGACGCGCCATCGCATACGGACTCGATGGATCCATACGAATCTGACCATCGTGATCGACAGTCATGAACGAAAAAGTGGGGTCGATCGTCGAGTTCGCGACAGCGATGTTCAGGTTATAGACGGAGTTGATTGGCTCCCAATACGCTTCGGCCGCACCGCCAAGTGGGTCTACACCCAACTTTAGGCCAGCGCTGCGGATGGCGTCCATGTCGATGACGTTTTTCAAATCCTCGACATAAGGCACCACGAAATCTTCCTGGTGCGTTGTGTCAGCTTTGATCGCCGCGGCAAATGGCACGCGTTTGATGCCAGTCCTGTTGCGTAACAGCTCGTTGGCATGGCGCTCGACCCATCGTGTTACATCGGTGTCAGCCGGACCCCCATTGGGCGGGTTGTACTTGAAGCCACCGTCCGCCGGCGGGTTGTGCGAAGGCGTGATGACAATTCCGTCGGCGAGGTGCTCTTTACGATTCCGGTTATAAACGAGGATAGCTCGCGAGATGACTGGCGTCGGAGTGAAGCCATCATCTCTTTGGATGATAGTCTCCACGTTATTGCCGGCCAGCACTTCCAGTGCGGTGCGCTGAGCCGGTCCGGACACGGCATGCGTGTCCTTACCCATGTGAAGCGGGCCATCGTACCCCTGGCTGCGCCGGTAATCACAAATTGCCTGAGTGATCGCCAGAATGTGTGCTTCGGTAAATGATCCGTTTAGCGGCGAACCTCGATGTCCGCTGGTGCCGAAGCTTACCAACTGGTTCTTGTTTCCCAAGTCCGGGCGGCGCTCATAATACTCCCGTTCAAGCCGACTCGGATCTATCAGTAACTCTCTTGGAGCTGGCTTGCCGGCAAGTGGTGAAATTGGCATGTCACTCAATGCTCCTTGTTACCAGTATCCATTAGGAGACGGAACATGCTTTCGCATCCCAGATGTCGGCTGCGTATTCCGCAATCGTTCGGTCGCTGGAGAATTTTCCTGAGCCTGCCACATTTAAGATCGCCTTGCTAGCCCATGAAGTCGGATCGGCATAGAGGTCACATAGTTTCTGGTCTGCCTCTAAGTAGGACTTGAGATCCGCCAGATGCATGTAGTAATCGCCATGGGTTAGAAGGGCGTCCCGCAGGGGAACAAATATGCCCGGCTCATTACGGCTAAAATGGTCGGAGAAGATGAGGTCCAAAGCGGCACGGATCTCTGGGTCGTTGTCATAGTGCCACTGGGGCTGGTACGAGCTACGGCTGTCCGCTACCTGTTTGGCCGTCAGGCCGAACAGGAAGAAATTTTCTTCCCCTGCTTCTTCTGCCATCTCGATGGTCGCACCGTCACGCGTGCCGATCGTCAACGCCCCGTTCATCATAAACTTCATGTTGCTCGTGCCACTGGCTTCGTAGCCGGCAGTGGAAATCTGATTGGAAACATCGGCTGCAGGAATCAGCCGCTCTGCCATCGAAACACAGTAGTCAGGCAGGAATAGAACCTTCAGCCGTCCCCGGACGATCGGATCCTCATCGATAATACCG
>Ga0193733_1000635_pt1 | contig 11158 bp, 5 predicted proteins | sample U1s2metaG_FD_145076 | JGI IMG/M metagenome (GOLD analysis project Ga0193733, IMG submission 145076) | Soil microbial communities from a riparian zone of the East river system, Colorado, United States - U1s2 | ecosystem: Environmental > Terrestrial > Soil > Riparian zone | place: USA: East River... | reverse complement strand
CAAGGAATGTCGGTATTGAAGTCGGTATGACAAAACTGCAAGTGGAAACTTGCGGCGGGGTGTACCTGCGAAAACGATCTGTTGATCATGAAGACGCTGCTCAAACGGCTTTATTGGAGTGTGCCAACGCTTTCTCTCCGCGGGTTGAATCCACTTGTCCCGGAACCGTGATCCTCGATCTGACGGGCACGGAAAAGCTGTTCGGGTCGCCGGAAATCACAGCCTGCAAAATCACGGTGAGTGCGCGACAGATCGGTTTGCATCTGCGCATCGCAATTGCTGCCAACCCGGATACGGCGATGTATGCAGCCCGCGGCTTCGCTGGAATTGCGATCATTCCAGTCGGCGATGAGGCCAAGATACTCGCCCCCTTGCCTGTCGACATACTGCCTGCCACGCCCGAACTTTTGGAAGTTCTGGAGAGTTGGGGCATCCACACCTTCAAATCCTTTGCTGCCTTACCCTCAATCGCACTCACTGAACGATTAGGGCAGCAAGGTCTCGCGCTGCAAAAACTCGCACAAGGGCGGACGAGCAGGCCATTGAAGCCAATAGAGCCTACACCGGACTTTATTGGAAACCACGAATTTGAAGATCCAATAGAAACATTGGAGTTCCTAACCTTCGATTTGAACCGTGTTCTAAAAGAGATTTGCGATCAGCTGGTCGCGCAGTCGTTGGCCACCAACGAATTGCGACTGACCTTAGACCTTGAAGTCCGACAAACCCACGATGGCAAGGACGGAGAGCAATACAAACATCATTGGAAGCTGCCGGTTCCCACGCAAGACCGAAACATGCTCTTCACTCTTCTGCGGCTTGATCTGGAAAGAAACACATTTTCTGCGCCCATAAAAAAACTAACCATTGAAGCGGTACCCGTAAAGCCTCGGATGGCCCAGGGCAATCTCTTCGCACCGCCGTCTCCTGAAGCGGAAAAACTGGAAATTACTTTGGCGCGGATTCGTGGGGTGGTAGGCAGCTTGGACGCAGAGGGAATCAGTTGCGTCGGTTCTCCGCAGATCCTCGACACTCACAAGTCTCGCACCTTTGCTGTTCAATCCTTCTCAAGCTCCGTTGAAACCTATAGCCCGCCGGCAGTGATTCCCACTCTTGCCTTGCGAATATTCCGTCCCGCATTAGAGACCTCGGTCGATTTCACGGGAAAGGCACCGCACTTTGTCCGATTGTGGAAGAAACATCGCCGCGTGCTGGCTGCCTCCGGGCCGTGGTGCAGCTCCGGGAACTGGTGGAATGAAACCGCGGCTTGGGCGCGGGAAGAGTGGGACGTTGCTTTAAAGACTTTTGAAGGAGTCGGCTACTACCGGATCTACCTGGATCGAGTCAGGAGGCAGTGGTTTGTGGAAGGCGTTTTTGATTAACGGTCATGCAATATGTCGAATTACACGCCCGGTCTGCTTTCACTTTTCTCGAAGGAGCTTCCTTGCCGGAGTCCCTCGTCGCTCGCTGCGCGGAAAGGAATCTGCCTGCGATGGCTCTCCTCGACCGGGACGGCGTGTACGGGGCGCCACGTTTTCACATGGCGGCAAAGCAATGCGGAATCAAAGCGCAGGTCGGCGCTGAAGTCAGCATTGCGGAAGGTGGGAGCTATCCGCTACTGGTCGCGTCGCGGACCGGCTATCAGAACCTCTGCCGCCTGATTACGACGGCGAAGTTACGAGCCAAGAAGAAAACCGTTGCGACCGCGGGACTGGCTGAATTGCAGAGTCACGCGGAGGGGTTGATCTGCTTGACCGGGGACGAAAATGGCCCACTGGCCCATGCTTTGGCCAAAGATGGAATGACACGTGGCCGTCACTTACTTCGACAGCTCATCTCCATCTTTGGCTCTCAGAATGTGTACGTAGAATTGCAGAGGCACGGTGACCGCTTCCAGGAGTCGCGGAATCAGGCTGCCATCGGCCTGGCGCGGGAGCATGGTCTCCCGCTGCTGGCGACGAACGGGGTTTGCTACGCAACTCCAGCCGAACGCCAGATTGCTGACGTATTCACCTGCATCAAGAACAAGCGGCGACTCGATACTGCAGGCCGACTACTTTCGCAAAATTCTCAACGCCATGTGCGCGGTGCTGAGGAGATGAGTCATCTCTTTGCCGACGTGCCGGAAGCAGTCGCCAACACCGGCGAGTTGTCATCCCGATTGGAATTCACGTTAGAGAAGTTGGGCTATGAATTTCCCCGCTATCCCGTTCCTGAAGGCGAAACCATGGATTCCTTTCTGCGAAAGCGGACATGGGAAGGTGCGCGTTGTCGCTATCGGCCTGTGAGCGGACGAGTCCGGGCGCAATTGGAAAAGGAACTAGCGCTGATCGAAAAGCTCAAACTGGCGGGCTACTTCCTGATCGTATGGGACCTGATCTGTTTCTGTGAGCAGAACGGGATTTTGGTGCAAGGGCGAGGCTCGGCTGCCAACAGCGCGGTCTGCTATTCACTGGGCATTACCGCCATCGATCCGATTGGCATGGATTTGCTGTTTGAGCGGTTCTTATCGGAAGAACGCGGCGAATGGCCCGATATAGACCTCGATCTTCCGAGCGGAGACCACCGTGAGCAAGTGATCCAGTACGTGTACGAGCGTTATGGCAAACGAGGGGCCGCCATGACGGCCAATGTGTGTACCTATCGCGGACGTTCGGCTGCACGAGAGATGGGCAAGGTGCTTGGTTTCGATGAAGACACCCTGAGTCGGCTATCGGCAATCGTCGGCACGTGGGAATGGCGAGATCCGAATGACACGATGGAAAAGCAATTCACGAACACTGGACTCGATCTCAGCCATCCGCAGATCGCTGTGTACCTCAATCTCTGTCAGCGCGTGCAGGATTTGCCCCGTCATCTCAGTCAGCACTCGGGTGGAATGGTCATCTGTCAGGGCCAGCTGGATTCTGTCGTCCCGCTGGAACCAGCGACGATGCCGGGACGAGTGGTAGTGCAGTGGGACAAGGATGACTGTGCCGATCTGGGGCTTATCAAGGTCGATCTGCTCGGACTGGGGATGATGGCGGTGCTCAAGGACAGCATTGGCCTCATCCGCGATCACTATGGAGAGGAGGTGGATCTAGCCCACCTGCCACAGGACTGCCCCGATATCTATGACACGATTCGCAAGGCAGATACGATCGGCATGTTCCAGATCGAGAGTTGCGCGCAGATGGCGTCGTTGCCACGCAACAATCCCACACATTTTTATGATCTGGTCACACAAGTTGCTCTGATTCGTCCCGGTCCGATTACGGGTGAAATGACAAGCCCGTATCTGAAGCGGCGGCAGGGCAAGGAACCAGTTACCTATCCGCACGAATCCTTGATCCCAGCTCTCAAACGAACCTTAGGTGTGCCATTGTTTCAAGAACAACTTCTGAAGCTGGCCATGATCTGCGCTAACTTCACGGGCGGCGAGGCGGAAGAGTTGCGTCGTGCTCTCGGCAGCAAGCGTTCTCAGCAGCGTATGCGAGAAATCGAAATTAAGCTCCGTGCAGGGATGAAGGCCAATGGTTTCCAAGAAAAGACTCAAGATCAGATCGTTCGCTTCATCAGTTCATTTGCCCTGTACGGTTTTCCTGAATCGCATGCGGCGAGTTTTGCCTTGATTGCGTATGCCAGTGCTTTTCTTAAAGTGCGTTATTTAGCGGCCTTCACCGCCGCGTTGCTGAACAATTGGCCAATGGGGTTCTACCATCCGGCAACCATTGTGAAAGACGCCCAGCGGCACGGTTTGCGAGTAAGGCCGGTTGATGTGACTCGTTCTCAGTGGAATTGTTCGCTAGAAGATGACGATCAGGGCCGGCTGACCCTGCGCATGGGGCTGCGCTATGTGCGTAGTTTGCAACAAGCCTCGGCTGAGGCGTTGGTGTGCCAGCGCCGGTGCGCACCTTTCGTCTCGGTCGAGGATTTGGGGCGGCGTGCGCCGCAGCTCAGCCGGGACAATCTTGCCATGCTGGCGAGAATCGGGGCTCTCAACAATCTGTCCCCGGATGCGAAGCTGCATCGGCGCGATGCCCTATGGCAGGTGGAGAAGGCTGTCAGGAAAGGTGGGCCGTTGCTCGATGGCATCACGGAGCTGGATTCAGCCTCGCCGTTGCGCCGAATGGATGTTGAAGAGAGGTTGGTCGCGGACTACCACGGAACAGGATTGACGACTGGATACCACCCCATGGCATATCGCAGAAATATTCTACGAGAGATGGGAGTCAAGTCTGCGGTGGAGTTGAGAAATCTTCCGCACGGGAAAGAAGCTACGGTTGCCGGATGCGTGATTACTCGCCAGAGACCGGGGACGGCCAAGGGGATCATCTTCATGACGTTGGAAGACGAAACTGGAACTTCAAGGGTGATTATCAGCCCAGACTTCTATGACAAAAACCGAATGGCGGTGCTGAATGAACGGTTTGTTCTGGTTTCTGGTCTGGTCCAGAATCAAGACAATGTCGTGCATCTCAGGGCGCGCAGCATACAACCATTGGCCATCAGCGCCGCGACAACGCCTTCGCACGATTTTCATTGAATTCCTGAACACCGATCAAACCCCTTGGCGTTGCGACCCACAGAGTACCTTCACGATCCTCATAGAGCCGGTACAGGGGATCGCTGGAAAGACTCTCGGCCCTGTGAAAATGATCCGGCTTGCGGCCATGAATGCGGTAAATGCCCTGTTTGATTGTTCCGACCCCGAGGACGTTTTCGCGGTCCAAGAACAATGTTTGAACTTCCAGGGTACTGCCGTCGAATCCGATCTCGACAAAGCCCAGCCAGATCCATACCCACCATACAGAGCCATCGGAGTTGGCAACAAGGCCTTGTACGCCGTCCACTCCTTGATTGATTTCAATCCCCTTAAAAGGTTACCCACACTATCCTCGGCCAGAGTTGATGCGACCTCGGCACCCGGGAGTCCATCTGCCTTGGTCTCCGGCCCTTGCTTCGTCAACTCGCGGCCACGCCGCCCGGCTACGGTTGTCTTTGACCTAGCCATCTGGGGGAAGTGGCAGCCCAGTTGTTTGGGAGTAGAATCAACCGCGAGCCACTCAGGAACTCACTGCAAGCATTGGTTGACGCTGGTGAGGTATTCGGTCCGGTGCCGTCTCCCTCTGCTTGAGCCGCGCTTGAAACACGAGATCCACAAACAGGAAGGAAGAGGCCATGCGGAGCCAATTGCACGCTTCAAGGTCGGGAGTCAAATCCTCCACCAACGTCGGCCGCGTCAACAACAATAGTTTCAGCGACTGCTGGAATTTCGGCACAAGGTTGTGTGTTCTCGGTTGCGTTGTTTTCACTCCTCTATTCTTTGCTGGATGCGGAAACAAGAACGTGTCGGCAGCAGCCGCTCCCCCGCCAAACGTCCAGATCGTCGAGGTCATTCAACGAGATGTTCCCGTTTATCATGAATATCTCGCGACTCTGGATGGTTATGTGAACGCGCAAATCCAGCCGCAGGTTTCAGGCTACCTCATCAAACAGAATTATTTGGAAGGCGCCGGAGTTGGCAAGAACCAGGTACTTTTCAAGATCGATCCCCGGCCTTTCCAAGCGATCGTGGATCAAGCCAAGGCGCAGGTCGCACAAGCCGAGGCGCAGCTTGGAAAGACGCAGTTGGACGTGCAACGCGACACTCCGCTGGCAAAAGAAAAAGCAATTGCGCAGAGTCAACTCGACAACGATATTCAAGCCAATTTAGCTGCCCAAGCGACCGTCCAAGCCGATAAAGCTGCGGTTGAACAGGCAGAGCTGAATTTGGAGTTCACCAATGTTCGTTCGCTCATCGACGGCGTTGCCGGAATTGCCAGCGGTCAGGTGGGAAATCTTGTGGGCCCGCAAATCGTCCTCACAACAGTTTCTCAACTCGAACCCATCAAAGCTTATTTTACGGTGAGCGAACAGCAATACCTCGCTTTCGTCAAACGCAACCCGACGGAAGCATCTCGAGAGGCGCGTCAGAGACTGTTTGAATTGGAGCTGATCCTTTCCGATGGCTCTATCTATCCCCGAAAAGGAAAATTCTTCGCCGCTGATCGTCAAGTGGATATCCAGACCGGAGCGATCCGGCTGGCTGGTCTGTTTCCTAATCCAGGTAATGTTCTACGTCCCGGCCAGTTTGGTCGCGTCCGTTTCATAAGCTATACCCGGATAGGGGCCCTCCTCGTGCCACAGAAAGCGGTCGTGGAGCTTCAGGGAAGCTACCAGGTGGCGGTGGTCGGGAACGATAACAAAGTCATGCTGAGGGCGGTGAAGGTCGGAGAACGAACCGGCGCAATGTGGATTATTGACGAAGGTCTCAAAGCACGGGAGCGAGTTGTGGTTGAGGGCGTGCAAAAAGTCAGGGACAGTATGCCGGTCAACCCCACTCTGATGACTCCGGTAGAGGGCAACTGAACCATGTCGAAGTTCTTCATCAATCGTCCAATCGTCGCCATGGTGATTGCGATCGTCACCGTCATTGTTGGGGCAGTGACGATCATTAGCCTTCCCGTCGCTCAGTTTCCCAACATCGCGCCCCCGGAAATCCAGGTACTCGCCACCTATGTCGGCGCGGATGCGCAGACACTCGAACAGTCGGTTGCCACTCCCATTGAGCAGCAGATGAGTGGAGTGGACAACATGAACTACATGTACTCGTTGAATGCGACGGGGAATTCGCAAACCACCCTCATCGTAAATTTCGATGTGAAAACCGACCCCAACACCGATCTGATCCTCGCCCAATCAAGGGAGACCCAGGCAGCTTCTCAGCTTCCCATTGACGTTACTAATTATGGAATTACCGTCAGAAAATCGGTGACCGCCCCGCTGATGCTGGTTGCGGTGTATTCCCCGCACGGTACCTATGACGCGAAGTTCCTCGCGAATTATGCGTTTATCAATCTCTTTGATCCCATCACTCGCTCGCCCGGGATAGGCCAGGTCCAGGTGTTTGGCGCAGGCCAGTACGCCATGCGGTTGTGGGTCAAGCCGGACCAGTTGGCCAAGCTGGGCATCACCGTCACGGAGATCGTCAGCGCGGTCCAGTCGCAAAACACGGTCAATCCTGCCGGACGTGTGGGTGGCGAACCTATACCTCCGGGGCAGCAGTTCGCCTATGCGGTCCGCGCGCAAGGCCGGCTGGCCTCACCGGAAGAATTCGGAGAGATCGTGGTCCGCGAGTCGCCGGACGGCGGTGTGGTGCGCGTCAAAGATGTCGCCCGCGTCGAGCTCGGGGCGCAGGACTACTCAGTCGCCGGACGCTTGAATGGTAAACCCAGCGCTATTGTTGCCGTCTACCAGTTGCCTGGATCGAACGCGGTTGACGCGGCAGCGGGCGTTAAGAAGCTGATGGCGGAGATGAAAAACCGCTTCCCTTCGGACATGGATTACACCTTGTCGCTCGACTCGACTCGATCCGTTGTAGAGGGCATGAAGGAAATCGTCATCACGTTGCTGATTGCGATTGCCCTGGTGATCATGGTCGTGTATCTGTTTCTTCAAGGATGGCGCGCGACTCTGATTCCCCTCCTGGCAGTGCCTGTCTCTTTGGTCGGCACATTCGTGTTCTTTCCTTTGTTCGGCTTCTCCATCAACACCCTCTCTCTGTTTGGTTTGGTACTGGCGATTGGCCTGGTGGTAGACGACGCCATCGTGGTGGTGGAGGCGGTGGAGCGTCACATCGAAGAAGGGATGGCTCCGAAAGATGCGGCCTTGAAAGCTATGGAGGAAATCTCAGGCCCGGTCGTCGGAATCGCCCTGGTGCTTTCGGCCGTATTTGTGCCCACCGCTTTCATACCGGGAATTACCGGGAGGCTCTATCAGCAATTCGCAGTCACCATTGCGATCTCCGTGCTGCTCTCGGCGTTCAACGCATTGACCCTCAGCCCTGCCCTGGCTGCCCTGCTGCTCCGGCCCAAAAAGGCCAGCAGAGGCCTTTTGAGACGGTTCTTCGACCAATTCAATCGGCTGTTCGAACGCGCTACCAACGGTTACGTCCGGGGGTGTGCGGCCCTCATTCGCAAGAGTGCCGTGGCTTTGATCATGCTCGTGGGATTCGGCGTCGCCGCCTGGTTCTTTGGCAGTAAAGTTCCATCGAGCTTTCTTCCTGACGAGGACCAGGGATACCTGTACATCAACTTGCAGCTGCCGAGCGCAGCTTCCACCGAGCGTACCGACCTTGTCGCAAGAAAGATTGAGGACATTCTGTCCCACACTCCGGGAGTGGCAACCACAACCAGCGTCATAGGCTTCAGTTTGCTGAGCTTCACCCGATCTACCTACAACGCGTTCTTCTGGGTCACCTTGAAACCGTGGGACGAACGAACCGGCCGGGAAACCCAGTTTCAAGAGATAAAGACCCGCTTGAATCAAGCCCTCAGCCGGCTGCCGGAGGGGATTGCTTTTGATTTTTCGCCTCCCGCCATTCCCGGTGTGGGCACCTCGGGCGGATTCACTTTCGTCCTCGAAGATCGTGCCGGCAAGGATGTGCAATTCCTCTCCAACAACTTAAATGCATTCCTGTCGGCCGCCCGCAAGCGTCCTGAGATCGCAGGACTGAGTACCACGTTCCTGGGCAGCGTGCCCCAGCAGTTCATCGACGTGGACCGCGACAAGGTAATCAAACAGGGAGTGCCCATCAGCGATGTCTACCGGACTATTCAGGCCTTTATGGGGGGATTGTTCATCAACTACTTCAACCGTTTCGGCCGCCAGTGGCAGGTTTACATTGAGGCGGAGGGCGACTACCGTACGAACGCGGAAAACGTGGGGCAATTTTATGTCAGGAATCAAAATGGCCGGATGGTCCCGCTCTCCGCACTAACAAGATTTGAACCGCGTTCCGGGCCTGAATTTACCATGCGTTACAACCTGTATCGCTCCGCGCAAATCAACGGGAGCGCCGCTCCGGGCTACAGCTCAGATCAAGCGACGGCTGCCCTGGAAGAGGTCTTTGCGCAAACCATGCCTTCCGAGATGGGCTACGACTATATAGGTATGTCCTTTCAAGAAAAAAAGGCCCAGCAAGGCGTACCCCCGGCGGCGATCTTCGGGTTATCGTTGCTGTTTGTCTTTCTCATTCTCTCGGCCTTGTATGAGAGCTGGACTCTGCCCTTTACCGTACTGCTGAGCACGCCGGTTGCTGTGTTTGGGGCTTTCGCAATTCTGTGGCTGCGCCGTGTATTGCTGGGCACTTTCTATCCCCCCTATATGGTCCAGATTGAAACCGATGTGTATTCCCAAATCGGGCTGGTCATGCTGATCGGCCTGGCTGCGAAAAATGCCATCCTGATTGTGGAATTCGCAAAGGACGAATACGAGAAAGGCAAACCTCTCGTGGATGCAGCCCTCGAGGGGGCCAGGCTTCGTCTCCGGCCCATTTTGATGACGTCCCTGGCCTTCGTTTTCGGATGCATCCCGCTGTGGACGGCAGCGGGCGCAGGGGCGGTGGCCCGCCAGATTATGGGTACCACGGTCATCGGCGGCATGTTAGCGGCGAGCGCGCTCGGCATTTTCTTTGTCCCGGCCGTGTTTTGCGTAGTGGAGAAGTTCTCCGGGGCTGAGGCCAAGAAACCATCTTCTGCGAGCGCGATGCCTCTTGCCGCGCAAAATCCGGGAGCAGGAGACGACTAGGATGAGGACGCTGGCTGCTCTTCGAATCCCGGGGCTTGTAGTGATGGGATTGGTAATTCTGGGATTCGCCTGCGGTTGCGCCGTCGGGCCAAATTACAGGAGGCCGCCGGTCAACGTTCCTCCAACCTATCGCGGTCTCACGCCGGAGGAAGCAGCCACGGGCGCACCCCGATCTCTGGCAGACGAAAAGTGGTGGGAGGTTTTCCAAGATGAACAACTAAAGGAGCTGGTCCAGACTGCGCTGCAACAGAATTATGACGTGCGTATTGCAGCCGCACGGATTCTGCAAGCCCAGGCGCGGTTGGGCATCACGCGGGCCGATCAGTTTCCCACCCTTGTTGGCGCTGCGGCAGCCGCGAATCAGCGCTCCCCGCAATCAAAATTCTTACCTGCGTTCGAAACCAGCGCAAACCAGGTGGGTGGGAGCCTGGCTTGGGATTTGGACTTCTGGGGCAGGTACCGCCGTGCTACCGAAGGCGCCCGCGCCGACCTGGTGGCCAGCGAGTGGGCTCGGCGGGAGGTCATCACCGCCTTGATTGCGAACCTGACCGGTGCTTACTTCCAGCTCCGCGCGCTTGACTTGCAGCTTGAGATTTCCCAGCGGACACTGGCATCGCGCCAGGATTCCCTGCGCCTGACCCGCCTGCTGGCCAACGGCGGATCAACCTCTATGCTCGATGTTCGGCAGGCGGAACAGCTCGTTTTTACCGCGGCTTCCGAAGTGCCCAGCCTGGAACAACAGATTGAGCAGGGAGAAAATTTCATCAGCACTCTGCTCGGGAACAACCCTGCGCCGGTTCCACGAGGACGAAAATTAACCGAGCAAGAACATCCTCCCGCGGTGCCCGCCGGGCTCCCCTCTTCCTTGCTGGAGCGGCGGCCCGACATCCGCCAGGCCGAAGAACAGTTGATCTCCGCCAACGCTCAAATCGGAGTCGCGCGGGCCGCGTACTTTCCCCAGATCTCACTCACCGCCACGGCCGGATATCAAAGTTCTGCATTGACTGGTCTATTCAGCGGACCGGCGGGGTTGTGGAACTTTGGCGGAGCGCTCACCCAACCGATCTTTACCGCAGGGAGGCTGCGCTCGAACGTCCGCCTGACAGAAGCCCGGCAGCAGGAGTTCCTGCTCAGCTATGAACAGATGATCCAAGGGGCGTTCCGGGAGGTTTCTGATTCCCTGGTTGCCTACCGCAGAACCCAGGAGTTTCGTCAACAACAGGAACTTCTGGTTGCTTCCGCACAGGACGCGACGCGCCTGTCACACATGCGCTACAGCGGTGGTGTTGCCAGCTATCTCGAAGTCCTCACAAACGACACCAACTATTTCTCCGCCGAACTCGGCCTGGTGCAGGCTCAGCTCAACGAACGATTGGCCCTGGTGCAGCTCTATAAGAGCTTGGGCGGAGGATGGGAACCGTGAGGTCATTTTGTACTTTGGCAAGAGACCAGGCATGGTCAACAAATTGAGACTGGAATAGTAGAGGACGTTGCTGCCACGGTCGGCAACGCGGTGACGCAATTGGCGCGTGCCTTGGGTGCAAAACCC
>Ga0193733_1000634_pt1 | contig 11160 bp, 11 predicted proteins | sample U1s2metaG_FD_145076 | JGI IMG/M metagenome (GOLD analysis project Ga0193733, IMG submission 145076) | Soil microbial communities from a riparian zone of the East river system, Colorado, United States - U1s2 | ecosystem: Environmental > Terrestrial > Soil > Riparian zone | place: USA: East River... | reverse complement strand
GCGCATGCAACTTACCGTCGACCGTGCGCACGGCGATCAGGCGCTCGGAGACGGCCGCTGGCGCCAGCACCTCCCCGTTCAGGCGCACTTTCCAGCGAATCGCACCGTCGGCGGGGTTGAGGGCAAATAACTGCCCGTCGCTCGCACCCACCAACACCAGTTCGCCGCTCGCGGCGGTGCCGCCGGACAACGGTGCGCGGATGCGCGCACGCCACGCGACATGGCCGGAGGTGAGATCGATGGCCACGACATCGCCACGGTGGCCGGCGGCGTAAACACGATTGCCGGCGACCGAGAGGCCGAGCCCCAGCCGCAGCGCCACGGCCTTCTTGTCGTCGACCGCGGCGGTCCACACACGCTGCACGCGCAGGCTGGCGCTCAAGGGCGTGAGCTTCGCCGGCTGGTCGATGCTCTTGTCTTTGGAACAGGCGGCTAAGCCCAAGAGCGCCGCCAGAGCGCTCGCCACCGCCAGGGCATGCGTCGATTTCTTCATTTGCCCGATCCGGCCGCCGTGGATTTTGCCGCGGGCGCCGCCGCAGGCGCCTCGACCGCGAGATCGGCAATCTTAAGACCCAGGAGCGGGTCGCTGCCCGCCGCTTGCGCACTGCGATATTCCTTCAGCGCCGCGGCCTTGTCACCCTTGGCATAGTAGGCGTCGCCGCGCACCTCGTGGTAGTGCGCAGCGAACGCTCCGGCCTCAACTGCGTTGAGAGTGGCGAGCGCGCCGTCGGCTTTCCCCTGAGCGATCTGCACCCGCGCCAGCCGCAGCCGCGCCACCAGGGCCAGGTCCCGATCCTTCGACCTCTCCACCACGGCGCCGAGCTCGGCGGCCGCCCGATCGAGCTCGCCGCCGAGCACGTACAGGCGCGCCGCCAGCAGCCTCGCCTGGTCGGTATAAGGCGAGGTCGCGTAGCCGCGCTCCAGCTCGCCGAACAGCACCAGGGCGCGCGAGCGATCACCACCGTCCAGAGCCTGGACCATCTGCGTGTACTTCGCGCCCGCCTCGAGCCGCCCGGCATCGAGGTGCGCCTGCCACCAGCGCCAGCCGAACACGCCCGCCCCCACCGCAGCGACGGCCAGAATCACGGCCGGCCCGTTTTCCCGCACCTGTGCCTTGATCCATTCCCACTGTTCTTTTTCAGACAGGTACTCTTCCACGCTTCCTCCCAACACCATGCCGCTTAGCGCTCGCCGCCGCGCCCCACGCCGGCCAGCGCCGCATCCACGCCCGCGGCCAGCTCTGCGATCGGGCACTCGCTCTGACCGGACTCCTCGCGTAAAGGTTTCATGGCAACGACGCCGCGCGCGAGCTCATCGTCGCCGATGATCAGCGCCAGCGGCGCGCCGCTCTTGCCGGCGCGGCGGAATTGCGCCTTGAAGTTGCCCCCACCCAGGTTGAGCTCGAAACGCACACCAGGCCGCTCACTGCGCAAGCGCTCCACGAGTTCCAGGGCCTGCGCCGCGGCCTGCGGACCGCTGACCACGACGTACACGTCCGGGGGGGGCGCGGGCACCGTGCCCCCGGCCGCCTGCATGAGCGCCACCAGGCGCTCCACGCCCATCGCAAAACCGATCGCGGGCGTCGCGTCGCCCCCCAGTTGCGCGATCAGGCCGTCGTAGCGGCCGCCGGAGCATACGGCATTCTGTGCGCCGGTGGACGGGGTGATCCACTCGAACACCGTGCGGTTGTAGTAATCGAGGCCGCGCACCAGGCGCGGGTTGATCTCGTAGCTCACGCCCACGCCGCGCAGCATGCCGCAGAGCGCATCGAAGTGTGCGTGGGACTCCGGGTCCAGATGCTCGGTGAGCAGCGGTGCGCCGCGAATCACCTCCTGCATTTGCGGGTGCTTGCTGTCCAGGATCCGCAGCGGGTTGCCGGCGAGGCGCCGCTCGCTGTCGGCATCGAGCCGCGCCGCATGCGCACGCAGGTACTCCAGCAACCGGGCGCGATACGCGCGGCGGCTGTCCGGCGTGCCGAGGGAATTGATCTGCAGCTTGAGGCCCGTGATCCCCAGACGCCGCCAGAGCCGCGCGCTGAGCGCGATGAGCTCCGCATCCACATCGGGGCCCGGGCAGCCGACCGCTTCCACGTCCACCTGCCAGAACTGCCGGTAGCGGCCGGCCTGCGGGGCCTCGTGGCGGAACATCGGCCCCAGACACCACAGCTTGTGGCGCTGTCCGCGCAGCAGTCCGTTGGAAATCAGCGCGCGCACGATGCCGGCGGTGGCTTCGGGGCGCAGCGTCAGGCTGTCGCCACCGCGGTCGGTGAAGGTATACATTTCCTTGCCGACCACGTCGGTGTGCTCGCCGATGGCGCGCTCGAAGAGCTCGGTGTGCTCCACCACCGGCACGCGAATCTCTTCGTAGCCGTAGGCGCTGAGCAGCTCGCGCGTGCACGCTTCGAAGTGCTGCCAGGTGCCGATCTCGGCCGGCAACACGTCGTTCATTCCGCGGACGGGCTGGATCTGCTCTGCCACCTCAATCTCCGTGCGCCAGCCGCGGCGGCGCCGGCGTGGTGTGCCCGTCGCCGTCGATGAGCAGGCGTGCGCTGCCGTCGTGGCGCACCAACCCCCCGAGCCTCACCGCCTGATCGTTGACGCGCAGCGCCACTGCCGGTGCGTTACCGAGGATGACGCGCAGCGGCGGCGCGCCGCTGAGCGTGCGCGTGCTGCCCGCCGCGTACAGGCCCTGCAACAGGCGCCGGCCGGTCGCGTCAGAGACCTCGACCCAGCTGAGCGCCGAGAGCCGCAGCGCCAGGTGCGTCGCGCCCGCGGGCGCGGCCGGCGCTACCTCATCAGCGGCGCCTGCGCTCGCTTGCGGCGCGGAAGCGCTGGCCACCGGCGGGGAAGCGTTCGCGAGCGGCTGCGGTTTCTCGCCCGGCGTGGTGAGCACCCACCACAGCAGCACCACCAGCGCAAATCCCAACAGCCCCAGCAGCGCCGGCAGCACCAGGCGCGCGGCGCCATTGCCGGGGTCACTGCGCGGGATGCGCGTGAGATCCGGGCGCGCCGCCTGCGTGCTGCTCGCGTACAGCTCCTGCAGCTCCGCGGGCGACTCGCCAACGAACTCGGCGTAGCGTCGCAGGTGCCCGCGCACGTACACATCGGCGCCGAGAGCTGCGAAGTCCTCGGCCTCCAGCGCCTCCAGGGTCCTGGCATCGACGTGCAGTTTTTCCGCCGCCTCGAGGACGGTGATCCCCTTCTTTTCGCGCGCGCCGCGCAGCCGCGCGCCCGTGCCGCAGCGTTGCTCGCCGCCAACTTCACTCGCCATGAGTGTCAGCCGGGGTTGCGATCGAGTTCCGCCAGGGCACGTGCCTGGTCGGTCCCGGGGAAGTCCACCTGCAGTCGGCGCGCGTAGCGTTGCGCGCCGATTTTGTCGCCCTGGGCGCGCGCGACGCGCACCCCGAGCAGCAGCAGGTCCGCAGTCGCATCGTACCTGCCGAGGAAGGCGTCGATGCCGGCGCGCGCCGGGGCGAGCTCGCCATGCTGGAATTCCAGCTCCGTCAGCTGGTACGCCGCCTCGGCGAAGTTCGGCCGGATCTGCAGGGCGCGGCCGAAGTTGCCGCGCGCTTCATCGTCGCGCTTCGCTGCGCGCAAACACACTCCGGCGTTGGTGTAAGCCGCCTCGGGCGTGCGATACAGCGCGTTGTGCGCCGCCTCCTCGAAGCGGCGCACACCCTCATCGGTGCGACCGTTCTGGCACAGGTACACGGCGTAGTTGTTCACCACATCAGGGTCGTGCGGCGCCAGCCGCAGCGAGGTGCGGAACTCCGCGTCCGCCTTGTCGGGGTTGTGCATGCGCCCGAACAGCATCGCGCGGGCGCTGTGAACGTCGGCGCTGTTCGGGGCCTCGGCGAGCGCCCGGTCGAGCTTGTCCTTCGCCAGCGCGACATCGCCCTGGTTCAGGTACTCGATCCCCAGCTGCACGTTGTAGGCGGCCGCATCGCGTACCTTGTTCGGATGCGCAGTAGCGCAGGCGGCGAGCAGCAGCAGCGTCAGCGCCGCGAGGCGCCGCGGCGGCCGGTAGTGCGAGATGGTGTTGACTGGGTTGCTCATGGTTGAACCGCGACGCCGATGACCTTGCTGCCGAGACGCACGGTGGTGCGATCGATGACGCGCCCGGCGAGCTGTCCGCAGGCGGCGTCGATGTCGTCGCCGCGGGTGCGGCGAATGGTCGCCAGCAGGCCCCGCTGCAACAGCTCGTCGCGGAAGCGCTGGATGACGGGCGCGGGCGAGCGCCGGTAGTGCGTGCCGGGAAACGGGTTGAACGGAATCAGATTGACCTTCGCCGGATGGCCCTGCAGCAGGCGCGCCAGTGCGCGCGCCTGGGCAGGAGAATCATTCACGCCCTCGAGCATCACGTACTCGAAAGTGACACTGCGGCCGTTCTGCTCATCGAGGTAATGCCAGCACGCCTGCAGGAGCTCGGCGATCGGATGCTTGCGGTTGATCGGTACCAGCTCGTTGCGCAGCACATCATCGGGCGCGTGCAGCGACACGGCCAGCGCCACATTGGTCTCTTGCGCAAGGTTGTAGATCTGCGGCACCAGCCCCGAGGTCGACAGCGTCACGCGGCGCCGCGACAGATCGAAGCCGAAGTCATCGAGCAGGATGCGCAGCGCAGGCACCACGTTGCGGAAGTTGGCGAGCGGCTCGCCCATTCCCATCAGCACGACGTTGGTGACGTGGCGCTCATCGCCGGCCGCGCTCGCCGCGGCGGGCCCGGCCGCGCTCAAGTGCTGCTGTTCCTCGCCCTCGAGCTCGCGCTCCGCCAGCCACACCTGCCCGACCATCTCGGCGGTGCTCAGGTTGCGATTGAAGCCCTGCTGGGCGGTGGCGCAGAACGAGCAATCGAGCGCACAGCCGACCTGCGAGGAAATGCACAGCGTGCCGCGGTCGGGCTCGGGAATGAACACCATCTCGAACGCTTGGGCGGCGTCGGCCTGCAGCAGCCATTTGCGGGTGCCGTCGCCGGAGCGCCGCTCCGAGAGGATGTCCGGGGCACGCACCTCGGCCTGCGCGCTGAGTCGCGCGCGGAAATCCTTCGCCAGATCCGTCATATCGGCGAACGAGCTGACGCCGCGCTTGTACATCCAGTTCATCAGCTGGCGCGCGCGGAAGGGCTTGCTGCCGAGCTGCGCCACGAATGCTTCGAGTGCCGGACGCGGCAGCCCCAGCAGGTTGGTGCGCTCTGTCGCTGCAGCTGTCATGGCGGTGTGGCGTACGCTCCTAATCGCGCGGATGCAGTTCCGTGGAGCTGAAGAAGTAGGCAATCTCGCGCGCCGCGGTGTCGGGCGCGTCCGAGCCGTGCACCACGTTCTGCTCGACGCTGGTGGCGAGGTCGGCGCGGATGGTGCCCGGGGCCGCCTTCTTCGGATCGGTCGCGCCCATGATGTCGCGGTTGCGGGCGATCGCGCTCTCCCCCTCCAGCACCTGCACGATGACGGGACCTGAAGTCATGTAGCGCACCAGGTCCTTGAAGAACGGACGCTCGCGATGCACGGCGTAGAAACCTTCAGCCTCGCGCTGCGACAGGCGCAGCATGCGTGCGGCGACGATCGAGAGGCCTGCCTTCTCGAACCGGCGATAGACCTCGCCGATGAGATTGCCTCTCACGCCGTCGGGCTTGACGATGGACAGGGTGCGCTCGAGCGCCATTCGCTAAGGCCCTTTCGAAAAATCAATGGGTGCGGGTGTTCGCACCGGCATGCAAGGCCGGTGCGCGGGCAAGCCGCGAAGTTTACCTTGGGTCACGCACCCGCGGCAATTTGGCGTGCGATGGAAGTGCTGGTTTGGTAAGGCTTTTTGCGCCCGCAAGCTAAGCGCTCCGCGTCGGCGCACATCCTTACCGTGCGCAGCGCCCGAAAGCCCTCAGACGGAGAAGCTCTCCCCGCAGCCGCATTCGCCCTTGACGTTCGGGTTTCTGAAGCGGAAGGCCTCGTTCAGGCCCTGCTTGACGAAGTCCACGATCGTGCCGTCGAGCAGGCCCAGGCTTGCGCCGTCAACGAACACCGGCACGCCGCGGTCTTCGAACACGGCATCCCCCGGCTGCGGGCCGTCGGCGTAGTTGATCACGTAGGCAAAGCCGGAGCAGCCGGTCTTGCGCACACCGAGCCGCACGCCGATGCCGTGCCCGCGGGCGGCGAGGAAGGTCTTGACCCGGTTTGCAGCGGATTCAGTCAGTGAAATGGCCATCGGTCCTCGTATTCTACGCCTCAAGCCCAGTGCGAGAGGCACGCGCGCAGTGCGTCTTCGACCACCAGCAGGCGTCCGAGTTTCTCGATCGGAACCCCGCGAGCGGCGGCCCAGGTCGCCGGCGTGCCCGGGATCAGCGCAGCGCGCCGGCGCCCGCGCAGCTCCCCGCACAGCCAGGCTGCCGCATCCATAGTATGGGGGCAGCCGAAGGCCTGAAAACGTGCGTCCTTCACACTGTCCTCTGCAACCAGCAGGTGAAAGCGCACCCAGCTCTCCTGGCCCGGTCCGCCGGCCTCGCCGCTCACGACCGTGGCGCCACCGCTCCCGGACCGGTGTGCCGGCCCGAAACCCTCCCCGGCCGGCGCGCAGGCCGCCGGGGACAGCGCGCGCAGACGCCTTACCTCAGCCCGCACCGCGTTCAAGGCGAAATCGATGTCGGCATCGACGCTGAAACGTCCGAGACTGAAGCGCAGGGAGCTCTGGGCGAGCTGCGTGTCGCGCCCCAAGGCACGCAGCACGTAGGAAGGCTCGGGGGAGACCGAGTTGCAGGCGGCGCCGGTTGAGACGGCCAGTCCCGCCAGGCCCGTCACCAGGCTCTCCCCCTCCACACCCTCGAACGACACGCTGAGAATGCCCGGCAGGCGCGGCGCGCCGGCGCCGTTCAGGTGAGTGCCGCCCAGGGCCTCGAGTCCGGCCCACAGGCGCTCGCGCAGCGCCGTGAGCCGCATGCCTTCCGCGGGCAGCTCGCGTGCGGCCATCTCGCAGGCGAGGCCAAACCCCACGATCTGGTGAGTGGGCAGGGTCCCGGGTCGCAAGGACCGCTCCTGTCCCCCACCGTACATCAGCGGCTGCAGCAACCCCCGGGCACCGCGGCGCACGTAGAGCGCGCCGACCCCTTTGGGGCCATAGATCTTGTGAGCCGTGATCGAGACGAAGTCGACGGGCAGCCCGTGCACGTCGAAAGGCACCTTGCCCGCGGCCTGCGCACAATCGCTGTGCAGGGCGACGCCGCGCTCGCGGCACAATGCGCCGATCGCGGCCAGGTCCTGCAGCACGCCGATCTCGTTGTTCGCGTACATGATCGAGGCCAGCACGGTGTCGGCACGCAGCGCCGCGGCGAAGGCCGCAGGCTCGATCAGCCCGGAGCGGCCGGGCGTGAGATAGGTGACGCTGAAGCCTTCCTTCTCGAGGCGCTTGCAGGGGTCGAGCACGGCTTTGTGCTCGGTGCGTGCGGTCAGGACGTGGCGCCCGCGATCCGCGTTGGCGCGCGCGACCCCGAGGACGCCTAAGTTGTCGGATTCGGTGGCGCCGGAGGTAAACACAATCTCATCCGCCGCCGCCCCCAGGAGGGCTGCGACCTGCGCACGCGCCTCAGCGATGCGCGCCGCGGCGACCGAACCCAGGGCATGCGCCGATGAGGGATTGCCGAAGTCCCCGCTGGCCGTGAGACAGCCGCTCATGGCTGCGGCCACGGCGGGATCGACCGGCGTGGTGGCCGCGTAGTCGAGGTACAGCGGGGCCGCGGCGCTCACTTAGGGCTCCGCACCGGCGTGGCGGCGCCGGGTCTGTACCGCCGTGAGGATGCCGCGCAGAATGTTGACCTCGTTCTGATCGAGTTCCGCGCGCTGCAGGAAGCGCCGGATCCGTCCCATCAGATGCGTACCGCTCTGGGTACGGTCGCGAAACTCGATCTCCTCCAGCACCTGCGCGAAGTGCGCGTACAGGCGCGCCATTTCCTGCTCGCTCGCGAGCGGCGGCCCGGCCGGCGCGTGCGCCGCCGCGTCGCTGTCGCGGGCGCGAAACAGCTCATACGCCACCAGCTGCACGGCCATGGCGAGATTCAGTGACAGGTAGGCGGCGCTGGCCGGTATGCGGATCAGCGCATGCGCCGTTTCGAGTTCCTCGTTGGTGAGCCCGGTGCGCTCGGACCCGAACACGACCGCCGCGGGCGCACGGCGCGACTCGGCCACGATGCGCACGGCCGCATCGCGCACATCGATGACCCGGAAGTACTGATCGCGATCGCGCGAGGTGGTCGCCGCCACGAAGCCGCAGCCATCCAGCGCCTCGCTGAGCGACGCCACGATGCGCGCCCCGGCGAGTACGTAGGAGTTCCCGCATCCGCGCGCGATCGCGTCCGGATGCGGGAACTCCTTCGGTCTCACGAGCAGCAACTCGCTCAAGGCCATGTTCTTCATGGCGCGCGCCACGGCGCCGATGTTGCCCGGATGCGAGGGCGCCACCAGCACGATGCGAATGTCGGGAGAGTCCATCTGGTACGCTAGCTTGGCCGCCGACTGGTCACACGAGCTTAAGGACCGTGCAGCCGCTTCTCAACATCGCCGTGCGGGCCGCGCGCCGCGCCGGCGAGGTCATCATCCGCAGCCTCAACCGCCTGGAGTCGCTGACCGTCTCCTCCAAGGGGCGCAACGACTTCGTCACCGAGGTGGACCACGCGGCCGAGCAGGAGATCATCGGCAGCATCCGCCGGCTCTACCCGCATCATGCGTTTCTCGCCGAAGAAAGCGGGCGCAGCGGCGAGCACGATACCCTGTGGATCATCGATCCTCTGGATGGCACGACCAATTTCCTGCACGGCTTCCCGGTGTTTGCCGTGTCGATCGCCTGCCAGGTCAGGGGGCGCCTGGAGCACGCGGTGGTCTACGACCCGATGCGCGGGGAGCTGTTCACCGCCAGCCGCGGCGCGGGCGCACACCTGGACAATCGCCGCATGCGCGTGAGCAAGGCGCGCACGCTCGAGGGGTCGCTCATCGCGACCGGCTTTCCCTATCGCGCCAACACGCGCTACCTGGATGCGTACCTCGCCATGTTGAAAGCGGTCACGCTGCAGGTCGCCGGCGTGCGCCGGCCCGGAGCCGCGGCGCTCGATCTGGCTTATGTCGCGGCCGGGCGCGTCGATGCGTTCTGGGAAATCGGCCTGGCAGCGTGGGACACCGCCGCCGGGACGCTCCTCATCCAGGAGGCCGGCGGGCGCATCGGTACGCTCGACGGTGCCGAATACCGCCAGGAGGGGCACATCGTCGCCGGCACTCCCAAGGTATACGCAGCCCTTGTGGAGCTGCTCGCGCCGCACGTCCCCGAGGAGCTGCGCAGCCCCTGAGCGTCACGCGTGCTCACCGGCGAAGCGAGTCAGCGCCGCCGTTCGCTCGCTTTCCACGGATCGCTTGTGTAGAGTTCTTCGCGAAAAATCGGGGGTTCCATGGTGGCGCGACAACTCCTTGCGACCAAATCCATCGCCGAGCTGCACGAGCAGGAATCCACCGGCAACCAGCTGCGCCGCGCGCTCACCGCAACTCAGCTGACGCTGCTCGGCATCGGCGGCGTGATCGGCACCGGTATTTTCGTGCTCACCGGCGTCGCGGCCGCCAACAACGCCGGTCCCGCGTTGCCCCTGTCGTTCATCGTCGCGGGAATCGGCTGCACCTTCGCCGGCCTGTGCTATGCCGAGTTCGCCGCCATGATCCCGGTGTCCGGCAGCGCCTACTCCTATTCCTACGCCACCCTCGGCGAGGGCATCGCCTGGTTCATCGGCTGGAATCTGGTCCTCGAATACCTGTTTGCGGTCGCGACCGTGTCGGTCGGCTGGTCGGGTTACGCGGTCAGTCTCCTCGATCAGCTGCACATTCACATCCCTGATGCGCTCTCGCACGCGCCGCTCGATCAGGGTGCGGACGCGCTGCACCTGCGATTCACCGGCGCCATCATCAACCTGCCCGCCATCCTGATCGTGGCGGTCATTGCCACCATCTGTTACATCGGCATCAAGCAGTCGGCCGCCTTCAACTCGGTCATCGTAACCATCAAGGTCACGGTGATCGTGCTGTTCATCCTGTTTGGCGTAAGTTACATCAACACGGCCAACTGGCACCCGTTCGTGCCGCCCAACGCAGGTTCGTGGGGTGTGTACGGTCCTAGCGGCATCCTGGCCGCCGCGGGCGTCATCTTCTTCGCCTATATCGGCTTCGATGCCATATCTACGGCGGCCCAGGAGGCCAAGAACCCGCAGCGCGACATGCCCGTCGGGATCCTCGCGAGCCTTGTAATCTGCACCATCCTTTACGTGATCGTCGCGACCGTGCTCACCGGCATGGTGAGTTACAGGGAGCTGAATGTCGCAGCGCCGGTAGCTCTCGCCCTCGACAAGTACCCCGGTCTGCACTGGCTGGGCATACCGGTGAAACTCGGCGCCGTAGCCGGCATGACCTCGGTCATGCTGGTCATGACCATCGCGCAGGCGCGGATTTTCTTCGCCATGGCGCGCGATGGCCTGCTGCCGCCTTTCTTCGGCCGGGTGCATCCGCGCTTCCGCACCCCTTCGACCGGCACAATCGTAACCGGCATATCGGCCGCCATCATCGGCGGCCTGTTCCCGGTCGGCCTCCTCGGCCACCTGGTATCGATCGGCACTCTGGCGGCATTCGTCACGGTGTGCATCGGCGTGCTGGTGCTGCGACGGACGCGCCCCGACCTGCCGCGCCCGTTCCGCGCCCCGTGGCCGTGGTTCACCTGCATTGCCGGCGCAGCGGTGTGTGGCTTGATGATGGTGTCGCTCGGAGGCGCGACCTGGGTGCGGCTGGTGGTGTGGACCGCGATCGGCGTGATCATTTACGCCGTCTACGGCTACCGGCACAGCTGCGTGGGCAGGGCCGCGAACGGCGCAGCCGGGGACGCGCGCCCCGCGTGACGCGCGCGGCGGCCGCGCGCCGCCGGCACCTCGCCCCTGGCAGGCGCCTCGGCCTCAGCGCCGATCGTCCAGCCGGCGCCGCAGGCGCACGTTGATCAGCTCCACCCCCACCGCGAACGCCATCGCGAAATACAAGTAACCCTTCGGGATCTCGAAGTGCAGGCCCTCCGCAATGAGGGCGACCCCGATCAGCAGCAGGAACGCCAGCGCCAGCATCTTGATAGTCGGGTAGCGCGCGATGAACGCGCTGATCGAACCCGA
>Ga0193733_1000633_pt1 | contig 11177 bp, 7 predicted proteins | sample U1s2metaG_FD_145076 | JGI IMG/M metagenome (GOLD analysis project Ga0193733, IMG submission 145076) | Soil microbial communities from a riparian zone of the East river system, Colorado, United States - U1s2 | ecosystem: Environmental > Terrestrial > Soil > Riparian zone | place: USA: East River... | reverse complement strand
TTCACGCCGTCGACCGACGTCACCGCCAGCACACGCCCGCCAATGCAGTTGCGCACCTCGATCGCGTACCTGGCGCCGGGTGTCCCTGCTACCCAGTACTCGCCGCGGAAGAAATGCGTACTCAGCGTGACCCCGCTGTCCCGGTCGACGATCGTCACGTTCGCGATGGCGCCCGCCGCTGGCGCATCGTAACTGGTCGCCAGCGCGGCAAATGTCGCGAAATAGACTATGCGTTTCATGTCGGCTCCGGTAGTCAAGGACTTAAGGACTTAAGCGACCCAGACGCCCAAATGGGGTTAGATCGACGAAGAATTCTTGATTGCCATCACGGTTGGCCTGCCGGAAAGCCTCTGCCGCCCACCCACCCCACCCTCCCCCGCGCGGGACCGCCCCAGCGGTGCGGCACGGGTACTTGTGCAGTTGCCAGCGTGCGATTTGCCGTCGTCAGCCATCCAGGCGCATGCTTGGCCTTAGCCGTCCGAAGCCGCCCGTCCCCGACGCGAAACGGTCCGCACGCGCATCACCCGCTGATGCGTTTTCGGGTCTTAGAGCAGCTCAGGCAGCGCAACGTCTTATTCGATCCGTTGCGTCACGAACCACGATTCCGGGCGATCGAAACCGCACTCAAGCCGACCTGATCCCCAGTAAACCGTTTTTCAGCCTCAACGCGGATGCAACCAGGACGGCAAGAACGAATACGGGTCGACGCGCAGGCTCCTGTCGTACGAAGCGCCGTGCTTATCGAGAAGCGCGACCACCATTCCGGCCTTGTAGGCATCGAAGACATCGGTGCATCCACCGACGAATTCGCCCCCAACGAAGATCTGCGGAATGGTGGTCATGGAAGTGCGAGCAGTCAACGCCGTGCGGATTCTTCCGCCGCGATCGTCTTTCTGATACTCGACCGAGTCCAGATCAACCGAGCGATAACCGATGCCGTGCCTCGCGAACATCTTTCGAACTGCCCAGCAAAACTCGCACCATTCGAGGGCAAACATCACGACCGGTTGCTCACGATCGCCGACCAGACGCGCCACGAACTCTTCTGCATCTGGCGAGATCGGCTGCAGCGTACTTCCTGGCTGCGGCGGCGGAGCTACGTCGAACCGATAGTTCGGCGTCGAACGCGCGATGGCCAGCTCTTCGTCGGTCATGTCCGCAGGGATGTCGCTGAAAAGCGGAGTGCTCAGATAACGCTCTCCCGTATCCGGCAACATGCACAGCACGGTGGCACCCGGCGGGGCTTCGTCACACACTTGTAGTGCAGCTGCGAGAGTGGCCCCCCCTGAAATGCCGGCAAAGATCCCTTCTTTTCGGGCGAGCTCGCGCGAAAGCTCCAGCGCGCGCCTTCCGTTCACAGGCACAATTCGGTCGATCAGCTTGAGGGCGACGGCATCCTCGGTGAGTTTCGGGATGAAATCCGGACTCCAACCCTGCATGAGATGCGGGCGGAAGCTCGGATGGCTGCCGCCCGGCGATCCGTCGGCTTTGCGGGACTGTGAAATTCCGCTGCCGAGTACCTGCGAATTATCCGGCTCGCACACGATCAGCCTGGTTTGCGGGCGAAACTCGCGCAACACACGCGCAACGCCCTTCAGCGTGCCCCCGGTGCCGAACCCGGTGACGAAATAGTCGAGGCGTTCGCCCTCAAAGGCGGCGAGGATCTCGCGCGCGGTCGTGCGTGAATGCATGTCGGCGTTCGCCTCGTTCTCGAACTGCCGGCACAGGAACCAGCCGTGCGCCTCGGCAAGCTCGCTCGCCTTCGCAAGCATCCCGCTGCCTTTGAGCGCGGCCGGTGTCAGCACGACCCTTGCGCCGAGGAAGCGCATCAACCTGCGCCGCTCGACGCTGAAGTTCTCACCCATGGTCACAACGAGCGGATAGCCCTTCTCTGCGCACACCATGGCGAGCCCGATACCGGTATTCCCGCTGGTCGCTTCGACTACCGTCTGTCCCGGTTTGAGTTGTCCCGTGCGCTCGGCGTCTTCGATGACGCCGAGAGCCAATCGATCCTTGACCGATCCCATGGGATTGAAGGCTTCGATCTTGACGTACAGGGCTAGGTGCGCCGGTGCGAGCTTCTTGATTCTCACCACCGGGGTGCGTCCGATTGTCTCGAGGATGCTGTCAAACCGGTTCCTGGCGAGGGCGTCCCTCGTGGGGCCGGCGGCTGGCACATCGAGTGCTTCTTTGTTCACGCTCATGTCTTGCCCTCCGCGGAACCGTTCGCTCTGGCGACACTACTACGAGCGGCCAGGGAGAATTGCAAGATCTCCCAGGAACTTCACCGCTTGTTCCACGGACGCAGCAGCCGTCGCACCCGCGCTGCGATTACGGCAATTACGCGGGCGCGTCATGCGCGAGGCCGGGTGTTCCTGCCACCCAGTATGTTAGATCGAGGGGAGCCATTCCTGATTGCCGTGGATTCGGCCGCGCCGGCCGCTCACCCTCCCCCACGGCGCCACCTCGGCAGCGGAACCCGAATGTCATTGGTTTTCTTTGACTTGCAACGCCAGAAGCGCTGAACATTGTATGAGTCCAGAGCACGCCACCGCTCCCACGTCCTCGCGTACGTGTCGCGGGGCCGGCGTTACCCGCGAGCTACCCGAATATGTGTCAAATCGAGCCCCCCTACCACAGGTGCGCAAGATCGGGAGAACACCCGATTGTCTCCAGCCATAGCACCCGCTATTGAGGGCCTCCATGCAGGTGTCCACGATGACGCTCACCGAATGTCGCGGGTGGCTGCCCGCCGGCAAACGCGCTGCGGTGTGTTTCAATGTCGACGACGTGCATCCAGCAACCTCCCAGGACGAATTCGACGCTGGCGGCGACCTGGGTCGCGGCGCACTTGGGCGCGTGGAGCGGCTCCTCGATCGACATCCCCGGCTGCGGGTCACGCTCTTTGTGACACCCGACTGGCGTCTGAGGCGCCTCATTCCGACCCGCAGGTGGCTTACTCGGATCCCGGTCCTGCGCGAGCGCGTCCACTGGGCCCCCCTAACCCCCAGGGGCCACTTTCGCGTCGATCGCTTTCCGGAATTTGTCGCGTACTTGAACGCTCTGCCGCGCACCGATTGCGCGCTGCACGGCTTGAGTCACGCCCATCCTGGTCCACGCATGGCCGTGGAGTTCCAGGAGCAGTCCCGCAGCGAGTGCAGCGCGCTGCTGCAGGAGGCTCGTCAGATCTTCGCCACCGCCGGGCTGCGTCATGTCCAGGGCTTTGCGGCACCGGCGTGGAACACCCCGCCTTCGCTGTGCGAGGCGCTGAGTGACGCGGACTTCCACTTCGTCACCTCGGCGCGTGACCTGGACACGCCGGTGAGTCACCAAGCCCGGAGCGTGATGAGCGGGTTGCACGGCGCTTCTCTCATCCACCCAACGTGGATCCGGTGTGCCCCCAACGATAAGCCCACCAGCGCCAGTGCCGGGCCCTGCCGTCTTGTGCATTTCACGACGAACTTCCAGGCTACATCGACGATCGAGCGCGCGCGCGCCATCATTGAGACTGGGGGGCTGCTCTCGATCAAGGCTCACATCTTCAAGACCGGCGGCGGCATTACGATGCTCGACGGCCTCGATGCCGCGTACTGCGACTATCTCGAACAGATCTGGCGCGAGCTGGACGGCCGCTACGGCGATGCTCTGTGGTGGACCTCCCTCGCGGAGGTGGCCGGCCGATGTCGGGCGACACAGAGCTGAGGGTCCTTGTCAATCCCCAGGGAATTGACGCTGACATTGGCGTCGTTTTTCTCACGCGGTGCTTTGGCACACGGTGGACCGAGGCTATGTACCGCTGGTATCTGCAGCGCTCTTTCGGCGGCGAGACTCCCGATCGTCTGATGCTGATGGACGGCGAGCGTGTCGTGGCAGGTTGTGGTCTCGCCTATCGGCTGCTGCGTACACCGGATGGTACCGTGCACCGGGTCAGCGTTGTGGTCGCGGCCTGCACCGTGCCCGGCGAGCGCGGGCGCGGGTGTTACGCGCACGTGCTCCAGGCGGCCGTTGATCGAAGTGCGCTACGCGATTGTACCGCGCTGCTTGGATTCGTCACCGCCGACAACGCAACCGGCCGCGGCCTGCGACGGCTGGGTGCCACGGCGGTTCCGAGCGCCTACATCGCTTCGCACGACGTCTCGCGCGTCCCCGGCACCGTCACATTGCGGCTGTGCAGCGCGAATGTTGCGGACGGATGGCCGGCGCAGGCCAGCGCGCGCCTCCGCAGCCCGCCGCTACAGGCGGGCTTTCACTATCCTGACGTGAGCGCCTGGCGATCGCAAATGGTGGATCGTCCGCATCCCGTGCAATCACTCCGTGTTGGAACCACCTGCCGAGCCCTCATCGAGTGTGTCGGCGACACCGATCGCCTGCAGTGGCTCGACGGCGACGAGCGCGAACGCGCGGCGGCAATCCGCGCTATCGCCGCACGCGCCCATCGCCGCAGACGGCATTTCTTCATGTACTCGACGCGCCCCGGCGATGTCGCGGTCGCGCGCCGACTCGGATTGGTCGCGACCCCAGGATACCTGATGGCCCTGGCGCCGCAGACCCGACACGAGCCCACTGTACGCCACTGGGCAACGATGTCCTGGCACGTCCAGTCGGGTGATCGGATGTAGCGCGGCGGCCCACGCTGTCGGGAGAGGCGCGGCGCACCGAATCGCTGCACATCACGATTCAGACCGCCGTGCTCATGGAGACGCTGCAGGCGCTCGCAGCGCCGATGCGCTGGAGCTGGGGCGCTTGATGGGGAAAGCAGGACCGTCTTCGTGCGACTGGTAGTGGTCCCGGTACAGCCGACGACCCCAGAGCTGCAGCGCTACCCAGTTGCCGAATCCGACAGTGATGGGCGCGATGTGCATCAACACGTAGAGAAAGTAGACGGGCACGATGGGTGCTATGTAGGCTCGCTCGCTCTTGGGTACGACCATGAACAGTGCGAGCGCACCGAGCGTGAGATAGCTGCCTACCGCACCCGCGAAGTACACCGGGTTGATCGCCGCACCGTTCGGCAGCAGATCGAACACGAACAGATTGTCGAGGATGGCGGCGGCGCTCACGAGCAATAGTGCGGCACTCACGATCCTGAGCAGATGCAGACCCAGTCCGAGCACGCCCATGTAGGCGATGAAGTTGTACATTGCAAACGGCGCACGCCGGCCGATACGCCACAGCTCGTGGAAACGCTGCGTGTAAACCCTGATCAGCCCGTAGTACCAGCCCACCCGCTGCGAGAACCAGTGGCGCAATGAGTCCGGTCCCTCGGTGCTCACCACAAGACGACCGTCATAGTAGATGCGCTCTCCATCGCGCAGCAGAATCACCGCATTCTCGAGATCCTCGGCATATATAGACAGTGAATGCTGAGCGAGCGCGTGTTCGAGCGCGTCGCGTCTATAAATGGATACTCCGGACGTGACGCCGAAATCGGCAAGGCTTCGGCGCCCGACCACGAACGCCAGGGTATACTCTAACGCCTGAAACCGCCCCAGAAACCCGTCCCGTTCGATCGCCACACGGGGGCACGCTGCCGCTGCCCCCGACTGCTGCAAATCGGCGACGACACGCTCGAGCTCGACGGCACTGCCCTCATGCCGACCGCAAATTCTGACGTCGGGATCGATGACCATGACGGTCTCAATGCGTGCCGGTAGCGCCGTGAGCAGGCGACGTAGTGCGCCTGGCTTGTGACGGTTCACGTCGTCGTCGAGGCACCGCCAACCAGCTTGGCGCAGGCGTTTCCCGGTATTATCCGTCGAACCGTCGCTGATGAGCCAGACGTGATCACGATACGGTTGCAGCCGCTCCATGAACTCTTCGAGGTGATCTTCGAGATTGAATATCGAGGCAACGATCGCGTACGGCCGAACGGTTACCGCGCCGGTGCCGTCGCGTCGAGCGGCCGCGAGATCAATTGACAGCTGACTCATTTCGCCTCGGCCGAGCTCGGTAGCGACCGCGGTGTGTCGCCGATGCACATAGAGCCGCAGCCCAAAATCAAGCGCATCCGTGAATACGATCATATTCGCCAATGCATAGATCAGTAACGAGTAGTACTCCGCCTGAACATTCGCCGCTGAGAGCGCAATCCACCCCGCCAGCAGTGCGCACACGCTGAGCGGCGCGAACAAAGTCCAGGGGCGCTTGATATTCAAGCGCTCGCGATAGCGCGCTCCGCCACTCCCCTCAGTGCTTGCGTGCGTCGTGCGCGCAACTCCTGGATTGTGCCGCATGCGTCGCAATTTTCAGCCTGCCAGGTCCTGCGCGGGGACTTCATCGTCGTCACTCGGACTCTGCACATTTGTCACCGCGGGCAGTACCAGGGTCGGTGCATCCGGCAGCACCAAGGTGTCGTTTGCAGTGTCGCCCTGGTCCGGCTCGCCGGCTGCGGCCCGAACTGTCGGCACGAGCTTCGACGGGCCAGCGTAATTGCGCAACTGCCCCAAGGCCTCCTCAGCTTCCACCGGTCCGGAGAAGAAGTATCCCTGACCGAAATTGCAACCCATCTGCAGCAGCGCCTGCGCAGCCGCCTGCGTTTCCACAACCTCCGCGACGGCACGCAACCCCAGACTCGACGCCATCTGCAGAATCGCCGACGTGATGGCATTGTTGGCGCGCTCCGATCCGGTACGATTGACGAATGGACGATCGATCTTCACATAATCAAACGGGAACAACTGCAAGTAACTGAGCGATGAATAGCCAGTCCCGAAATCGTCGAGCATCAGTTCAATACCCATACTGTGGAACGCCTCAAGAACTTCGCGCGCCGTGCTCACGTTGCTGATGAGACCGCCTTCGGTGAGCTCGAACTTCAAATTTCCAGGTGGCGTGTGCGTTTCCTCCAGGACACGCGCGACGTAGTCGCGTAGCCCCGCATCGCGCAGTACCGCCGCGGAAAGATTGACGCTGATGTAGAAGTTCCTGCCTTGCGGCAAGCGCTTGCGCCACTCGGCCGCGAGCCTGCACACTCGCTGAATGATCCAACGCGTGACCGGAACGATGACTCCGGCATCCTCCGCGATAGCAAGGAACTCGTTGGGCGTCAACAGGCCTTCCACGGGATGCCGCCACCTCAGCAGAGCCTCCGCGCCCACTACGCGTTGGCTGCGCAGATCGACGATGGGTTGGAAGAGCAGGTGGAACTCATTCCGATCGAGAGCAACATGCAGATCAGCTTCGAGACTGACCAAGCTTACGGCAGCACCGCCCATGCCCGGCGTGTATGCAACGGTGATAGGATTCTGGTGCCGCTTGGCGACCGACAGGGCTATATCCGCCTCGCGCATCGCGTCGTCCGCGCGCTGCACACCCGAGTCGATGCAGGTATATCCGATGTGCGAGCCGATCCTGATGCGGTGCTGGCGCAGCGCGAACGGCTCCTGGCGCGCGTTTTGAAGTTCGTTGGCGATCGCGTGTGCGGCTGCAATGGAGCCCACCTCGTACACGAGCACTGCCAGTTGGTCGCTCCCCCAGCGGGCCAGCACGGATTCCAACCCCCCGAGTGCCTTCGCGAAGCGTTGTGCCGCCTGCAGCATCAGTTCGTCACCGGCGGTGTGGCCCAGCGTATCGTTGATGAGCTTGAAGCGGTCAATGTCGATAAGAACAATCGCAATGCGCTGCCGGCGTCGAGTCCGCAGTTCGCGCAGGGCATAGTCAACTTGATCCATGAGGTAGCGGCGGTTCGGCAACCCGGTGAAGGGATCGTGATAGCGGGCATGCTCGAGGCTTTTCTGCAGAGACTGACGCCGCTCGATTTCAGCGACCAGGCGCTCATTGACCGCGCGCAAACGCCTGCGCGTGGTCGCGAGCGCGCTTCGCATACGGCGCAAGCTCTGTGTCAGATCATGCGCGCCGAAAGCGAACGCCCAAGCCAGCGCCGCGAGCAGACCAATCTCCGCCGCAAGCTCTCGTGCCGGGTACCAGCCCGTTCGTGGGCGGACGGCCAGCTCGAGATAGGCGGAAGGGGAAGCCGGCGAGAAAACCGCAGGCGGCCGAATCGCGCTCGTCGCCGGTTCAGCCAAGGTGCCCGGACGAGAGCTCAGGAACACTCGTGGTTCGTGGGTAACCGGTGCACGCTGAGACAGCTCGAAGTCATATCCCTCTTTCACGAGTAGTCCGAAACGCGCCCGCAGCAACAGCGCGTCCAGATTCTCGTAAGCCACGGACCGCGCGCTGGCGGCCGCGGTACCGTTCGCCGACCGTAACTCGATGGGCGCCTGCGCCGCGACGAACCACTGACTGCCGTAGCGGACCGGGCCGAAGACCCCTGCCGCCGCGCGCCCGCCGTCGGTCGACGCCCATTCGCCCGCAAGGGCACGGGCCACGGCAGCGTCTGGTGCGCGCAGAACCGTGCCTCCGGCAGTCATCCAGAACGTATCGCGACCCGGGATTGCGGAGGCAGGCGGCACGGGGTGCGTGCCGTCTCCGAGAATGTCGGCCGCGCGCTGCGCCTCGTCACGCGTGCGATCGGTGAGTGCCTGCAGCTGGGCTTCGATCAGGCGCGCATGACGCCCGACGACACTTTGGGCCGCAATCCGCATCTGTGCGGCGTGCTCGTGCACGCTGAGCGTGATCAATCGCACTCCCGCCAGAACCACCACCGCCGCGACCAGTATCGCCGGCAACCAATGCGAATAGCGTTTGAGTTCAGTCGCCTTCATCGGGGTTGACCGGGTGCATGGAGATGAACGGTGCACGCCAGTGTGATCGTGGTGCGCTTGAACCCGGCCAGATCCTGGTAATCGCCCAGCAACAGCCACTCGGAGCGGGCGAACGCCTTGCCAATGCCTACGAAGCCCTCCGTCAGCGTGGGACTGGGCCGCACCACCTGCCCGAGCAGGTTCAGGACGCTCGGTGCGGCATAGCCCCCCGCCGCTCCCACAATTCCGCTGAAGCTTTTCCCGTAGTAGTCAAGGCGTAGCGTCGCAAGCTTCGTTCCAAGATTGCCCCCCACCGAGCCCGCGTACGACGCTGAGGCCAACAGCTGTGGCGTGGCACGAAACGACAGGCCCAGCTTTGGCAGGTTGCCGTGACTCGTATCGATATCGATGCGGCGCTCCTCGAGCTGCACCGACAGCCGCGGCGTAAGCGTGCTGAGGACGCCGGCGGCGGCCAGCGAGTAGTGGAAAGCATGCATGCCGATATCGCCGGCGCCTTCGTGAACCTCGGCGTATAAGTGCGTCTTGGGGTTACCCTGTCCGAGCCCGAGGGAGCCGCTGAGCACACCCGTGGTCCAATGCGCGTTGGCGATCTGCTGATAATCCGCTCCGGCACCAATCACAGCGCCAGAGTCGATGTTACGCAGCCATGTCACGGAGGCGCCGCCACCGCCGCTGCCTCCCGAAAGCCTCGACCCATCGGTGCTAAACACCAGGCGCTCGTCCGCCGCGGACGCCGGTGCCGGCGGCTGCTCGGCCGAGGCGGCTGGGCGGCTAACCACCGCCAGAGCCAGGCAGACCGCGATGGCATGCGCTCTCACGGCCGCTCCACCACGGTGGTAGAACCGACGGCGCTTTGATCCGCCGCCGCGACACGCGCCACCGGGAGGAAAGCGATAACGTAGAGCCGCGCATCTTCGCCAGGCAGCGCCACCGACGAAGTGGTGACCTGGTACACGCGCCGCATCACTGTCACATGCATCTTGCGGCGGCCGCTCAGCCCTGGATCCCACCAACGCGCGCTCGAGTCGAGTTGCGGCACCAAGCGCGACGCCTCGGCACCGACTTGCGCTCCGGAAAAGAGCACGCGGGCGGGCCGATTGAACGCCAGGATGCGCCCTTGAGAGTCCGTTACCAGGGCGGCGTGGTCGGCTACGTCGAGCGCGGCCTTCACGCACAAGGCCTCCGTCGTGTCCTCGACCATGACCAGGGCAAATCGGCGCCCGTCCTGCGCGACGTGTTCCACGCGCACCTCGGTTGCGAGCAGCCGATCGCCCAACCGAACCATGCTCTGTCGTTCCACGCCACCCGCGCCGTCGATCAATTGCTGGACAGCTTCGGGGTAGGAGAAGTGAATGGCCTGGAAGAAGTCGCGACCAATGACCGACTCTTCACCCCCGAAAAACTTCGCCACTGCGGGTGCGCTGGCACAGATCACTTCATGCGTATTGGCATCCAGTAGAACTGCCGGCAGCGGTAGTTGTTCCAGGAGCGCAGACCACAGCGCCTGGCTGCGCACTGCCTCGGCGCGGGCAGCCGAAACCTGCCCACCCAGTCGCTCGAAGATGGTACCGAGATATTCCGCCGCGACCGCGCAAGCGAATAACATGATCACGAACCCAGCGAGCAGGACGACAAAGTACGCCGAGGGCGCGTAGAAGCCCGTGAAAGGCAGACTGCCGGCACCCGTTGCCTTGACGAGGGCGCCGCCCAGCCAGTCTGCTGCCGCGCTCAGCCCCGCGGGTGCATACCAGCGCAACTCAGGTGCCTGGCTCGAAGCGATGAGCGCAACCAAGACTGCAGCCAGTGTGGCCACGAAATACGGTTGCCAGCGCGAAAGAAAAATGGAACCGATGACCGGCAGCGCGAACACCATCAGAAAGAGCGGATTCTGCAGACCGCCGGCGTGCTGCCAAATGAACGCCACCGCGACGACACCGAGCGCGTGCAAGACCGAGAGCATCCGGGTGCGTCGCACCGGGTTCGCGGCCGCCCGACCGGACAGGGCCGCGAACCCGACGTGGATTGCCCCAAGAGTCAGCAGCCCCGCTGCCGTGGCTGTCAAGTCGACCGCCAGCCCGCTAACGAACCACGGTACCGCGATCGCAAGCAGAATGATGAATATCGTCAGTAGCCAGGTGTCGTCGAGCAGATGAACACGCGGATCGTGCCAGACGAACGCAGGCAGAAGCCGTGTCCCGTAGCTGTCGTCATTCATTGCTGTCGCGCCGTTGCAGGCACCTGGGTGTTCTCGGAGGCGACTTGCATTTCATCCGCGCGGAAGTTGTTGCCGTCGAGCAAGGGACGCGCGCGCACGTTCTGACCACCGGGTTGCTGGAAATCCACCACGTGCAGAGCGAAGGCGTGAGGTCGCAGCACCTGGTTGCGTCTTAAAATCGGCGAATCTCCGATCACGTCGATCCCGTTGAACTGCGGTTCGATAATCGTGTTTTCAACAGCCGTGCTCGGGCTGCGCGGATCGCCGAGCACGAAGGCCATACCGTACCCACAGTTGTG
>Ga0193733_1000631_pt1 | contig 11192 bp, 16 predicted proteins | sample U1s2metaG_FD_145076 | JGI IMG/M metagenome (GOLD analysis project Ga0193733, IMG submission 145076) | Soil microbial communities from a riparian zone of the East river system, Colorado, United States - U1s2 | ecosystem: Environmental > Terrestrial > Soil > Riparian zone | place: USA: East River... | reverse complement strand
AGGCTGCGCGCTTTTCAGCCGACCCCTGAGAATCGCGGTTTTCTTTTAGAACTTTTGGATTCGTAAATTTAGAGAAAGCCGACGGTAGGGGCCAAAAATCATGCCGATAGTTGTGGAAATAAGGAAAGGTTTGCACCGACAAAGCCCATGCCAGATAAGGACGGCATGAATTTTGGCATTCTAGACGGTTGTAGACTGGCGGCGAGACTCGCGTTGAATAAACCAGTTAGCCGACCACGCGGGCGAGTAGATTTCTACTCGAATGGCGAAGCGCGCGGCCTGTTGGTAGACGATCGCGGGCATCCTCGCGCAAAGCTGGACGGCGACCAGATTTAGCCGGAAATACGGCGCGAGCCCGGGCGTCGAAGGGACCAGCATTCGATAGCCATCAAGCTGGCCATTCGCATCAAAGCCAGCTTCCATTTTCGATTCGACCAGCAATAATTCAGCGTCCGCGATAATTACCGCGTCCGCGTAATAGTTTTTAAGTCGCGCCATTCCGGTTCCCGCGTCGTCTAGCGGGTGCGTCGCATCGTGCAGCGTGGTGGGGCCTAATCTGACTTCGCGGTACACGGTCGCGCTCGGATAACGCAAGTCGATCCATTCGCTCAACAGCTTGGTCGATCCCTCTTTATCCGCATTCGTGCCAGGGCCGAACGCGCGCACTTTGATCATTGGCTGATCCGCCATCGCATAAACTCCTGGTTGAGTCGGACAAAACAAATTGTACAGTTATCCTACAAGGTGTAGGATGCCGGCAGATCGCACAACCGGCACGAAAGGGGATCACACATGCCGATCACACCAACCACGTCAATCAACCCGACCACCATGGGAAACAACTGGGGTACGGGCGTTTCAGCCAATGCGCAAAAATGGTTGAACAAGTACTTAAATCCAAAAAGCTTGTATAACGCCAATCCGCAGCAATCGCAGCAAGCTTGGACCGCGGGCATTCAGCGCGCCCAATCGCTCAACAGCTACGCCAACGGCTTGGCTAACAGCGACACCAACCAAGCCGCGGCCAATGCGCAACAATTCGGAGTGAGCAATTACGCCAACAGCGGGACCGCGAAAGCCTATAAGTATAAGGCGAAAGTACAGGCGCTGGCCGCCGCGGAAAGTTCGGTACTTCAACAAATTCAGACGATGCCTAAAGGCCAAGGCGGTAATAACGAAGCGCGGATGTTGGCGTGGGCGCGAGGCATGGCGGCGTATAAAGGCAAAATTTAACTAAACGCTTGGCTTCGTAAGTGTAAAGGGGAATTTTGCCATGATGCACCTAAGTGTATTCAACTCCGCCATTGCTTCGTCGGCGACTGCGCTAGCGCAGCTTACTGCGATCTCCGAGCCGATCATTCCAACCTCTTCAAGCGGCTTTCTGGTTCAGCCACTGAATAAAATCGCGCTCGCGGTAATGATGGGTACAGGCTCTGTCCGCGCGCAGTTGCAGAGCGCTTCACTTCGTAAAAATCCTTATATCGACATCGTCCCCGTGAATCGCGCGGCGGTCGGAAGCGCTCCAGTTCGCTATACCGATTGGTCGCAAGCGCCGTTGCAATTAGCCACCAATGAGGAATTAGACGCGTTCGCCTCGCAAAATTCCGGCGGATCTTATGCGCCTACCCTGGGTGTCGTTTTTTGTGACGGGCCACTACCGGACATTTCCGCCAAGCCGTCGCTAACGGTTCACGCCAAGGCGTCGGCCACGCTAAGCGCGCTAGCGTGGACCGCGGTAACTTTCGCGCTCGATCAGACGCTCGACCCCGGGACGTATGCGATTATCGGGGCGCGCTGCTTTAGCGCGACCGGGATGTTCTTCCGAATCGTTCCGAACATGGGCGCGAACGTCTATCGGCCTGGGAGCACGATGGTACAGGCTTACGACGGCTCGGAAATCGGCAAAGCACGGCGCGGCGGCTGGGGCGAATGGTTGCGATTTGCGACCACGAATTTACCGCAGATCGAAGTGTTCGCGACCTCTGCCGATACCGCGGAAGAATTGTGGCTCGATCTTTATCAGGTAAGCACTTCGCTACAGGGCTAACGTGGCGATTTCGACTTGCCGCGATTTGCTCGCGCTTGAGTTTGGCGATTCGTTATTGTCCAACTTTAACGAATCGGATGTCACGGTCGGCACCACCGCGCTGATCCTGGTCGCGGGCAACGCGCGCCGAATCTGGCTGACTATCACGAATTGGGGCGCCGCGGCGATCGCCATCAGCACTAAGGCGAACGTCACCGCGACCACGGGCATAATTATCCCCAGCAACGGTTTTCTAAATTTGAACTGGCGCGCGGACGCGGACATGAGCGCCGCGCAAATCTACGCGATTTCGTCGGGCGCGGGTAATTCCGTGCATCTCACTGAGCAAGTGTTGGTCGGCTGACATGCGCAACCGGGCGATCTGCTCGATCAACGGCGGCGGCGCGGGCAGCGCTGGCGCAACCGGAGCAACCGGAGCAACCGGCGCGGCGGGCGCGGCGGGCGCGTCGGGCGCGCCCGGTTATCTGACCACGGTCCTGACCAAACCCGTGCTTGCGTCTTTCACGATTCGCAACCAGGGCACGGCGACGATCGCCGATAGCGCGGCTGGAATTTATTTCAACGATAAGACCACCTCCGATAACTGGCGCTATGTGTGGAAAGCTTCGCCCGCCTCGCCCTATGCGATCACGCTTTTGGGCGTGACCTCGCTCGAGCGCAACGCGTCGGCTTTTCCGGCGGCGTTCGGCCTAGCGTGGCGCGATAGTGTGAGCGGCCACTACTCGATTTTCCACTATCAACCGCAACTAGGAGTTTCCGGCGGTACTTTGCATGTGACCCGCTTTTCGAACGAAACCACGTCCGCGGGCGACGATACGACCATGGCGATCTTTCCCGCGAGCGGGCAACCGTTTTGGCTCAAGCTGAGCGACGATGGCACTAACGTTAATTATTTTTACAGCGCGGACGGCGTGAATTGGCTGCAAATTCTGACCGTCGCGTATGCGTCGGGTTATCTCGGCGCGGGCGGTTACAATCAAATCGGGCTCGCGTTCAATCCGAACGTGGGCGCCATCGCCGCCGGTTTCAACCCGTCGTCCACCGCGCTCCATTGGGCGCAATCCGCCAGCTGATCCGCGCGGCGTGGTGGTTGGCGCATGAATCTACGCCGACCCAATCAAGGCGTCATCACCCAGGCGATACCGGGCTTTTACCCCGATCGCATGGGGGTGATTTCGCTCAACTGGTCGAACACTGTAGTCAATAACTATTCGCCCGCTGGCTTGTATAACAACGCGGCTGACGGATCTTCGCTAGTGGTTTGGTCGGCAGAGGGACAGATCCAGCCGACCGGCGCGACGCCCGCCACCTTTGATCCGACGCTGCTGTTTGCGGTCGGACCTAACGCCGCCAAATCGACGTTGCTAAGGTGCGTCGGCGCGCTTAGCAATCACATCAACGGAACTACTTTGTTCCCTAATCCTGTCCCTCCCGGCACTTCGGGCGATCAGCTGCTAATCACCGAAATTGCCTGGGGGCCACTATTGGGAAACCCAACGCCGCCAGCTGGTTGGACGCTGATCAATACCGGGCAATACTCGATCAACACCGAGAATCAGAGTTACTACAAATGGTCGAACGGCGCCGAGCCCGACCATTACGACTGGCCTTTCAGTGGCTCGACTTGGGTTAGCGCCGTCACCGCGGCTTACCAAGGCGTAGACCCGACCACGCCGATCTACCTCTCAGACAATCGCGACAACGTATCGAACGCCGCCGCGACGGCGCCGATCACTTTCGCCGTACCGGGCTGCATGGCCGTCGCGACTTACGGTTACGATCTCGGCGCGAGTAGCATCTCGAGCACGCCCGCGGGAATGACGGTGCGCGGATCACCCGATAGCTCTTTGCTCTGCGATATTCTCTTGACCGGTACCGGCATCGCCGCCCAAACCCTAGCTTTTTCTAGCTCGGCTCATTGGGCAGATACGATTTTCGGTATTCGACCCTCTCAGCGGACGTTCACTCTCGCCGCGGCGCAACCGCTAATCGCCGGGTTTCGCGCGCCATGGGGCCAAAGCATCGCGCTGGCGCAAGGCGCGGCGGCATTCGGTACGCCCTATTATCGCGCGCCGTGCGCGAGCGGCGTTCCGACCACTAGCGCGGGCAGATGGCAATGGCCGCACGAGTACCCGTTCGCAGTGCTCGCGCCCGGTCAAGCGCTATTAGTCAATTTGACGCAGGTGTCTAGTGCGTCGCTGTCGCTGATTTACGAAGTAACCAAGTATTATTGAAATTTTTCTAGGTACTGAGATACGGAATTTTGAAAAACGTGGCTTAGAGAGCATCTAATGCGGACGTTTTAATTTGCCATGGTTACAATTGCTTGGAATGAAGGGCCGATCCTCAGTTTCAATCCCTACACGCTCGCCATTCAGCTAGTCTTTGACATCCTCGAATGGAGCGGGATTATTCCCGATCCGATCGACCTGCTTTTTTCGTTATTCGTCGGGCGCCCGCGCGAAGAGGCTACCGTCCAAGTAATTTCGCGCTTACAGAAATCACCCAATACGGCGGCGCGATTATGGAGCATCGAACTCGGCAAAATGCTCCGTAACATGGACATCGTTATCAGCGATAGCTCGACCTTTGGTCAACAGATGTTGGGCGCGAGCTATCACCAATTCGTGACCGGATTGCAGTATCAAGATGTCCAACTCGCCCGCGCGCAAACCATCGCGCTTCATGCGCTCTCGCGCGAAGCGCAAGCGGGGGCGCCGCTTGAATCAGAATTACTCAAGCCGACGCCCGCGCAATTCGTGCTTACCGGACCGCAAGCGGTGCTCGATACCTACCAAGAGGGGATTCAACTAGGCACGGCCAAGCTGCTTATAGGCAAGCAGCTGGAAAATTTCGCGGAGCATTATCTGTATGTGCACCAGAGCGTCGCGAATCTGCAAAAGCTGCAATGGATTGACCCGACCCAGATCACGCCGCCAACCCCGCCACCAAACCCGCCGCCGCCGCCACCACCATCCGGCGGCGGCGGGCCACCGTCGCTGCAACCGCCAGACGATGAACTAGGCGATCTCGGCAATCAGCTTTGCCAATGCCTGGATCAGATTGCGCACGCGATCACCGGACAGGGAGCGCCATTACCTAACGGGCAAATCGACCCGTGTTGTGCGGCGATCGTCGCCTCGATGCAATCGATCGGCGCGTCGCTGACCCAAGTCTTGACGCTGTTGGCGAGCAACACGGGCGCGGCGTCGACGCCGGTTGACCTCGCCCCGATTCAATCGACGCTGCAATCCATAGCGGACGCACTTAACGCCGCGGCGCCCGCCAATTCGAGCAACGCTGACAAGCTGGTTAGCGCGCTCAACGCGATTCGCGACGCGATCGGGAAGGGCGCGGCGCCCGACTTAAAGCCGATCGTTGACGCGTTGAACACCGCCAACACGATGAACGACGTTCCTCACGAGATCTTGCAGCAACTATTCAGCGACAAAGTAGTAAAGCCGCAATATAGCGCGCTGTTACAGGGCACGCCGCATACTTGGTGGGACACCATCGCCTATGTGCTCGGACAGATTTGGGACGGTCATGACCTCTCGGATTGGGTAAACAGCAAAGTACCCGCACCGCTCGGCGCGGAGTTTTCGTGGAGTAGCTTCCTCGATCTGATCATCGGGCGCTTTACCACGTATATCGAACAGATGTCAGCCAACCGGGATGTCATGGTCGGCACGCATCTAAACAACGCGGTCAAGAACCTGATCAAGAGCGAAGACGCAGTACTCGAGCCTATCATCAAGTCATTTCTTGGCGACCTCACGGCTCAGCTTATTCCATCGGCGACGCCCGAAATCGGAAACATTCACGTCAATCCCGATACGCCGGTAACGACCGCCACGGGCGTTACTCTCACGGCGCTTTTTTTTGCGTGGCTGCTGTCATACGCGGGCATCGACGTGGGCGAATCGCTGACCAAGATGGCGGAATATGTCGGCGCCGCGATCGGCTTCGAGGAACTTCGCGATGTTCAAGTTGGTCCGCTGATCCGCCACGGCATCGGCAAAGTAGCCGAGATCAACGCCAAACAATTATTCCGCCAAGAGTTACCCGGCAGTGGCACGATCTTGGGGCTCTACGCGCGCCGGTTGGTGGATCAAGGAACATCGATCGACTTGCTCGGCAAAGAGGGTTTGCACCCGACGCTGATCACGCCGATGCAAATCGCCTCGCAACACGGGATCCAGCCGCGGCAATTGATCCGCGCGTTCGAAAGCGGACTCTTCACCGACGCGGATATTCGCGACGAATTGACCTTTTCGGGAATGCGCGATGTCTCGATCAATCGCATCTTACGCTTGGCGCCCTGGTTGGCGACTAACAGCCAGCGCAACGCGTTGATCGGAAGCGCGGAAAAAGCTTGCATCGCGGGTCTCTTGAGCACGACGGATCTGCTCGGGATCGTCGATAGCGCCGAACACATCACCGACCTCCATGATCTGATCGGCCAGCGGGTCGCGCTCGAGCAACGGATGTCCTTGGCCAAGGAATACGAAACCGCCTACAGCGCGGAGTTTATCGCCGGGATCACAGACGTATTCCAATACCAGAGCAAGCTGGAAGGGCTCGGACTACAGCCGACCGCGATCACTGCGCTGATGGCGGTACAAGAAGCCAAGAGCGCGGCGACGCTCAAGCGCCAAGCGGACGCGGCAGAGCGCGCGTTGATCCGGGCAACCGCGGCGGCAGAAAGGCGCGCCGCGATGCAAAATTTCAAAAACGGGGTAATCGACGAAATCGCGCTAGCGGCGGCGTTAGTCCTAACCGGCTTAACCGTCGTCCAAGCAGCCGCATGGGTAGACCTCGCCGCTCTCGAAAAACAGGGAAGCGCGCGCTGGCTTTACGGCTTGTCGGTTACACCGGCCAAGGCTGAGCTATTGCGTTCACGGGTCGGCGCGTTGACTGATCAGCGCAAGCGGGGATTTCTCACCGATTTGCAGTACCACGACGCGTTGCGCGCGCTCGGGATCGAGAGCCCTTGGCTCAATTCGCTGATGGCGACCGCGGCAGCGCTATCAACACCACGGTCAACGGCGGAAGCTATACCTGTTACTACCAACTGACCGCACGGGGGGACTCGCTTGAACTGGTCGGACGAATGGCTGCTGATTCGCGCGGCGGCGATCGCGCACGGGATCGACCCGTTTTTCGTCGCGGCGATTCGCAAAGCCGAGAATGGCGCGGCTGGGCGCGAGTTTGGCGTGTTGACGGTCAAGGCGCCGACTTACTCCGAACAACTCGAGGCGGCGTGTGCGACGGTGCGTAACCGCATGGTCGAACATCCGCCGCGCTATCGTCCGCGGCTGCTCACAAGCGGGATTTCACGGCTGTGCCTCAATGACGACTGGATCGAGTGGTTCGCGGCGCGCTGGGCGCCCCTGGGCGCCAGCAATGACCCAAACTCATTAAACGTCCATTGGTCGGATAACGTGATCGCGCTCTATCGGCGCGAGATGAACCAAGAGGCTGGATAAGCATGGCGGCGGGTTTTTTCGGCGTGGCGGAAGCTGTCTGGACGATTATTTCGGCAACGATCGCGTATTTTCGCACACCCGCCGGTCAAGCCGTGCTCGAGGCAGCCGATCGCCTGGTCAGAGTAGCAGAGAGTAGTTTTCCGGCGGGCGCGGCGCGCGCGGAATGGGTGCTACACGCGATCATGTCAGACATTCCCGGCACGATTAAATCGGATGCCAATCTCGCGATCGAGACCGCCTTGAGAAAATTCAAGGTCGCGACGCTGGCGGCGTGATCCTAATTGGGTTTAGGCGAAATCGGCACGCTGATCGGCAGTATCGGATTTCCCGGCACGATCGCGCTGTTGCTGCTGATCTATATCCCGCGCATGAATCGCGACAATCTCGCCGCAATGGGCAGTCTGACCAAGGAGATTACGCGGCTTACTCTAGCGATACAGTTATCTCAACAATGGACGGAGCGATCGCGCTGGCACCCTGATTTTGCGGCGATGGCGGAAAAGTACCTGCCAGATGCGCACTAAGCAGGAAATCCGCGATCAGGTCGAAAACTTCCGGTATCAGATGCACCGGCAAATCAATTTCGGCGGTAATCGTTGCCATGGGTAATAAGGCGCGTTTCCGCGAATTCACAACGATCTTAAACCAGTGGGGTATAAAAATCATGGCTGGAGTCGATGATCTGAAGAAGGGTGTCGCGGATGTCGAGGCTTCAGACGCCGCGGTACTCGTGATGCTGACCAATCTGCAGAGCGAAATCACCCAGCTGAAAGCCGGCACGCCGCTGACCGACGCGGAAGCGGCGGCGCTCGGCGCGCGGCTGGAAGCGGCGATCGGGCCCGTGCAAGCGCTGCTGACGCCGATCGCGCCCGCGGTTTAACTCCGGGCGTTCTAGCGTTCGCCCGCGCGGGACAAGGCGCACAGTAACGCCCCAGCTTCGCCAGCTGGTCCGCGCGGGCGTCCAATGGTTAAAGACGGCGCGCGCCCGGGAATTTCTCGCCCCGTGCTCCACAGGAGTGCATCAATCGCCGCGCTCTCCGCGCGCGCCGTCAAGTCAATTGCTCGGATGCCTCGCGCGCCATTAACAGCGCGAAGTTGCGACCATGGGCGAAGAATTTGCGGCGCGTCCAATCTATCCCGGTCTCGCGCCGCCATGTTTGGTAGGCGATTTCGAGGTAGGCGCAAACCCAAAGCTCGCGGAATAGGCTAGTTGCCATCAAATCACTTCAGCGTTGGACGCGTGCTATCAGGCTCACGACTTCACCCAACCATTCGAGTCCGCCATGGTCATAGACTTGAAACCAGTTGCCGCGCCAGTAGACCAAGCGTTGCCCGTGCAATCCTTCAGTCGCGTACAATTCGGCTTTATTCATCTGACAACCCTAGTTGTCATAAAATGCCTTGTGCGATCTTCCCGCTTCAGGCGAAAGTCTCTATCTCGCGCATTCTTAATTCGAGCCAAAGCCACCACAGCACGAGCGAAATGCCCTCGCTCTGATTTACGATTATTAGGCGCGCGGCGGGTTTGGCCTTAGATACCGTCAATTTTCGCCTCGAGCTCGGCTAAACGCGCGCTTTGCTCCGGTCGCATAGCTCGCGCAACTTAACGAAACAGGGCTCACACATAATCAACTGCGCGCGCGCCAGCGAAACCCGCACGCCTAACGGTTTGCGGCGGTCCGGCTGAATATCGGGGTCGCGAAATTCGCCGCATTCTTGGCATTGATAGAACTGGCGATGTGATGCAATTTCCATTAGCCGTCAATTTTCGCCTCTACATGTGGCTGATGGCCCACAAGCCGATCAGCCATAACATCACCATGATCACCAGCAAATCGTAATCGCCGCTACCTTGCGGGGCTTCCATCGCGCAAACTCCAAAGCCACTCGGGGCGGTCCGAATCCCAATAAATCTCGCAAGCGGCGCACTCGTTACGATTGGTGTCCTGGGCGCCATAGCCCGACCCGGCAAGCGGCGTCGCGACCGCAACCTTAATCACGTAATGCGCGGTTCGCCAATTCTTACAGCGCGGGCAGTATTCAGCGGACATCGAACAGTCTCAGCTGGCGCAATCTGAAGACGCGTGCCTCGACGTTCGCCAGCTTCGCCGCCAGCTTGTCCCGTTCGCGCCGGTCGAACATTTGCCAGGGAGAGCGCTCCTCGAGGAAGCGCAAATCGTCCCGGAGCTCGATCGCGCGCGCTCTCAGACGCTCGATTTCAGGATTCAAGGTCTTTCCAATACACCATCAAGCAGAAAGCGCCGACGGTGTAGCAATTCGCGCAGGTCCGCGTGTTGCGCATTCTCTTTGCCGGGAAGCTATGGCAAAAACGACAATACAACCGACGCCTAAGCTTCATCACGACCCCCTTAGACCCTGTTGATAACTAGCAAAGCATTACGCTTGGCTTCGCTAATGTGGATAACGTCTGTCCCCCTTAGACCCCGAATTTGCTCGGGGAGCGGGCGCTAGACAAATCGCGCCGCTCGATGACTCGCGGTGCTCGGCTCGGAAGCCTCGCACCCTTCCCACTCGCCCAGCAGTGTATGGCAAGCTTTTTTCAACGCGGGGAGACAAAGGTGGCTTCGCGATCATACATCCTAATCTCCTCTTCCATAGGTTCCTCCTCTTATGCGTTTCGGGTTTGAACATAATTAAACGCCCCGTGGCGAAGGTATCGAGCGTCGGATGACGCCCAACTGACCTCGATCGGCGTGGTTCCTTCCTCTGTCGGGGGTTGCGCTGGCGGCTTGAGCAAGCTATGCTAGTTCCGTCTCGTCAAAGACAGAGCTTAGCGGCGCTTAACCGCCCACTAAGTACAAAAGCCGCGGAAACTCCGCGGCTTTTGTTTAAAAAAGCTCCAATTGTTCGCCCGGAAATTTCCGCGGGCGTCTCCGCGGCGCGAACGTGCGCGCCGTGCGATTCGGATTAAACGGTAAAGGGATCTGGCCGGCTTGCAGGGATTCGTGCTTGAACGTGAGAATGTCGAGCACATACCAGCAACGCGGACAGAGGTGCTTATGTCTGGATTTCGGCTCGAGCGGAGTAGGGCAACGGTCGCAAACGGAGGAGCGACGCTTCGGCATGGCGGGGCGTTACGCATTCGCCCCTGGATGCGCGTCCTTCTTGCGGCGCTGATGTGGCTCGGTGCGCCGCCAAGTTTACATAATATTACGACCACGAATTAAGCCCCTTCACTTCGCCCGTGGATCCTCTGGGTCGGGCTCGTGATTTAAATCCTTGGGATCCTCGAGAAATTTTTGACAGTCGACACAGTGCCAAGCGCGGCCATCGCGGATTACCTCGTGGCCGCGATGCTCCTGCCAAAAACTTTCCGGACCGATCGGGCTCAAGGACTCGTGATTCAGATCCTTCGTGGAAACCGGCGCCGCTTCACCGGATCCAGTGACGACTAAAGTGATCGCATAGGCGCACAAGCGGCAGAGCGTCGTGTACTTAGAAAAGGCCGCATGCTCGAGCGTAACTCGCACCATCGCGTCCGCCTCGTCCGCGTTCAGACATAACGGACAAGTGAGGATCGCGACGTTCTCGGAAATCGCCATTTAGCGGACCTCCGATTCCTGGACGTTCTCGCGGCGCTTGTCGGGCGCCGCGGCCGCCGTCGCTTCCCTAGCCTCTTGTTCAGCCTTCAGCCT
>Ga0193733_1000628_pt1 | contig 11212 bp, 8 predicted proteins | sample U1s2metaG_FD_145076 | JGI IMG/M metagenome (GOLD analysis project Ga0193733, IMG submission 145076) | Soil microbial communities from a riparian zone of the East river system, Colorado, United States - U1s2 | ecosystem: Environmental > Terrestrial > Soil > Riparian zone | place: USA: East River... | reverse complement strand
CGTTGGGTTAGTCGCTGCAAACGATGTGCATTTTTTGCGCAGGAGCGATCACCAGGCGCACGACGTGATGCTTTGCATCGGCACAGGTAAAATGGTGCAGGACGAAACTCGGATGCGCTACGTGCCCGAGTTGTATTTCAAATCCCCGGATGAAATGCGCGAGGTGTTCAGGGATTTTCCACAGGCGATTGAGAACACGCTTAAAATTGGCGAACGCTGCCATCTCGATCTTGAATTTGGACGCTCCAAATATCCGGAATATCCCGCTCCGGCCGGCAAAACGCGCGAAGGTTATTTGCGCGAGCTTTGTTATAGCGGTTTGCGGCAGCGCTATGGTGAACGGCCAGCAAGCGACCCTGAATTAATCCGGCGGCTCGATTATGAGCTGGGCGTTCTGGAAAAGACTGGGTTCGTCAGCTATTTGCTCATTGTTTGGGACTTTATCCATTTTGCAAAAGAGAGAGGTATTCCTGTCGGGCCTGGGCGCGGTTCGGCTGCGGGTTCCATCGTCGCCTACGTGCTCGGAATTACAGACATCGACCCGCTGCAGTACGGTCTCCTTTTCGAGCGGTTCTTGAATCCGGACCGGGTTTCTCCACCGGATATCGATATTGATTTTTGTGAAGCGCGCCGCGGCGAAGTTCTCGAGTATGTTCGGCAAAAGTACGGTGAACGCCGCGTCGCGCAGATTATTACTTTTGGCAAGCTGAAGGCGAAAAGCGTCGTCCGCGACGTCGGGCGAGTGATGGGTTGGAGCTATCGCGATGCCGATCGCATCGCGAAGATGATCCCAAATGAATTAAACATCACACTCGATTCAGCCGTGGAAAAAAATCCGGAACTAAAACGAGCGGTCGCGACAGAGCCGGCCACCCGGCAGCTTTTCGATTATGCAAAAGTTCTCGAAGGTTTATCGCGCAATGCCGGTGTGCACGCCGCAGGCGTGGTGATCGCAGATCGCGACCTATCTGATTACATCCCGCTTTGTCGCGATGTGAAAGGCAACGATGTGATCAGCCAGTATCCGATGGGACCGCTCAACGATCTCGGCCTCTTGAAAATGGATTTTCTCGGATTGAAAACGCTGACCGTGATCGAAGACACGTTAGCCCTTATTCACAAACGGGACCCGGAGTTTTCCCTTAAGAATATTTCACTCGATGATCCCGCGGCATTTGCCCTCTACAACCGCGGCGAAACGATTGGGCTATTCCAGATGGAATCCGGCGGGATGACCAGTTTGTCCAAGCAATTCGATGTAAAAAAGCTCGACGACATCATCGCCTTGATCGCGCTTTACCGGCCGGGCCCGATGGAGCTTATCCCAGAATATGTGAGAGCGAAAAAGGGCATCACGCCGATCAAATATCTGCACCCACTGCTGGAAGACATCTGCGCCGATACCTACGGCGTGATGATTTATCAGGAACAAGTAATGGCTGCGGCGAGCAAACTTGCCGGCTATTCACTTGCGCAGGCCGATCTTCTCCGCCGCGCCATGGGTAAGAAAGACAAGGAGAAGATGGCAAAGGAGAGAAAGAATTTTATCGAAGGCTGCGCGCGCACGAACAAAATCCCGGAAAAAAAGGCAAATGCGATTTTCGATTTGCTCGAAAAATTTGCCGGTTACGGATTCAACAAAAGCCACAGCGCCGCGTATGGCGTGATCAGTTATCAAACCGCATACCTAAAAGCGCATTACCCGGTGGAATTCATGGCGGGTTTGCTGAGCAACGAAATCAATAACACGGAAAAGATTTCGGTTTTTGTCGGCGAATGCAAACGGATGGGCATTTCCATTCTTCCCCCGGATATCAACAAAAGCGGATTAAAGTTCATGCCGGAAACTGTAGCTGCCATTGATGATGCCGGCGCCGGGATCATCGCTCCCGGCTACAGTGCCATTCGGTACGCCGTCGCTGCGATCAAGCACGTCGGTGAAACAGCCATGGAATCCGTAATTCGGGAGCGCGAAGAGCGAGGCGAATTCATTTCACTGGAGGATTTCTGCGCGCGTCTGGACTCCCGTATTGCAAATCGGAAGATGCTCGAAAGCCTGGTAAAGTCGGGCGCGTTTGATTTTGTTGGCAAAGACCGTGCCGAACTGTTTGGCTGCATTGACGACGCAGTTAGTGCATCGGTTGCAGCGCAGCGGGACCGGCTGGCTGGCCAGGTTTCGCTGTTCGATGAGGCAACTGCTCCGACAACTTCGAGGAAGAGACTTGCCAGCCGGTGGAGTGACCATGAAAAGCTGTCATATGAGAAAGAGCTTCTCGGTTTTTACGTCAGCGGGCATCCCCTCGACGCGTACGCAGGGGTAATTGCAGCAAAGAATTATCGTTCGATTAACTCGTTAGGCGAGCTCGACGATCGAGCGCCGTTCAAAATCGCCGGCGCAATTGTGCAGGTGGAAAAAAAGTTTACCAGAAAAGAGGGCAAACCGTTCGCAATCGTTTGGGTCGAAGATCTCACGGACATGCTGGAGGTCGTCGTGTGGAATGAAGTTTATCTTAAAATCTCGGAGTCGCTCGCTGCGGGACGCGTTATCGAGATAAGGGGAACGCTAGACAAACGAGAGGAAGTCCTTCGCGCGATGGCTACGGAAATCAAATTGCTTGCACCCGGAAAAACCAATGGGGCGAACGAGCAATCGACAGATACCCGGCAGGAACACCCGGTGCTCCTCCAATTTTCCCCCGCTGCGACAGGCGATGAGCTCCGCCAGGTGCACCAGATTTTAGTAAGCTCACCCGGCCGGCGGCCGGTTCAATTGTTGTTTGACCGCGCAAACGGCAATTGGTTGCGTTTGGACGCGGGTACGGATTTCCGCGTGAATCTTACCCCGGACGTGGAAGAAAAGCTTTCGCGCTGGCTCGTGACGGGGAAACGGTAACACCGCTGCTGGAATCGGCTGTCCCGAGGCGCTATTGCCGCTTCTCTTGTTTTTTCGGGCGTGACGTTTCCGCGCCTGTTTCCGAACGCGGAAGGGCGCCGAGCAGCAGTGTTTTCTCCTCGGGGCTTGTACCCAGGCAGAGCGGAAATTTGCGAGCAGCGCCGTCCGGGTCCGACATCGCCAACGACTCAAAGTCGGTGGCTTCATGCAGACTGGCCGTCCAGCCGGATTTAAAAACGCCACCGCGCAACTCGAATTCTGCTACGGCCGGCGCGAGCATCAACACGGCTGGCACAATTTTGATTTTGTTGACGCAATCGACTTGCGTTGATGTCAGATCGAAGATTGGTGTCGCGCCGCTTATTCTAATCGTCAGATCGTTGATGTCTTCAAAATCAATTTCGCCGCGCAATGAAAGATCCACGTCCTTGGTCGCGACGTTAAGAAACTCCACTGACGCTCGATTTCCTGCAAAGGCGATGCGGCTGCCTGCTTCAGTAAAGCCAAAAGAAGTCCAGCCGTCGCCTGACAACTTTCCGTTTATGAGCTGAACGTCGCCGCCGATGCGCGGGTGTTGCAACGTTTCAGAAAGAGAAATGCTTCCGCTCAAAATGCCGTCTTGGAAAATTGCGGGGTGAAAGAGCTGCGGCGCCTTTGCCAGAAAGACTGAGGGAAAATCGATGGTTACGTTGAGCGGAGACAACTGGAAGGCGTTCCAGTCGGTTCCAATGGGCAAGGAAAAACTCGCTGTGAAACTGATCGGGCTCGAATTTGGCACCTGGATGGCGCCGCGGGCATCCCACTTGCCAGAGTTAACAGTAGCCTGAACATCTACCGGAACACGGTTTACTGTTTTTCCGGCAGGTACACGAAAGCTGGCAAAATAATCGAAGAGATTATCGGCTCGGGCTTCGAGTGTTCCTGAGTAGTTGTGAGCGCCGGACAAGTCGATTTTGCCTTGTCCGCTGAGTAAGTCGTTCTTGCGTTTGATCTCCAATTGTTCGACCTCCAGCTCGGCTGGTCTGAGGTTCAGCTCCGCTGTCAAACTATCGATAGCGGTTTTGAAGAATGTGAGAGAGGCACCCTCAACCGCGAGATGTCCGCCAAATTTCCGATCACGCGTGTCCATTGCTCCCTCGATGGTGATCTTCCCTGCAAAATCGTCAGGGTCTGCACCAAATAGAGCGACGAAATCACCAAGCTGATCGATGGATGCAGAAATGTTGCCGCGAAAATCCGGACTAAGCCAGCCGGAGGCGTTAGTGGGGAATGCGGCCTCGCCGCTTAAGACCAACTGGTTGTTCTTCTGTCGAATATAAAGCTGTTGAAGCTCAATCTGACGATTGTAAACCGCGGCGCCGAGCATGATTGCTTCGGCTGTGCGATTGCGCCAGGTGAGCCCGGTCAATTCACTCCAGAGCGACGCAGTTATATGGTCCGGCTCAGCGAGGTTTCCGCGAAAAGTGAAGTTGGCAGCATGAAGCAAACCATCAACCCGGTCGGCGAACCCGAATGCGTCAGAGGTTTGTCCCATGGAAATGTCACTCGCGCCGCCTGCAATTTTCCAGTTGGAATGCTTAGAGCGCCATTCATGTGAAATGTTCCCGCGAATTTTTCCTCCAAAAACGTCAACGTCGAACTGCACTCCCACACGTTGTTTCCCCAAACGCGAGAAGTCCGCTGTGGCTGACTGCAGGTCGAGACCGCGGCTCAAGGTAAGTCCGCCGACTGTTAGACGGTTGGCTTCCCAGTGAGTTGCGCCGCGCAATTGCGAAAAAGTTTCGCTGCAACGTCGCCCAGCCGCGCCTGGTTATGGCTCGCATGTTCGGGTTGGTGCGGTGCACCTCCACACGCAATTCCCGAATGGAAAGGCTGTGAATGATGCGGCCACCCATGTGCAGGAGGATGTGTTTGAAGTTCAAACCAACGCTCGCGTCCGTGGCAGTTAGATCGACGCGAAGCGCATTCTCACGCATGCTTTTCAGGTGCAGCTGCCGAATTACAACCGGACGGAGAAATGACGCATCGATTTGGTCGATGGTAGCGATGAAGCCTTCCTGCTTTGCGGCCCACGAGATCCACAAGCGAATGCCATTGGAAACGGCAAATGGCGCAAATGCGATCGCTAAAACCACCACGAGCACGACCAGCCCGCTCAGGAGAAATAAGCGATTCTTTGACGGCATTGGATGAAACAAGGGCAGGTGATCAGTGACCAGTGATCGGCGATTGGCTGTCAAGAGTGCGTGTCCCGATCGAGCGCCGTTCACCGTTCACTGAGCACTCGGCACTATTCACGTTTCTTTCCGTCTTTGAAAACCAAATGCAATGGCTGCGACGGATGAATTCGTTCGCCGAGTTGTCGCTGCAGTGTACGCTCTGCTTCAGCGGGCAAGCCGCTTTCTGCCGCTTTTTTTGAGGCTAGCTGGGGCAGGATCGACAATTCGCTTTGAAGATCCTGCCCGGAAATTCGGTTCCACAGACCATTTTCAAATTCGAGGACGTCTACCTGTTCCTGCTCAACACCGAGAATTTGAGCATGTGGAAGCTGAACAATAATTTCGTCAGGGCGAATATCGATCGAGAGATCCTGTTGCAGATCGAATCCGGCTTTGGCGTTGAAAGTGCCATGTAATTTCACGCGCTTCGAGCTGCCGACCCAGGTATGGAGCAATTCGTGTTCGACTTCGATGCGTCTTGATAGGACGACCAACTCGCTTACGGGCGTAGTTTGTTCCATGTAGACGCGGTTGTTGATGGTAATGCGTGGCTGCAAGTGCGCGACGTCGAAGAACGCAGCGCGCACATCCTTCCCCAGTCTCTCGAGTTCGCCGGTGCTTTGGCGCGCCGTGCGCGCTGGCCAGCTTTCCAGGCGCAAAAAAATGATCAACACGACCGCGGCGATGAACAGCGCGATCAGTGTAAAAGCAAGTGGCCAGAAGATCCGCGTCAGGGTCGATCGGGAATGACGAAGCACGAATGACGAATGTCGAATTAATGACGAAGCACAACTGCTGACTGAGGAATCAGATTTGATATTCGGATTTCGACTGCCGTCAGAACTTCATCATTCGTGATTGGATTTCGCCATCAAAAAATTACCGCCCCCCACACCCGATGGGCGTGAAGGGCGGCTGTTCCCCCCAGAACAATCGTCAAAAACTTCGACGCTACTAAACGAGCTTCGAGCCGATGGCAACAACTTTATGCAAAAAATTTTTGACCCGTTTCCACGATTGTCACGATACGTCAAACACAAGAAATCAATCGTCGAAAGAAATCAACAAATAAGTTAGAACAGGAGGCGTGGCGACGAAAAGCGCAGGCGAGACGGGGTTGCACGAGCCTGCGCCGCGGTTTCTAGTTTCATATGCGTAACCTGGATGACGAACCATCCTCGGGCAGCCTTGCCGGTTCGTTGCTGGTCGCACATCCCAACATGCTCGATCCAAATTTCCGCCGCACCGTGCTTTTCATTTCCCAGCATGACCCGAACGAAGGTGCCCTGGGGGTCATTATAAATCGTCCGCTCGACAGACAAGTGGCCGATCTGGTGACGGAAACACCACCGGCGGGCCTCGCGGACGTGCCTGTGTTCCTTGGCGGGCCAGTTGGAAAAAGTCAACTGATGTTTGCCGCGTTTGAATGGAAGAAGGGCGATGGAGTTAAACTTAGTCACAACGTTGCTTTGGAATCACCCACCGCCGCGGCTGGAGAGAAAAAGCTGGTTACAATTTGTGCGTTTGTCGGTTATGCAGGCTGGGGAGCGGGTCAGCTCGAAACCGAGGTGAAGCAGAAAGCGTGGCTGCTTCAAAAAGCCAATCCTTCGCTGCTTAAGATTGATCGCCTCCCAAACCTCTGGTTCGAGATCATGCGCAGCTTGGGACCATGGTACAAAATGCTCGCCGCGGCACCCGACGATCCCTCGTTGAATTGATATGAGAAGCGGGAGGGCGAGACCTGAGAAGTGATTTAGCTTGATTCTACGGCTCACTTCTCACTAATCACTTCTCACTTTTCATATGGTCATCGGCGTCCCGAAAGAAATTAAGGAACAGGAGCAACGCGTCGCCCTGCTGCCGTCGGCTGCGAATCAGCTGATCCGGCATGGTCATTCGGTGCTCGTGGAAAAAAATGCCGGAATCGGCTCCGGTTATGCCGACGAAGAATACGTCAAAGCCGGTGCAGAGATCGCCGATACAGCGAAAGAGGTTTTCGCGCGCGCCGACATGATTGTGAAAGTAAAAGAACCGCTCAAGGCAGAATTCTCGCTTTTGCGCAAAGGCCAGATTCTCTTCACGTATTTGCATCTGGCCGCCAGCAGAGAATTGACCGAAGCGTTGCTGAAATCTGGCGTGACCGGGATCGCGTACGAAACGATTCAGGTAAACAACCGCCTGCCGTTACTCGAACCGATGAGCGAGATCGCGGGACGGATGTCGGTGGTGATGGGCGCGTATTTTCTGGCGAAGTACAATGGTGGCAGCGGAGTGCTGCTTGGAGGAGTGCCGGGAGTTTTGCCGGGAAACGTCGTCGTCGTTGGCGGCGGGACCTCGGGGGTGAACGCCATGCGAATGGCAAAAGGTCTGCGCGCAGACGTAACGATTCTCGATATCGATGTTGAACGCTTGCGCTTTCTCGATCTGGCGATGGACAATTTGCATACGCTGTATTCGAGCGACGCGAATTTGATGGAGTTGATGCCTGATTGCGACCTGCTGATTGGCGCAGTGCTATTGCCTGGAGCGAAAGCGCCAAAGCTGATCACGCGCGCGATGTTGCGCAAAATGAAGCGCGGCAGCGTGCTCGTAGATATCTCCATTGACCAGGGTGGCTGCGCGGAAACATCGCGACCAACGACGCACCTCGATCCAGTTTACGTGGAGGAAAGCGTCACGCATTATTGCGTGGCAAACATGCCGGCAGCGTACGCGCGCACTGCTACACAGGCCCTTACCAATGCGACGTATCGCTATGTGGAATTACTCGCCGATTTCGGCTTGGAAGGCGCATGCGAAAAGCAACCAGCGCTGATTGGTGGCATCAACACCCGGGACGGGCGGCTCACTTGCCACGCAGTAGCTGAAGCGCATGGTCTCAAATACGAGCCTCCGCTCTAAACAAACGCGTGCCAAGCACATGGCGCTCAAAATAATCGCAATCCGTCCAAAAACTGCCTTGCTCCGGTTATTTAATTACAGCAATGTCCCGTTTCGAACTAGCACTATGAAAAAATACATCTGCATTCTGGCCAGTGCCGCCCTTCTCGCGGCGTGCGAGCAAAAGACCGAGACAACCGAACCGGCGGCAACCCCGACGCCTACTACTCCGCCGGCGGCAGCGACCGGAGTAAGCAGTCCGGCGACAACCACTGAATCTCCCGACGCAACAACTGGATCTCCGACCCAGCCACCGCCCAGTCAGTAAAATCTGGGGCAGTCCTTTTTCTTGAGAAGTCTTCCTCCGGTCGCATCCGGGGGAAGACTTCTGTTGTACGCTTACGCCACTTCTGAAAGTGGGGCTTCCTATTGGTAGCAGCATCGAAAACGACATGGCGCCAACAGGTTCCTTCTCCTTTCCAAAAAGTCGGCGCCTGACGAAGGCCTCAGAATACGAGCAAGTGAAACGAGAGGGCTTTGCCCGACGCGGCAAACTTCTAATGCTCAATGTGGTGGCGGTGGAGAATTCTGGCCCGTGCCGCGCAGGGTTTATTGCTTCACGTCGCATCGGCGGCGCAGTTGTTCGCAACCGCGTTCGGCGCCGTCTGCGAGAGATTGTGCGCCAGCACCAGCACGAATTGCGAGAAGGTTTTTGGATTGTGCTCGTTGCCAGACGCGACGCAGCCGACTCGAGCTATTGTGCGCTGGAACATGAATGGTTGCGTCTCGCGAAGCGCGCTTCTATTCTGCTTTGATGCTCCGATTAGTTCGTCTTTTGATTCGCATTTATCAGTGGACGCTCTCGCCGTTCCTCCGTTTGCTGTGCGGTCCTAATTCCGGCTGCCGATTTACGCCGACCTGTTCGGCATATTTTTTGGAAGCGGTTGAGGCGCACGGCGTTCTACACGGAAGCTGGCTCGGATTGAAACGCCTCGCTCGATGCCAGCCTTGGGGTGGTTCCGGCTGTGACCCTGTACCGGAACCGAAAAATCCGGCGTCGAGCATGGAACGTTTAGGATCGCCATTTACGGTTGGGGCCAAGCGCGCCGAGTAGGCTGCGAGCGCGATTTACGATTTATGGATCGAACTGCCTGGATTGTCGTCGCCCTTTGCGTAGTCGGGCTCGTCGTATGGGAAATCTATCTAGTAAAACAAACGCCGCCGCCCAGACCCGCTCCAGTCGGTGTTGCGCCCGGACAGAGCTCCCCCACGATAACTCCGGCAATTCTCGCGCCTTCGCCGACTCCCGTCGCGGAAGCTACACCAAGCAGTGGCGAGTCGGCTCCGAGCTTCGCCGAGAAGATCGAAACGCTGCGCAATTCAGACGTCGAGCTGCGTCTGACAAACCGCGGCGGCGGAATTAAGGAAGCGGTCCTGCTCAAGCAAGTAGCCGAAAAAGGGCAGCCCGTTATTTTGAATTCAGATAAGAGTGCACCGATCGGTGCACTCTTCGAGCAACCATCCTCAGCGACGCTCGCTGAGTTTACCGCATCTCCAGAATCGGATTCTGCTGTACGATTTGAAAGCACGACCCCCGAGCAAGTCGTCATCCGGAAAAAGTTCTTCTTCGAAAAATCTCCAGAGAACAAGGACAACTACGTGATCGAAATGGATGTTGACCTCGAGAACAGAGGAGACAAGCCATATCAAAGCGGTGGTTATTTTGTAGCGCTTGGGTCGGCGGCTCCAATTCACCCGAAGGACTATCCTTCGTACACCCGCCTGGTCTGGTGCATTGATGGCAGAGCGAAGGGAATTGATGTCGGCTGGTTCGGAAGCAGCAGCGGTTTTCTGGGTCTGGGGCAGCGCGCCGCCCGGCCCTATTATCAGGAGAACATCGCAGGCGCGGAATGGGTTGCGGTGAGCAATCAGTTTTTCACTACCTTAATGGCGCCGCTAACTGGCAAGGCAACAGGTGTGTGGGGCCGGAGCTTCGATATCGATTACGCGCCGGACCAAAAGCTACTCGCCGTTGAAGGGGCACTTGGGATGCCGGGATTTCAGTTGCAGCCCGGCCAAACATACAACGCGCGTTTCGAAATCTACGTTGGTCCGAAACTTTATCATCGTCTCGCGCAGCTGCCGCACAATGAAGCCGAGGTCATGGACTTCGGAATGTTCAAAATAGTCTGCCAGTTGCTGCTGAATTTCATGAACCTGCTGAACAGTTGGTTGCACGACTATGGCCTCGCGATTTTAGCTCTTACCACGATCATCAAACTCGCGCTTTGGCCAATTCAAAATAAAGCCAATCGCTCCATGCGCCAGATGGCTGCGCTCTCGCCAAAAATCCAGGAGCTGCGCGACAAATACAAAGATGATCCAACTCGGATGAACCAGGAGGTGATGAAGCTCTACAAGCAATACGGCATTAATCCGGTCGGCGGTTGTTTGCCGATGATGATTCAAATTCCGATCTTCTTTGGTCTTTTTAAAATGCTTGGCCAGGCGGTGGAATTGCGGAACGCGAAGTTTCTTTGGGTAAAAGATCTCTCTCAGCCGGATACCGTGGCGCATCTGCCGCTGCTCGGTTGGCCGATTAATATCATTCCGCTCTGCATGGCTGCGACGCAGGTCTGGCTCATGGCGATGACGCCAAAAACGGGCGACCCCACGCAACGGCGCATTGCCATGTTCATGCCCCTGATCTTTCTATTTATCTGCTACAATTTTGCCGCAGCTCTGGCATTATATTACACTGCACAAAACCTTTTCAGCATTTTGCAATTTTATCAGAACAGACGGCAACCCATGCCGACTCTCGAAAAAGTTGCGCCTGCCGGAAAACGAAAACGATGATGACTCCGAAAGATCTGCTCGACACCATGCTCGGTTATCTCGGCTTCGTTGTGCAAATCGAGGAGTCCATCAATGAAGGCGGCAATGCGACGTTGCAAATTTACACCGAGGAAAGCCGGCGCCTCATCGGACGCAATGGCGAGACGCTCGAAGCCATTCAGTTTTTGCTTAATCGGCTGCTCCAAGCCAAAGACAAAGACGCTGAGAAAGTCATCGTCGACTGCGAGCACTACCGCTCCATGCGCGAAGATCGCATTGTGCAACGAGTGCGAGAATTGGCTGACCGCGTGCGCATCACCGGCCGTGCCCTTCAGCTTGAACCGATGAATTCCTACGAGCGACGCCTCGTCCACAACGCCTT
>Ga0193733_1000627_pt1 | contig 11219 bp, 9 predicted proteins | sample U1s2metaG_FD_145076 | JGI IMG/M metagenome (GOLD analysis project Ga0193733, IMG submission 145076) | Soil microbial communities from a riparian zone of the East river system, Colorado, United States - U1s2 | ecosystem: Environmental > Terrestrial > Soil > Riparian zone | place: USA: East River... | reverse complement strand
GGCAGCCTTGAGTTATGCCATACGACCTGCGGTTGTCGCCAAGACCGCCTGTGATGAACTAGACGCGAGCGCTGTTCGCACGAGAGGAGCAACGCGCGTCCCAAGTAGCTCGATCGCGCGCATCAGTTTTGCGTGCGGCAAATCGGCCACGCTCATCTGAAATGTAAGGCGGGAGATGCCGCCCAACGACTCGTTTACGCGCAGAATCTTTTCTGCAACGGTTTCCGGATCGCCGACGATGAGCGCTCCGGTCGGTCCGAGCAAGGCATCGTACTGCGCACGCGTCACCGGTGGCCAACCGCGTTCCTTGCCGATCTCGGAAAAGCTTCGCGCATAACCGGGAAAGAAATCATCTGCCGCCTTCGCCGCAGTTTCAGCGACGTAACCCAACGAATGGATGCCCACCTTGAGCTGCTCTGGAGAATGGCCGGCGCGGCGACCGGCTTCGCGGTAATTCTCGATCAGTGATCGAAAACGGTGTGGCTCGCCGCCGATGATCGCGACCATTAGCGGCAATCCGAGTATACCCGCGCGAATGAAGGAGCCGGGCGTGCCGCCGACACCGAGCCAAACCGGCAGCGGATTCTGGAGCGGGCGCGGATAAATCCCCTGCCCGGTCAGTGCCGCCCGGTGCTTGCCTGACCAATGAACGTGCGTGTTCTCGCGAATGTTCAGAAGCAGGTCGAGTTTCTCGGCGAAGAGCGAATCGTAGTCCTCGAGCTCCAAGCCAAAGAGCGGAAACGCTTCAATGAATGAGCCGCGTCCGGCGACGATTTCTGCCCTGCCATGCGAGAGCAAATCGAGCGTCGCGAACTCTTGGAATACGCGCACGGGGTCGGCCGCGCTCAGCACGGTGACGGCGCTCGTTAGGCGAATACGCCGCGTTCGTGCGGCGGCGGCCGCGAGAATTACGGTCGGCGCGGAGTCGAGGAATTCACGCCGGTGGTGTTCCCCGATGCCAAAGACATCGAGACCGACTTCGTCAGCCAGCGTGATCGCTTCAAGCAACTCGCTGAGATGTTTTGCGGGGTCGACGGCCTGACCGGCCGCGTCAACGGTTGCCGCTACGAAACTATCTACGCCGATTTGCATCATTGGCCCCCTATACTGTTTTTCTTCCGCAGCGTTTTCAGTGCGCCTCCCCATGCGATAACCTGATCCAGCATTTCGTTGACCGACGTCTCTTTTCGCGAATCTGGCTTGAAGACGCTGAAGTTTTCGAAATCGGTATACATGGAGAGCAAGACTTGGAGGCGCACGGTGGCCATTTGCACTTCCGCCAGCACCAGGCGCAGCTGCTCGACCGCGCGCGCTCCGCTGGCGCCGCCATAGCTGACGAAGCCGGCCGCCTTGTTGTTCCACTCGGCGAACAGAAAATCGATCGCGTTCTTGAGCGCGCCGGAGATTCCATGATTATACTCGGGCGTGACGAACACATAGGCGTCAAAAGAGCTGATCTTGGCGGCCCATGTTTTGGTGTGAGGCTTACTGTATTGCCCCATTATTGGTGGCGCCGGCTCGTCGAGAAGCGGCAGGTTGAAGTCTTTGATGTCCACGAGTTCGAATTCAGCGTCGCTACGCTTTTGCGCGACTTCGTAAACCCATTTAGCCACAGCCTCGCCGTTGCGACCCGGCCGCGTGCTTCCGATAATGATTGCAATTCTAATCATAGATTCCCCTTGGTGACCTCATTTATCGCAGCCCCTGAGCGGAAACGCGCGGCTGCAAAAGCCCACCGAACGCGGAGCGGACGCTGAGAAACACGATAATCCACAGCAGCGTCACGACGATCGCCAGACCGAGACCGCTCGGAGACATCAGGATGTGGAAGAGCAAAATGTTGACGATGATCGGAGCGAGGAGCGTGAGGGCGAGTGGGACGTAGCGATTGATCAGGAGCAGGAGCGCCGAAATGAGTTGGAACAGAAATACGACGACCAGATAATTGGAGACAAAGAGGGCCCCGACAAACTGGCCGGCGGTTCCGGAAGGCATAGACGCGGGAAGGAAGTGGAGGAAGCCGTTCAGTCCGAAGACGAGAAAGATGAAGCCGAGAAGAAAGCGAGCGATGACAGTAGTGATTTTCATGTTAGTTTGTTTTTTGCTTGATATCTATTATATTGACATCAATATACTTTGTGTCAATGGACAATTTAAAATGAAAAAGAAACGAACCAAACAAAGGCAGGACGCCAGCGGCGTTCATGTCTGGCTCGTCTTCATGAAAGCCTTCCAGGCGTTGATCCCGCACGCGGCGGAGAGCATCAAGCGGACTGAACTGGGCGACTCCGATTTCCGCGTCCTCGAAGCCCTCCTTCATAAAGGACCGCTCCCGGTCAATACGGTTGGCCCGAAGGTCTGGCTCACTCCGGGATCGATCAGTGTGGCCGTCGATCGGCTAGTGAAGAAGGGGCTGGTTTCGCGCAAGGACCGGGCCGAAGACCGGCGCGTGCGCCAGGTTGAACTGACCGCGAAAGGACGGGCGCTGATTACTCGCGGGTTTCGGGAACACGCCGCGGCCATGGAAACTGCTATCAGTCTCCTTTCAAAAAAAGAGCGGCTGACATTGCTGCGGCTTTTGAAAAAAATGGGCAAGCACGCCGAAAAGGCCATATTGGCCTGAGTAGACTATCGTTTCAATAAACCGAATATTTACGAAGCTCGATGCGGCAGGCGTCGCTGAAGTGCTCCAAAACTTCGAACTCGCCACTGTGTAACGTCGTGACGAGCTCGGCCATTGTCCGGTTGGGTTTTGCGTACAACTCAACAATGCGATCGAAACATTGTTCGGCTGCGGTCAGAACGGCGTCGGATGAGACGAGCCGGATACGGCCAAGGATCGCGCCAAGCTTTACGAGCGTCTCCGGGCTGTCCAGGGAATGATCAAAGGCGTTCGCGAGCCGTTGCGATGCTTCGGTGATGAAATCTCCGTAGAGCGTCTCGCGCTTGCGCGTTTCCCACTTGCCCCGTTCTCGAATTGTCTGGCTCTTCTGCGAAATCCACGTGGTGGCGATCGCGGCCGACGCTCCGCTTATTGAGCCGAGCACTCCGGCCAATCCAGTGATGATATTCGCGTCCATTATTCTAATTACACGGCCCGCTCCGTCGTTAACGGTGGCGCGGATGTAGGAGCTTTGGCGCGGCGCTCTTTGAACCACATGATCACGACGTAGAACACGGGCGTGAGAAAAAGACCAAAGCCGGTTACTCCGAGCATTCCGAAGAAGACAGCGGTGCCAAGCGCCTGGCGCATTTCCGCACCGGCACCTTTGCTGAGCACGAGCGGGAGGACACCAAAGATAAAGGCAAAGGACGTCATCAGGATCGGGCGCAATCGGAGACGGCCGGCTTCAACGGCTGCGGTGAAACGGTCCTTTTGATCTCGGTCCTGGATTTGTTTGGCGAACTCGACGATCAGGATTGCGTTCTTACAGGCCAGGCCGACGAGCACGACAAAACCGATCTGCGTAAAGATGTTGTTTTCCATTGAGCGCAGCCAGACACCGCTAATCGAGCTGAACAGGCACATCGGCACGATCAGAATGATGGCGAGCGGCAACGCCCAGCTTTCGTAAAGCGCCGACAAGAGCAAAAAGACAAAGAGAACACAGAGCGGGAAAATGTACAACGCGCTGTTGCCGGCGAGTTTTTGCTGCAGCGCGATCTCCGTCCAGTCCGTCGTGAAACTGGTGGGCAGAGTTTCTTTGGCGAGACGTTCCACGGCGGCGAGCGCGTCGCCAGTACTCGCGCCCGGTGCAGGCTGGCCGCTCAAATCGGCCGCGGTAAACATGTTATAGTGGGTGATCTTGTCGGCGCCGCTTACCTCCTGCACGGTTGCGACGGAACCGAGCGGAACAATTCCGCCCGAGCTGTTGCGTGTCTTGAGCAAGCGAATGTCGTCGGGTTTCAGACGGAACTCAGAGTCGGCTTGCGCGGTGACGCGATAAGTGCGGCCGAAGAGGGTAAGATCGTTCACGTACGTCGAACCGAGATAGGTCTGGAGCGTGCCGAAGATGTTGCTGAGCGGCACGTTCATGCTTTTCGCTTTAACCCGGTCCACGTCGAGCCAGAGTTGCGGCACGTTGGCGCGGAAGGTTGTGAGGTTGTTGGCGAGGTCAGGAGTTTGATTGGCTTTCATCATCATCGTGAAAGCTTGCGTCTGCAGTTCTTCGAGTCCGGCGTTGCCGCGATCTTGAATAAAGATTTTGTAGCCACCGGCGTTGCCAATCCCGGCCACCGGCGGCGGCGGAAAAACAACGACAAAGGCTTCAGGAATCTCGGCGCGAACGCGCGCGTTCATCTTCGCCACGATGGCCGGCATTCCTTGATCGGCCGTTTTACGCTCCGAGAATTCCTTGAAAGGCAGGAACACGGCAGCCGTGTTGGTTTGATTGCCGCCGAAGAGATTGAAGCCGGCGAATTCCACAGTGTTGAGCACGCCGGGCGTTTCGCGCCCGATCTTCGTAATTTTATCGACGACGGCCTGCGTGCGGTCGAGCGATGCGGCGTCGGGCAACTGTGCAAAAACAATGGCGTAACCGCGATCTTGCGTGGGCAGAAAACCGCCGGGTACGACCTTAAAACCGAGACCGGTCAGGACAAGCAAACCGGCGTAAACAAACAGAACGATGACGGCCATCCGTGTAAGCCGCCCGATCGTGTTGCCGTAAGCATTCGAGCTCCACGCAAACGCTTTGTTAAATCCCTTGAACAACCAGCCGAGCAAGCCATCGATAATTCGCTGAAACGAATCCTTCTCCGCGCCCCGCGGTTTGAGGAGAAGGGTGGCGAGCGCGGGTGAAAGCGTCAGCGAGTTTAATGCGGAGATCGCAGTCGAAACCGCAATGGTAAGCGCGAATTGTCGAAAAAATGCGCCCGTGATGCCGCTGATGAACGCAGTCGGGATAAAGACCGAGCAAAGCACGAGCGCAATCGCCACCAACGCGCCGCCGACCTCTGTCATGGCCTTTCGCGCGGCGTCGCGTGGGCTCAGACCATCTTCAATGTGATGCTCGATTGCTTCGACGACCACAATCGCGTCATCGACCACGATGCCGATGGCAAGGACAATGCCGAAAAGCGAGACGTTGTTGATCGAAAACCCAAAGGCTTTCATCGCCGCGAAAGTGCCGATCAACGAAACCGGAATCGCGATGAGCGGGATAAGCGCGGCGCGCCAGGTTTGGAGAAAGACAAGCACGACCAGGACGACAAGCGCGATCGCTTCGAACAGAGTCTTCTGCACCTCTTGGATTGACTCGCGCACCGACACTGTCGGGTCGTAGATAATTGTGTAGTCGAGCCCGACGGGGAAGCGCTGCTTGAGTTCTTCCATCTTCCGCACCGCGTCGGAGGTGGCGAGCGCGTTCGAGCCGGGAAGCTGGTAGATGGCAATCGCGGTTGCAGGTTTTCCGCCAAGCCCGCTGTTAACCGTGTAATCGCGCGCGGCGAGCTCGACCCGCGCGATATCGCGCACGCGAGTGACTTGTCCGTTGGTGCCGGTCTTAACGATGATATTACCAAACTCCTTTTCGTCCGTCAGCCGGCCTAGCGTGCTGACCGTGTATTGAAATGCGGTTGCGCCCTTCGGCACCGGTGGCGCACCGACGATTCCCGCTGCGACTTGCACATTCTGTTCCTGCAACGCCTGGACGACATCCTGCGCCGTAAGATCGCGCGCGGCCGTCTTGTTAGGATCGAGCCATATTCGCATCGAATATTCGCGCGCGCCGAAGACATTGATGTCGCCTACGCCGTCAACGCGCGCGAGTTCGTCGCGAACCTGAAGCAGCGCGTAATTACTGGTGAAAAGTTGATCGAGCGACCCGTCTGGCGAAACCAAGTGCACGACCATGGTGATGTCGGGTGACTGTTTTTTCGTTGTCACGCCGATGCGCTGCACTTCAGGCGGCAGAATGGGGACGGCGATGGCGACGCGATTTTGCACCAATACCTGGGCCGTATCGAGATTGGTGCCGAGTTTGAACGTGATGCTCAGCGTCATGTTGCCGTCGCTCGTGCTCTGCGAAGACATGTAGAGCATGTTCTCGACGCCATTCACTTGCTGTTCAATTGGCGTCGCCACCGTTTCCGATACGACTTTCGCATTTGCGCCGGGATAATTAGTCGTGACTTGGATGGTTGGTGGCGCGATCTCGGGATATTGGGCAATTGGAAGCGTTGAAAGGGAGATAACGCCGACGAGCGTAATGACAATACTGATCACGCCGGCGAAGATCGGCCGGTCGATGAAGAAATGCGGAAAGTTCATGTCGATCGCCGTTGCGCCTTAGCCGCGATCATTTTGCAGTTGAGGATGGAGACGGAGAGGGAGAGGCGCCCGGCTTCGCCTCGGGGCCGCTGGCCGGTGGTTGCTCGGGAATCGGCGTAACCTTCATTCCGGGTTGCACCAGTTGCAGACGCGTGGAGACAACTTTCTCGCCGTCTTTCAGTCCACTCTTCACGATTCGTTTGCCTTCGAAAATCGTGCCGGTCTCAAGACTGCGGCGTTCGAGCGTGTTATCAGGTTTCACGACGAACGCGTATTTCAAGCCTTGCTGTGAACTAATCACTTTGTCGGCGATGAGTGCGGCCCGATACGGCGTCGCGCCGGCAACGCGCACACGAACGAAGAGACCCGGGGTGATGAGATTTGGATTCCAGTTTTTTAGAACCATGCGCGCGCGCACCGTCCCCGTCCCGGGATCGAGGCGATTGTCGACGAAGTCGACGTAACCTTCGTGCGGGAAATCGGTCTCGTTACCGAGCTCGATGTAGGCCGGAATCTTAGCCGTGCGGGCGCTTACCCGTTTTCCTTCCTCGCTGAGCTTTACGTATTTTAACACCGCGTTTTCATCAGCATCGATCTTCGCATAAATCGGATCGACCGAAACCACGGTGGTGAGCACGCTCTCCGGGCCGGCGCCCGGCTGGACGAGGTTACCTACCGTGATGCGCTGGTCGCTTACCCGCCCGTCGATTGGGGATTTGACCTGCGTGAACTCCAGATTCAACGCGGCGGAATTCTTGGCCGCTTCGGCCGAGCTCGCGGCCGCAGCAGCACCCTGATAAGAGGCAGCTCTCTGGTCGAACTCGCTGGCCGAGATCGTGCTCTTGGCGCGCAGCTCTTTTCCCCGGTCCAGTTCGATCTGCGCAAGTTTAGCCTGGGCCTGCATGCGCTCCAGCTCGGCGACCGCTCGATCAAAGTCTGCTTGATAAGGCCGCGGATCGATCACGTAAAGCAGATCGCCCTTTTTGATGATCGCGCCGGCCTCAAAGTGGATCTCAGTAATATACCCGGACACGCGCGGGCGGATTTCCACCGACTCAACCGCTTCCAATCGCCCGGTGAATTCGTCCCATTCGTTTACCTCTTTCTCAACCACGGTGAGCACGTTGACCGGTAGGGCAGCTTGTGGCGACGCAGATTTTTTCTTGCATCCAGCTCCCGTCAAGAAGATCGACAATATTCCAACGCCAATAAAAAAGTTTTTCATCGCTGCCGGTTCTCAATCAACTGCTTGAAATTCAAAAGATATTCGTCCGCGTTCTGACCAGAGATTGAAGGATCGAAAGCAGAACGCAACTTCAGAGTGATTTCCGTGGCAGTATCGGAGAGCGGCTCGAACGAAACTACACCCAGCCTCAACACGCCATCCGAGATCGTTCTCCAGGCTACTGTCCGCTCAGGGACTTGCCGTATGACCTCAATCACGCCGCGCTCTTCCTTGCCCTTACGAAGAGTGCTGAACGAAAAATGCGTGTCGTCGATTCGTTGAACGCTACCGAGTGATCTGATGAAATTTGGAAGCTCTTCGAAACGCAGCCAGTGTTCATAGATTTCGGCGACTGGGGCATTCACGATGATGGACCTCTCGGCTGCGTTCATACGGAGAGGTTCACTCAGTAATCAGTCATTAGGCGAGAACCCCGAGTAATCACTCCTTGGAATCCCCGGCGCCATCCGTCCGTATCGTTAAAGAACGTCATGCTGAGCGAGAGAAACCGGTCGTGAACAAGCGCCGGACGTCGAAAGATCCTGCGGCAAAATCTTGTTAGTTTGGTTTTCATAAGCTTAGGGTTCAGCGCCAGATCAATTGGCCAGGACTGGCCGATTTGAATGGCGAGAACTGGCCACCCTGCCGTGGGCTCGGAAAACATTTCCGAGGGATCCTCGCACCGAGGTGGAAATCCGTTGCGCGATTCGGCGCGAATGAGAATACCAACCAGATTGAGCGTTAGCCAGCAACTGCGTCCGCAGAACCTCGGGTGATAACCCGAGCACTTCGCACACATTTAGGAATGAGTAGGGCCACCACAGGTCGTCTGATGCGATCCAACTATAAGCATCCACGTAGATCTCGCGCCCGATACGATCTTGCGCCGTCCGGAATCTTCTCAAATCTCGCTTGGCTTGAACAAGTACACCCTTCGCTAAAGCAGCTTCAGGCCCCGAATTCGCCAACGCGTCTGCTTTCTCATCGCCAAGGTTAGGTCTGATCATGCGGGAGGTTAATCCTTCGCATGACTCCCCAGCTATTGGGTAAAGGATGGAATTATTTACACTGCCTGCGAACGAGACCGCCCTCGTCCTTTTGAAGGAGGCGATCGGCAGACTCTTGGGGGAGAGTTTGTAGAACTATTTTTTGTTCGCACGGTAAAACCACAACGATCTTTGTGCCTTTGCCGCGCGCGCTCGCAATCGTCAGACTACCGCCGATTTGTTCGACGCGTTCTTGCATGCCGCTGAGCCCATAGCCGCTGTGGCCGTTGTTGACTTTGAATCCAACGCCGTTATCTCGAAGATCTAAGCGAACTTCCTTGGCCCTGAAGCTCAAACGCGTTTCAAAGCGCGTCGCCTGAGCGTATTTGAGAGTATTTGTCAGAGCTTCCTGTCCGATATGGAGCAGATTTTCCTGCGTCATGGGCGGAAGTTCGCGCAGCTTTCCGCGAAGCTGGAAGTCCGTCTGCAGGTGCGTGCCGACGGTAGCACTCTTAATCACGCCCTTCAGTGCCTCCCAAAAGGTAGCATCCTCCAAAGCTTGCGGACGCAGCGCCCGCACGGAGCGGCGTGCTTCATTCAACCCGTGACGAGCGAGCGCTTGAGCATTTTGCAGATGGTTGCGCGCGTCTTTCTTATATCCTTTCGAGGTTGCGTCCTCGGCCGCTTGCAATTGCACAATCACGCCGGTCAGTCCCTGTGCGAGCGTATCGTGAATGTCGCGCGCCATTCTATTGCGCTCTTCCAGGACCGCCGCCTGCTCGCTCTGCTTGGCAAACTCATTCAGTTGAATGGCGAACATCGCCTGGTGAGCGAGCGCTTGCGCCAATTCGATCTCCTCGGGCCGATATGGCGGCCGGTCGCCATGCCGAATGCTGATGAACCCGTTTACACGGCTACCGACCAACGTTGGGATAGTGAGAAATTTTTTGGTTCCGCTTAAGCGGAAGTAATCGCGCAAGGCGGTGCCAATGCGCGGATCGGTTTCGATGTCATCGATAGTTTGCGGAACCCCGGTAAAAAACATTTCCTGGAGCCCCTCATTCTCTTTCCACGACCCCGCATCGAGAATGAGCGGATGCCCCCGCTCGACCGCGCCAAAGTTGGTCCCCTCCGCGCCCGCGCGCAAAACGAGCGAATCAGTCGCTTCGTCTAACAACCACAGGATTACACTTTGCGCATGCAAGAACCGCCCGATGGTGCTGAGCATTTGCCCGATGAATTTCTCCGGAGGAGGCGCGGTCGCGAGAATGTCGAGACTCTGCACCAATGCCTCCACTTGTCCGCGCGCGACTTGCTCGGAAGCGCGCACGGCATTTTCCGCTCGTTTTCGCTCGAGGGCGATACTTGCCAGATGAGTGACCTGCTCAATAATTTCAAGCTGTGGCGGAGTGGGAGTGCGCGGCTCGCGATAATAAATCGCGAACGTCCCTAACACATTGCCTTCCGAGGAAAGGATTGGAGTCGACCAGCACGCGCGCAACCCATGCGGCAAGGCAACGTCGCGATAATTGGTCCAAAGCCGATCATTGGCGATGTCCGAAACGATTACCGGTTGTCCGCGATAAGCAGCGGTTCCGCACGAACCCGCCGAAGGGCCAATGGCTGCGCCATCGATTGCGTCGATGTAAGCTTGGGGAAGGCTGGGCGCTGCACCGTGCCGAAGGCGATTGCCATTCGGCTCCAATAACAAGATCGACGAGAGAGCACCGCTGGCCAGCTCCTCGACCAGCCGACATAGGGCATCCAAAATGAGCGTAAGCGAATCACCCCGCGCCACCATCTCGAGAAGGCGTTTCTCTCCGGCCAACAACATCTCGGCCCGCTTGCGAGCGGTAATGTCCACCGTCGTCCCGATATAATTATCTATCTCGCCAAACTCCTTGACTACCGGGCGACCGACACCCTGGACATTCTTAATAGATCCGTCCGCAAGCGCGATTCGAAATTCCATATCAAAACCGCTCTTCTCGCGAATTGCCTCATCGAGACCTCGTTCAATAAATGATCGATCTTCCGGATGAACTGTTTCCAAAAATAACTGGAAAGATGGCTCGGTCTTCTCGGGATCGAAACCGAAGATCCGAAAGTGTTCGTCTGACCAGACGAGCTTTCCGGTGGACAGATTCCAACCCCAGGTGCCGGTATGGCTGATTCTCTGACCATCCGCAAGAAAGCCTTCACTCCGTCGCAGAGCTTCCTCCGCACGATCGCGTTCAATCGCAACCCGTACCAGGTGCGTCGCCATCTCGATGAGCCCAAGGTCGCGCGAGTTCGGACTTCGCGGTTCCCGATAGTACATGCAGAAGGTTCCCAAGACCTTTCCTTCCGAAGAGAGGACTGGATTCGACCAAGAGGCGCGCAGCCCATGCTTTAATGCGGAAGCACGATGCTCCGGAACATCCCAAAGTGGATCGGTCGCAATGTCGGAGACGATGACCGGTGATCCCCGAAATGCTGCCGTCCCGCAGGAGCCGGCACACGGTCCAATGGGCAGATTTTCCATCTGCTGTGTCCATCCTTTGGGAAGACTCGGCCCCGCCACGGAATCCAGATGAAGACCGTCGGGACGAAGCAATAAAACAGAAGCAAGCGTGTCGCTACGGAACTCTTCGATAATTAGACACAAGTCATTGAGGATCTCCTTAAGCGCAACGCCGGTGGCGATCATCTCGAGAAGGTGCTTTTCACCCGTGAACAACCCTTCCCCTCGCTTGCG
>Ga0193733_1000625_pt1 | contig 11235 bp, 15 predicted proteins | sample U1s2metaG_FD_145076 | JGI IMG/M metagenome (GOLD analysis project Ga0193733, IMG submission 145076) | Soil microbial communities from a riparian zone of the East river system, Colorado, United States - U1s2 | ecosystem: Environmental > Terrestrial > Soil > Riparian zone | place: USA: East River... | reverse complement strand
ACCGGAGGCGTCGCCGCTTCTCCACTCTGCGCAACCGATTCCTTTAGGGCGTTCGCAGTCGCTTGCCGCACGTTAGCCTCAATCGTCGCCCGTGATGGTTCTTTCACCTCCTCAGGTTCGAAATCGTAAATCTCATCCTCTGAATAAACGCCAGCGATTAAACCAGGTGACAACGCGCGCACGCCCTCAGTCAAGCAGCGAGCATGGAGCATTTGCCGTGGTGATTGCGCCCAGTTGTGTTTCAATACCTTTTGGTTGTTTTTATTCCAAGTCATGGCTATGCCCTTATCAATCGCGTCCTGTCGCGTGCGGATGATTGTGATTTCGTCAACGCACGCTAGATCGCTCGCGTCCTTGCCTGCTTTCAAGCGTTTATAGCGTGCCCTTGCGCGAGCCACCGCCTTCGCGTCCACACTGCGTTTGTCCTTGAAGAAGGTCGCCGCACATTCATCCTCGGTTCGTTCATGCCAGAGAATTGCACCTGTTTTTTCAAACTCGCCTTGCAACGCATCCGCTCGAATCGCGGGCTTACCGTCAATGATGTGATACCGACGCAGCGCCAGAACCGGGTGTAATCCCTCAGCCTGACACAGCAGCATGAGTGCCATTGCTTGATCTTCGCTTTGGACGCCAAACATCTTACTGCCAGCAATCGACTTCGCCATTGTTTGCATATCAGCCAAGGGCACCAATACGTGAGAGATTTTTGCTAAAGTTTTTTCAGTCATGGTGTTTTTACTTTTACGATGATTTTGGAATGCCGAGCCGCTGCATCGAGGATTTGCTGCGTGCGGTCAAGGCCAAGGATTCGCTGGTAACCACGAACACCTTCCGCGGTAGAAAGTCCATCCCATTGTATATTCAAGGCCAGTAATTCCATCAACTCGCGCGCAGTTACTTCCATAACTAATTCATGCTCTTTTTGTTCGGTCACGCAATTTCCTTTGGTAGTCACGACTGCGAATGTTTGCTTTCTTTCGGTGGATTTCACAATGATCTACGGTTACAGCGCGCCTACCGCATACGCGGCACTTGCCTTGCTTGCGCTTGCGTAACTGGTAGCAACGCTGGCGCGAAACATCGGTGCGCGTTGAAAATTCATCTTTGATCATCGGACATGCGATTTGAGACGCTGGATAAAACATCCGCAGTGACGACATCTCCTACGGCGTCGATTACTTGCTTGTTGTTTCCGTGTCGCCCAACGACAATTACGCGGCGTGTAGTTCCCATTGTTATTCGTGCGATCAAGCGTTAAGTCGCGCGGCCTTTTACCCATATCTGCTAGGAAATTTTCGAACCGCTTCCAACGCTTACACACTCGAATGCCTCGACCGTTGTAATTTTTTTCTTTTGGATTACCGCATCGCCTCCGCATGTTCATCCAGGCACGATGTGTCGATGTGCCACTGTATCCATGCTTTGTCCGGGAGGCGATTGCTTTTTGCATATTGGCGTGCCCTTGTTCGCGACGTAAACAACCACATGATTGACAATCTCCATGACGTAAACTGAAAGCGCCCGTTATCTTCTTCCTCCCACAGTCACAAACACATTTCCATAACACGCCGCCATTTCTCCGGCCAACATCACTTAACGCCGTCAACCGACCGAAACGGGTTCCGGTTAAATCATTTCGATTCATCGCGTATGACTCTTGACGGATTCAAAAACATTAAGTCCGGGGGGCTTAACCAATTCAGGTTTCGCTGGATTATCCGACAGGCATTCAGGCCAACGCGTCCTGTGGAAAATACCCCTGCCATCCGCCCGGTTAAGTTCATCGAGCACATCCATTCTTTTCACTCTTAGTGTTTCATTATCATCATGGGCACCCCAAAAATCAGGATATGCTTGCGCGAAAAGTATTGCGTCGGTCACCTTAAAATCGAGTTTGACACGCACAACCAAGCCTTTCGGCTTCGCAATCGCGAGTGGCGCCGATACCTCACCTTCCAATTCTTTGTCGAGCGCCTGCGCTTCAAGCTCGGCTTTCTTTTCAGGGTCTTTCTCGCGTTCAGCCTTACGTTTCAACTCCTCGGCCGCCTGCGCTTCGTGTTGCAATCGCTCTTGTTCATCTCGCTGCGCGTCAAGTAGCTTGCGTTGGTGGTGATTGATCATGCCTTGCAATCGCAGCTCCTCAGCTTCAACCTCAGCAACGAAATCGCCGGCAATGTTGTCGATCTTCTTCGACAAATCGAGCACAGGCGCCTTGACCGCCTTACGCGTTGACTCCATCCCGGTGCGAATTGCTTTTAACTCACGCAATGCAGCAACCGCTGTGACTTGATCTTGCTCGGTGACGACCTTTTGAATCGGCTTCGCCAAGGCCAGAGCTTTCTCGCGCAGCTTGAACGCATCCGGTGTGATTTCAGGCACGCCGCCAAAACCCCTTAGGACAAGTTCGTTCATTTTATTCCGGTTTCGTTTGATACGCTTGCAACGCTTCCTCTAAACGCTTGAACACGATTCGTCCTTTAGGCCCCTTCAATCCTTTGCTCGCGAGGAATTGGTAGTAACGCAACGCGGTCTCCGCCGCGGTGATCAATTCAATCAATTTCCGAGCCTCGTCCATTTTCAGTAATCGAAATAATGTCCTGACGTTTCGGAAGCTGGCGCCTCTTGCTCTTTCCTGCACGCGCGCACGGCCTTATCCAAGCGAGTGAATACCTGCTCGGCGGCAATGCCGCGAAACCGTTGCGGCACGATTGGTAGTAAATCCTCGGTCTCGCGAGCTGCCTCAACGCGCTCACCGTAAACAAAACCAAGAGCGTTCTCAGAGGCGGAAATCAGTTCATCAATGTCGCTCTGATTCATGCAGTTCACAGCTTATGAGAACTGCTAAACAAATGTCAAGTCAAAACTACGGCTGAATAGGGCGAGAAAAGATCGCTTGGTTGACGATATGCTCCATCTGTTCGTGTGTCATTCCTTCGATTGATGTGTGACACGCGCCACAGGCCAAGGCGCAATGTTTAAGCCCAATCTCGCTGGTTATGAATCTACGCTTTACTGGATGCGCGAAGCTCAGCGCGTAATCACGCCAGCATTGCGGCAAGCAAATTTCGCAGGTCGTGATTCCAGCTTTTTGAAAGCGCCCCTTCAACTCGCGACGAATCTTTTCCCACTCGCGCGTCCTCTTACCGCGACGGTTAAGCGGTGACCGTTTCACACCGACGGAATTAAATCATAAGTCCTACCGCCAATAACCGCAGGCGTGTCCGGCCACAGCTCATATGTTATCACGTGCTCGCTTTCTCCACCCGTGCGTGCATCGCTATCAACCCCGATTGCTTTAGCGGCTGCGATGCTCAGCTCGCCAATCTTCGTGAGAGGGCCAAGATCGGCAACCACCGCGTCAACGAACATCCCATTTTTCTCGTTTGTCACGCGCGCTCTGCAACCGAGCACAACGCCTTTTGCACGTCGCCTGATATAACCCTCGACCACGATGAATGGGACGGTTCCTGCGTCAACGTAGCGCAACGGATCGAGTCTCCCGAACTGGCTCCACTGATAAGAGGTTGTCGAAATGTAAAAGCCCGGCGCCGGGTCGCTCGACGATTGAATCACCGGGTCACCGTCCGGATAGCCCGTATCCGTGACGAGACTCCACCAGTTACCCTTATGTCCGGCGTTGGCGAGCGCATCCAAGCCCTTGTCACCGATCGGGTCATAAGCCCTCGGACTTCCATCGGCGTCGATATCGGCGTCGGCGGTGAATACCACGCGCTTGTCGTGATACTGAAGCACCGCGCAGCCTTGAAGGGTGCAAAGGATACGTCCTTTGTCGGTGTTCATAGATGAAGGATGACCGTTAGCGAAAGCAAGACCGCGAGCACGAGCGACAAGCGACGATAGAATTGGAGGTCGCGAAACATTCGAACCTCTTCACTTAAAGGCATCGCGGTCATTTAATCACTTCGATCTTCGTGACCGGATGAATCTCCCAAGCTGCCGCTCGCCACAAATAGGTGCCATGCGGATTGGTATTGAAAGCGTTCTGCACATGCTCGGCGTCAAAGAAAAGCCAACCAGTGACTCGGACACGCGTCCCGGGCTTTAACTCCTTGCGAAGCGTAGGCGTGTCGCGGTTAATCGCTCGAAATTGTGGCGTTGCCTCGACGATCACATGATGAACCGCGTTCGCGTCCAAAACCCGCGTGTGTTTCTTACCGTGTTTATCGGTTGTCATGACACTCACAGGCTTCTCAACTGTGTAGGTCGGGTCTGAAACAATCGCGATGTGAGTGTCCTCTTCGGCGACACCGCCCTTGCCGCAGTGACAGGTTTCGGGACCTCCAGGTTTCACCAACGCGACGTAACCTTGGATGGTCGCGCCCTGGTCTGGGCGAAAACGATTCGTATCGTCACCAATTTCAAGCATCCGTTCCAAGGTGATAGAGGAATCGAAGAAAAGCGGTGGGCCTGTTCGATTCTTAAGACGATCAAGCGCCTGGATGCGCGCTTGCTTTGAACTGCCTTCTGGGGGGCACGGTGACGCGGCAAACGCGCACGATAACCAACTCACGAAGGCTACCGTGGCGAATGCTTCGCGCCTGTTCATGCTGCGGGCGTGTTCGCAGTAATCGCGTCGGCGAGCGCCTGCTTTTTCGCATTAAGCGAATCAGCTAACGCTTGAACCTTCGCCGGATCGTTCTTCGCTGCCACGAGCAATGCCGAAAGCTGCGTCATCAAAGTGATCGCGCTATCCTGAACTGTCTCATCGTCGGTCACCGCTTTTGTTAGGTTATCAAGTTCTCCTGCCAATGTTCCCACCTCCTTTTTTATTAGTTTCTCCATCCGACTCAACTGAGCCGAAAGCCGTTGGTAAAGTTCTCCGATTGTGGTTGGATTTTTCTTCATTGATTATCCTGTCTGATTTCTTCGTCACGCTCACGCTTTGCTCTGCGACGATCAAGCCAAGCGTCAATCACAATATAAAACACGAGCACCACAGCCACAACCACGAACGACCAAACGATGAACCAAACAATGAAAAATTCATTCGCTGCAATCATGGCAACTGGTTAATCAGATTCTGAAATCGTTTGTCGTTTTCGAGCTGGTCTTGCGTCTTTTTCTCGGCAGCGGTTTGTCCCGGCTTCGTCGGTTGCGCTGGTTTCTGCGTCGTGCAGCTACTTAGGAGCAGTAAGAGCGCGCTTGATAATATCAGGCTGGATACCTTTCGCATGAAGAACCGCCTTCAACGTCGCATTGCCAGCGATTCCATCAACTGCAACAATGTCTTGGGGAAAGGCTGTGCGGTTGTGCGCGATCTGCAATGCCTTCACGCCCTTGTTTTGACGCGAGCTGATCCAGGCATAGAAAATTGAAATGATCGCGATACCACCAGCATTCAATCCGGTTTGGATTTTTGCCAAATCTTCCGCCAGAATGATGTTCGATAGCCCAAGATGGACGATAACGAAGGTGACCAAGGCCGAGACAGCAAAGCCACCTTTGGATAGGGCAAACTTGATTAACCAATTCGTAAGGTCTGAGTTTAGGATGTTGTTCATATTTTTTAGGTTACGGTTTTTATCTGCCAGTTGGATGTCTTATCACTTTTTCGAATATTACACGACGGGTGGGCAATCTGTGTGTTACGGTAGGAATGCTCACCGCCTTTGGATAGAGGTTTAATGTGGTCGATGTGAAATTGATTGACGTGAACCGGAGCCTTGCAGATTCCGCAAATTCCTTTGTCCCGTCCGTATAAGATTATCGGGTCGATATACTCGACGCGGTTGCGATTACGGATTTTCCGTCGAATCGTCATGTAGTTACAAGCGCAAATCCTGCATTGCCTATTCTTGAGCATGTTGCCTACCGTGAGTTGATGCCCGCGCTTGCAAAAAGGTTTATTTCCACGCCTATAGGCACCGCGGTCTTGGCCTCTTCCGTGTTTGTAATAATCTTGGCGTGTGCGCGCGTTCCCGCATATCCGGCAAGAGAGAAGTCCTTTCTTTAAGAGACAGGCGATGCAATTTCTCTCATCTGACAAATCATGCCCTCGCTTACATTTACCGCCGAATTGCTGAGTGCCTCGATAACTCATGAAACTGTGGAAATTTTCCAAAAGTCATCTGACAAATCTTTATTTGTAAGATAGGGGAACGGCATCCAGAAGTAACCGCCTTCACCCCAATCCGGCCCCCATGAGTTGCGAATTAAAAAACATCCTTTGTTGTCGTCATAGCCACAGCCGAGAACCGCATGGCCGCCAACAAGCTGCTCTTCTGGTTGTGGCAGTAATAGCATGGCGGAACATGCCATTTCCTCACTCTCGAAAAATTCGTAAACAGAAAAACCAAACACGAAGGGATAGCCATTCGCCAAGCAGGTTTTAAGTTCGAGGATCGTCGCGTGTAAGCGAACGTATTCAATCGCCAAGTGTTCTTTCGCTGCAATGTAAACAACCGGGTCGGGATTCGTTGCGAAATGTGATTCGACATAAGGCCATTTCTCCTCCTCGGGAGCGCCCCATTGGTTGACAGCCTTGATGCCGTCTCGAATCTCTGCGCCGGCATCTTCGAGCACCGTTCCTTCAATTGTGCGTTCGCAAAAATAAATAAATAATCGTGATGGAATGAAATCAATAAGGTTTTGTTTCTTACGATCAAATTCGATCGCGGCGGCAATTGCATTCGCGGTGCAGGAACCGATTTGTCCTTGTCTGTAAGGAGGTGGCAGCTTACTGCGTAGGTCAACCGACGGAGGCAGAGTCATCGGCGGAGCAAGCGCCAATCGTCGGTCACGCCAATCGGGAGTGTCCGGGCGCCAGCCTAGACCAGCGATTTTGCGAACCGCCATTTACAATCGTTCGGCGAATTTCGCTTTGACCGTGTCCAAGATCACGCGACGTGGAACGTCCGGATGGTCATGCTGAATCGAATTGACAGCATTCGTGATCGCGTTCTGCGTTGTCGAACTTGTGACCTTGAGACCGGTTGTTCCACCGAGGTGCGAGGTGATGAACTTCTGCGCGAAGTTAATCGCTGCCTGCTCGATTGCCGACAATTCAGTTTGCACGGTGGGACTGTTCCACAATGACGTGAGATCGTTTTTGACATTGCCGGTTGTCTGACAAGCGGCTGGCAGGAACATTGTCGCCGCCAAGATTGCCACTACCGATACTAAACCAAGGATTCCTTTTTTCATAACATCACCAGCGTCTGCTCTCACGCGGTTGGAGTCAAGACTTCATTTCTTCGGCGGTTGGAAGTGATTACTCAACTGGTCGCGAACCCTCACCTGTTCGTCCTTCACATCCTTAATCGCAGCCTCGGTGCGGGTTTGCTTGGTATTCATTTCATCGCGCGTCACCATTACCGCGCGAGCATCCTTCAAATCCTTTTGCACCTCAGTCACTGACTGCTTTACGTCCGATACCTTTCCCTCAATAGAAGGAAGCGTTGCCTGAATAGTTATGAGCGATTTGCCGTTATCTCTGCCAGTCGAAAGCGCATTTGTCATCAACCAAATTAGGAAGGCTCCGAGCGCCGAGGTGAGGATCGTATTGAGGTTAATTTGCAGGCCTCCGTTTATGATCGGCGACGACTTCGGCTGGCTTTTCTTTTTAACGCCCACTGCGCGGCAATCTGTCTTTTGCATCAATCTCGCGCAAGCGTTTTCCTGGCGGTGAAGGAGTTGGCGTAACCCAAGATTTTTTGACCTTGATCATCAAATGCGCACCTTTAGCACCGGTTGTTTTGTCGGTATCAATGCCAGCATCCGCGCTGAAATGCCATCGGTCGTCCTGCGGAACCGCAAGCGAGTCAAGGTAGTATTGCAGCTCTGGATTCTCCTTAAGATGGTCGATCCGTTCTTCGGGGTTGCTGCCGAACTCAATCGAGTTACAGCCAGTCATTAACGCCGCCAGGCAAATCTCATGCAGGTGGCTCTTTGCTCTTATCAATATTGAGTTCCTCCTGCGCTTTATCTATTTTTTCTTGCCGTTGTGACAATGTGTGGTCCTCGGTCGGTTTGACCACATTTACCGGAACCGTAGAGGATTCATGTCTTTTGCGCGCTTCGACGCGCTCATCTTCTTTGCCGGCTGAGCGCGCAGCGCGTTCGCTCATCTCCGACAATTCTATACGCACCTCCTCTCTACCTTCGGCGTGAGCAAGGCTCTTGGCCACGTCAAGCATTTTATCCATTTTACCATCAACGCTGACAGTGAGTTGCTTCTGGCCTTTCCTTAAGGCGAACACGCCAACAATAACAGCGAGCGTCGGCGGTATCGCGGCGATCAAGGCGTCAATGTGTGACGCTACCTCTGCGAAAAATAACAATGGCGCGAGAATGATTGAAAACACTCCAAGCTTTCCAATCACGGTTGACTTGAAAACGATCCAAATACTGTGCATCTTTTTTACAGCGGACGAATTTTCATATACGAACCTGTGAACACGCTACTCGTGCCGCTGGTCACCTTCAAATGCTGGATCGAAATTACCGGACTCCCGGTGCCGGTGTTCACAAGCCCGCGAATAACTATCACGCCCTCTTGCGAAGCAGTCGTTAGAAAGGCAATCGTCGCGGTATTTAACGATCCAATCGCCACCGTGCTGGCACTGTTAGAAGCCGACGCCTGCGACCCTATGACAACGGCTCTCACATTCGGGGCTCCAGTGCCAGTGCAATTTATTCCATATTCAGTTCCGGTAACAACTGCCGTTGTCCCAACATAAAGCAAAACGTCAATTTCGTAGCTCGTTGATACCGCTGCGGTGAACGTCATTCCAGTTATGTCAACCAATGTTTGACCGGTCGTGGTAGCGTTTGAACCAATCCTTACAGTTGTCCAACCGCCCTTAGCTGAAGTCCAGTTCGTGCCATCGGATTGCATGACGTTCAAAGCCGTTCCGGGCGCGGCCTGGGTCTCAGTTGAAGCCGCCCAATTCGTCCCGTCGGATTTAATTACCTTGCCGCTGGTCGCGGATGCGCTGTAAGGAAAGGTCGGGGTTGACTCAACGTAATTTGTTCCATCCGAAGCGAGCATTTTGCCAGCCGCCCCAGCCGAGGTCGGAAGAGTCGGAGTCGATGCAATCCAATTCGTCCCATCACTGCGAATAAACTTTCCGCTGCTCGCACTGGCATTTGGGAAGGTTGGCGTAGAAGCGATCCAATTCGTGCCGTCACTCACCATCACTTTGCCGGCTGTGCTCGGCGCATCTGATAACGTGGCAGTGCTAGCTATCCAGTTGGTGCCGTCGCTCCGTATGGTTTTACCGGAAGTCGCCGAGGCATTCGGAAAGGTCGGCGTCGAGGTTACAAAATTTGTTCCATCAGAAAGAACAACCTTGCCCGAAGTTGAGGCAGCGTTCGGATACGTCGGGGTTGATGCAACGAACTTTGTTCCATCACCAATGAGAATTTTACCCGTTGCGGCTGCGCCGGCAATTTGAAATCCAACGTTAGCATTGAAAATTCCAGCGCCGGGATCGGTCGTCGAACCAAGCGCAAGTCCACCGCTGCTAAAGTGATTTAGCTGACCTCCAAAGGCGCCACCGTTGACACGGGACTCTTCGGTTAAGTATCCGGTCGGGTCGGCTGCTCCTTGCACCGGAATCACATATTGCCGAAAATCCACCACTTCACTCCCCGCTGTGGCATTTGTTTTCCAGCCTTGACCGGTAAATCGCAGCACAGGCGAGTATTGCTGATTGCCACTGCTCGGAGCAGCGGTCGCGTCCAAGAGAATTAAACCATCACCAGCGGTGTTGGATGCCGGGGCGATTGTTATGGTTTGCTTAGACAGAAAACCAAAATCGCTATTCACTTGAGGAGTAAAATTCCATGAGGCAGCCGTTGTGCCCGAAGTCAGGATACAGGTTAGGAGAGTCGAGCCACCGGCAGGTATAACAACAATTTGATTCAATCCGGACGACTGAACTGTGACCGCACCCGTGCTGTTATTAAAAATCTCTTGCTGCCAACCGGGGTTACTTCCGAGCGTTGACGTGACTGGCATCACAACGGTTTGCGCCAAAGAGCCAGTAAAAAATTGAATTGCAGCATCCCCAACCACCATCGTCGTCGTCCCGCCAGCGGTCGCGGTTGTGCGAAAATTCTGGATAAAATTATTCGCGAGCGCGTTGGCGTCAGCGTTTCGCGCGAGCAAAGTTGATGCTGTCGCACTTGCAGAGACGCCACTGCCTGTCGGAAGTCCAGTCAGGACCGGAGTTGTCAACGTCTTATTACTCTCTGATTGAGCGTCGGTTGTCCCAAGCACAGCACCCACTGGCGCTGCAACCGTTCCGTAAACGCCGGCGGTTGCGGTCACTAAGCCAGTCCCCGTGGCACGCTTGCCGGTCTTGCCTGCGGTGCCAGAAAAAAGCACAATCTCTGAATCAATGGACGCTGAGGTGTTCGACGAAAAATCTCCAGCACCGAGATCAAGCAAGAAATTTGCAGCGCTTCTAGCTGTTACCGAGTTGTCAGCGTTAATGCGAAGGAACGTGATCGCTGACGGATTGGTTAATGAAAAGATATTATTACCAACGGTCGTTGCACCAAGATCACCTGACGTGACCGTGATATTTGAACTGAGCGCGTGTCCATTGACAGTGGTCGTTTTTGGAACCAAACCGGATATATCCTGGTCGCCTGTGTTAGTTCCTGAAACGGTAGCAGCGGCTGAGACGGTGAGATCGCCAGAAAGGTCGATTGTGCGGTCGGCATCATGCACCTTCAAGTTGAGCGTTCGACCAGCGGTTTCTGTCTCGTTTGGCTTAATCGTGAGCGCGTTGGCGGTTGCGCCCTTCACCGCTAAGCCAGTCTGGTTGAGAAGCAGCGAGGTTATTGGATCACTCCCTCCACCGGCATGTGTGCTCGCGTGAGCACTTGGCGTGAATGTGGCTGGAACGCCAGTCAAATCCGACCAATCAACCTGCTTTGATAAAGGAGCGCCCGCGGTTGAGATTGAATAAAGAAATTCGTGAGTGATCGCGACGTAGGATTTTATTCCGCCGAGCGTGCTCGCGCTCGGATTTGGTGGCGGAAAGGTGGCGGGCTTGTTGTTAATAAACGTCCAATCGACATGACCGGCTGCGGTCACGAACGCATCCAAAACATTGCTCTGCGCCTGCTTCGCGTTCAGTGCCGTTTGTAGATCGGTCTGGTTGCTGAGTGTGCCAGTAATAGTTCCCCACACGCCACCGCCACCGCCACCGCTAATGCCTCCAAGTATTAAACCGGTGAAATCAAAATCATAGATCGAGCCAC
>Ga0193733_1000624_pt1 | contig 11247 bp, 11 predicted proteins | sample U1s2metaG_FD_145076 | JGI IMG/M metagenome (GOLD analysis project Ga0193733, IMG submission 145076) | Soil microbial communities from a riparian zone of the East river system, Colorado, United States - U1s2 | ecosystem: Environmental > Terrestrial > Soil > Riparian zone | place: USA: East River... | reverse complement strand
GGCAGTTTCAGCGGCACCTCGACGCCGGTCGCGCGGATCGCGCGCAGCGTGAGCCTCGGCTCGCTCACGCGGGCTTTCCGCCCTCGGCGTACAGCGCGAGGATGTCCCACACCGCACGGTTGGCCGGGGTCGGAACGCCGGCCACGGCGCCGAGCTGCACCACGCCGCCGGAGAGCCATTCGACTTCCAGCCGATTGCCGCGCTGAAGGTCGTGCGCCATGGAGGCGATCATGTCGTCGGGAAGCCCGTCGGCGCGGGCGAGGCAGGCGTCGGCATAGTCGGCGGGAAGCGCGATGCCCTGCGCGCGCCCGACCGCGACCACTTCGCGCATGATCTCGAGCAGGAAGGCGCGGGTGCGGGGATTCTTCCGGATCGGTCCTATGCTCGTGCGCATCGAAGCGGTAGTCGCGGACAATCCGACCAGAAACACGTATTTCTCCCAGATCGCGCGACGCACGTCGCCGGAGAGCTCCGAGGTCACGCCGGATTTGAGCAGCGCTTCGTGAAGGAAACGCGCGCGCTCCGACGGCCTGCCGTCGTATTCGCCGAGCGCCACACGCTGCATCGCGCCCGTCTGGAGAATCACACCGGGGCGCAAAAGGGTCGTGCCGACGTAGCACACGCCGCCCATCACCGGCGCATCGCCCAGCTCGCGGCGCAGGATGTCGTCCTTGATCACGCCGTTCTGCAGGGAGAGCACCCCGGTGCCGGGCTTGAGAAGCGGCTTGATCTGCCGGATGGCAGCCTCCGTATCCCACAGCTTCACGGAAAGGATGACGAGATCGACGGTCCCTAGCGACGCGGGGTCGTCGGTGGCGCGGACCGTGGGGATGCGGATGTCGCCGTGCACGTCGCTTTCGATGACGAGGCCCTGCTGGCGCATCGCAACGAGATGCGCGCCGCGCGCGATGAAGCTCACGTCGTAGCCGGCGTGCGCGAGCCGCCCGCCGAAGAATCCGCCCACTCCGCCCGAACCCATCATTGCGATCTTCATCGCCCGAATGGTAACCTGCCTCGTCCGAGGCAAAAGGGGAATCATGAAGGCCTTCGTTTTTCGCATCGCCACGCTCGTAGCGCTGGCGCTTTGCGCGGCCGGGCCGCAGGCCGCGTTCGCACAATCCTGGCCGGCCAAGCCGGTGAAATTCGTCGTTCCGTATCCGCCGGGCGGCTCGACCGATCCCATGGCGCGCATGATCGGCGCGAAGGTCTCCGATGCCCTGGGCCAGCCGTTCGTCGTCGAGAACCGTTCCGGCGCGTCCGGAACGATCGGTACCGCTTTCGTCGCCAAGTCGCCGGCCGACGGCTACACGTTCATCTTCGTGTTCGATTATCACGCGGTGAATCCTTTCCTGATCCCGAACCTGCCGTTCGATACCGTGAAGGATCGTGCGCCGGTGATGCTGATCGGCACCGCGCCGATGGCGATCGCGACTGCCGCCGCGAAGCCTTACAAGAGCTTCACCGACGTGGTGGCCGCGGCCAAGGCGAAACCCGGCACGGTGAGCATAGGCTCGGTGGGCAACGGCAGCCTCGGGCACCTGACCATGGTCCTGGTGCAGCAGGCCTCCGGCATCAGGCTCATTCACATACCCTACAAAGGCGGCGGGCCGATGACGGCGGACGCGGTCGGCGGCCAGATCGATCTCGCCATCGGCTCGGTGGCGGTGATCACCCCGCACGTGAATGGCGGAAAGCTTCGCGCCGTCGCGGTCACCGGCGACACGCGCTCGCGCGCGTTGCCCGACGTGCCCGCGCTCGCCGAGCAGGGCCTGCCGGGATTTTCCGCGCTTGCGTGGTGGGCGGTCTTCGCTCCCGCCGGCGTGCCCAAGCCGATCATGGACAAGTTTCACGCCGAGCTCGTCAAGGCGTTCAACCTGCCCGACGTGCGCAAGCTGCTCACCGAAACGCTCGGGATAGACCTCGTCGTCGGCTCCCCCGAGGGACTGGCGCAGTGGTTGGATACCCAGATGCAGCGCTGGGGCAAGGTCGTTCGCGAGAACGGCATTCGAGCCGACTGAGATGCAGCGGTTTTTCTTGGCTGCGGCGCTTGCGGGGGCGCTTTGGCCTGCGGTTGCCCAGGATTACCCCGGCAAGCCGGTGCGGCTCCTCATCGGGTTTCCGACCGGCGGCAACGTCGACGTCGTGGGCCGGATCGTCGCGCAGAAGATGAGCGAAGGGTTCGGTCAACAGGTTCTTCCTGAGAACCGGACCGGGGCGGGCTCGATCATCGCCAACGAGCACGTCGCCAAATCCGCTCCCGACGGCTACACCTTGCTCGTCGTGAGCGGCGCCTTCGTCACGCAGGCGGCGACGATGAGGAAGCTTCCTTACGATCCGCTCCGGGATTTCTCCTGGATCTCCACCGTGGTGACCTACCCGCTGGTGCTGTCGGTGCGCTCCGATTCGCGCTTCAAGACCCTGGAGGAGTTCATCGGCTACGTGCGGAGCAATCCCGGAAAGGTGAACTATCCCTCACCGGGGATGGGGACGCTCTACCACCTCGCGGGCGAGTTGTTCGTTTCGATGGCGGGAATCGACATGCAGCACGTGCCGTTCCGCGGCGGCTCTGAGCCTCTGACCGAGGTGCTCTCCGGTCGCATGGAGCTGCTGATCGACGCGCTCACCAATTCATACCCGCATATCCAGGGCGGAAAGTTCAGGCCGCTCGCGGTTACGTCGCTAGTGCGCTCGGCTTCGCTTCCCAACGTGCCGACCGTCGCGCAGAGCGTGCCGGGCTACGAGGCGAGCTCCTTTCTCGGCATAGCCGGTCCGCCGGGCATGCCGGGCGCCGTCGTCGAGCGAGCCAACCGGGAAGTACGACGTGTGGTCGCGCTCCCCGAGATCGCGCAGCGCTTCGCCGAGTGGGGCGGTACGCCGAGCGCGAGCAGCCCGGAAGAAATGCGCCGACTCGTCCGGGCCGAGATCGAAAAATGGAAACAGGTCGTCGAGACGAGAAAGATCGAGTTGCCGTGATCAAAGCAACTTCGCTTCTGCCCGCGGCGCTTCTCCTGCTCGCCCTGGTTTGCGCCGGAGCGGCGGCGCAAACCGGATACCCGGCGAAGCCGGTGCGCTTCATCGTGCCCTCCGCGGCCGGCGGCGGCACGGACATCATCGCCCGCGCCCTCGCACAGAAGCTCTCCGAATCGCTCGGAGCGCAGTTCGTCGTCGACAATCGCCCCGGCGCCGGCCAGATGATAGGCATCGAGATGGCCGCCAAATCCTCCGCCGACGGGCACACGATCCTGATGGCCGCGAGCACACTCGCGATCAATCCGATCATGTACAAGAAGCTGTCTTACGATCCGCTGCGCGATTTTGCGCCGATCACGCAGGCGGCCTCGCTCGCGAACGTGCTCGTGGTGCACCCCTCGCTGCCGGTGAAATCGGTCGCGGAATTGATCGCGTACGCCAAACAGCGCCCGGGCCAGCTCAATTTCGCATCGGCGGGCGTCGGCACCTCGCCGCAGATGTCGATCGAGCTCCTGAAGAGCATGGCGGGAATCGACATGGTCCACATCCCCTACAAGGGAACCAGTCCCGGCGTGGTGGATCTGCTCGCAGGGCAGGTGTCGGTCATGGCGCCGAACCTGCTCACCGCGCTGCCGCACATCAAGGCGGGGAAGCTGCGCGCGCTCGCGGTGACGAGCGCGAAACGAAGCGAAGGCCTGCCGGAGGTTCCGACGATCGCCGAATCCGGGCTCCCGGGTTACGATTCGACCCAGTGGTACGGAGTTCTCGCGCCGGCGGGAACCTCGCGCGCGATCGTCGCGCGCCTTCACGGCGAGATCGTGCGCGCCCTGCGCGCACCCGAGGTGATGCAACGGCTGGCGGCGGACGGAGCGGAGCCCGTCGGCAGCAGTCCCGAGGAGTTCACGGCGTTCATCAAGTCGGAGATCGACAAATGGGCGAGAGTGGCAAGCGCCGCCGGAATCCGCGCCGAATGAATTTGCGCTGCTGTCTGTTCGCTTTCCTCGCGGGGATGGGCTGCAGCGCGTTCGCCGAGGGTTATCCGGAGCGCCCGGTCCGCCTGGTCGTTCCTCAGGCGGCCGGGAGCGCGACCGACACCGTGGCGCGCATTCTCGCCGCCGAGCTGCCGAACCAGCTCGGACAGCCCGTGGTCGTCGAGAACAAGCCGGGCGGCGCGCTGACGATCGGGCTGGACTTCACCGCGAAGTCCGCGCCCGACGGCTACACGATCGGCATGGGGCCGGTGGGAGCGCTCGCGATCACGCGCCACATGGTGGCGAAACTTCCCTATGACATCGAGCGGGATTTCCAGCCGATCGCGCTCGTGACCCGCGGCCACCTGTTGCTCGCGGTCTCGCCTTCGCTCCCGGTGGACTCGGTGCAGGAGCTGATCGAGTACGCGCGCAAGAACCCGGGCAGGCTCATGAACGCGTCCTCGAGCAACGGGTCGCCGGGACACGTGGGCGGCGAGCTCTTCAAATACATGACCGGCACCGAGATCGTGCACATCCCCTACAAGGGCGGGGCGATGGCCATCAACGACCTGATCGCCGGCCACGTGCAGGTGATGTTCGAGAGCCTCAACTCGATCTCCACTTTTGCGCGCTCGGGCAAGGTCAAGGCGCTCGCCGTGAGCGGCCCGCGGCGCTCACCGGGCTTTCCGAACCTGCCGACGATCGCGGAGGCGGGAGTTCCGGGTTACGACGCAACCACCTGGAGCGGCGTGATCGGACCCGCGGGAATGGCGAGGCCCATCGTCGACAAGCTGAATTCCTCGATCAACAAGGCGATCATCTCCCCTATGTTCAAGACCAGGTTCGGCGAGATCGGGGACGAGCCGGCGGGCGGCACCCCCGAGGAGTTCGCGGAAGTGATACGCAGGGATTCTGCGAAGTGGGCCGAAGTCGTGAAGCGCTCCGGGGCGAAGATCGATTGAAAAATCCTGTAATCCGTTCTGCGCCTCGTGCGTTCATTTACGAATCGGCCGCGTTGCGCATGTCACAATTTGTGACAATTGCTTACTCCGGCGCCAAGGGGTCTTTGCTAGCATGCGGTTGTCGAACGAGACGGAAGAGGCGATCATGAACCGGATGAAAGCAGCCTTGACCTTGAGCGCAGTTCTGCTGGGCGCGGCGGCGAGCGCTCCGGCGCTCGCCTGGCACCACGGGCGCGTGCATTTCGGCGTGGTCATCGGCGCTCCGTTCTATCCCTGGTATTACCCGCCTTACCCTCCCTACTACTACTATCCCCCGGTCGCGCCGGCCGCGCCTCCGACTTACATCGAGCAGGGCGGCGCGCAAGCCGCGCCGTCGCAGTCTTCCTCCTATTGGTACTACTGCGCCGAGTCGAAGACCTATTATCCGTACGTCAAGGAATGTCCCGGAGGCTGGCAGCGCGTGACGCCGCAGCCGGCGCCCGGCGGCTGAGCTGGCCATGAATCTCCTGCGAGTTTCGACGGTTTTGGCGGCATCGCTGCTGGTCGCGTGCGTGAGCATGCCCAAAGGCCCCAGCGTCATGGTGCTGCCCGGCACGGGAAAGAGCTTCGACCAATTCCGCTACGACGACGTCGAGTGCCGCCAGTTCGCCGACGTGCAGATCGGGGGAACATCGCCTTCGGATATAGCCGCAGACAGCGCCGCGAAGAGCGCGGTGGTCGGCACCGCGATAGGCGCGGCCGCTGGCGCCGCGCTCGGCGGACGAAGCGGCGCGGCAGCGGGGGCGGGCGGCGGGCTTCTCATCGGTTCGGCTGCCGGGGCAGGCGCCGGAGAGACTTCCGCGTACGGACTCCAGCGGCGCTACGACTACGCCTACATCCAGTGCATGTATGCAAAGGGCCACAAGGTTCCCGTCTCGGGTCGCCTGACCTCCTCTTCCCAGCCCGGTCCCAGCTACGTTCCGCCTCCGCCTCCGCCTCCACCTCCGCCGCCTCCGCGGTGAGAGGGGCATGTACGCAAGACATCTGACGGCCGTCTTCGTCGTCGCGACGACGTTCGCGGGGACGCCCGCGCAGGCGCAGACCACAGCGTGGCCATCGAAACCGATCCGCTGGATCGTGCCGTTTCCGCCCGGAGGACCTGCCGACGTCGTGACTCGCATGCTGTCGGCAAAGCTCGCCGAGCGCGTGGATCAGCCTGCAATCGTCGAGAATCGCGGAGGAGCCGGAGGCAACGTCGGGCACGAAGCGGCGGCGAGGGCCGCGCCGGACGGCTACACGGTCGTGTTCGTCGTTCCCGCGATCATTACCAATCCGTTTTTTCTAAAAGCGAGCATCGACCCGTTCAGGGAGCTTGCCCCGGTCATCCATCTGGACAGCGCGTCGATGGTGCTGTTGACGCACCCCGCGTTTCCCGCGAACACGGTGGCGGAGGTCATCTCGCGTGCGCGCGCAAAGCCCGGCAGCGTGAGCTGCGCTTCTTCCGGCGCACTTCCGCAAGTCGGCTGCGAGATGCTGCGGATCCACGCCGGCGCCGAGATGATCATGGTGCAGTACAAGGGCAACGCTCCGGCGTTGAACGCGCTGATGGGCGGAGAGGTGAACCTCCTTTTCGATGTCGTCAACATCGCGCAGGGACAGGTGAAATCGGGCCGCGTGCGCGCCATCGCTTCGACGAATCCAAAGCGCGGCATCGGCCCCTTCGGCGAGCTTCCGGTGCTCGCCGAAACGATACCGGATTTCGAGCTCGTCACCTGGCACGGCGTGATGGTGCCCGCGGCGAGCCCGAGGGACATCGTGCTGCGGCTGAACCGGGAAATCCAGGCGGTGCTGGGAGACCCCGATATCCGCCGGCGATTCGCCGACGGCGGCCTCGACATCACGGGCGGGACGCCCGAGGAATTCGCGGCGATCCTGAAGCGCGACTACACCAAGTACGGGAAGACTCTGACGGGCGCGGGCATCAAGCCGGAGTAAGGCGCCCTAGGGCGGATTCAGGCGGTTGCCGCCATCGCTCCGGTGTTGTCGCGCAGCAGCTTGGAGAACTCCTCCGCGGGCTGCGGCTTGCGGAAAAAGTATCCCTGGAACTCGTGGCATCCGTGCTCGGTGAGAAAATCGAGCTGCTCTTGGGTTTCTACTCCCTCCGCGATCACCTTCAGCCGGAGGCTGTGAGCCATCGCGATGATCGCCTGGGTGATCGCGACATCGTCCGGATCCTGCGGAATGTCCTTGATGAACGAGCGGTCGATCTTGATGCAGTCGAACGGGAAGCGCTTGATGGACGCGAGGGACGAGTAACCCGTGCCGAAGTCGTCGATCGCGAGACGGATGCCCATCGACTTGATCCCGTCGAGAATCTTCTTCGAGCTCTGGGTGTCCCGCATCACCATGCTCTCGGTGATTTCGAGCTCGAGGCAGTTCGGTTTGAGCGAGCTTTCGCTCAAGGCCCGCTCGATGTCGCGCAGCAGATGCTTGTCCTCGAACTGCCGCGCCGACAGGTTCACCGACACCGTCAACGGCGTCGCAACGCGGCTCTGAAGGGTCTGGTTGTACGCGCACCCGATTCTGAGCACCCAGGCTCCGATCGGAACGATCAGCCCCGAGTCCTCGGCGTGCCCGATGAACTCCCGGGGAGGAAGCAATCCGAGCTCGGGATGCTGCCACCGGATCAGCGCCTCCATGCCTGTGATCCGGCCGCTATTGATCTCGACCTTGGGTTCGTAGTGGAGGATGAATTCGTTTCGCTCCAGAGCGCCCTGCAGCCGGGTCTCCTTGGCGATCCTGGCGGACAGGTGATCGTTCATTTCCCCTGAATAGAACAGATAGTTGTTTTTGCCCTGTTCCTTGGCGCGGTAGGTGGCGATGTCGGCGTTCTTCAAGAGATTCGCGAAGTCCGCACCGTCGTTCGGATACAGGCTGACTCCGATGCTCGCGGTCAGGTGGCAGGTCTCGCCTTCGAGCATGAACGGCCAGCGCAAGGCATGGAGGATCTTCTGGGCGACGCTCACCACGTCGCTCGGCTCGGCAAAGTCCTCGATGAGCGCGACGAATTCGTCGCCGCCGAAACGGGCGATGGTGTCGCTTTCCCTCAGGCACATTCTCAGACGCGACGCAGCTTCCTGGAGCAGCCGGTCGCCGAACGGGTGGCCGAGCGTATCGTTGATGAACTTGAAGCGATCGAGATCGAGGAACAGCAAGGCCATCGTCTTGCGGTAGCGCTGCGCGTTGTTGAGCGCGTGGGCGAAGCGCTGGTTGAACATGTAGCGGTTGGGCAATCCCGTCAGGGTGTCGTGCGTCGCGACGTACAGGAGGTTCTCCTCGGCCTGCTTGCGGGCCATGAACTGGCCGATCTGGCTGCCGATCACGCGCACCATCTGCAGCAGCGACGGATCGGGATTGCGGATCTCGCGGCTGAAGAATTCCAGTACCGCGAGGGTGACGTTGCCCGCCAGGACCGGAAAGGCGAACGCTCCGTGGAGCCCCGCCTTGGCGGCGAGCTGCGCTCGCTGGAAGCCTTCGTCGCAGCTCACGTCCGGTATCCAATGCGGCGTGCCGCTCATCCATACTTGCCTCACCAGGCCTCGATGGGTCGGCTGGAACGTCATCTCGCGCACTTCGCTGATGAAGTCCGCGAACGCCTTCTCTGGAATGCTCCAGGCCTCGACGCAGGCTATGGCCTTTTTCCGCTCGTCCATGCTCCAGCGCGCCCCGCAGTCCCAGTTGAGCGTCTCGCAGATGGTCTGGACGATTTTCGGGATGGCCTCGGCGAGCGTTTCCGATTCGGCGAGCACGCGCGTCACGGCGTGCTCCATCCTCTCGCGCTGCTCGGCGCGCTTGCGCTCGGAGATGTCGCGCGAGACGACGACCACTTTCGACACCTTGCCGGCCACGTCCCGGATGACGCGGCCTTCCGATTCGATGTAGCGGATGCCGCCGTCCTTGAGCACGAAGCGGAATTCGGTGCGTTGCCCCACGCCCGTTTCGACCGTCTCGCGGAAGATCGCCTTGACGCGCTCGCGGTCTTCGGGGTGAATCTCCCTGAAGGAATCCGTGTCCGGCTGAATCTCGCCGTCCTTGAAGACGGTCCGGTAGGACGGACTGTTGTAGATGCGCCGGCCCTCGGTGTCGACCATGGCGACCAGATCGCCGACGTTCTCGGCGATGAGGCGAAAGCGCTCTTCGCTCTCGCGCAGCTTTTCCTCGGCGTGGCGGTGTTCGGTCACGTCGCGGAAGCTCCAGACCCTGCCGATCGTCTGCCCCTCGACGAGCTGGGGCCTGGAATAGCGTTCGAAGATGCGGCCGTCCTTGAACTCGATGGTGTCGAAACTCTCCTGGCCGGGATACGAATAGAGCGCATTCACCTTGTCGCGGAACTGCTCGGGGTCTTTCAGCTGATCGAGGACGAAATTGAGCGCGTCCTCGTCCTTCCCGGAGGCGAGGATCTGCGGCGGGAGGCGCCACATCTCCGCGAACTGCTGGTTGTAGGTGCTGATCTTGCCGAGGTTGTCGACGACCAGAACGCCGTCGGCCGTGGACTCGAGCGTCGCACGGAGGAGCGAGAGCGATTTCCGGTGGTCGACCTCGGCGAGCCCGAGGCTCCTGCTCTTTTTCATTGCCCTCCCTTTTTCCTTTTTCTATCGCCGGGTTTGGGATTGTATCCGGATTTGGTGCCCGGGCAAGTACTTCTCGAAGCGAAGCGTTACAATTGTCCCTGCGCTGCGGTCGATTCGAACACCGCGCACCGATCCGGAACGAAAACATGAAGCTGCGCAGCATCGAACTCGAAGTGCCCGATCGCGAATCGGCGGTCCGGTTTTTCCGCGACACCTGGGGCCTTCTGGAGACCGGCGAGCGAAACGGGATAGCCTATCTTCGGGGAACGGAAGACGTCCCGTACGTGGTCTCGGTTGCGCAGGCAAGCGAGCCCGCCGTGGCCGCAATCACTTTTTCCGGGTCGAAGCCCGAGCTCGCGAGAATCCGCAGGCGCGCAGCGGCAGCGGGGGCGCCGCTCGGTCCCTCGCGCGACTTCGACGAGCCCGGAGGCGGAACAGGATATTTCGTCCAAGGCCCCGAGGGCCACGTGTTCCGGTTCGTCACCGAAGGAAAACGCGTGAAAAGGCTGCGACCGGACCGCGACAGGCCGCTGCAGGTGACGCACGTCGTCCTCAATGCGCAGGACCGGGCAGCCTGCACGCGCTTCGCTGTGGATGTGCTCGGCTTTCGCCTCTCCGATCGCACCGGGTTCATGAATTTCGTGCGCTGCGACCGCGTCCACCACGCGGTCGCTTACGCGCAGTCGGACAATTCCCTGCTCAATCACATCGCATTCGAAATGACCGACATCGATGCGGTCATGCGCGGCATCGGAAGGATGAAGGACGCGGGGATAGCGACCTTTTGGGGTCCGGGGCGTCACGGGCCCGGCAACAACGTCTTCGCGTATTTCGTTGCGCCGTTCGGCGCCGCGGTGGAGTACACCTCCGAGGTCCAGCGCGTCGGCAACTCGTACAAGGCGGGAAAGCCCGAAGACTGGAAATGGCCTCCCAACCGGAACGATCACTGGGGCGTTTCGGCGCGAAACGCCGGCGCGATATCACAGGCCGAGCGGAAATTCCCGTTCCGGCCGCTCGCCGCCTGAAGCTCTTCTGCCTCTGAGGGCATGGCGCAGCAGACAAGGCGCGTGGTCACCGGCCACGACGCGAACGGAAAAGCGATCGTCCTGATCGACGGCGCCGCGCCGAACGCGAAGCTGAGAAAGGCGACCGGCCTCGTTTCGACGCTCCTGTGGGTGACGGAGGAGTCGCCCGCCGAACTATCGGGCAGCGCAGACAAGGGCGCTCGGGAAATCGGAGTCGCGCCTCCGCCGCGAGGCTCGATCTTCCGCGTCGTCGACTTTCCGCCGTCAGTGGATTTCGGCGCCGTCGACAACGCGGCCATGCTCCGCGAGATGGGAATCGGAGCCGGCCAAGGCGACGCGCGCCACGCCACCATGCACCGCACGAAGAGCATCGACTACGCCGTCGTGATCTCTGGCGAGATCGACATGCTGCTCGACGATTCCGAAGTGCACCTGAAAGCGGGCGACGTGCTGGTGCAGCGGGGAACGAACCACGCCTGGGTGAACCGCGCGAAGGAAAACTGCCGCATCGCTTTCGTGCTGATCGATGCGAAGGAGCCGGCGGAATTTCGGGATGGCGGCGCTTGAGGGCTTCCCAGGCTTCGGGCATGAACTGCGAAAGATGCACGTCCTTGCCGTAGGGGCCGAGGGTCATGAGCACCGGAAATTTTCCAGGCGCGTCGGGGCGAAAGACGTTCGCGCGCAGCAGCGCTCCGTCGCGCATCGGCAC
>Ga0193733_1000623_pt1 | contig 11251 bp, 12 predicted proteins | sample U1s2metaG_FD_145076 | JGI IMG/M metagenome (GOLD analysis project Ga0193733, IMG submission 145076) | Soil microbial communities from a riparian zone of the East river system, Colorado, United States - U1s2 | ecosystem: Environmental > Terrestrial > Soil > Riparian zone | place: USA: East River... | reverse complement strand
GTGTTCTTCATCGCCGCCGCCTGCGCCAGCGGCGAGACCCTGGTTCGCGGGGCACTCGAGCTGCGCGTCAAGGAGAGCGACCGGCTCGCCGCCATGGCCGCGGGACTGGGCCAGCTCGGCGTCGAGCACCAGCTGCTGCCCGATGGCCTGTGGATCCGCGGCGCGGAAGCGCTCACGGGCGGCACGATCGACAGCTGCGGCGATCACCGCATCGCCATGGCGTTCGCGGTCGCGGCGCTGAGGGCCCGCGCGCCCATCGAGATCCAGGACGTCGCCAATGTCGCGACCTCGTTTCCAGGGTTTGTAGGCACGGCGCGCGGGGCCGGCTTGCGGATCGAGGCGCTCTGACGGAGCTGATCAGGATGCTCCGCTCGCCTGGCAGTCCCATCGTCACCATCGACGGCCCGAGCGGCTCGGGCAAGGGCACCATCAGCCGCGCGGTCGCGCAGCATGCCGGCTGGCATCTGCTCGACAGCGGGGCGCTGTATCGCCTGGTGGCGCTCGCCGGCGTGGCCGCGGGTGCCGCCAGCGAGGACGCACAGCGCCACGCCGAGCTCGCCGCGCGCATGGAGGTAGCATTCGGTTCGGGCTCGGACGGTAGCGAGCGCGTATGGCTCGATGGGCGGGATGTGACCGGGGCGATCCGCTCCGAAACCGCGGGCCAGGGGGCTTCACGGGTGGCGGCCTGGCCGGCGGTGCGCGCCGCGTTGCTCGAGCGCCAAAGGGCCTTCGCGAGACCCCCCGGACTAGTGGCCGACGGCCGGGATATGGGCACCCTGGTCTTCCCCCAGGCGGACCTTAAGATATTCCTGACCGCGACCCTCGAGGAGAGGGCCCTGCGCCGCTATAAGCAGTTGAAAGACAAGGGGTCCGATGTTAGCCTTCCCGCCCTTTCGCGCGAGATAGCCGAGCGGGACCTAAGGGATCAGACCCGTCAGGTCGCCCCGTTGAGACCTGCGCCCGACGGCTGCGTGATCGACTCGACCGGCCTTGAGGTCGAGGCGGTCGTGGAACGGGTGCTGGAACTGGGGGCCGCTCGTCGCTTGTGGCGCTGAAGCCGCTCGTCGCGATACGCACGGAAGGTGATTCGGAGGTTGGCACGCGCAGGATGCGGGTGCCCGGTGCTTTTTCCCTGGGCCGCGGGATGAGGGTCCAGTGCAGGCACGCGACTGCGCGTGCAAAGTGAAGGTATGACAGAAAGTTTCGCCCAGCTCTTCGAGCAGAGTCTCGCCAATCAGCGCATCCGCCCGGGGATGATCCTCACCGGGCTCGTCATCGACGTCACCAGCGACGTCGTGATCGTCAATGTAGGCCTCAAGTCCGAGGCCGTGATTCCCCTCGAGCAGTTCAAGAACGAACGCGGCGAGGTGGAGGTCAAAGCCGGCGACGAGGTGGAGGTCGCTCTCGATTCGGTCGAGGACGGTACCGGCGAAACGCGCCTGTCGCGCGAGAAGGCCAAGCGCGCCCGCACCTGGACGCGCCTCGAAGAGGCCTTCAACAAGTCCGAGATCGTAACCGGCGTCATCACCGGGCGCGTCAAGGGCGGCTTCACCGTGGAGATCGAAAACGTGCGGGCATTCCTGCCCGGATCGCTGGTGGACGTGCGCCCGGTGCGCGACACCTCCTATCTGGAAGGCAAGCCGCTCGAGTTCAAGGTCATCAAGCTCGATCAGAAGCGCAACAACGTCGTGGTGTCGCGCCGCGCCGTGGTTGAGCAGGAGTTTTCCGCCGAGCGCAGCGCGCTCATGGAGAACCTGCAGGAAGGCGCAGTGGTGCGCGGCACGGTCAAGAACCTCACCGACTACGGCGCGTTCGTCGATCTCGGCGGGATCGACGGCCTGCTGCACATCACCGACATGGCGTGGAAGCGCGTCAAGCATCCTTCCGAGGTCGTCAAGGTGGGCGACGAGGTCGAGGTGCGCATTCTCAAGTTCGACCGCGAGCGCTCGCGCGTGAGCCTGGGGCTCAAGCAGCTGGGCGCCGATCCGTGGCAGAACATCGCGCGCCGCTATCCGCCGAGCACGCGCGTGTTCGGCAAAGTCACCAACATCGCCGACTACGGCGCGTTCGTGGAGATCGAAGACGGCGTCGAGGGCCTGGTACACGTCTCGGAGATGGACTGGACCAACAAGAACGTCAATCCCGCCAAGGTGGTGCACACCGGCCAGGAAGTCGAGGTGATGGTGCTCGACGTAGACGAGGAGCGCCGTCGCATATCACTCGGTCTCAAGCAGTGCCAGGCCAACCCGTGGAAGGAATTCGCTGAGAACTACAACAAGGGCGACAAGGTGGCGGGCCAGATCAAGTCGATCACCGACTTCGGCATTTTCATCGGGCTGCAGGGCAACATCGACGGGCTGGTGCACCTGTCGGATATCTCCTGGGACCAGCCGGGCGAAGAGGCGGTGCGCAACTACCAGAAGGGCCAGCAGCTCGAGGCCATGGTGCTGTCGATCGACCCGGAGCGCGAGCGTATTTCACTCGGCATCAAGCAGCTGGCGAAGGACCCGTTCTCGGCCTATATCGCCGACAACCCCAAGGGCACGATTGTCAAGGGTGTGGTGAAGGAGGTCGATGCGCGCGGCGCGGTCATCGATCTCGGCAACGGCGTCGAGGGCCAGCTGCGCGCGTCCGAGCTCGGCCGCGATCGCGTGGAGGATGCCCGCGCGATCCTCAAGGTGGGCGACGAGCTCGAGGCGAAGTTCACCGGCGTCGACCGCAAGTCGCGCACCATCTCGCTGTCGATCAAGGCCAAGGAGGCTCACGAAGAGGCCGAAGCGGTGCAGAGCTACCGCTCGGAAGCGGCGCCTTCGGGCACGAGCCTCGGGGACCTGCTGAAGGAGCACATCGGTTCCGGAGAGCGCTGAGCGCATGACCAAGTCGGAACTCATCGAGATCATTACCGCCAAGCAGAAGCATCTGCCGGCGAAGGATGTCGAGCTCGCACTGAAGCAGATTCTGGAGATCATGAGCGATGCGCTCTCGCAGGGGGAGCGCATCGAGATCCGCGGCTTCGGCAGTTTCTCGCTGCACTTCCGTCCGCCCCGCCAGGGGCGCAACCCCAAGACCGGCGAGGCGGTCGCGCTCTCGGGCAAGCACGTCCCGCACTTCAAGCCCGGCAAGGATCTGCGCGAGCGGGTGAACGACGGCGCCGACCGGCCGATCCGCGACTGAGCTCGAGCGCGTCTCACGCGCGAGGCGCACCCGCGGCGCGGACCTGATATCGTCAGCGTGTGTTCGAGCTGCCTCCACTGTTCTTGGCGCTGGCCTTCATACTCGTCGGTCTAGCCGCATATTTTCTCGGCCGCCGTAACGGCGCGGCGCGCACCGTGCGCCTGCCGCGCGACTACTACGTCGGCCTCGACCATCTCATCAACGACCGTTTCGATCACGCCGCGGAGATTTTCGCCCGCATGGCCGAGGCGGGTGGCGACGCCGCCGAGATCCAGTTCGCGCTGGGGAGCCTGTTCCGGCGCCGCGGGGAAGTCGATCGGGCGATCGCGATCCATTCCCGCCTGCGCGATCACGGCGGCGCCGGGTTGCGCGACAAGGCGGCGTTCGAACTGGCGCTCGACTATCAGAGCGCGGGACTCATGGATCGCGCTGAGCGCGTCCTCGAGGAGCTCGCGGCCTCGCGCGAATATCGGCACGCCGCGCTCGACACCCTCGTGAGCATCTACGAGACCCAGGGCGACTGGGCCAAGGCGCTCAAGGTGTTTCACGAGCTGCCCCCCGCCGTGCAGCTCGAGCGGGGCCGGATTGCGGCCCACTACCTGTGCGAACTCGCCGAATACGCGCTGGTGCAGGGCGACAGCGCGCGCGCGCGCACGCTGCTGCGCCAGGCCCGCACTCATCAGCCGGCGTTGCCGCGCGCGGACATCCTCACCGCGAGGATCAGCGAACGGGCGGGCGATGCCGGAGGCGCATTGCTGCTGTACCTGCATGCCCTGGAAATGTCGCCGGGCCTCGCGCTCGAGATCATTCCCCCGGTTCTCGCCATCGCACGCCAGACCGGGCGCGTGGATATGTTGAATGAGCTGAGCAGTCGGCTGCGACAGAGTGGTCAGATCACCCCGCGGCAGCTGGCATGGCTGCTCGCCACGGCGGTGCCGCCCGCGGATGTGGCGGCGCTTGCGGGCATTACCGCGGAGTTCGGCGTGGGCGTGGAGTCGGCTGCCGAGGCGAGCTCGCTCGGCGCGCTGCTGACCCGCATCGGCGACGCCGGCGGCCGTTACCAGTGCGATGATTGCGGGCTCAACAGCGTTGGCTGGTACTGGCGCTGCCCGAAATGCCGCTCCTGGGACAGCATGCGGCCGGCCGTCTTCAAGTGGGCCGAGCGCACCGATCAGGCCGCCGTAAGGGCCTCATGAGGCCGCGGCCGTGATGAAGGAGAGAGAATCCCGATGAGGACGAGCTTCAAGTCGGCCATCCGTACCGCCGTGTTTCCGGTGGCCGGGCGCGGCACGCGCTTTCTGCCCGCGACCAAGGCGAGCCCGAAGGAAATGCTGCCGGTGGTCGACAAGCCGCTGATCCAGTACGCGGTCGAGGAAGCCCTGGCCGCGGGCGCGCAGCGCCTGGTGTTCATCACCGGCGCCTCCAAGCGGGCCATCGAGGATCATTTCGACTCCGACCAGGAACTCGAGCTGATGCTCGAGCACCAGGGCAAGAGTGATCTGCTCAACCAGCTGCGCAGCGTGCTGCCTTCCTACGCGTCGTGCATCTACATCCGGCAGCCGGCGCCGTTGGGCCTGGGTCATGCGGTGTTATGCGCGCAGCCCGCCGTGGGCGCCGAGCCATTCTTCGTGCATCTCGCCGACGATCTGATTCGCAGCGACGTCGCCTGCCTGGCGCAGATGGCGCAGGTCTACGAGGCCAAGCGCGCCAGCCTCCTCGGGGTGCAGGTGGTGCCGCGCCAGGACACCGAGAAGTACGGCATCGTCGCGGTGGAGGCCGACCGCGCGATCACCAGCCGCGTGCGCAGCATCGTCGAGAAGCCCAAGCCCGCCGTGGCGCCCTCGAACCTTGCCGTCGTTGGCCGCTATGTGCTCGCTCCGGCAATCTTCGAGCACCTGGAGAAGCTCGGCTCCGGCGCCGGTGGCGAGATTCAGCTCACCGACGGCATTGCCGCGCTGCTGCGCGAGGAAGCGGTGTACGCCTACCGCTTCAGCGGCAAGCGTTATGACTGCGGCAGCAAACTCGGCTATCTGCAGGCGACGGTCGAATACGCGCTCAGCCACCCGGAGCTCGGGCGCAGCTTTCGCAAGTACCTGCAGGGTCTGGATATTGCGGCCAGCGCTGCCGCGGGCGGGCGCCGCGGCGTCGCAGGTAACGGCGGCGCGCTCGAGGGCGACGATGCGACCCCGCGTCGCGCTGCCGCGGGCGCGCGCCGCAAACGCTCCAACCGCAAAGCTCAGTCGGCGCTGCGCAAGTCCCCGTAGCTCAGGGTAACCACATCGTGACCAGCGGCGCCACCGCCCGGGCGGTTGGCCGGACACCGCCAGCGCTTGCGCGCGTGGACCGCAGGCGCGCACAGTGAGCGCCCCTGACAAGGAGGTGCCAATGGCTACTCGTCGTTCGACCGATGTCCCCACCGATCCCCCTGCACGCACCGACGCACCGCGCCCGAGCGCACGGGCGCGCAGGTCTCCCACAGTGCCTGCGCGGGTTGGGCTGACCGCCGAAGCGCGGCGCGCGATGATTGCGGAAGGTGCTTACCTGCGCGCCGAGCGGCGTGGCTTTGCGCCCGGTCACGAGACCGAGGACTGGATGGCCGCCGAGGCGGAGGTGGACGCTCTGCTCAAGGTGGGACACGGGGGCTCGTCGCAGTAGCTGCGGCTGGCGGCGCGCCCGCCGGTCGCGGCACCGGCGGCCGCAGCCCCTTCGAGTACAACACGCGCCCGTCGGGGCAGACAAACACTGCGTCGTACTCGGGCATGCGGTTGATGATCTCGAGCGCTTTCTGCGGACCCAGCACAAAGGCAGTCTTCGACATTCCGTCGGTCTGCGTGGCCGTGGGAGCCAGGATCGTGGCGCTGCGCACCCTGCTTGCCGAGTGACCCGTGCGCGGGTCGATGATGTGGTGGTAGCGCACGCCGTTCTCGTCGAAATAGCGTTCGTAGTCTCCCGAGGTCGACATGGCGGCGTCGGACAGCGGGAGGCGCATAACCACCTTCTTCGCATTGTCCGGATGACGGATAGCCACCAGCCACGGCCGTCCCATGTGATCACCGACGATGCGACTGTCACCACCCGCGGTCACGACCGCGTGTTGGATTCCGCGCGTCTTCAGGATTTGCACACCACGATCGACGGCGTAGCCTTTGCCGATACCACCCAGGTCGATACGCATGCCGGGATGCTCGAAGCGCACGGTGTGATGCTCTTCGTCAAGCAACAGGTTGCGCCAGTTGACGGCCGGTAGTGCCTTCTTGATCTGCTCTTGCGTCGGATGGATATGGTGGCGGTAGTCGTAGAGGTAGCCGACGCTCGCATAGGTGATGTCGAACGCGCCTTCGGTGATCTGCGAGTAATGCGTCGACAGCTTGATAAGATCGAACAGCTCCTTGTCCACCCGGACCGGCTCGCTGTTGGCGTGCGCGTTGATCTGCGACAACTGGCTTTCGGGCTTGTAGTGACTCATGAGCGCATCGATGCGGCGCATTTCCGCCATGACCGCTTCGATCGCGGCATGACCCTTGACCGGATCATCCGCCCAGAGCTCCACGTACACGCGCGTGCCCATGATCGCTTCCGTGCGCTCCATCCAGTCAGCCCGAGCGGCGTGCGGCACGGCACTCGCGAGCGCGAGAAGACTCAGCAGCCAGGCGTTGCGCGCGGTCATCGGATCCGATCCTACTGCATGAGCGCTGGCGCCTGATACCGCCGCCGCGGGGATTACGGTATTCTTGCCGCCCTTGAAACGGGCGGGTGCCTTGGGGAGAACTGCACATGAATATCGCAAAACTCAACGCCGTGATGTGCGGCGCGATTTGGGTTGCCGCGATGATGGCTGCGCCTGCGGTTTCCACGGCGCAGGACAGCAGCGCGAAGCCGGTGGCGTGCAAGGACGGGACGACGGCGGCGCACGGCGGTCGTGGCGCATGCAGTGGACACGGCGGCATCGACAAGTCCGCGTCCGCAACCAGCGCCAGCGCCGGGTCGGCACGCGCTGCGGCGCCAGCCCCAGCGGCAGCGGCGTCTGCACCGGTGGCTCCGGCGACACGCGTAGCAGCGGCTCCGGCGGCCGGGGGTGGCCCGGGACAAGTCTGGGTCAACACCAGCAGCAACGTCTACCACTGCCACAACGACAGGTGGTATGGCAAGACCAAACAAGGGCAGTACATGAGCGAGGCTCAGGCGAAAGCGGCCGGCGCCCGTCCGGATCACGGCAAGCCCTGCTCCTGACCTGACATGGTGACACGGCGTGAGCTGCTGCTCGGCACGGCGGGCGGCTGGCTGCTCGAGCGGGTGTGGGCAAGCGAGGCGGCCGGCAGCGCGGCAGCAGACACGCTTACGGCTCTACCGGGCAAGAAGCCTCTCATCCGGCGCGCCTTCCGGCCGCCCAACTTCGAGACACCGCTCGCGGATCTCGCGGCGCCTTTCACGCGCAACGACGCGTTTTTCGTGCGCTATCACCTGGCAGTCATTCCGCGGGTGGATCCGGCCACCTGGCGGTTACAGATCGCCGGCGCGAGCGCCCAGCGCCCGCTTACTGTGTCCCTGAGAGAGCTCAGAGGGGGCTTCGAGCACGTCAGCGTGGCCGCGGTCAATCAATGCGCCGGCAATCGGCGCGGACTCTTCACGCCGCGAGTGCCCGGGGTACAGTGGGGTAATGGTGCGATGGGCAACGCGCTGTGGCGAGGCGTGCGGCTGCGCGATGTACTGCTCCGGGCCGGCGTGGCACCCGATGCGCTGGAAGTCGTGTTCGACGGTGCGGATTCCCCGATACTGCCGGCGACGCCGGATTTCCTGAAGAGCCTGCCCGTCGAGCGCGCGCTCGATGAGAACACGCTCATCGCATTCGAGATGAATGGCCAGCCGTTGCCGCGCTGGAACGGCGCTCCCGCGCGGCTGATCGTGCCCGGCTGGGTCGGAACCTACTGGGTGAAGCATCTCACCGAGATTCGAATCGAGCCGAAGGCGTTCGACGGGTTCTGGATGAAGGCCGCCTACCGGGTGCCGACGGGAGCGTTTCCCGGCAGCCGCTTCGCCAGTCAGGAGAACGCGGAAACGACGCCGGTGACCGAGCTGATGGTGAACTCACTCGTCACCAGCCATGTCTCGGGCGCGCAGCTGCGGCGCGGCGAGCGGGTGGAACTCGCCGGCAAGGCGTGGGACAGCGGCGCCGGCATCGAGGGTGTGGAGGTTTCCGCTGACCGCGGACAGAGCTGGCGCGACGCCACGCTGCAGCGTGATCTGGGACGCTTTGCGTGGCGCGAGTTCCGCTTTGCCCTCGACACCTCAAAGGCCGGTCCTCTGGAAATGGCGGTGCGGGCGCGCAGCCGCAGCGGAGCGAAGCAACCCGACAAACTGACCCCCAATCCTTCCGGTTACCACGACAACATCGTGCAGACCGTGAGCCTGGAGGTCGTATGAAAGGTCCTCGCAGGCTGGCACCCCTGGTGCTGACATCGCTGGCGCTGGCCGGCGCCTGTGGGCTGCTGTGGGCGGCGGCCGGCGAGGAGTCGATTCAGCTCAAAGACGCTCCCGGGCGCGACCTGACCACGGGCCGCTGCATCATCTGCCATAGCCTCGAGTACATACCGAGTAACGCGCCGGCCATGAATCGCGCGGCGTGGCAGAAGACCATTCAGAAGATGAAGGACCGCTTCGGCGCGCCGCTCACGGACGAGGAGGCGAAACAGATTCTCGACTACCTGGACGGCAGCTACTCCGGCAAGTCGTAGCCTTCAGACTGAAGCGGCTCAGCTGCGGCCCGAAAACGTGTCGCAGTCGGCGATCCAGCCGCCGTCGAGCCCGCGCCTGAACCAGCTCACGCGCTGCGCCGCAGTGCCGTGCGTGAACGATTCGGGCACCAGGTAGCCCTGAGCGCGCTTCTGCAGCGTGTCGTCACCCACCGCGGCGGCGGCGCGCAGCGCCGAGGCCACATCGCCCTGCTCGAGAATGTGCTTGGTTTCGTCGGCGTTCTTCGCCCAAACGCCGGCATAGCAGTCGGCCTGCAGCTCCAGTTTTACCGACAGTTGGTTTGCCTGCGCCTGCGATCCCTGCTCCTGCGCAGCGTGCACCCGGGCGGCGATGCCGAGCAGGTTCTGTACGTGATGGCCCACTTCGTGCGCGAGCACATACGCCTGGGCGAACAGACCGGGCGCCTGGAACTCGTCCGCGAGTTGCTGATAGAAATCCAGATCGAGATACACCTTGCGGTCGGCCGGACAATAGAACGGCCCGACTGCAGAGTTCGCCGAGCCGCAGGCCGAGGGCATCTGGCCGCGGTACAAGACCAGGGTCGGCGGAACGTATCTCAGGCCCTGGGCCTGGAAGATCGCTCCCCACGCGTCCTCGGTCTCGCCGAGCACGGCCGCGATGAACCGGCCCTGTTCGTCCTGCGGAGTTCCGCTCTGCGCCCCAGCCACCGACGACTGCGTCGGAAGCGCGTTGACCAGGCCCATGATGAGCCGCGGATCGACCCCAAAGAAATACGCGGCCGCGAGCGCCAGCAGCGTACCGCCCACGCCGAGTCTCAGCCCCGCACCGCCGCCGGTGCTGCCGCGGACGTCCTCGATGTTGGTGCTTTGGCGAAGATCGTCCCAGCGCACGCCGTTCTCCCAATGGCACTCTCGCCCCGTATACCGCAGCGTTACGGGGGAAAGCAAGGCGGCAACCGGCAGCGCAGACACAGCGGCTGTGGCGAGTAAGATGCCGGGGAACACTGCAGGGGTTGTCGAATGGCTGATCCTCCGTTTGCTGTCAAAGGCATCGATCACATCGTGCTGCGGGTGCGCGCCCTGGCGAGCGCCTTAGGTTTCTACCGCGACGTCCTCGGGTGCAGTGTGGAACGCCAGCAGCCCGAGCTGGGCCTTACGCAGCTGCGGGCGGGGCGCAGTCTCATTGACCTGGTGACGCTCGACGGACCGCTGGGGCGGGCGCCGGAGCCGGCGACGCCCGGTCCCGGCGGACCCAACGTCGATCATTTCTGCCTGGCGCTCGCGCCGTTCCGCGAAGGGGACTTGTCCGCGTGGCTGGCAGCGCACGGCGTTGAAGTCATCGCACCGGCGTCGCGCTACGGCGCCGAGGGCGAGGGGCGCTCGTTCTACGTCGAAGACCCCGACGGCAACCGGATCGAGCTGAAGGGTGTGCGCGAGGACACCTGACCGCGGGGAGGGAGCTGTGAGTCTTTCAGGCAAGACACTCTTTATTACCGGCGCCAGCCGCGGGATCGGGCTGGCCATCGCGCTGCGGGCTGCGCGTGACGGAGCGAATATCGCGATCGCCGCCAAGACCGCCGCGCCGCATCCGAAGCTCGCGGGGACCATCTACAGCGCCGCCGAGGACATCGAGCGTGCCGGCGGCAAGGCGTTGCCGCTGGCGGTGGACGTGCGTGACGAGGCAAGCGTCGCTGCGGCGGTGCGCGAGTGCGCGCAGAAGTTCGGCGGCATCGACATCTGCGTCAACAACGCCTCGGCGATCAATCTCGCGACGACCGAGCAGATCGACATGCGCCGCTACGATCTCATTCAGCAGATCAACACCCGCGGCACCTTCGTCACCTCGCGTGCCTGCATACCGTATCTCAAGCAGGCGTCGAATCCGCATGTGCTGACCCTCGCGCCGCCGCTCGACCTGCAGCCGAAATGGTTTGCCGGGCACCTGGCCTACTCGCTGTCGAAGTACGGCATGTCGCTGTGCATGCTGGGACTGGCGCAGGAGTACCGCACCGCCGGCATCGCCTGCAACGCGCTGGGGCCGCGCACCACGATCGCGACCGCCGCGGTGGAGTTCGCCCTGGGCGGTGCCGCCATGATGCGCCGGTCACGTAAGCCCGAGATCGTGGCGGATGCCGCCTACGTGATCCTCGACAAACCCTCGCGCGAATGCACCGGACAGTTCTTCATCGACGACCGCGTCCTGTTCGAGGCCGGGGTGCGGGACTTCGAGGCCTACAGTGTTGAGCCGGGCGGCACGCTGCTGGCAGACCTGTTCATCGACCGCACCGCGAGTGCGCCGCCCGGAGTGAAGCTCGAGTTTCTGCGCTGAATGAAGGATGCCCCCATGAGTGCCGAGCCCTGCGTGA